>Ga0302325_10028367_pt1 | contig 11584 bp, 7 predicted proteins | sample Palsa_T0_2_FD_201948 | JGI IMG/M metagenome (GOLD analysis project Ga0302325, IMG submission 201948) | Peat permafrost microbial communities from Stordalen Mire near Abisko, Sweden - Palsa_T0_2 | ecosystem: Environmental > Terrestrial > Soil > Palsa > Peat permafrost | place: Sweden: Abisko... | reverse complement strand
CTTCTACTACTACGGGGATGATCATGGGGCGGCGGCGGTAGTTGTCGCTGACCCATTTGCCGACGATGCGGCGGGCTAGCTGGCTGATCTGGTGCGTGTCGACGATTCCGTCGGCGGCCGCCAGGGCGAGGGCCTCCTCGATCTTCGGCAGCACCTCGGCGAACGAGGCGTCATCGATGCCGGAGCCGCGGGCATGGATCTCCGGGCCGGCCACCATCTTGCCCGAGTTGGCGTCGACCACGATCACGATCGAGACGAAGCCCTCCTCGCCCAGGATGCGGCGGTCCTTCAGCTGCGACTCGGTGACCTCGCCGACCGTGAGCCCGTCGACGTAGACGTACCCGCACGGCACCGCCCCGGCGACCGAGGCCTGCCCGGCGACCAGGTCCACGACGACGCCGTCCTCGGCGATCACGATGTTGTTATCCGGGACGCCGGCCAGCGAGGCGAGGCGGGCGTGCGCCCGCAGGTGTCGCCACTCCCCGTGAATCGGCATGAAGTTCCGCGGCCGCACCAGGTTCAGCACGTAGAGCAGTTCGCCGGCCGGCGCGTGCCCGGATACGTGCACTAGGGCCGAGCTGCGGTGCACCACGCGCGCGCCGAGCCGGGTGAGCCCGTTGATCACGCGGTAGACCGCGGTCTCGTTGCCCGGGATCAGCGACGAGGCGAGGATCACGGTGTCGCCGGCGGCGATCCTGATCGGGTGGTCACGGCCGGCCATCCGGGACAGCGCCGACATCGGCTCACCCTGCGAGCCGGTGGAGATCAGCACCACCTCGCCGGGCGGCATCTCCTCGGCCTCGCGCATGTCGACCAGCAGCCGGCCCGGGACCCGCAGATAACCAAGCTCGCGCGCGACGCCCATGTTCCGCACCATGGACCGCCCGACGAAGGCCACCTTGCGCCGGTGCTTGACGGCGGCGTTGAGCACCTGCTGCACCCGGTGCACGTGGGACGCGAAGCAGGCGACGATGATGCGCTGCTTGGTGTTGGTGAAGATCTCGTCGAGGACCGGGGCGATCTCGCGCTCCGAGGTGACCACGCCGGGCACTTCGGCGTTGGTCGAGTCGGCCATCAGCAGGTCGACGCCCTCGGTGCCGAGCCGCGCGAAGCCGGCCAGATCAGTGAGCCTGCCGTCCAGCGGCAGCTGGTCCATCTTGAAGTCACCGGTATGCAGGACCAGGCCGGCCGGCGTGCGGATGGCGACCGCCAGCGCGTCGGGAATCGAGTGGTTGACCGCGAAGAACTCACAGTCGAACGGCCCGAACGAACTGTGGCTCCCCTCCACCACCTCGAGGGTGACCGGATCCACGCGGTGTTCCGACAGCTTGCTCTTCACCAGGGCCAGGGTCAGCTTCGAGCCCGCGAGCGGAATGTCTGCGCGCTCCCTGAGCAGGTACGGGATGGCGCCGATGTGATCCTCGTGGGCGTGCGTGATGACGACCGCCTCGACCTGATCGAGCCTGCCCTCCAGGTAGCCGAAGTCCGGCAGGATTAGGTCGACGCCGGGCTGGTCAGGATCGGGGAACAGCACGCCGCAGTCGACGATGAGCAGCCGGCCGCGGTACTCGAAGACCGTCATGTTCCGGCCGATCTCACCGAGACCGCCGAGCGGGACGATCCGCAGGCCACCACGGCGAAGCGCGGCGGGCGGGGCGAGGTCCGGGTGCGGGTGGCTCACGCGCTGGTCCCCGGCCGTTGAGTCCCTGGCAGCTTCACGCCGCCCGCGGTCAGGTCCAGCGTGAGCTGGTGCCGTTCGGAGTCGGTGGCCGCAAGCAGCGGGGCGCGGACCGCACCTCCCGGCTGGCCGAGCAGGTCGAGCGCCGCCTTGGCCATCACCGCTCCCTGGTTGCGGAACATCCCGGTGTACACCGGAACGAGCTCGTAGTGGATCTGGCGGGCGCGGGTCACGTCGGACGTACCGAACGCGTCGATCATCTCGCGCAGCCGGTCCCCCACCACATGGCCGACCACACTGATGAAGCCGACGGCGCCGAGGGAAAGCCACGGCAGGTTCAGCATGTCCGTGCCGCAGTAATACACCAGGTCGGTCCTGGCCAGCACGCGCGAGGTGGCGCCCGGGTCGTCCTTGGCGTCCTTGACGCCGATGATCTGCGGGTGGGCGGCCAGCCGGATCAGGGTCTCGGTGTCGACAGCCGCGCCGGTCCGGCCGGGAATGTCGTAGATGAGCATGGGCAGCCCGGTCGCGCCGGCGACCGCCGTGAAGTGGGCCTCGAGCGCGGCCTGGGGCGGCTTGCTGTAGTACGGAGTGACGACCAGCAGGCCATCTACCCCGGCACGCTCGGCGGAACGGGCCAGCTCGATGGTGTGCGCAGTCGCGTTGGTACCGACCCCCGCGACCACCTTCGCGCGGCTGCCCACCGCCTCCAGCACCACCCGGAGCAGGCGCTCCTGCTCCGCATCGGTGGTGGTCGGCGCCTCACCGGTGGTCCCGTTCAGCACGAGCCCGTCATTGCGCATGTCGGTGACGAGGTAGTCGGCGAGGCGGGCGGCCCCGTCGTAGTCGACGGTCCCGTCGGGGTTCATGGGGGTAATCATCGCCGTGATCATGGGGCCGAACGGCGCTTGGATCGTCGTCATACGTGAACGCTACCCGCAACCCGGTGCGCAGAGTAGTCGGCTTACCGTCACCTCCGCGGGAAATCCCGCCAGGGCTATGGGGATTCAGGGCGTCACCTGCAGAACTTGGACCGCGATTCCGGGGCGCGCGGCATTGCAGGTCGGGCACTGCAAACCCGGGACGGGAACGTTGAGCCAGTAGCCATCCACCACCGACCGGGTGGCCTGGATGGCCGCCATCAGCTGCCGGGCTTCCATCGGCGCACCGGGCGGGTTGGTGGACAGCCCGGCGAGCAGGTCGATGCCCGGGCGGGCTGCGCTGGCTTGCGCCGCGGCCGCCCGGACGAAGGCGGTATAGACACTGGTGTCCTGCTCCAGGCTCTGGGCCTGGAGCTCAACGACATCAGCCACCTTGGCCAGGCGGCCGACGAGATCCAGGTCGAGGAACTGGCGCCAGTCCGGATCGGCACCACCCGGGGCCAAGACGGTGGTGAGGTCGAGCGCGGGCGCCACGATAAGCCGTATTCCGTGGGCATGAGCCACGGCCGCGGCCGCGGTGGCGGCCTGGACCGGGTTCTGCTGCTCCGCCACGGGCGTGAAGACCCAGGCCTCGGGATCGTACAGGACGCCGAAGGTCCCTGGCGGAAGCTGCCCGGCTTTGACCGCGCTCTCCAGTGCAACCGCGGAGGCGAAGGTGACGACCGGCTCCGCGACCACGCCAGGCAGCGGCGGCTCGCCCGGCTGCAGAAGCTCGTACACGAGCTTGCCGCTCAGCTCGCTCACCGCGACCGGGTCGACGACGAGCTGGGCCAGCACCGACCGGGACAGCAGCCAGGCGGGATGCCCAGGCCCCGGCAGATCGGCCAGGCCGGCGGTGCCCGAGGTGGACGGGCTGACGCTGGCGGCCGGCCCGGCGGAACAGGCGGTCAGCATCGCGGTGGCCATCGTCATCGCCAGGGCTGCCGCCATGAGGGCGCCTGCACGGAGCCGCGAGCACACGGAGCGCTGGTCCGGATGGATTTCCACCTTCTCTCCTGGCGGGCAGCCCGTTGACGCGCGGCGGCCTAGGCTCCGAGCTCGACATCAGCCGTCATCCCGTTCAGCGGCACGATGGCCGCGTGGCCGGTGATGTTAACGACCGCCTGATAGACGACCCCGGCCGACGTCGGCGTCGGGGTGGGCAGGACGTCGCTGACCTGACCAGGGACATTTTTGATGTGGTCTGCGGGCACGCTGATGGCGACGAGTTGCCCGGCCCGGACCCGCGCCACGGCGGACTCCGGGATGAGCACGATGACCTGCCAGTTAATCGAGGTACGCAGCGCGAACACCGGTACCGCCGATGCGCTCTCGCTAATTTTGCGGCCAGTCTGCGGGCCTTCGGGCAGAAGGGAGAAGGCCGGCCCCTGGGCGGCAGATTGCTCCTGCGAGTCGGCCTCGTAAATCCGGATGCCCGAGGTGGTTACGGTCTGGCCCACCTGCCCGTTGGCGGCCACGATGACACCGGCGGACGGGGCGACGATCTCAGCCGTAACGATCTTCATACTGTCGGTAGCCAGCTGAGCCTGGTCCAGAGCGAGCTGGGCATTGACCGCGCTCAGCTGCGCGCTGTCGATCGGGTCGTTGGCCGGCTTGGCGGCTTCAGCCTCCCGCACCTCCGCGATCTTCGCCTTATCCGCGGCGATGGCCGCATTGTCCGCGGCCACGAGGGAGGCGGCGTCAGGAGCGTACTCCTTGGCCAGTACTTGTCCTTTTTGCACCGGCGTGTTCAGCTTGGCGTTGATCTGGGAGATCTCCCCCGAGTTGGAGAAGTTGAGGGTGATCACCCCGCTGCTGGCGACCGTACCGGTGAGCAGCTGACGGTTATCGCGCAAGACACTCGGTATGTACCAGATAGCGCTGGCGACCACGGCGGCAGCGATGAGAATCCCGCCGACCCGCTGCGGCCAGGTCCGCACGGACCGGATCGAATACTGCGCTCCCGGCTTGTGCGGCGGAAGCCGCGGCAGCGGACGCGAAACGGTCAGCGTCGCGGATGAGTTCGACCCGACCCGGCCGGGCGCCCCCGCGGGCGGGTAATCGCGTTCCAGGCGGGGCTGCGGCTGGCCCAGGTAAAAAGCAGAGAGGTGGGGAGGCTCCGCGGACGGCCCCCCCGTCCCGGCCAGCAGCCCCGCCCCGCCCCCCCGCTCGTGATTCTCGTCCTCAGGATGCACCGCGTTCCCCATCCGGATCAGCAAGCCTTTCACTAAAGTGGCCGCAGACCCAAAACTAAATTCGCCGGCTCACGGCGAAATTACCGGCATGACAAGACGGCGGACACGAACACTGCATACTTTACTGGCCACGTTGATACTTTACTGGTCACGTCGGCACTGGTCACGTCGGCACTGGTCACGTCGGCCGTGCCAGCCGGCATCTTGCTCAATTAACCATAAGCTAACGCTCCGACCAGGTTATACGGCTGACGGGAAAGACGAAAGGACCAGTTAGAGACAATGCAGGCACCCGCCGCCAAGCCGTGCGGCCGCGGGAATCCGCAGTCTGGGTCAAAACGATGCGACAGGCCCTAAACAGATAATCATTCACGACCCAGGCAATTGTTTAGATATCAACGCGGAGGCAGGCAGATGGGCGACTTGCGGGAGATTAAATGAACATAACGCTGCTCGCGGCGACGATCGGGCTCCTCGCGGCTCTGGTGGCCGCATGCCTGCTGCCAGTTGGCGCCGAGAGTACCGAGGACCAGGGCGACGGCAAGGGCTACGTGGCCATCCCCCGGCACGTCCAGACGCCCACCTACCGCCCGCGCACCTGGATCTTCCTCGCCGTGGTCGCGGGCCTGGGGCTGCTATTCCTTGGCTGGCAGCGGCCAGCGCTGCCCGGTGTCTACGCCGGTGCCGTACGCGCGGTCGCCGCCGCGATCACCCGGGATCCCGCTACCGTCAACGGATATGTCGCCCGGCTGCGCCCGGCCACGCAGTTCTTCGCCGTGGCCAATATCGTCGGGCTAGCCGTCGTCGCGCGGGCCAGCCTGACCAGACGGATCGCGATCCTGTCACACGTCGTGCTCTACACCGCCATCTCGGTGCTGCTGCAGGCGCTGCTTATCGTGGGCGGCATGGCGACCGGATGGCTGATCGCTCCGTTCGGGATCGAGGCGACACTGGCGAACCTGCTGGTAGGCGGGCTGGTCATCACCCGTCTCAGCTTCACCACCTACGTACTGCCGCGCGGGACCACGGTGCCGCGCAATCGTCCGCGCTGGGCGTGGGACAGCGTGCTCGCCGGCTGCTCGCTCATCACCGTCGTCGTCTTCCTGATCATCAGTTACGCGTTTCTGGCCGAACCAGGCAACCTGAGCTCGGCGTGGCAGGTGTTCATCCCGCTGTACGCCGTCAGCATCTTGTTCGTGCTGCTATCTGCCCCGTTGTGGCTGCTCTGGTGGATTAACCGGAAGCTCCCGGCGCCCGGCGGCGACCGGCCGCCCGTCGATGTGATCATCCCGGCGTATAACGAGGCGGAAAACATCGCCAGGCTGCTCCGCTCCATCGACGTAGCCGCCGGACGGTACGGCGGCCCGGTGTACGTCGTGGTGTCCGACGACGGCTCGATCGACGACACCGCGAAGATCGCGCGAGCTGAGTTGGCGGCCTTCACCCACGCACGCGGCCAGGTCCTGAGCCGGCCGAACGCCCGCCAGGCGGCCGCGCTCAACCGCGGGCTCGCGATCACCCACGCCGAGATCGTCATCAGAATCGACGCGGACTGCGTCATGGGCCCGGATGCGCTGACCTACTCCGTACCCTGGTTTCGCGATCCGCTCATCGGCTCCGTGGGCGCCATGGAAGAGCCTCGGACCGATGCCGTGACCTGGTTCCACCGGCTGCGCGCCCTGGAGACCTTGTTCCAGTTCCGGTTCGAACGGCTGGGACAGAGCATGGTCGACGGCATCGTCGTCATTCCCGGCACCTTCACCGCCTTCCGCCGGAGGCCCGCGGTCATCGCCGGCGGCTTCCCGGTCGGGATGAATGGCGAGGATTCCGACCTCACCATGCAGATCGGGCGGCTCGGTTACCGCGTGGTGGTCGACCCGCGCATCCGCTCGTACGAGGACGTGCCGCGCACCGTGGGCGAGTTCCTGGAGCAGCGGACCAGGTGGGCACGGGCCAGCTTTCACGTCTACGCCCGGCACGTGCCGCTGCGCAGCGGCCTGGCCGGGCCGCGGGTGTGGTTCTGGACGGTACGCCGCGGCTTCTCCTGGTTCTCGCTGCAGGCAGGCCTGATCGCGCCGATCTTCATGCTCGAGCTCGTGCTGACGCATCCGAGCTACCGGCAGAACGTGGTCACGTTCGGTTTGCTTTACGTCGCGGGCGGCGGAGTCCCGCTGGCCGTCAGCCTGCCGCTGGCCATCAAACACCGGTACTGGCAGAGCATCGCGTGGCTGCCGACCTGGTTCGCTTACGCGTTCCTGCGGCGGCTGGCCACGCTGGAAGCGATGATCTCGCTTCCCACCCGGCCGTTCCCCGCCCTGGCGGGCGCCCGCCGGACGCAGGAAAGCCGGGCGCAGCGGCGGCTGACGTGGGCTCGGGGGTACCCACGTCAGCCGCTTCCACTAGGTCATCGTCCGGAGCGCGCCTAGCGTTACACCGATCGCGGCCCGGATAAGGTAGTCGGGACTAGTCGTGCTGTGTAGAGTATCCTCAAGGACAACAAAAGACTTCCGTTCGGCATCGGCCGACATCGGGAAGTATGGCTTTGTGAAGGATGGCTTTGTGAACGGCTTTTTGAACTCTCAAGACGCCAGGCCGGCCGAGATGGCCGCCGATACCCCGTCCGAGGCCGGAGCATCGGCGGTGCGCGGCTCGCCCGAATGGCGCCAGCTGTCGTTCCCCGCCAGCGGGCTGACCATCGAGCTCGAGATCACCGGCAGCGAGGGCAACCGGCGGCTGATGGGCCAGCTGATACCGCGGCAGCCGGCCGTGGTGGACATCAGGCATGCCGACGGGGTGATCACCGTCGAGGCCGACGAACTCGGGCGGTTCAGCGCGGAGGCCGTGCCGCCGGGCCAGATCAGCCTCCGGAGCCGACTGGGGCCGGTAACCGATAAGTCCCCGGTGGTCACCGGCTGGATCACCGTCTAACCTCGATTTCCGGGAAGTCGGCTGAACCGGGCATTTAAGCGCAGATGTTCCCGTTCTGGCGCGTAGACGTGCCGGTGGTCAGGCGCTCACTCGCAGCGCCTCGATGATGGCGTCGGTGACCTCCGCGGTGTCCGCGGTGCCGCCGACATCGCGGGTGAGGTGGCCCGCCGCGGTGGTAACTTCGATCGCCGCCTCGATCCTTCGGGCGTCGGTGTGCAGGCCGAGGTGATCCAGCATCAGGGCGCCGCTGCCGATGGCGCCGATCGGGTTACTGATACCGCGGCCTGCGATGTCAGGAGCGGAACCGTGCACGGGCTCGAACATGCTGGGGAAGCGACGCTCCGGGTTGAGGTTCGCGCTCGCGGCTAGGCCGAGGCTGCCAGCGATGGCCGAACCCAGGTCGGACAGGATGTCGGCGTGCAGGTTCGAGGCCACCACCACCGACAGGTCCTCTGGGTGCAGGACGAACTTGGCGCTCATCGCATCAACGAGGACGCTCTCGGTGGCCACGTCCCGGTAGTCGAGCGCCACCCGCCGGAACGTCTCGTCCCACAAGACCATGCCGTACTGCTGTGCGTTTGATTTGGTCACGCTGGACACCTTCTTGTTCGCGCGGGTCCGGGCGAGGTCGAAGGAGAACCGCATGATCCGCTCGCAGCCCTTCTCGGTGAACAGCGCCGACTGCAGCGCGACCTCATTGCCAGGACCGCGTGCGGACAGGTTGCGGCCGCCGAGCCCGGCGTACTCCCCCTCGCTGTTCTCCCGGACGACGACCCAGTCCAGTTCGGTCTCGTCGGCCTTGCGCAGCGGGCTGGCGATGCCGGGCAGGAACCTGACGGGCCGGACGTTCGCCCACTGGTCGAAGTTCTGGGTGATGTTGAGCCGCAGGCCCCACAGGCTGATGTGGTCGGGAACGTTCGGCCAGCCGACGGCGCCGAAGAAGATGGCGTCGAAGTCCTTCAGGATCTCCAGGCCGTCCTCCGCCATCATCCGGCCGGTCTTGTCGTAGTACTCGCATCCCCACGGAAACTCTTCCCAGGCGAACGCGAACTTGCCGTCCGACTGCCCGGCGACGACGTCGAGTACGCGCCGGCCGGCCTCGACCACTTCCTTACCCACGCCGTCGGCCGGGATCTTCGCGATCTTGAAGGTCCTCATCTGGTCGGACATGCTCACGAGCCTAACCACTGCCGCGCCGGTGCCGTCAAGCGCACGCGCCGTGGACATTTCGGCCGTGGTGGAGAAGATACGGGCCTGGGGGTGATACCACTGCCCGTTTGGGAAAAAGAAAAGACGCACGCTGGGGGCCGGGAAGACCGGAATCTCAGAACGGCACTGGCTCTTAAGGCAGCACTGGACTCACGCAAATAGGCGGCCCACTGGGGGTCGCCATCGTATTGTGCGCCCACTAGCCGCCAGTGGGCGCCGCGTGGTACTACCGGGGGCACCGCCAGGGTCCAGCCGAGTTCCTCGAGCAGCCGGTCCGCCTTGCGGTGGTTGCAGATGGTGCAGGACGCGACGCAGTTTTCCCAGACGTGCTGGCCGCTGCGGCTTCTCGGGATCACGTGATCGATGGTCTCCGCGCGGCCGCCGCAATAGGCGCACTTGTAGTTGTCCCGGCGCATCAGGGCGGCCCGGGTCAACGGCACACGGTTGCGATACGGGATCCTGACGTAACGGCTCAGCCTGATCACCGATGGAGTTTGCAGGGCGACCGACGCCGCGTGCAATACCCCGCCCGCCGCGTCGTGGTGGACGACTTCAGCCTTGCCGCCGAGGACGAGGCACACGGCTCGGCGAAGGCCGACTGTGGTCAGCGGTTCAAACGTCACGTTGAGCAGCAAAACTCGCCGCACCGCACCTCCCGCTGGCGCCGAACCTTTATCTGGACTCCATAGTTCTAGTGTGTCCCCTGGTACGCCCATCCGCCACTACCTAAGCGTACAAGCTCCAGCGAGACCATAGAGTTCCGGCATGGAATTCAGTTATCCGCAGGCACGCCGGCTCGACCTGACCGAGGATCTGCTCGGGCATCAGGTCAGCGATCCCTACCGCTGGCTGGAGTCCAGCGCCGAGCGGGCCGACTGGCTGGCCGCGGAGGTGAGCCTGTTCGACTCCCAGCGCTGCGAACTGGCCGGGCGGGAAGAGCTGACCGAGCAGGTGCGGGAACTGCTCAGCGTCGGCTACCAGGGGACTCCGGTCTGGCGGGGCGACCGGCGCTTCTTCACCAGGCGCGACCCAGGGGCCGAACACGGCGTGCTGTACACCCAGCTCGGCGACGGCCCGGTCGAGATCCTCCTCGACCCGATGGCGATCGACCCGTCCGGGCTGACCACGCTGGACGCCTGGCAGCTGGACAAGGAGGGACGGCTGGTCGCCTACCAGCTGTCGGAAGGCGGCGACGAGGAATCCCTGCTGCGGGTGATGGATGTCGCTACCGGGGCCCTGGCCGACGGGCCCATCGACCGCTGCCGCTACTCCAACGTCGCCTGGCTGCCGGGCGGCAAGGCCTTCTACTACACCCGCAGGCTGCCGCCCTCGGCCGTGCCTGCCGGGGAAAGCCAGTACCACCGGCGGGTCTACCTGCACCAGCTCGGCACGCCCGCCGACTCCGACGTGCTCATCTTCGGCGCCGGCCGGGACAAGACCGACTACTACTCCGTCTCGGTCAGCCGGGACGGGCGGTGGCTGACCATCTCCGCGTCGCGGGGCACCGCGCCGCGCAACGACCTGTGGCTAGCCGACCTGTCCGTGTCTGACCCGGCGTCGCCCGACTTGCGCGTGGTGCAGGAGGGACTCGATGCGCAGACCGGGGTCGAGGTGGGCCGCGACGGACGTTTGTACATCTTCACCGACGCCGACGCGCCGCGAGGCCGGATCGCGGTAGCCGACCCCGTTGATGTTGGTGGCCCGGCGACCTGGCGGGACCTGATCCTGGCGGATCCGGAAGCGGTCCTGCGCGGATACGCGATCCTGGACGGTGCCGAGCTCGGCCGGCCTGTGCTGCTGGCCAACTGGACCAGGCACGCGCTCAGCGAGATCACCGTGCACGACCTGGCGACGGGCGAGGCGCTCGGCACGGTCCCGCTGCCTGGTCTGGGCACCGCGGGCGGGACGAGCGAGCGGCCCGAGGGCGGGCCCGAGGCATGGTTCGTATACACCGACTACACGACGCCTTCGGTGGTGCTGCGGTTCGACGCGCGGGACTGGTCGGTGAGCACCTGGGCGACGGCGCCGGGTCAGGTGCAGGTCCCGGCGGTGACGGCACAGCAGGTGTCCTACTCGTCGGCGGACGGGACCCTGGTGCGGATGCTGGTGATCAGCGGACCTTCGGGTTCCCAGACGCCGCGGACCCCAAAACCGACGATCTTGTACGGGTACGGCGGGTTCGACATCAGCCTCACGCCCGCCTACTCGCCGAATGTGCTGGCCTGGGTGGCAGCGGGCGGCGTGTATGCGATCGCCAACCTGCGCGGCGGCAGCGAGGAAGGCGAGGAATGGCACCGGGCCGGGATGCTCGACCGCAAGCAAAACGTGTTCGACGACTTCCACGCGGCCGCGGAGATGCTGATCAAGGACGGGTGGACCACGCCGGAGCAGCTAGCCATCTCGGGCGGGTCGAACGGCGGGCTGCTGGTCGGGGCGGCCCTGACGCAGCGGCCGTCGCTTTATGCGGCGGTGATCTGCTCCGCGCCGCTGCTCGACATGGTGCGCTACGAACTGTTCGGGCTCGGGCAGACCTGGAACGTCGAGTACGGCAGCGCATCCGACGCCGAGCAGCTCGGCTGGCTGCTGTCGTACTCGCCCTACCATCACGTGGTGCCAGGGACGGCGTATCCGGCCGTGCTGTTCACGGTGTTCAC
>Ga0302325_10028365_pt1 | contig 11585 bp, 10 predicted proteins | sample Palsa_T0_2_FD_201948 | JGI IMG/M metagenome (GOLD analysis project Ga0302325, IMG submission 201948) | Peat permafrost microbial communities from Stordalen Mire near Abisko, Sweden - Palsa_T0_2 | ecosystem: Environmental > Terrestrial > Soil > Palsa > Peat permafrost | place: Sweden: Abisko... | reverse complement strand
GTGGGCGCGCATCATCAGGTCGGGACCCACCCGGGTCATCTCCGCCGCGGTCTCGAGCAGCGTCCCGAGTGGCCGTTCGCGCAGCCGGGTGACTAACCCCGCTCGGTGCGCGCGGCGCCGGCGCCGGCGCCGCGCCGCATTGCGATGTCGCGCCCACTCGTACTCGATCGCGATCCCGGCGGTGGCGTCGCTCGACGGTCCGGCACGACCCAGCAGCCGCGCCAGCGCCGAGCGGCGCAGGCCGAACGCCGACTCGGGGATCAGATGGCGGTCGAGATAGTGGCCGTGGGTCGCCCAGATCCGGTCATCGAGGTAGACCCCCGGATAGCTGCAGCGCACCTGGGCGGGCGCCAGCCACGACGCCAGCAGTGCCAGCTCGGGCGTGGCCCTGAGCTCGACGTCGTCGGCGATCCCGAGCGATACGCCGCGCGCCAGCGCCCAGGAGCGCACCAGCCGTGCGTCGTGGTTGCCGGGGACGACCACGACCGAGCGATCCGGCCCCAGCCGGCGACCGATCGCCCGCAGCGCCTGCTCGGCGGCGGCCGCCGCCGGCCGCGTGCTCCACGGGGCGAGCTCGAACGCGTCGCCGAGCAACACCAGGCGATCGACGCCGTCGATCGCGTCGAGCAGCCGCTCCAGCGCGTCGGGGCGGCGCAGCACCTCGATGCCGCTGCGCAGCCCCAGGTGCAGGTCGGAGACGATCAGCGTGCGCACGGCGGCGCACGATAGAGCCACACGACGGCGCCTCGGACGCCCCGGAGGACCCCGGGGCGGGGAAGCTCAGACGAGCGGGCCCGTGCTACGCGGTGACGAGCGTGTCGAAATGCAGCGCGGTGCCGCGCGCGACGATCAAGACCGGCGCCGTCACGTCCTCGAGCGCGTGCTCGGCGGCGCTGGTGATCATCACGTGGCCGTCGCGGGCCTCGGCGCGTGAGCCGACGACCACGAGGTCGACGCCCCGCTCGTTGTCGAGTACCCGGGCGCCGAGCCGCTCGGCGAGCGAGTAGGCCGTCTCGATCGCGGCCTCATCGGCGGTGCGGCTGAGGATCCCGATCGTGTTGATCTCGTGCTCGCTCGCATCGGCATAGCCGGCGGGCGCGAACGCCAGCGCGACCGGGCCGTTCTCCATCAGCGTCTCGGCCGAGCGGCCGATCGCGATGTGGCCGTGGCGCGTGCGGTACTCCGAGCCGAACACGATCACGTCACCGTCGACCTGGCCGGCGAGCCAGCCGAGGCCCTGGCCGGTCGAGGGGCTGATCACGACGTGGCGCTGGGCGTAGGTGTCGTCCAGCAGGCCGGCGCCGCGCGACAGGAGCGCCTCGGCCGCTGACTCCGCCAGCAGTTCATCCGCACCGCGCTGATGGCCATGGCGGACGTAGGCGAGCGACAGCTTCGCGCCCGCATCGCGCAGCACGCGCCCGAACGTCAGCGCGTCGCGGTCGTTGAGCGTGTCGTCGTAGGAGATGATCGCGTGTGGGGCCATGGGGCTCTTCCTCGGTAAAGGTTTGTCTGCGTGACTCAACCTGGGTCTGCGTGGGTTTCGTGGCGAATATCGCAGGCGCCTGCCATTAGTTCTAATAACGTTGTTCATCTCTAGTATAAGATTTGCTAATGCTGAACTTGGCGCGGCTCCAGGTCCTGTGCGAGGTCGTCAGCCTGGGCTCGTTTTCGGCGGCCGCCGAGTCGTTGTCCTATACGCAGTCGGCCGTCTCACAGTCGATCGCGCGGCTCGAGGCCGAGACCGGCGCACCGCTGGTCGTGCGCGGCCGACGCGGCGTCACTCCGACCCCGGCCGGTGCGGCGCTGGTCGACCATGCCGAGCGCATCTTCGAGCAGGTCCGCGATGCCGAGTCCGACATCGCGGCCGTGATGGGGGTGCGCGCCGGGAAGCTGCGGGTCGGGTCCTTCCCATCGGGCGGCGCGACCCTGATGCCGCCGGCGGTGGCGCGGTTTCGCCGCTCCCATCCCGACGTCGCGCTGACGCTCGAGGACGGCGAGCCTGAGGTGATCGTGCCGCGGCTGCGCGCCGGCGAGCTGGACCTGGCGCTGCTCTACGAGTTCCCGGGCGTGCGGCCCGGCCGCCGCCGGCTCGGGGCCGGATTGCGCTCGGTCCGGCTGCTCGAGGACCCGATCCGGGTGGCGCTGCCGATCGAGCATCCGCTCGCTGCGGCGCCGGAGCTGGTGTTGACCGACCTGCGCGACGAGCCGTGGGTGCAGACGTCGGCCTCGAGCCCGTACGCCAGGCATATTGTCTCCACCTGCCTGCGGGCCGGGTTCGAGCCGACCGTGGCGTTCGAGTCAGACGACTTCGACACCGTCCAGGGGCTCGTCGCCGCCGGGGTGGGGGTTGCGCTGATCCCACGGCTGGCGCTCAACCGCGTGCATCCCGCCGTCGCGGTCCGCGAGCTGCGTGACGGCGGCCCGATCCGCCAGGTGACGGTCGCGACCGTCGCCGGGGGCGGGATCGCGCCGGCCGCGCGCTCGATGATCCAGATGCTCGGCGACGTGGCCAAGCGCTTTGAGGACCGCTCGGAGCTGTGAGCGCCGTCAGCCCGCCGCGCGCCGTTTGACCTCGGTCGCCAGCTCCTTGGGGCGCTGCCCGACCACGACCGGCCGCAGCGCCCGCTCCAGCGGCCGCGCCATCAGCCCGACCTTCCCGGGATCGAGCGCCAGGCTGTAGCGGGCGTGCGTCCGACCGGACCCGAGCTCGGACAGCTCCCAAGAGCCCTCGAGCCGCTCGACGCTCCCGGACCCCAGCTGTGCGAACGAGAGCCGGTGGGGCGGGTCGTAGGTCACGGTCACCCGCAGTCGCAGCTTGGTGAACTTCGCGTCGACGACGATCTCGCAGACCGACGGCCTGCCCTGCTCGTCACGCTCGACCACCTGCACCGATTCCATCCCTTGCTGCCACTCGGGCGCTCGATCGATCGCCTCCACGATCTCCCAGCAGCGCTCGATCGGCGCCTCGACGTCGCCCTCGGACGTCCCCTCAAGCAATGTCATGCCGTGCCTTTCGTGATCGTCCAGGTGAACATGGTCGTCGCGGTCGCCCACTCGGAGTCGCGCACGGTCGCGTGCACGGCGTAGCGGCCTGAGCGGCTCGGCCGTCCGGTGATCCGACCGCTGGTCGCGCTCAGCTTCAGACCCGGCGGCAGGCGCTTCGCCGACCAGCTAAAGCGCCCGCCGCCGGGGTCGGTCGCATGGAGGCGCAGCGAGACCTGCGTGTGCACCGGCGTCTGCTTGGCCGACACGCCGGCGAGCGCGATCGTGCCGGCGCACAGCGATGCGACCAGCGGCGTCGCGTTGGGCGTGCCGAGGCCGGTCGTCATGTCATAGCCCCGCTTGGCGCTGAAGCCCTGCGAGGCGACGCCGAAGTCGTTGTCGCCCTGCGTGACGTCGTGGAAGTCCTTGGCGTAGGACGTGCTCGCGGCCCGGTACAGCGCCGGGTTGGCGTAGCCGACCCGCTTGCCGGCGCAGGCGGGAGCGGCGTCGGCCAGGGCCAGCAGCGCGGCCCAGACGGGCGCGGCGCCGCTGGTCCCGCCGAGCACCTGCCAGCCGGCCGTGGCCGCGGGCACCGTGCCGGCGCCGTTCCAGTACATCACGTAGCCGGTCGTCGGGTCGGCGTCGATCGAGACGTCCGGCACCTCGCGGCAGTAGCCGTGCGAAGCCCCGCAACGCGAGCCGGACGCCGACGACGAGAGCACGCCGAGCGACTTGGCGGCGCGCGCCTGCGCCGGCGGCATGGTCCAGAACGACGACACGCCGCCCCCGGTCGCCCCGGCCGTCGACGGCGGACCGGCGGAGTCGTGCCGGCTGTTCCACGCGGTCTCATACAGCTCGGGCGAGAGGCCCTGCAGCGTCGTGCCGCCGACGCCGGTCACGTATGGCTGCGCGGCCGGATCGTCGACGCTGAGCTGGTTGTAGTCCGGCCCGTTCGGCGTGTGGCAGTCCTGGGCACCGTTGTCGCCGTCGGCGGCGACGATCGACTGTCCCTGCACCGCGGCCTGCTGAAACAGCGTGTTCTCGGCCCGGGCATCCGCCTTGCCCAGCTGTGCCTCGCAGCCGCCCCACGAGACCGACACGACCTGCGCGCGGTCCTGGTTGACGATCGCCGCGAACGTGTCGTAGGGACCCGAGCCGGGCGCCCCGGTCTGCGCGTTGGGTCCCTGGTAGACGAGCAGCTTGACGCCCGGCGCGAAGCCGATCAGGTTCTCGATGTCGAACGCGGCCTCGTCGGATCCGGCGCCGTGGCCGGCGCCGCCGTCGACCGAGATGTAGGAGATCGGGGTGTTGATCCCGTAACAGGACTCGTACGCGGCGATGTCGGACGGGCTGTCGGACTCAAGCTCGTAGATCGCGACGGTCGTCCCGGCGCCCACGTCGCCGGCCCGGTACAGGCCGCTGAACCCGTACGCCGTCGCCAGCTCGTTGTCGGTGTACCCGCCGTCCTGCGCGCCGGCATTGGTGGCCTGCGCGCACGGCTGCGACCCGGCCTGGCTTGACGTCTGTCCTCCGCTTGCGACGCCCGTCGTCGCCGGGGTCGCGGGCGCCGCCGTGGCCGGGATCGCCGGTACCGCGCTCAGCGGTTGCGCCAGCGCCCCCCGGTTCGGGGCGCGCTCGGCGAGCGGCTGGGGCGACGAGCTCGAGTCAAGGCCGACGATCGACTGCACGCCCGCCGCCGCGTCGGCCGCGACCGCGGGCGCCCGGGTGGCGGCGAGGACCATCTGCCCGTGGAGCCCGTGGAGGCTGCGCAGTTGCACGTCGAGCCCGTGCTCGATCGTCCCGGCGTCGGCGGTCAGCGCAACCGACAACCTGCCCGCGGCGGCGCGGCCGAGCGTCAGTCCCCGCCGCGCGAAGGCGGCCCTGATCGTGCGCAGGCGCGCCGCGCTGGCGCCGAAGCGCCGCCCGAACTGCTGCGGCGTCAGGTAGTGGTGGTAGGAGGGCGACCCCGGCGTCGAGACGGCGTCCGCGTAGCCCGCCAGCGCCGCGGGATCACGGGGCTTGAGCGTGACCGTCAGATGCAACCGTCGGCTGGCCACGACGGCGGTCCCGGCGCCGCGGGCGCGGGCGGCCATCGCCCGCGTGACCGAATCGTGCAGCCTGACCGTCGGCCCGAGCCCCGGGCCGGCGCCCGACGCCGCCGACGCGGTCCCGGCGAGAACCATCCCGACCACGGCGGCGGTCAGGGCGACCCCCAGCACCGCCACGGCCCGCACACGGACGCTCAGCGGGCGCATCGGCGTCCGGATTCAGGGGCCGCGGGAGCGACCCGGCTTGGCGCGCTGACGGCGACGGCGCCCCGGCCGTCGCGCGCGCCGTTCGGCACAGCGTCGGGCATCAGCAGGAGGTGAGCGTAACGGTCGCTGTGGTTGACTTGCCCCGCATGAGCTCAGGCGGGAGGCCACGGCGGCTGGTGTTCGGCGAGGTTGCCGAGCTGTATGAACGCAGCCGGCCCGGCTATCCGCAGGCGCTGATCGACGATCTGGTCATCTGGGCCGGGGCCGACGCTCGCGCCCTGGAGATCGGGGCCGGAACCGGCAAGGCCACGCGGCTGCTGGCGGCGCGCGGCGTGTCGGTGCTCGGGATCGAACCGAGCGCCGAGATGGCCGGCTACGCGCGTGCCGTGACCGAGCACCTGGGCAACGTCGAGATCGTCGAGTCCGACTTTGAGCGCTGGCGGCCCGACGGGGCGACGTTCCCCCTGATCTACGCGGCACAGGCCTGGCATTGGGTCGACCAGGAGACCGGATACGTCCACGCGCACGCCGCGCTGGCCCCCGGAGGTCATCTGGTCGCATTTTGGAACCGGCCCGACTGGGAGCAGACCGAGCTGCGCGCCGCCCTGTCGGACGTCTACCGGGCCGCCGTGCCCGAGCTACCGCCGGACGGCCCGATGCACCCCGACAACCGGACCATGGTCGGCGCCGAGGAGTCCTGGGCGCAGGCGATCGCGGCCACCGACGGTCTCACCGACCCTGAGCACCGGGTCTACGCATGGTCGCTCGACTACACCGCCCGAACGTACGTCGAGCTGCTCGCGACGCTGTCGGAAGTTCGGTTGCTCGACGACGCCGATCGTCAGCGGCTGCTGGAGGCGGTGGGACGGATGATCGAACGCCACGGCGACCGGCTGACGATGCCGATGGCCGCGCAGGTGGAGATCGCCCGCGCGGTCTGACGGCGGCGGCGCGGACGCGCTCAGAGCTCGAGCTTCAGCAGCGCCAGCAGGTAGGCCTCGGAGAACGACGGGAACTGCGGCACCGTGTCGACCAGGATCTCGTAGGGGACCCGGGCGCGGATCGCCAAGACCGCCTGATGGATCCATTCTCCGGCCAGCGGCGCCACCGCCCACGCACCGACCATCGTGCGTGACCCGCGATCGAACACGAGCGTCATCTCGCCGCGGGGGTCACGCTCGTAGGTGTAGGTCCGCGCGACGCCGCCGGATGGCAGATCAAGCGCGACGACGGCGACATCGAGCCCGGCCTCCCGCGCCTGGGACTCGGACATGCCGACCGCGGCGACCTCGGGGTCGGTGAAGATCACCCGCGGGATCGCGCGGTAGTCGGCGGCGACGGGCCGCCCGGCCATGTCGGCCATCGCCACCCGAGCCTGGTACTTGGCCAGGTGCGTGAACAGCATCACGCCGGTGCAGTCGCCCGCGGCCCAGACGCCGTCGGCGACGCGACAGCGCTCGTCGATCGGAACCGGCCCGGGTCGCTGTGAATCGAGCGTGACCCCGACCGTCTCCAGGCCGATCTCGGCGCTGCGGGGACGGCGCCCGACCGCGATCACCAGCCGCTCGCCGCGGACGCTCGAGCCGTCGTCGAGCTCGACCACCCGCTCGTCGCCCTCGACCGAGACCCGCGTTGCCTGCGCGCCGGTCCGGACGTCGATCCCGTCGGCGCTCAGCGCCTGCCCCAGGAGCTCCGAGACCCGCTCATCCTCGCGGTCGGCGAGCCGCTCGGCGCCCTGCACGAGCGTCACCCGGGAGCCGAAGCGGCGCAGGAACTGCGCCAGCTCGATTCCGACCGGCCCACCGCCGACCACGACCACGCTCGCCGGGATCTCGTGCAGCGCGGTCGCCTCGCGGTTGGTCCAATATCCGGACTCCGCCAGCCCCGGTACCGGCGGGATCACGGACTCCGATCCGGTCGAGATCAGGATCTGGTCGGCCTCCACGCGCGTGCCCTCAACGTCGATAACGCCCGCTCCTGCCAGCCGACCGGAGCCGCGCACGACGTCCACGCCGATCGACGTGTAACCGGCCTCCCGCGCTGAATCGTCGCCGGCGGAGGTCATGTAGTCGCGGTACTCCGACAGATCCGGCCAGTCCAGCGACGCTTCGTGGATGCCGGCGGCGCGCTCGGATTCCCCGCGCGCCTCGGTTGGGCGCAGGAGCGTCTTGGTCGGGATGCAAGCCCAGTTGGAGCACTCGCCGCCGATCAGCTCCCGCTCGATCAGCGCCACCTTGCGACCGGCCGCCACCAGCGCGTAGGCGGCGTGCTCGCCACCCGGGCCGGCCCCCAGGATCGCCACGTCGTAGCGCTCAGCCATCGCCGTCCACGGACGCGACGATACCCGGCAATAGCATGTGGTGCATGGGAGCAACCGCCGCGCTCGACTCCGACGGCTTCGCCGTCGAGCTCGACATCCACCGCCGGGAGCTGACCGGCTACTGCTACCGGATGCTCGGGGCGGGCTCGGAGGCCGAGGACGCCGTCCAGGAGACGTTTCTGCGCGCGTGGCGTGCGCGAGACCGGTTCGCCCACCGCTCGACGTTGAAGACGTGGCTCTACAAGATCGCCACCAACGTCTGCCTCGACATGCCCGAGCGCCCGCAACGTCGTGCCCGTCCGATGGATCTGGTGTCGCCGTCGACGTGCGAGACGGCCGTGCTCAACGAGCTGCCCGAGTACCGCTGGGTGCAGCCGATCGCGGACGCCAACGTGCTGTCGGGGGCCGGCGATCCCGCCGAGCTGGCCGCGCAGCGTGACAGCGTCAGGCTGGCGTTCGTCGCCGCGCTGCAGACGCTCGCGCCGCGTCAGCGGGCAGTGCTGATCCTGCGTGAGGTCCTGCACATGTCGGCGGCGGAGGTGGCGGAGCTGCTGGACTCGAGCGTCGCGTCGGTCAACAGCGCGCTGCAGCGCGCGCGGTCGTCGATCGCCAGCCAGCCGGCCGTCGCCGACGAGGCGATGTTGGACGCCGATGACCGCGAGCTGCTGACGCGCTACGTCGACACGTTCGAGCGCTACGACATCGACTCGCTCGTCGCTCTGCTGCGCGAGGACGCGGTCTCGGCGATGCCGCCGCACGAGCTCTGGATCCAGGGGCCGGCCGAGATCCACCGGTGGATGCTCGGACCGGGGCGGGAGTGCGAGGGCAGTCGCCTGCTGGCGACGCGGGCCAACGGCTGCCCGGCGTTTGGGAGCTATCGGATCGATCCCGACGGCGGCTGGAGTGCCTGGTCACTGCAGGTGCTGGAGCTCAAGCGCGGACGGATCGCGACGATCCACAACTACCTGAACACCGAGATCCTCTCGGAGTTCGGCCTCCCCGCCCGCCTGGACGCGTGAGTCGTTGATGCCGAAGCTGCTGATCATCCTCGCCAGCACCCGCCCTGGCCGGATCGGCCTGCCGGTGGCCACCTGGTTCACCGAGCACGCAACCGCGGACGGCCGCTTTGAGGTGGAGCTGGTCGATCTCGCCGAGCTGGCCCTGCCGCTGCTCGACGAGCCCAAGCACCCGCGTCTGCGCGAGTACACGCAGGAGCACACGTTTGCCTGGAGCGCGACCGTCGAGTCGGCCGACGCCGTCGTGCTGGTGACCGCCGAATACAACTACGGCTATCCCGCGGCGCTCAAGAACGCCCTCGATTACTTGAATCACGAATGGCGCAACAAGCCGCTCGGCTTCGTCTCCTACGGCGGGGTCGCGGCCGGAACCCGCGCTGTCCAGCAGCTCAAGCAGGTGGTCGGCGCGCTGCAGCTGGTCCCGACCGCGACCGCCGTCAACATCCCGTTCGTGTCCGGGAAGGTGGACGACGGGGTGCTGGACGCCAACGACGTGATGCAGCAGGCCGCGTCAACGATGCTCTCAGAGCTTGAGACGCTCAACGGGGCACTGGCCCCGTTGCGGTCAGGCGCCTGAGCCGTCAAGGCCCGGGCGTCGCGACGAGCCCGCGGCGCGCGGACCCCACCCGGCCCGCGACACTCTGACCGGACATGACCGTGCTCGAGGCGATCGCGATCTTTGCTGCCGGCATCGTCGCCGGCACGATCAACTCTGTCGTCGGCTCGGGGACGTTGTTCACGTTCCCGGTGCTGCTGGCGTTCGGCTACGCCCCGGTCGTGGCCAACGTGTCCAACACGGTCGGGCTGGTGCCGGGCAACGCGTCCGGCGCGGTCGGCTACCGGCGGGAGCTGGCTGGCCAGCGGGCGCGGGCGATTCCGCTCGCATGCGCATCGCTGGTTGGCGCCGGCATCGGCGCGACGCTCCTGCTGACGCTGCCGGCGTCGGCGTTCAAGGCGATCGTCCCGGCGTTCATCGCGGTGGCGTTGATCCTGATCGTGTTTCAGGGCCGCATCTCGAAGTGGCTGGCCGACCGCGGCGGTGCCGCCGCAGACCGCGCCGGCCCGGTCGCGACCGCGGGAGTGTTCGCCGCCGGCATTTACGGCGGCTACTTCGGCGCCGCGCAGGGAATCCTGGCTCTGTCGATCCTGTCGCTATCGGTCGACGACTCGCTGACACGCCTGAACGCGCTCAAGGTGGTGCTCGTCGGGGTCGCCAACCTCGTCTCCGGGATCGTGTTCGTGTTCGCCGCCCACGTCGCCTGGGCAGCCGCCGGCCTGATCGCCGCCGGCTCGGTGCTCGGCGGCCTGCTCGGCGCGCGCGTCGGTCGTCGACTGTCGCCCAAGGTGCTGCGCGCCGTGATCGTGATCGTCGGGATCGTCGCGATCGTCCGGCTGCTCGTTTGACCCGACTCGGTCGGCGTCTACCGAGAGTAGGTCCCGACCAGCCGTGCCTGCTCGATCACGTGGTCCTCGATCGCTTCGTGCAGCCGCCGGCGGGTCAGCCCGGCGGGCAGATCGAGCGACTCGTCGAGCGCGTAGACCCAGAAGTAGTAGTGGTGGTTGCCATGGTCGGGCGGCGGCGCGGGACCCATGTACCCGGCCTCGCCCATCGTGTTGACGCCGAGCATCGCGGCGCCTCCGCCCTCGGGCAGGCCGGTCGCGTCTGCGCCGATCCCGTACGCGACCCAATGCGTGAAGCCGTCGACCAGCGGCGCGTCGGGATCGTGGCAGACGACCGCGAACGCCTTGGTCCCGTCGGGCACCCCGGTCCACTCCAGCGCTGGCGAGACGTCCTCGCCGTCGCCCGTGAACTTCTCCGGGATCCGCTTGTGGTATTCGATCGATGGGCTGCGCAGCTTCAGCGCGCCGATGTTCAATTCCTGAGCCATGCCACCTGGGCTACCCGTCCCGCGGGGCCCGAACCGCCGGGCGTCAGTCGTCGGTGGGGTGCGGGTGGGGCTGAGGCCGCCGCCGCGCGGGGGCGCGGCCCGGCGGCTGGGTCGGCTTGCCGCGGGGGCGCAGGGCCGGGATCTCACGCTCGAGCTGTTCGTCGGTGGTGACCGTGATCTCCTCGCCGTGGTGCTCGATCGTCAGCGGCTCCCCGAAGCGCAGCTGGTAGCGGGCGTGCTCACGGTCGACCTCGACCAGCAGCGAGCGCTCGCGGAACATCAGCCGGAAGCGCAGGAGCGTGAGCGCGTCGGGCAGGCGCGGGCGGAAGCTGAGCTGGCCGTGGTGATCACGCATTCCGCCGAAGCCCGCGACCGCGACCAACCAGGTGCCGGCCAGCGAGGCGATGTGGACCCCGTCCTTGGTGTTGTGCTCGAGATCGTCGAGGTCCATCAGGGCCGCCTCGGCGAAGTAGTCGTAGGCGAGGTCCATATGACCGACCTCGGCCGCGACGATCGATTGGCAGCAGGCCGACAGCGACGAGTCCCGGACGCACAGCCGCTCGTAGTACTCGAAGTCACGCCCCTTCTCAGAGTCCGAGAAGGCATGTCCGCATTCGAACAGCGCCAGCACCAGATCGGCCTGCTTGACGACCTGCTTGCGATACAGGTCGAAGTAGGGGAAGTTCAGCAGCAGCGGGTAGTCCTCCTCGCTGCAGGCGTCGAAGTCCCAGAGCTCGTGTTCGGTGAATCCCTCGGCCTGCTCGTGAACCTCGAGCAGCTCGTTGTAGGGGATCGTCATCTTCGCGGCGGCATCGCGCCAGCCGGCGGCCTCCTCCGCGCCAGCCCCCAGCTCGGCCGCCCGCTGCGGGTGGCGCGCCACGACCTCGGCCGCGGCGTTCAGGTTGAGCTGCGCCATCAGGTTCGTGTAGATGTTGTTGTCGGCGACCGCCGAGTACTCGTCCGGTCCCGTGACCCCGTCGATCCGGAAACGGCCGGCAGAATCGTGGTGGCCCAGCGAGCGCCACATGCGAGCGGTCTCGATCAGCAGCTCGGCGCCGGTGGTGCGCTCGAACTCGGGGTCGTCACGCGCCCACTGGTAGCGCGTCACCGCGCGGGCGATGTC
>Ga0302325_10028364_pt1 | contig 11585 bp, 10 predicted proteins | sample Palsa_T0_2_FD_201948 | JGI IMG/M metagenome (GOLD analysis project Ga0302325, IMG submission 201948) | Peat permafrost microbial communities from Stordalen Mire near Abisko, Sweden - Palsa_T0_2 | ecosystem: Environmental > Terrestrial > Soil > Palsa > Peat permafrost | place: Sweden: Abisko... | reverse complement strand
GAGCGATTAGCCTTCCGAATATCTCGCTCGAGCAACTCGCAGCGGAGGTTTCCAACGGTGCCACGGTCGGGCTCGGCGGCGCTGGGCTACAGCGCAAGCCGATGGCGGCCGCGCGCGCGCTGGCCCGTGCCGGCCGGCGGGATCTGAAGCTCGTCTCGTTCCTGGGCTCACTCGACGTCGAGTTGCTGGTCGCGGCCGGCTGCGTCGGTGAACTGCACAGCGCGGGCGTGTCACTCGACGGCGCCGGCCTGGCTCCCCACTACCGGGCCGCTCGTCAGGGACAGACCCTCACCTTCGTCGAGTGGTCGGAGGGGACACTCCTGTGCGCGTTGCAGGCGACCGCTCGCGGGGTTCCATCGCTGCCGACCTGGATGGCGCTCGACACCGACCTGCCCGCGCTCAATCCACATCTGCGCGAGGCTCAGGACCCGTTCACGGGCGCACGCGTGATGCAGGTCCGCGCGCTGGCCCTCGACGTGGCGATCCTGCACGCGCCGGCCGTCGATGCTCACGGCAACGTCTACGTCGAAGGCGATCTCGCCATCGACGGGACCCTGGCGCGAGCGGCTCAGCGGGTGTACGTCTGCCATGAGGGAGTGGTGGCCGCCGACCCGCGTCGGGCGGTCCTGTCACGGATCTGGGTCGACGCGCTCGTGCCCGCACCTCGGGGCGCGTGGCCGACGGGCTGCCACTCCGAATACGGGCCGGACCTCCCTGCGGTGTCGCGCTGGGCGAGCGAAGGCGCGGACGGGGATCTTCAGCTGCTGACGCCGAATGGAAGTGCGCGATGAGTGGCGTTGCCGATCTGCTCACCGCAGCGCTGGCGCGCGAGATCGCCGATGCGAACATCCGCGTGTTCGCCGTGACCTCGCCGGCCACGGTGGCGGCGGCGCTCGCGGCCCGCGCGCTCGGCGCGCCCAACCTGGCCATCGCGACCGGATTCACCGCGCTCGACGGATCGCCGCTGCCGAGCGTCACCCTCGGCGAGGCCGGGCTGTTCGAGGCCGGTGCCGCGCTCCGCGACGATCCGTTTGACACCTTTGTGCTGCTCGCGCGGGGCCGCGCGGGTGTGGCCGTCGCGCCGGCGCAGCTCGACCGACGTGGCCAGACGAACCTGTCCGGCGTTGGTCCCCCCGGCCGCCCGAAGGTGGCGCTGCCGGGCGCGCGGGGTCTGCCCGACAACAACGTGAGTCCGTCGCGCGTGTGGTTCATGCTCGCGGGCCACAGCGGACGCCAACTGGTGGAGCGTGTCGACGTGGTCTGTGGCGCCGCCCCGCCGCCGTCGACGGTGCGCAGGTTGCTCACGCCAGCGGGTTGCTTCGAGCTTGGGGAGACCGGCTGGTATCCCCGCTGGGTCACGTCGCAGGCGCCGGAGTTGGTTGCGGCGGCACCGGGACTGGGGATCGAGCTCACCGGTCAGGAGCCCGTCGTGGATGAACCGGACCCAGTCGCGCTTGCGGCGGTGAGGCGCGCCGACCCGGAGGATGTCCGCCTGATCGAGTTCGCCGCCGGCGCACAGGCCGCCGCGCTGTACGAAGCTGCGGCCGTCCGGGAGGCGTCAGCCGCGGGCGCCCGGCGCGGCGAACAGCGAGCAACCGCCGGCCCCGTCAGCAGCTGAGCGCCTGCTCAACCGGCAGGCGTTCGCGGAGCACCGTCAGGGCGTCCGAGCCAGCCGCGGGCTCAGCTGCCGAGCGTCACGACGGCGACGCCGCCGAGCACCGGACGCCCGTCCGAGGTGGCGCTGAGCTCGAGTTCGGCCACGCCCGCGTCGTGGTCGACCGCGCCGACGGTGCCGGTGCATTCGAACCGCTCACCCCCGAACACATTGCCCAGGAAGCGGATCTTGACCGACACCAGCCGCTCGGGGCCGCCGGCGAAGCGGACGGCCGACTCGATCAGCCAGGTCAGGTTGATCGGCCCCTGGTTGACCGGCTTGTCGCCCAGGCCCAGGGCCTGCGTCACCGCGGTGTCGTAGTGAATCGGGTTGGGATCCTGCAGGATCGCCGCCATCGTCTTCATTCGGGCCGGATCGACGGACTCGATCACGAGCGGCTCGAGCTGCTGGCCGACGGAGATCTCGCGTGCGGCCATCAGCTACCCGCCGCGCGGGGGAAGATCCAGGTGTTGGTGCACACTGCCACCGGCTCGGCGGCGCCCGGCTCGCGCAGCCCCACCCGGAAGGAGAGCTTGTCGAACACGCCGGCGCGGCGGCCGCTCTTGCGCTGCACCTCGATGATCTCGCCGTCGCATTCGTAGGTGGCGCCCGGACGCATGATCCCGTGGTAGTCGAGCTGACATTCTCCGAACATCACGCCACTGTCGGCGGTGGCGTCCATCAGGTCGAAGATGTCCTGGATGCTCACGCCGGCGCCCTGCATCGCCACGAGGTAGGCGAGAGCGGGATGGGCGGCGTCGTCGTCGGGCGGGAGCTGCGCCGCATCGGCCCACAGCCAGGACAGCCAGCCGGGCAGGGTGTAGGTACCTCCAGGAAAGCGGTGGCCTACGAGATGCTCGTAACCCTCCATTTCGTGAAGCCTACCAAATGATTGGTAGATCAAGTAGTACCATTTAATCGTCGCGATCAGTGACAAACTGCCAAACGTTTGGTAGAAATACGATTCTCATGACTTCCGCTCACACCACTTCTGACGTGACTGAGGCAGCAAACTTGTCAGCCGATCGCGACGCGCTGGCGCGTCAAACGCTCGCTCTCTGCTGGGAGCGTTCCGAGTTTTACCGCGAGCGCCTGCGTAGCCAGGGCGTCGAGCCCGGAGACATCGCGACCGTCGCTGACCTCGAACGCTTGCCGATTCTGCTGCGCAAGGACGACGAGCGCGAGCTGCAGGAGAGCAGTCGCGCGGCCCTGCACCACCCCTTCGGCGAGCATCTCTGTGTCGACCCAGCCGAGGTCGTGGCAGTGGCTTCGACCTCGGGGACGACCGGCACGCCCACCTTCTACGCCTTCACCGCCGAGGACGTGGCCGTCACCGACGAGTTGTGGGGCCGCGCGCTGCGCAGCGCCGGGATCGGTCCCGCCAGCGTGGTGCTGCACGGCTTCGGTCTGTCGATGTTCCTGGCCGGTTATCCGTTGGCCCGCGCGGTCGAGCGGATGGGCGCGGAGATCCTTCCCGTGGGGGCCGAGCCCGGCAGCAAGCGGCTGCTGGAGATCGCCGAGCTCACCCGTCCGGACGCGCTCCTGTGCACGCCGAGCTACGCCAGCTATCTGATCGAGTCAGCGCCCGAGCAGATGCGCGGCCTCGGCCTGCGTGCGATCGTCTGCGCCGGGGAGCCGGGCGCAGGGCTGCCAGAGTTGCGCGCGCGGGTGGAGGAGGCGACCGGGGCGACGGTGTACGACGTGCTCGGCGGCGCGCATGGGATCATCAACGCGTCCGACGGAGCCTGGCCCTATGAGGGTATGACCGTGCTGGGCGACGACTGCTCAGTGCAGCAGCTGTGGGACTCGGATGCCGGGCGGCCCGTGGCCATCCCGGACGACGGCACGCCGGCGTACGGCGAGCGGGTCAAGACCACCTTGCGTTGGCGGGCGCAACCGCAGCTGCGCAGCTCGGTCGGCGACGTCTACGAGATGCGCCGCGTGCGCGACGGTGAGGGCCGGCTGGTGACCCGCATCAAGGTGATCGGACGCACCGACGACCTGCTGATCGTCAAGGGGGTCAAGCTCTATCCGGCCGCCGCTCGCGACCTCATCGCCGGCTTCGTCCCCCGGGTCAGCGGCGTTCTGCGCCTGATCGTCACCGGCCAACCCCCGCGGGTGGAGCCGCCGCTGCGGCTGCGCGTCGAGCGAGGCGAGGGTCAGCTCGCGGACGGCGATGGCGCGCTGGCGCGCGAGATCGCCGGGGCGATGCACACGCGCATGTCTGTGCGGCCAGAGGTCGAGATCGTCGACCCGGGTACGATCGAACGCACTTCCCACAAGGCCAAACTCATCGAAGTTGTACCCGAGGTCATCGAGAAATGATCAACGACAACATCCCCGCCATCGACGCCTGGTGCAACCCATTCACCGAGCTCGGGATCAAGGCGATCTTCACCGAGAACCCAGAGGTGGCGTTCGTGATGGGCGATCAGTGGGGCCGACACGAGAACATGCGCTGGCACACGGTCGACGAGTTCGTCGCCTATATGGACGAGAACAACATCTCGCGCGTCTGCACGCCCAGTCTGAAGATGATGCAGTACCGGACGCGGAAGATGCTGGCCGACATCCCCCACGAGCACATCGGCGAGCTGGTGGCGGCCTACCCGGAACGGATCGTGGGGCTGGCCGGCATCAACCCGATCAGCGGCATGGAGGGCGTCCGCGCGCTGGAACGAGCCGTGCGCGAGTATGGCTTCAAGGGCGCTCACGTGCACCCATTCGGCTTCGGGATCCCGATCAACGAGCGCGAATGGTGGCCGTTCTACACCAAATGCGCCGAACTCGACATTCCCGTCGTCTTCCAGGTCGGGCACTCGGCGGAGTTCATGCCCAGCGCGTGCGGAAAGCCGATCCTGCTCGACGACATCGCGATCTGGTTTCCCGAGCTCCGCCTGGTCGGCGGACACACCGGCTGGCCCTGGACCGAGGAGCTGATCGCGATGGCGTGGAAGCACCCCAACGTCTATATCGCCGTCTCCGGGCACGCTCCGAAGTACTGGGATCCCAAGCTGGTGAGCTTTCTCAACGCGCGCCGGCGCGGGATCGGCAAGGTCATGTGGGGCACCGACTACCCCCTGATCATGCACGCGGAGAGCCTCGGCCAGATCGACCAGATGGACCTCAAGCCCGAGGCTCGTCGTGCCCTGTTGCATGACACCGCCGTGACCGTGTTCAAGTTCGATGAGCCGCTGCTGAACGACGCGCCGATTCTGGCCACGGGGACCGAGTCACTGCTGGATTAGCCGCTCCCGGTCGCTCGCTGATGTCTCCCTCCGAGCGGGCCGCGCTGATTGCCTGCCGCCTGGCCCGCGAGATCAGCGACGAGGATGTGGTCGGCGTCGGACTGGGCACGCCGCTGGCACTCGCCGCGGCGCTGATGGCGCGCCGCAGCCACGCCACCGGCTCGCATCTCCTCGTGGCCGGGGCGCTCTCGCCCGATGCCGATCTGGCGAGGTGTCTGGGGGGTGCCGCCGCCCTCGCCGGTGCCACCGCCGCGTTCGTGCCCCACGTGTTGACGATGGAGATGGCCGAGCGCCGCGCGATGACGCTGCAGTTCCTGCGGCCGGCCGAAGTCGACGGCGCCGGGAACGCCAACACCAGCCGGATCGTCGCCGGCGACGGGTCCGTGCGACGACTGCCGGGAGGCTTGGCACTCGCCGACGTGGCGCGGATTCTGCCCCGGATCGTGCTCTACCACACCGACCACCGCCCGCGCTCGCTCCCCGCCCGGGTGAGCTTCATCACGAGTGCGGGGGGCGGTGACGCACTCGCCGGAACTCTCGGTCCGGTGCGGTTGGTCACCGACCGCGCGGTGTTCGAGTTCACCTCGCGCGGAGCCCGGCTGCAGTCGCTGCACCCCGGCGAGGAGATCGACCGGCTCCGCGACGACACCGGTTTCACGTTCGCTGTGGACGAGCTGCGGGTGACCGAGGCGCCGACCGCAGCCGAGCTGGCTGCGCTCCATCGCGTCGATCCCCATGCGCTCCGCGAGCTCGAGCTCCGGGCCACACGCGACGCCGCCGCCGGGCGCCTGGCGGGCTTGCCGGCGTCCGCTCAAGCGGTGGACGCCGGCGCGCCGGCGCGCTAAGCTATTCAACCAATCGTTTGGTCAAATCTCGGGGGAGGTCAGGTGGACAAGATCATGCCGGCGAGCGAGGCCGCCTCGCTGATCCGCGATGGCGATCACGTTGCCGTGCAGAGCATGGGCACCCAGGGAATCCCGATGTTGATGGTCCGGGAGCTGATCCGCCAGCATCGGCGCGAGCTGACCATCACGTCGGTGGTGGCCGGGATCGGCATCGACTGGCTGTCGTTCAAGGGCGTGATGTCGCGGTTCTGCGGGCCGATCGTGTCGATGGAGCGCTTCGGCCTGTGCCAGGGCTTTCGCCGCGGTGTCCAGGCCGGGCTGATCGAGTTCGAGGAGTACTCCGAGACCGGCATCCTGGCGCGCCTGAGCGCCGGCAGCCGGAATCTCCCGTTCGGCATCACGCGCGGGATGATCGGCACCGACCTGCCGGCCCTGCATCCGGACACGATCGCCGAGATCGCCGACCCGTTTACCGGGGAGCGCGTCCTGGCCTGCCGCGCGCTGCGGCCCGACGTATGCCTGCTGCACGCCCATCGCGCTGATCCGCTGGGCAACATCCAGTACGAAGGCGGGACAATCTGGCCCGACGTGCAGATCTATCCCAAAGCGTGCGGCAAGACGATCGTCACCGTGGAGGAGATCGTCTCCGAAGACGAGGTGCGTGAGCGGCCCCACGAGACAGTGATCCCGCATTTCGCCGTCGACGCGGTCGTCCATGCGCCCCAGGGCTGTCATCCCACTTCGTTCTTCCCCGGTTACGTCTACGACGAGGCGTTCCACGAGCAATGGGTCGCGGTCTCGCGCGATCCGGCGGAGGCGATCGCCATGATCGATCGATTCTGCGCGGCGGCCACACAAGTGGAGTATCTGGAGCTCGTCGGGGAACCCGCGCTGGCCAGCACCCGCAACTGGAAGGAGCTCGCATGAGCGCTGCGGACCTCGGCATCCCGGGTGCCGGCCCGACGTCCACCGACTACACCGTCGACGAGTTGATGGTCGCGACGCTGGCCCGGCAGCTGGATGACGACGACCAGGTGGTGAACGGGGCGGCCTCGTTCATACCGGTGTGCGCGTTCGCGCTGGCCCGCGCCACCCATGCGCCGAAGTTGGTCTGGCTGGCGGGCGCGGTCGGGCTCGACCCGCGACCCCGTCGCATTCCGGCCTCCACGTTGGAAGCCCCGCTGTGGCACCGCTCCTCGATGTACATGCCGCAGCTGGAGGACTTCTGGTCCTATGTGCTCAACGGCCGCTGGCTGACCAAGTTCTGCGTCCGCGGCGCCCAGATCGACCAGTACGGCAACGCCAACAACTCCGTGATCGGCCCGGACTACCATCGACCCAAGGTGCGCCTGCCCGGCTCGGCCGGCCTGGGCGACATGGGCTCGATCGGCAAGCGTCTCCTGTACTGGACCACCACTCACAACCCCCGCACGTTGGTCGAGCGGGTCGACTTCGTCACCTGCGCGGGCTGGCTCGACGGGGGTGAGGCCCGCAGCGCACTGGGGCTGGAAGGTGGCCCCGAGTTCGTCGTCACGGACCTCTGCGTGATGGACTTCGAGCCGGAGTCCAAGCGCATGCGATTGCGCAGCGTCCATCCCGGGGTGACCGTGGAGCAGGTTCAGCAGGCGACCGGGTTTGAGCTGCTGGTGGACGGCGAGATTCCCGAGACCGAGCCGCCGAGCGCCGAAGAGGTGCGGCTGATTCGCGAGGAGATCGACCCCGACGGTGCGCGCAAGCGCGAGTTCGGGGGTTGATCACGGTGTCACACGGCACGATCCCAGCGCTGTTCGACACTCTGACCGAGCGCTATCCGGAGTCAGAGGCGGTGGTCTTTCCCGACTCGCGCTGCACCTACGCCGAGCTGCGGGCGGCGAGTATCGATCGCGCTCGAGCCCTGCGGGGTGCCGGGGTCGGGCGCGGTGACTTCGTCGGTCTGCTCATCCCCGCCGATGTCAACAACATCGAGCTGTTGCTCGGCCTGTGGCGCCTGGGAGCGATTCCGGTTCCGATCAACCAGCGCTTCAAGGCCTCCGAGCTGTCCTTCGTGGTCGAGCACTCGGGGATGAATCTGCTCCTCTGCGACGCGGCCGGCTTTGCCCTGGCCCAACAGGCCGGGGTGAAATGCCGAGTGGTTCTGCTCGGTGAGGACGAAGAGTTCGCGGCCGGAGCTGCCTCGGTCAACGCCGAGGAGGTGCGACGGCGATCGAATCGCCTGACGCCCGATGACGATGCGGTGTTGCTCTACACCTCGGGCACCACATCCAACCCCAAGGGCGCCCTGCACACCCACGCCAGCCTGGTCGCCGAGGGCGCCAACGTCGCGGGGAGGCTACGACTGTCGCCGCTGGATCGGTTCTGGTCCCCGCTGCCGATGTTCCACTGTGGAGGCTTCTGCACCATGATGGGTGCGTGGGCCGAGGGTGGCACGTTCTGCCACGTGGGCGCGTTCGAAGCCACCCTCGCGCTCGACCAGCTCGAGCGCGAGCGCTGCACGGTGGCGTTTCCCGCCTTCGAGATGATCTGGCTGGCGGTGCTTGACCATCCCAGGTATCCGAGCGCCGACCTCTCAGCCCTGCGGATCGTGGTCAACGTCGGAGTGCCCGAACGGCTCCGCCAGATGCAGCAGAGGATGCCGGGCGCCGTGCAGATCTCCAGTTATGGCTCAACCGAGTCGCTGGGGTTCATGTGCATCGGGGACACGAGCGATCCGCTCGATGTCCGGGTCACCACCAGCGGCCGCCCGCTCCCCGGTATGGAGCTGCGGTTGATCGATCCCGACAGCGGGGGGGAGGTGGAGGCGGGGCAGAGCGGGGAACTGCTGTTCCGCGGTGTCACGCGCTTCTCGCGCTATCACCGCGATCCCGAGCACACCGCCAAGGTGGTTGACGCCGATGGCTGGTTTCACTCGGGCGATCTGCTCAAGCAGGACACCGAGGGCCGAGTGACGTTCATGGGACGGCTGAAGGACATGCTCAAGGTCGGAGGGGAAAACGTGTCCGCAGCTGAGATCGAGGATTACCTGGTCGCCCACCCCGCGGTCCAGCTGGTCCAGGTGGTCGGTGCCCCCGACGCGAGGTACATCGAGGTCCCGTGCGCGTTTGTGGAGCTGGTCACCGGCGCCAGCGTGACCGAGGACGAGTTGATCGATCATTGCCTCGGGCACATCGCGACCTTCAAGGTCCCCCGGTACGTCCGCTTCGTCACCGATTGGCCACAGTCGGGCACGAAGATCCAGAAGCACCGTCTGCGCGAGCGGATCGAGTCCGAGCTGCGGGAGGCCGGAATCACCGAGGCCCCGAAGCTGAGCTCCAAGCGCGTTCGAGCCTGACCGGCCCCGGGGCGTGACGCGCGCCCAGGCGCGCGCGATCCTGATTGGGCCTGACCGGCGCCTGCGGCCTAGGCTCGCCGCGCCGGCTCGAACACCTCCACCTCTGGGCCACTCACGCCCTCGGCGGCCAGCTTGAACTTCTCGATCTTCTGGGTGGGGGTCTTGGGCATCGACGCCCGCTGTTGCAGGTAGCGGGGGATCATGTAGCGCGGCAGCTTGACGGCCAGCCACGTGTGCAGCTCGGCCAGCGACGGTCCGGGCTCGCGCAGCACGACGTCGAGCTTGACCTCGTGCTCGCCCAGCTCCGCCGGCACCGCGAAGGCGGCCGCCTCGAGCACGTCGGGGTGCTGGAGCGCCACGAACTCGAGCTCGTCAGCTGAGATGTTCTCGCCTCGGCGGCGGATCCGATCCTGACGGCGTCCGAGGTAGTGCACGCGTCCCTCGTCGTCGACGTAGCCGAGGTCGCCGGTATGGAACATGAAGTTGCGAAATGCGTGTGCGGTTGCCTCGGGCTCCTTGTAATACCCCGCGGACATGGCGTGGGGCAGCAGCGGGCGGTACACCAGTTCGCCCTCCTCGCCCGCGCCGAGCACGCGGTCGTGTTCGTCCACCGCTCCGTACTCCACGTAGCGCGCGGCGTGGCCAATCGTGTCGTAGGGGACGCCGCGCTCCATCTGACGGGGCATCGGGTGGGGCATCACTTCGGTCATCCCGTAGCCCTGCCACAGCAGCTTCACCCCGTAGCGGCGCTCGAACTCCTCGCCACCGGGCGGGAACGGTACGCAGAAGATGTTCTGCACCCGGTGGGGCGGGGCATGGGGCACGGTTTTGAGCAACATCGCCGCCATCGGGCCGAAGATGATCGCGAACGTGGCGCCGTCGGCGGCGGCGTCGTCCCAGAAGCGACTGACCGAAAAGCGCGACTTCAGGTGCGCCTGGCAACCCGCGTGCAGCGCCGAGCAGGCGACGATCGACAGGCCCGCCATGTGGCAGAGCGGCAGCGCGGTCGTGAGCACGTCGTCGGCTGAGTGCCCCAGCGAATCGGTCTCCAGACCCGAGTACAGGAACAGGTAGCTGTGCGGGAAGACCACGCCCTTGGAACGGCCGGTGGTGCCAGAGGTGAAGGCGATCAGCCCGTCATCCCAGCCGGCCGGTAGCGGGCGGGGCAGACTCTGCGGCCGGCCGGCCAGCCACTCCTCCCAGGCCACCACGGGCACGCCGTTGACCTGCCCGGGGCGGTCGCCGTCGCCGCAGGTGACCACGAGCGTCACCTCGCCCAAGGAGTCGAGTTCGGCCAGGCGCTCGAGCAGATCGACGCGAACCACGATCACGCGTGACTCGCTCTTGACGATCACGTACTCCAGCAGGGGGCCGCGGGCGTCCGGGTTCAGCGGCACGGCACGTCCGCCGGCGGCGCCGGTGCCCAGCAGCGCCGGCAGGTACTCGACCTGGTTGCGCAGCAGCAGCGCCACCTGGCCGCCTTGCGCACCGGCATCGATCAGCGCATGAGCGACCGCCGCGACCTGTTCCCACGCTCGCGCGAAGGTGAGCCGTTCCTGCCCATCGAAGGTCAACCACGTCTGCGGGCCTCGCTCAGCAGCCTGCGCCTGAAGCACATGCAGCAGCGTGCGGTTCTCGAGCGGGAAACGGCTGACGTGCGGACCGAGGTCCGCGCCGCGGCCGCGCCACAGCGTGGGTGACGGCGTGCGGGCCGCCGCGACGCTCATGCGAACTCGCGCTTGCGGGCCTCCGTGGGATCGAGCTCGCGGATCAGCGCCACCTGCTCGGCACTGGGCGGCTCGGTCTCGGGCACGTCGCCTTCGATCACGAGCTCGAACCCGGTCGCCTCCACGACCTGATCGACGCTCACTCCCGGATGGACGCTGCGCAGACGCATGCGCTTGGAGGTGCGATGAAAGTCCATCACGCCGAGGTTCGTGACGCACGCGCGCGGGCCCCCCGGCAGGCCGAGCCGCTCGCGGTGATCCCCGCCGTCGCCCCAGCCCAGCCCGGATCTGAAGTCCAACCGGGGGACGAATGTGCGCGCATCGTGCGTCGTGGACCAGAGGTAGACGCGGGGCACCTGACAGCCGAGGTCCGCCATCCCGCCCCCGCCCGGCAAGCGGATCTTGGGCTGCGCGTAGGAGCCGATCACGGTGTTGTTGACATTGCCGAACGCGTCCATCTGAGCCCCGCGGAAGCAGAAGCTGTTCAACCGTCCCGACTGGGCGTAGGGCCAGAAATCGGCCGCCGAGGACTGCAGCATCGTCGCGCCGCCCCAGATCGCATCCGACAGCGTCGACTCGCCGATCGACTCCGGCCGCGCATCGACCGCGATCGAACTGGCCACCCACACGAGATTGGGGGCGTGCGTCGCCCGGGCGAGCAAGAAGGCACAGACGGGTACGAACGAGACCGCGCCGTTGAACGCCACGGTGTCGTCCGGCAGTTCGCGGGCGAGTGCGGTCACCACCAGCTCGTCCAACGTGTAGTCGCTCATGAGCTCGTGG
>Ga0302325_10028363_pt1 | contig 11585 bp, 9 predicted proteins | sample Palsa_T0_2_FD_201948 | JGI IMG/M metagenome (GOLD analysis project Ga0302325, IMG submission 201948) | Peat permafrost microbial communities from Stordalen Mire near Abisko, Sweden - Palsa_T0_2 | ecosystem: Environmental > Terrestrial > Soil > Palsa > Peat permafrost | place: Sweden: Abisko... | reverse complement strand
GCGCTGAAGGCGGGCGCCCGCGCTTACCTGCTCAAGGACTCCGCCGAGGCCGATCTGCTGGCGGCGGTTCGCGCGCTCTCCGAAGGCAAGTCGTTCTTCAGTCCGGCCATCAGCAGGATTCTGGTCGAAGACTATATGCGTCAGTTGGAGCGCAACGGCGCCGAGGACACTTACGAGCTGCTCACCAATCGTGAGCGCGAGATTCTGCAGCTTCTGGCGGAAGGCCGGACTAATAAAGAGGTAGCGGCAATGCTGAACCTGAGTCTTTATACTGTCGAGACCCATCGCACTCACATTCTGCAAAAGCTCAACCTGCACAGCGTGCCCGAGCTTATCCTATACGCGGTGCGCAAAGGGATCATCGCCTAGCGATGAATGGAGATGAAGAATCGCTCTGTACCGACAGCGGAGCGCGACCCCGGCGCAGCTCGGCTACGGCCACCGCTCGCTGCTCTCGCCGCATGCCCGGGACGTGAGCCCCGTGTTTCGCCTAATTTGGTGACAGATCCGGCAATAGCGTGGCGCACGCTTCAGCGGCCGCTTCAGCGTGCTGCGGCGAACTTCAGGTCGCCGTCTGGCCATGGGCTGAAGCCCACGGCAGCACGCTGAAGCGTGCGCCACAAACGGGGTAAAATAAATGGAGATCTCTCCATTTATGCCGCGTCCGCAGTATCTACTCCTGCTCTGGTCGTGCGTGCTCGCGCTGCTGCTGACGGGATGCAGCAAGGAGCAGGCTCAGTCCACCAGCGGATTCCCTCCGGTTCCGGTCAGTGTGGCGGTGGCCGCCCAGGAGGCGGTGCCTGTCCAGATTCGCGCCATCGGGACGGTCGAACCCTCCTCTACTGTGCAGATTAAATCGCAGGTGGCCGGCTTGCTGCTGAGCGTGCACTTCACCGAAGGGAGCGAGGTATCCAAGGGCGACCTGCTCTTCGAAATCGATCCGCTCCCCTTTCGCGACGCGCTGGCCCAGGCCGAAGCCGCCGTGGCCAAGGATCGCGCGCAATTGAGCCAGGCTCAGGCCAACCTCGCTCGCGATGTCGCGCAATCCAAGAGCGCCGATGCCGACGCGAAACGCTACGAACAGCTTGCCAAGGAAGGCGTAGCTCCCGCCATGCAGGCCACCCAGCAGCGAGCCTCCGCGGATGCCATGCAGCAATCCACTCTTGCCGACCAGGCAGCCATCGAGAGCGCCCGTGCTTCGCTTGATAGCGACCAGGCCGCCGTGGCCCGCGCCAAGCTGGATCTCGGCTATTGCGAAATTCGTTCCCCGGTCAGCGGCAGAACCGGCAACCTGTTGGTGCATGCCGGCAACCTGATCAAGGTGAACGACGTCCCCCTGGTGGTCATCAACCAGATTGCTCCCATCTTCGTTTCCTTCGGCGTTCCCGAGGAGCAGCTCGCCGCCATCAAGCAGAAGACCGCTCGCGAAAAGCTCTTTGTCGACGCCTCCACCGATTCGGCGCCCCAGCATGATGCCCCGATCGCGCGCGGCGTACTCACGGTGATCGATAACGCGGTCGATACCAACACGGGCACCATTCGTCTCAAAGCCACCTTCGATAACCGCGAGCGGCTGCTCTGGCCTGGCCAGTTCGTTAACGTGATTCTCACGCTCGATACCCAGAACAATGCGACCGTAGTGCCGTCGGAGGCCGTGCAGGACGGCCAGAAGGGCCAGTTCATCTTCGTGGTGAAGGGGGACCAGACCGTGGAGTCCCGCAACGTCACCGTAACCCGCACCATCGGCCGCAGGGCAGTCATCGCTAAAGGCATTGCGCCGGGTGAGACCGTGGTCACCGACGGTCAGCTGCGCCTGTTTCCCGGTGCGAAAATACAACCGGTTCCAGCCGGCAAAATCGATAACCAGGCGCTCTGATCCATGAACCTCTCTCGCATCTTTATCGAACGTCCGGTGATGACCGCGCTGGTGACGCTCGCTATCCTGCTGTTTGGCGTCGTCGCGTTCCGGTCCTTGCCGGTGGCGGCATTGCCCACTGTGGATTACCCGAACATCCAAGTGACCGCCGCGCTGCCCGGCGCCAGTCCGGAGACCATGGCATCGTCAGTCGCCACACCCCTCGAGCGCGAATTTTCCACCATCGCCGGGGTGAAGAGCATGAGTTCCCAGAATTCCCAGGGGACCACTCAAATTAGCGTCCAGTTCACGCTGAGCCGCAGCATCGACGCTGCCGCGCAGGACATTCAGGCCGCCATTGCCAAAGCCGCGGGGCAGTTGCCCGCCAACATGCCGCGGCCGCCTTCCTATGAGAAGGCCAATCCCGCCGACCAGCCCGTGCTGTTCTTGTCGCTCACTTCCGACACGCTGCCGCTCTACACCCTCGATGAGTACGCGGAGACGCTGCTGGCGCAACGCCTCTCCATGGCCAGCGGCGTCTCCCGCGTATTTGTCTATGGCGCGCAGAAGTACGCCGTGCGGGTGCAGGTGGACCCCGACGAATTGGCCGCGCGCGGCGTCGGTTTCGACGAAGTGATGCAAGCCATCCAGCGCAGCAACGTCAATCTCCCCACCGGCAGACTGTACGGCGAGAAGCAGGCGTTCACCGTGCAATCGAGCGGCGAATTGATGCGTGCAGCCGCCTACCGTTCCATCATCGTCTCCTACAAGAACGGCGTTCCCACGCGCCTGGATCAGCTCGGCCGCGTGATCGACGGCGTTGAGAACGATAAGACCATCGCCTGGTTCAACGGTGTGCGCGGCATGATTCTCGCCATCCAGCGCCAGCCCGGAACCAATACCGTAGAGGTGGTCAATAACATCAAAGCGCTGTTGCCGCAATTCCGCAGCGAGATTCCTCCATCGGTGAAGCTGGACGTCGCGTTTGACTCCTCGGAATCCATTCGCGGATCGATCGACGATGTCGAGTTCACTCTGGTGCTGACGGTCTGCCTGGTAGTGATGGTCATCTTCATTTTCCTGCGCAACCTCAGCGCCACGCTGATTCCAGGCGCCGCTGTCCCGCTCTCCGTCATCGGCACCTTTGCCGCCATGTACCTGCTTGGCTATAGCCTGAACAATCTCTCGCTGATGGCCTTGACTCTCTCGGTCGGTTTCGTGGTAGACGACGCCATCGTCATGCTCGAAAACATCGTGCGCTACATGGAGATGGGCAAAGGGCGCATGGAAGCCGCCCTGCTGGCCTCTCGCGAGATCGGCTTCACCATCATCTCCATGACCGTTTCTTTGGTGGCGGTGTTTATCCCGGTGCTTTTCATGGGCGGGATCGTCGGTCGCCTGCTGCACGAATTCTCGGTCACCATCACCGTGGCCATCCTGATCTCCGGATTCGTATCGTTGACTTTTACTCCAATGCTGGGCAGCCGCTTCCTGCGCTACAGCCATACCGGCCATCACGGCCGCTGGTATGACGCGTTCGAGAGCGGCTTCCATGCGCTAACTTCGGCTTACGACTATACGCTGAAGAAGGTACTGCGGCATTCCTTCGCCACCATGATGGCGGGCCTGCTGCTGCTGGTCGGCACGGTGTATCTGTTTCTCACCATGCCCACCGGTTTCATCCCCAGCCAGGACAGCGGATTCGTCTTCGGCATTGTCATGGCCGGCCAGGATATTTCGTTCGAGTCGATGGCCAAACACCTGCGGGCCGTATCCGACATCGCCCAGCGGGATCCCAATGTGGCGCGAACGGGAACGTTCCTCATGGGTGGTAATCAGGGCGCCTTTTTCGCCTCGATGAAACCGCGCTCCGAGCGGAAGTTGTCGGTGGATCAGATCATCGAGGAGATGCGGCCCAAAGTGTCCTCGATCCCCGGAGTCATGGTATTCCTGCAGAATCCGCCGCCCATTACAGTGAGCGGGCAATATAGCACCAGCGTCTACCAGATGACGCTGCAGAGCGCCAATCTCACGGAGATCTACGCCTGGGTGCCGCGCGTCATGGAACGGATGCGCACCCTGCCCGGGTTCCTGGACATAAACTCCGACCTGCAGATTGCCAGCCCGCAGGTGCTGGTTGACATCGACCGGGACCATGCCGCCGCGTTGGGCTTGTCGCCGCAGCAGATTCAGGATTCGCTTTATGCCGCATATGGCGACCGCCAGGTCTCCACCATCTACACGCCGGCCAATCAGTATGCGGTCATCCTGCAAGTCGCGCCGCAATACCAGCGCACCCCGGAAGGGCTGGCCAAGATATATCTGCGGTCTTCGCAGGGGCAACTGGTGCCGCTCAATTCCGTGGTGAAACTGACGCGCGGCGTCGGACCGCTGAGTATCAATCATTTCGGACAGCTGCCGGCCGTGACCATATCGTTCAATCTGCAGCCCGGCTTTTCGCTGGGCAATGCGGCCGATCAGGTGAAGAGCGCCGTGCAGGCGCTGCGCATGCCGCCCACCATCAGCTTCAATTTCCAGGGCACCGTGAAGGAATTCCAGCAGTCGTTCCAAGGCCTTTCCATCCTGTTGATCGTGGCCATTCTGGTGATCTATATCGTGCTGGGCATCCTGTACGAAAGCTTCCTCCATCCCATCACCATTCTTTCGGGACTGCCTTCCGCGGTGTTCGGCGCGCTGCTCACACTGAAGCTGTTCCACAAGGAACTGGATCTCTACGCTTTCGTCGGACTCATCATGCTCTTCGGCGTGGTGAAGAAGAACGCCATCATGATGATCGACTTCGCGCTGGAGGCGCAAAGGATCGGGGGCAAGCAGCCGCTGGAGGCCATTTACTCGGGCTGCCTGCTGCGCTTCCGTCCGATCATGATGACCACGGTGGCGGCGCTGTTCGGTACTCTGCCGATCGCACTCGGCTACGGCGAGGGCGCCGATGCGCGCCAACCACTGGGCCTGGCGGTGGTCGGAGGCCTGGTCGTATCGCAATTGCTCACGCTCTACATTACGCCCGTGATTTACCTGTATATGGAACGGTTCCAAAGCTGGCTGCGGCGAGATCGCATGCTGCGGGAGCCGGAGCCCGAATTAGCGGCGCGGTAGACTTCGGTTGGTAACAGATCCGGCAACCTGGTGGCGCACGCTTCAGCGACGCTTCAGCGTGCTGCGGCGAACTTCAGGTCGCCGTGGCCCGTAGGCTGAAGCCTACGTCAGCACGCTGAAGCGTACGCCACAACTGCGGCACCGGATTAGTCAGGCTCCGTAATCGCCATGATGGTGAGCGGCGCATTTCCCTCCAGCCGGTTATTCACAAACAGGAACGCCATGTGCCGCTGGTCCCTGGCCCGCTGTATCAGCACACGCAATGCGTCGCGTGCCGCCGGATTGGGATCGCGAATTTCCGTGTACGGCGAAAACATGGCCACCGCCTCTTCGTACGGACGGCCTTGCCGCAGCAGCGCGCGGCACACCAGAAAGCCGGCCGTGTCCGACTCCGGCATTACGATCTGCCGCCCCAGGTCCGGCATGCGCGCCCACGCATTGTATACGTGCGCTACTCCGTGCGCGCGCAGGCAGCCGAAATAGTCCGGCTGCAAAAACTCCGGGTTGCGGACCTCCACGGCATAACGGAATTGAGGCGGAAGCGCCGCCAGGAAAGGATCCAGGCGCTCCAGGAATTCGCTCCGCTCCGCAATAGCGCGCCTGGAGAAAGTGCCGAATTCGAAAATCAGCAGCGCGATCTTGTCGCGGTACTGCCAAAGCGGCCGCAGGAACATTTCGCGCAGCATCCCGGCATCCAGAAACGCTTCGTTGTCCTGGCCGGCCTGCGGCCCATAGCGCAAATGCGTTGGGAACATCTTGCAGGTGATCTGTTCCGGCACTTTGAAGGCGAAGTGGAAGCCCTCGGGCACCAGTTCGAACAGCTTGGCCCAGAATTCCGGCGTCGGAAACCGGTAGAAGGCGAAATCGCCGCAGACAATGGGAAACGTTTGCGCGTACTCTCTCAGACAGGTGCTCTCGAAGAGCCGCCGCGAAAGGCGGCCGCGCGAAAGATAGTTGCGGCGCGAATAGATCTGCCCGATCCAGCCTTCATACTTCCAGGAACTGCCGCCGATATAGATGCGCTGGGCCGCAAGGTTGCGTAGTCTTTCCGCGAGCACAGCGCGATCGAAGGCCGAAGGGTCGTCGAATAGCGTATCCAGGCCGAACCTCACCAGGCGCGCGCGAAGCGGTAACCGTAAGGATCCGCGCCGGCTTCCATCACACCGTTCGGCATCAACTCGATCAGCACAGGAGCCGCGCCGCTCGACCAGCGCGAGCGCAAACCCACGTGGTGCTTCCGCTCAGCCAGCTCTTCGCCGACCGATCGAGGTATGCGTTCATCCAGCAGCAGGTCGCCCGGATTCATCGCATGATTGTCGAAACTCGATACCAGGTGGCGCGTCTGAAAACGCGGCGCTTCAATAGCCTCTTCGGCCCCCATGCCAAACTCGATCACGTTCAGCATGATCTGTATCAACGACTGCTCCTGGTTATCGCCGCCGGGCGTCGAGAGCGCCATATAAGGCTTGCCGCCCTCGGTCACCAACGTCGGGCTAAGCGTGATGCGCGGGCGCTTGCCGCCGGCCAGCTCATTAGGGTGCCCTTCGATCAGCAGAAAGCTTTGCGCCCGCTCGGTCAGGGGGATGCCTGTGTCGCCGGCGATCACCGAGGGCATCCAGGAGCCGGATGGCGTTGACGAAAACATCATGCCCTCACGGTCCATGGTATCCACGCAGGTGGTATCGCGCGCCATCAACGCCGGATCGATCGGCAGCCGCACGGTGTCCGCTTCCGAAGGATGCCGGGGCCGGTGCTCGCCGATGTTGCCGGGGCGAAACTCGCGCGATGCCTGCGGGCCGATCTGCCTGCGCCGCTCCACCGCGTATTCCTTCGAGAGCAGCCGCTCCATGGGCACCTTCACGAATTTCGGATCGCCGTAGTAGGTATCGCGGTCCGCGTAAGCCAGCTTCAGCGCTTCCGCCACCGTGTGCAGATAATCGGCGGAATTCCAGCCCATCGATTTCAGGTCGAACCCCTCCAGAATATTGAGCGCTTCGATCATGGCCGGCCCTTGCGACCAGAATCCCGGCTTGTAAACCTGGCGGCCGCGGTAGGTGGTGGAGACCGTTTCCTCGGGCTGGAGCCGGAAGGCGGCCATGTCCTCGTATCGCAGCAGGCCCTGATTCTCCCGGCTGAATTTGTCGATCCGCCGGGCGATATCGCCGCGATAGAAGTAGTCGCGCACGGCGTCGATGGCCGTGGCCCGCGAGGCTCCGGAGGCCAGCGACTTCTTCTCCTCGTCCGCCATGGAGCGCAGCGTGCGCGCCAGGTCAGGCTGCCGGAATACTTCGCCGGGCTGCGGCAGATGGCCGTGCGGCATGAAGACGCGCTGAGAAGTGGGCCATAGCTCGAGCCAGCGCCGGCTGCTCTCGATGGCGCTGACGCGCATTTCATCGAGCGGCGCTCCGTCGGCCAGCTCCACCGCCGGAGCGATAACCTCGGCGAAAGATTTCGTGCCGTACTCGCGCAGCGTCACCAGGGCCGCCTCCACCATGCCCGGCACCAGCGCCGGCATCAGCCCCGCCACCGGCACCATGCCCTTCAATCCGCCGCGCTCCGGGGGAGACAGAATCTCGCCGGCCAACAGCCGCCGGTCCCGGAAAAATTGCGCGGTAGCCGATTTCGGCATGGTGCCGACGCCGGCGATGGCGTGCACCTGGCCGTCGCGCGTGCGCACCAGAATGGGCGCCTCGCCGCCAAAGCCGAAATGCGAAAACTCAAAGACCGAGGCTGCCAGCATGGTGGCAATCCCGGCATCCACCGCGTTGCCGCCCTCATGGTAGATGCGCATGCCGGCATCCACGGCCGGCTCACTGCCCGCCGCCACCGCGCCGTGGGTGCCGCGCGAGGCGTGCCGCACCGGGCTGTCGAACGTCTTACTCTGCGCGAAACAGAGACAAGTGACGCATGCCGCGAGCACCCCGAGCTTGCTCTTCATACGGATATAGTATCCGAAGTGCCCGGGGCGCCCGCGGTTGGCCGTCCGAGAGCCCCTCCTGTACACCCTGTAGTTCCTCATTCGCTGCGCCTTTTCTTCGCGGGATAGACACGCAGCAACGAGTTGCAAACCGAGCGGTGGAGGGGAGACGACTCACCTAAAATTGTCGCACGTCCTGTGCGATTTTTTAAAGCCTCCACGCGCAAGATCCCAACTGTTTTGCAGCCGCGCCGGTCCGCTTTGGCCGGTATGGAGGATGTTCCGATATGAGTTCAGGAATCCTATTTCCGTTTCCGGAGTTGGTTACTAGCCGCGCTTTCCCGGCACGTGATTTCCCGGGCCAGAAGCAATCTCGTAAAGGGCGCGGTTGGGGGCGCGAACCGAAGGTAGATGGCGAAGACCGCCCGGTGGTGAACGCGAAAGGCGAAGTCGTGACCGAGTCCTACGGTGGTCATATTGAGTACCACCGCGCCGACAAGTACGCCTTGGACCGGCGCGTGTCGCCGCTCTGCAAGTCCATCATCGAGCACATCATCGGCGAGACGCACTCAGCACCCCCGCCGCGCCCGGAATTTGCCGATGTGGAAATGCACGAATGGAGGAAGATGACCGGCAAGTCGCAGCGCGCGGTCGAAATGGCCATCGCCGAAGGTGTGGCATGCGGCATCATCGAGCGCCAGTCTCCCGGAAAGAGATATGATAAGGGCGGCTATAAGGTACGCTTGGATCGCATCCAGGGCGTGCCGCTCCTTAAGCCCAGGCAACCGAAAGCGCAGAAAGTCGTTAGCGCTTCGCTGCTCGGCCCACGGGAGCAGGCCGCCCTTCGGATCCGGCCGGCCAAGACGGCTGGGGAGCGAGAGCAACAGGTTGCGCAGCTTGAGCTGAAGATCGCAGAGATTCGCGGTCTGGATGCCAAGAAAGGCGAACCTAGGGCGAACGCGAGCGCACAGTTTTGCGCTCCCGGACAGACAAGTCCAATCCTTTCAGTAAACCCGGTTGACAATAATCGAAATTTTAGCGAGGCCGCCGGCACGCCAATAAATGGCGAATCTGGGGCGAATGCGAGCGCACAGTTCTGCGCTCCCGGGCCGGCGCACGCCGCTGCTGAATCCGGCTTAACGCATGCTGCTGCGGCCGGATCAGGAGCGCAATCCACTGCGCAGCCGGCCGGAACGACGCCTGTTGCGCACCAGACCCCGCCGCAAACTTCAGCGCACGCGGTTCAAACGCAAACGCCGGCGGAACGCCCGCAACCAGGTGCGCTCTTCCCGCAAATTTCGGTGCCGGGACCGCAGACGGATGGCCGGACGAGCGCAACATACTGCCCGTGGGACTGGGACTGTCCTTATTTAATAAGCAATAAACAGGAAACAGTGGTGAGTGAGTGTGTAGGTAGTCGAACAGAAGAGCCACTCCCGCACCCGCCCACACGACTCCAGGCCATCCACGACCTGCTGGCCGGTACGCTGGCCAAACGGCTCCTTAAGAAGCCAGACCAGGACATCTGCATCCGGACCGATACCAATCTGAAAGGCGCGCCGCTCGAACACCTGCACGTCAAGATCGGCCAACGGTTCGCCGCCATCACGAGTTACGGATTCGTCGCGGATCTTCTCGCCAAGGATGTTGGCGACGTATGGGCCGACGAGCAGGCGCGCCAGAAACCGGCAGCAGCCAAGCAAGAGGTAGTGCGTTGCGCACTCTGCGGCGGGTCCGGCTTCCCTGGTGCGGTGTGCGATTCACTCGGTGATGCCCGTCACCTGCTAGAGGGCGGTGCCAAGCTTTGCGACTGCGAAGCCGGGACGCACTGGCGAAGGATGATCGAATGACCGCGAGACTATCCGCAGCTATTGAAGAGAAAATCGTGGACACATTCCATCAACGCGGTTCTTTCGTCTTCCCCGATCTCAGGATCGTTGATCGCGGCCGTTATCTTCCGGAACTTCTCAGCCATCTCGAAGTCGGGCTTTCCCGTGTCACGTTTGATCCAGATCGTGCCTTCGCCCTCATGGATGAGCGCGGCGCGCGCTTTACTCTTCGCATCGTCGCTTGCGGTTGGATCACGCAGCGTGGCGAAGAGGCCGTCAAAGTACTTTCGCATCGCCTCGACGGTTCGTTTATTGCCTCCCCTCTGGTACACACCGTCCGCGAACATTGGCGCGCGCCCGTCCCACTCCACCGCGAGCGAGTCGCGCAGACCAAGAATTCTCCGCGCGGCTGCCTCGGAGAACTCGATCTCTTCTTCATGCAGAACCCGCACACTCCAGGAGAGATCCGGCTTTTCCAAATCCGGACGGTGATGGTCGGCGCGGGAAAGCAACGCCTGCGCGAGACTTTCCAGCACCGGGTAGAGCCCCCGCACGTTCATCAACTCCCCGAGATACTCCGGCATGTCGAGGGGTACATGTCAAACTGCCTCTTCACCTGCTTGTTCGTCATCCTCTTCAGTTTTGTCGGCATGAAGCCTCCTCTATAGGCAGCGGGAGAGCGGAGGATAGAGGCCCCCGCCCCGGCCCGCAAGATTCGTCGGGAGCTACCCGACAGACGATTATCATACCCCGGAAACGAGGTGAGTCATGGAAGTGAGATTCCGCCGCAAGCCCAATCGCATTACAAAGTGCCGCAACTGCAAACGCTCGTACTGGCTCTACGCCCGCAACGTCGGCCTTGAAGGATTCTGCAGCGCGGCTTGCAAAGAGGCCATGGCAGCCAAACGTAACTCAGCCATCGCAAACGCGAAGGCGGAAGCAAGCGCGAAGCTCCCAAGCAAATCAAAAGCTGCTGGAGGTGCTGTGTGACCGACCAGCCTACTCTCTTCAAAGTTCCTCCTCCGCCTTATGATCCTACTCAAACTGAAACTCACTGCCCTCTATGCCATCGCCAGTTGAAATTCGATAAGCACGGCACTCCACGGCATGGCATGGGAGACAGCCGCAAGTGTGAAGAAGAGGAGCGGGAAAGATTCGCCAATAAATCCGGAGGTGCCTCGTGAAGGTCAGCGAGATCCCGAAAGATGCGAAGGTGTACCTCAAAATCAAGAACCAAGCCGGGGGCGCGCACATCAGCACCATTCACCTTCACCCCGATTGCCCGGGTATGCTCCGATCGAGCGACGCCTCGACGCAGCGCATAGTGCTCGATCCCAATCAACTGGACGACGAAAATGTGTTTGCCTCTCCGTTGCTGCAAGGGCTGCGGATCTGTGAAATATGCCGCCATCGTCTCGAGAAACAGGTGTTGCAGGGAGGCGCCCAGTGAGAAGCTTTACCCGGAAGAGAGTTCAGCGACTCGTAGCCGAGGGATTCGCCGAGCGCCAGAAGGAACGCGAATTGAAGCGCATCAAATGGCACGAGTACGCCCGGCTCTATGCATGGCTCGAAAGAGAGGAAGCGTTACGTAAGAGCAAATCCAAAGCGAAGGGAGCCACGGCATGAAAGCAGGAGGTCTTTCATGAGTATCAAAAACACATACGCCGGCCAGATCCAGGCCGCTTGGCAGCGCGGCTATGCCACCGGCCGGGCCGGCAACGAGGGCGCCTCGGAGCCGTATCTCGATGGCGGCTTTACGGCCGGGCTGGTCCGGAATTGGCGGGACGGCTATCAGCAGGGGCTCGCGGAGTGGCGGGCTGAGGAGTTGCAGAAGCGGAGGAGAGAGCAGGCCGCCCGTGAAGTGAAC
>Ga0302325_10028360_pt1 | contig 11586 bp, 4 predicted proteins | sample Palsa_T0_2_FD_201948 | JGI IMG/M metagenome (GOLD analysis project Ga0302325, IMG submission 201948) | Peat permafrost microbial communities from Stordalen Mire near Abisko, Sweden - Palsa_T0_2 | ecosystem: Environmental > Terrestrial > Soil > Palsa > Peat permafrost | place: Sweden: Abisko... | reverse complement strand
TAGGCAGCTTCCACGCTGTTGCCATCTCCGTTCGGCCGGGCGCCATAGTAGTCTCCCGCGCCCACCAGAGTTGCCGGCGAAGCGGCCTTGACGACGGGGGCCAAAGCGTTAATGAATCCCGTCCAATCCGCTACCGTCGTTTGCACGCCCAGGCGGGAGGCTTGGGTGCTGGGTTCGTGGACGAGCACGAAACGGTCGGGCTGATAGCGGGCCGCCATTACCTGATAGGTCTGCATCGCCAGGGTCTGAAAGTCCTGGAAGCTGAGGCCCGACTCATCCGCGCCGACTATCGGATTGAGCGCCAGTTCCAGCCCCAACTGGTGGATGTGCTGGACAATGGCGTCGAACTTCGCTGATGAGGCTGCATTGTTTACCGTATCGACTGCCGGGTTGAGATCGATGCGCTGCGCGCCGGCGGCTTTCAAGCCGTCCACATAATCCAACAGCGTCTGCGTGTCTACCCCCTGCACGATGTCCCCATTCGCAAGATACAGGTTGGCGCCAATGATTACGGGCGATTTTGGCGACGCCGGATACTGTTGTATCAGGCTATCGACCGCGGAAGTGAAGCTGGTCGTGTACGAGCTGAGTGTCTGAGCCGCCAGAAATCGGGCACCGGTAACTAGCGGGATCAGGACCAAAAATCCTTTCAAAAACGGGCGCGGAAGCCATTGAGAGCTCATGTTTTTCTCCATGTTGAAGTCACCCACACGTCCATTTTAAACACCGCTCCGCGCTTTTTCTCTCGCAAAACGTGACAATCCCGACTGTTTAGCGGGCGCCTCTGTGCAGTTACAGACGTTTGAGCATTCCGCCTAGAACCCCGCCCCTGGAACCCTTCGGTTTGCGTTAGTTACGTAAACTATGCCGCGGGCGAGACACATATAAGGTTTATATAAAGTCTTTACTTGCCCATTAAACACGACGACGTCATTAGTATTTGCGATAAGATCGCGCGCTCACGCGCGCAGGCTCGGTCCAGCCGATTCCGAGCCGCGACCATGCGGGAGCGGAGGCGCAAGTGTTAGTTGAGCCATTGATATATGGTCGTGACTCACTGCAAGTGACTGTAATCGGAGAGAAGCAATCGTGCCGAGCCGGGACGTCCAGCGGATTGGTGCAGGGCCTAGCGAACTTCCAGATCTTGCAGACTGTATCCGAACGCGCGCACGCGGGCCTCCCACCGGTCAATGCATTGCTCGATGACACGGCCGGTCTGCGGATTCTTCGCCAGATCGGACCACTGCGCAAAGTATCGCTGGTTGTGTTCCGTGCTGGCCTCGAAGGTGGTGGGGTGCGGCGGGACTCCCAGAAACGCATAAATCTCGCGCAGCGTGAGGGCCGGATCCGACACCAGGGTCTCATACTTGACCGTCATGACGCGCCGCAAGTGAAGACGATCCTCCTCGAAGGTCTCATGGGCCGCCAGCCAGTGCTCGACCAGCGACGGCAGACCCGTGGGGCTCCACTTTTCCGTAGCCAGCGAGACGGCTACCGGATGCCGCTCGATGATCACAAAAGAGGAGTTCGGGAAAGCGCTCTGCAAAAAACGCGTCCAGATCAGGTTGGGGGGAGACTTCTCCAGCAGAAAGTATTTCGACAGGTCCCAGTAGGGAAACCACTGTGCGGCCAACTTCGCCTTATTCTCCACCGTCAACAGCTCGGATTTCTCGGTCAAGCGCGCCTCGGGAGAAAAAGCGAACTTGCCGGGTCCTCCCCAATAAATAGCCTGCGGATAGACCGACTGCAAGTACTGGCCTTCATCCTCCGCGGCCAGCCATTCATTGGCGTCCTGGTTGTTGGCAAAACCGCTGATGGCGGGATGCTCGCGCAGCATACGAAACAGCAGCGTGGTGCCGCTCCGGTGCAGCCCGCCCAGGAACACGAAATGGTGCGCCTGGGCGATTTCCCGCGCCTGCCTGATTTTCTCGGTTTTCTCCGCCGCCGTGAGAGGTTTCACGGCCGGTTCGGCGTCGAGAGATTCCTGTTGCATTCCCTAATACGGTAGCAGACGGGGGCGCGTGGGCGGATAGCCTGTACTGGAAGGCCTGGCTGATGGGGTACCAGAGGTCGTCCGCGGAAATCACCTGCATGTTAAACTGTCCTAACGGACACCGCAAGGCTCTCAGTAGTTGTCGACCACGGCTTTTCATAAATTCGTAACCAGCGCCACACACGTCTGTTGAGCGGCGTCTCACTGGAGGAGGTAAATGTTCGATCGGCTGCGACTGGGCGTGTCGCTTTTCAGTCTTGCGATCCTGGGCGCCATTGCCAGCCTGGCGCAAGCGCCGGTGGGCTCGCTTACCGGCACCCTGCATGACGCCAGCGGCGCCATCATGCCGGGCGTGGCCGTAACGGTTACCAATAAGGATACCGGGCTCGAGCGAAAGATGGCGACCTCCGCCGAGGGCATCTTCAGCGCCGCATCCCTGCCGGCCGGCGACTACCGCATTAAGGCCGTGGCGACTGGTTTCCGCACCCTCGAACAGAGCGCCACCGTGCAGACCGGCCAGGTCACCTCGCTGGATCTTGAGATGCAAGTGGGGGCCGAGGCGGAAGTCATCAACGTGCAGGCCGAGTCGGCCCAGATCAATTACGACAGTCACGAGATCTCGGGCGTGATCACGCACGAAACGATTCAAAACCTGCCGCTGAACGGCCGCAGCTTTTTGCAGTTGTCCATGCTCGAGCCGGGCGTCTCGGTGACCCCCAACAACGTCGGCCTGTTTAACAAGCAGTTTGACGTATCCATTCTAGGCGCCAGCTCCGCTAACAACTCGGTGCGCATCACCGTGGACGGCGCTACCGTGCAGGACTCCATCACCGGCGGCACCCAGCAGAATTTCTCGCAGGAAGTGGTGCAGGAGTTCCAACTTTCCTCCACCAACTTCGACCTCTCGACGGGCATAGGAGCGGGCGGCGCCATCAACGTGGTCACGCGCTCCGGCGGCAACGGCTTCCATGGCAGCGCGTTTTTCTTCTACCGCGACCACAACATGTCGGCTTTTCCATTCCTGGCACACGAGCCGGGCGAGCCGTCGAGTCCCTACTTCGGCCGGAAGCAGGAAGGCTTCTGGTTCGGCGGCCCCATTAAGAAAGACAAGCTGTTCTTCTTTACCAGCCTGGAGCATGTCGACCAGACCGCGCTGTTCAGCGCCTTCCCGAGCGATCCGGCATTCCAGGCGTTCGGGACCAACACCGCCAGTCCCTATCACACCAACGAGCTCACCGAGCGGCTGGACTGGCGGATCAATACCAGGAACAACGCCTTTCTGCGTTACTCGCACGACGGCAACAACTCCTTTGCGCCGCCCGGCATCGGGGACCTGCCATCGGACTGGGCCGTGAATAAAAATTGGGCCGATTCGGGGGTTTTTTCGCTGATTAGCGTCATCACGCCGGCCACCGCGAACGAGTTCCGCTATTCGTACACTTTCTGGTCCAATACCAACGCGCCCCCGACCCTGGCACAGTGCCCGGCCCCTTGTCTCGGGTGGGACTATGCCACGAACTCGGACGGTCCCATGATTACCGTCCTGGGAGTGAATAACTTCGCGCTGGGGGAGTCCGCCACCACGCCGCAGAGCCGGTTGCTACGGCGGCATACCTTCGCCGACAATGTCAGTTCCCAAAAGGGCACTCACTCGATTAAGTTCGGCGGCTACTGGGAGTATCAAAAGGGGACCGGAAGCTATGCCTATGCCGATCCCGCCGCAGTGGAACTCTGGTCGCCGGAACTGGTACAGAGCTTCAACCAGAAAATCGCCGGCGAAGGCTATGGAGCCAATCAGATCTCGATTCCTTCCACGTTCAATACGGTTGCCAGCCTGCTGAAGCTACCGGCGGACGAGTTCACCATAGGCGTCGGCAATCCTACCCAGCCGCCTTTGTTCCAGCGGGGCAATGCCAACCATGACAATCTATTTCATTTCTACGCCGAGGACACCTGGAAGATTCGCCCGCGCTTCAGTCTCAACTACGGCCTGGCCTGGTCTTATGAGAGTAACGCGCTGAATCAGGATCTGAACAAACCCGAGTATCTGGCGCCCATCTTCGGAACTAACGGGCTGGGATATGAACAGCATGCGCCGCACAATTTCAGCCCTATGCTGGGCTTCGCCTGGGCGGTGACAAAGGACAACAAGACCGTGGTGCGCGGCGGTTCCGCGATTTACTACGACACTTGGGACATATTCAACCGGCTGATTGAGCGCGTCATTCTATCGCCGGTCGGCGTCGGGCGTATCCCGCTGCCGGACAGTTCTTTCTTTCCGGCCGTTTCCGCGATCAATGGTTTCGCCAGCCTGCCGGCCTCGATCCAGCCCGTCAGCTTCAGCAGCGAACCCACCAGCTTTACCGGGTCGGAGCTGGAGCTGCTGCTCCCCGTGTTCGTGACCGAGGCCGAGAAAGAACTCAATTCCGGTCTCGCGGTTCCGAACGTCGATTTGTTTAAAACCGGACAGGGTTTGATCCCCCAAAATTTCAAGCTGCCCTATTCCGAGCATGCCAGTATTGGGATTCAGCGGGAACTCCGCCGCGACCTGGTGCTTAGCGCGGATTTTGTGTTCCGGCAATACATACACCAGTTGATCACCGATGCGGACCTGAATCACTATAACAGCGCCGCGGGCCCGGTCATCCCCAAGTGCGGGGCGGGGCAAGCGCTGGTGGTGCCGCTCGAATGCTCGACAGGCCCCATAGAGACTGAGCTCGACGGGGGACGCTCCCACTACAAAGGCCTGCTGATGAAGCTCGACAAGCGTTTTTCGCACCGCACCTCGGGAACCCTGGCGTACGCCTATGCCCACCAGGTGGGCTATAACGGCCTGGTGGATAACAGCAATTACTTTGCGAGCTGGGGTCCGCAAGCCGGTCATCAGACGTTCAGCGGCTCGATCGTGGTGGTTCTGCCCTGGAACATCCAGGTATCGGGTATCACCTCGTTTCAAAGCGCCACGCCCTTCCAGCCGTTCCTGGCGGGTGTCGACTTGAACGGCAACGGCGTGTTCGCCTCCTCCGGCGAGAGTCCGTATCCCGGACCGCCGCTGCCGGGCGGCGGCTTCAACCAGTTCGGCGTCAGCGAAGGGAAGGGCGACCTGATTCAACTGGTGAACCAGTTCAACCAGACCTACGCCGGAACGACAGATCCCCTGGGGCACCCGATACCGGCGATCACGCTGCCCGCCAACTTCTCGTTGCCGCGCAGCTTCAATTCCCAGGACATTCGCGTGACTAAGAATTTCCGGGTGTACAAGGAGCGCGTGAGGCTGTCGGTATTCGGCGAATGTTTCAATGTCTTTAACATCGCTAACCTCACCGACTATAACTCCGTGTTGAACGCACCGAACTTCGGGCAGGCCACACAAAGAACGCCGAACATCTTCGGCACGGGCGGCCCACGCGCCTTCCAGCTTGGCAGCCGCCTGACATTCTGAGGAAGGGTTCTGGGTGTTGGGTTCTGGGTTCTGGCAAACGCTCTAACCGTTTGCGATAAGTACGGCGGCACCCAGCACCTGCTTTAGCGCCCCTGACTTTAGCTAGTTAGATTGCCGGGCCGCTGAAGACTATAACCAAAACATAAAGATATTGTAAGAGACGGCGGGCAAGTGGTACCGCTAAGCCTCTCAAGCTTAAACCATCCGTCCATACAGGTTCACATGCTCGCAGATCAGCGGCGTCAGGGCTGCTAGATCCCGTGGGCATGGGCTTGTCGGCCCACTTCGGCTGCCGCCAACACCTGCTGAAGCATGAGCGTGTTGATGTAGACCATGCAGTTCTGTAGCAGATGAAGCGGCAGCAGCGTCTTGGTGGTGATTGAACGTCATGTTTGATTGAGGTCCGAGCGTAATGGAAAATGCACTTCCGGCGCCGGGAACCTTTCGAGAAGACGACCCCTGCCGGCAGCGATCTTCAGTTCGAGGACCTGCGAATCTCAGTGAGTGCCAGAGATTATTTACATGCGTGGTGGATTCCGGCTGCGTTGCCGTCAGCTAAGGTAATTCTCGCTTTCCACGGTAACGGTTATGTCTTGGAAGATATGGTTGGGAACGAAGCTGTCAACCTCCATGAAATCGGTGCGAACCTGATGCTGGTCGATTACCGCGGCCATGGATTGTTCCAGCACTCGGATCAGTCCAGACGAACCAACCGTTGACGAAGACGCGGAGGCAACGCTCAACTATTTATTGCGTAACCGCGAATCCCAATTGCCAATGTATTCGTGCCGGGTAGATCGATTGGCAGCGGCCCGGCTACGCATCTTGCTTCGAACGATCAGCGATTGGGCGGGCTGATTCTGGAGAGCCCCTTCAGTAGCATCGACGATACTGACACCAACATGGATGGCGGAAAAGATCTTCGCGCAAGCACACCAGCCTAAACAGCTTTACCTGGTCCCAGGCGCAGGGCATAACGACTTGCTGACTATAGTGGCGATGCGCTCACGCAGGCATTACAGAAATTTGTCCAGAAGGAACACTAAGAACACGGTCAAAATGTGGACTCGACTGCCTCGAAGTTGTGAGCCAAGAAAGTGCCGCAGGCTGACGTCTGTTGGCCACGGCTCAACAAAACTCGCATAACCCCCTACCCGGTGTTTTGTTCGATATTGCTTGTGTCTCAAGTGGCCCATGGTGACATGACTCTGTGGGTCTACCCCTGTAGGGACCGACCCGGACCTGGGCAATCCGGCCGGCAGCATGACTGACGTCGAGCAGAACGGACAGACCTTCGTGTTTCACCCGAGGAAGGGGCCCATGACGACGCAGACGACGGGAGTGCTTCCTCGCTTCCCGAGTTTCTTCGATACTGGTACGCTCAAGCTGACGGCGGCCAAATGTCACTGGTCCGCGACTAAGAATTACAGCAGCGATGCCGGAGTGGTGTAAAGCCGAGTTAACGAGAAGGTTGCCAGCGCCCGATACCTGACTTTAGTTATATTACCAAGTCGCTGAGACATAACAAAAAGATAAAGATACTGTAAGAGGTGACAGGCAAGTCATGCAGCTAACCCCCTCAAACTTAACCATCCGAAAAAGTTTGGTACTGGAACGACACTACTCATCTTGACTGATGGGACGCTTTGGAGTATGGTCTGGTCAAGGACCCTGCGCCCCTGATTCGGGAACAGGTCCATCCCTACGAGTCCTCGTCGGGCTCCTCGCGCCAATATGCGAATGGAGGGAAAAGTTAATGACCAAACGGGTTTCAGTACGTGTAGCTTTCCTAGCAGCCTTCGTAACTCTGTTAACCTTTGTGACTACCACAGCACAGGCGCCGCCGCCGGCCTTCGCGAATTTCGAGGCGGCACAGACCAACCCCATCCGGCTTTCAGCGGATGGAACACGCCTGTTTGCGGTGAACACGGCGAACTCGTCCTTGTCCGTATTCGATGTGACCGCACCAGGCGCTCCCAACTTGCTCGTCCAGATTCCGGTGGGGCTGGGGCCCGTATCGGTAAACCCGCTCAACGACGATGTAGCATGGGTAGTTAACCAGGTCTCCAACAGCGTGAGTGTTGTGTCGGTATCGCAGGGGATCGTCACGAGCACCATCAGTCCCCTCCAGGCGGAGCCGATGGACGTGGTATTTGCCGGCGCCAATCAGGCGTACGTCAGTGTTTCCCGCGCGAACCAGATCGACGTATTCGACACCAATACGCATGCTCTGATCAGTGGCATTCCAGTGTTCGGGGACAACCCGCGGGCGTTGGCGGTCAGCCCGGATGGGAGTACAGTATATGCGGCCTTTGCTCTCGCCGGAAACGCCACCACCATTATCCCGGCCACTCTTGCGCCGCTGCAGTGCGGGTCGAAAGGCGCCCCTGCGTGCGTTCCCCCCATGAATCCGCAACTGCCGCCGCCGCCTAACCCGATGGCCCTCATCGTCGCGGCAACTAATCCGGCATGGGCTGCGGACATCAACTATACGATGCCAAACAATGGGGTGGTAGCCATCAAGACGGGTTCATCTCCTTCCATTGCCGGCTACTACTCAGGTGTCGGCAGCGTCAACCTGGGTCTCGCCGTGAACCCGGTTTCGGGCGATCTCTACGTGGCCAACACGGATGCCCTGAACCTCACCTTTTTCGAGCCGAACCTGCGCGGGCACTGGGTGAATAATCAGATTACGCACATTCAAGTCGCTACCGGGCAGGTCACCCCATTCAATCTGAACCCGAACATCAACTATGGCATCCTCCCCAATCCGCAAGCGCTGAGCACGGCGCTGGCGCAGCCCACCAACGTAGTCTTCGATCCGAGCGGAAATTTCATGTATGTGGCCTCTTTTGGGACGGACCGCGTGGCCCAGGTGAATACCAACGGCACTGTGCAGTGGTTTGTGGAGGTTGGTCCGGCGGCTGAATTCGGCTCCGGCGTGGATTCCGCCAACAAAGTCGGACCGCGGGGACTGGCCCTCAACGCGAGCGCCCAGACGTTGTATTGTCTAAACCGGATTTCAGACACGATTTCGATTATCAATACCTCCACCAAAGCGGTGACCAGCATCCCGGTAGGGACCGACCCCGAGCCCGCAGCCATCGTTAACGGACGTGGCTTTCTGTATGACGCCAAACTCTCCGGAAACGGCACGGGCGCTTGCGCCTCCTGTCACGTGGACGGAGACATGGACCATCTGGCATGGAACCTGGGCAATCCGGCCGGCACCATGACTGTGGTCGAGCAGGGCGGACAGACCTTCTTGTTTCACCCGATGAAGGGGCCCATGACCACGCAGACGTTCCGAGGCCTGCTGAACCTGTCGCCCTACCACTGGAGGGGGGACCACGCAAACTTCGCGGCCTTCAACTCAACCTTCGACGATCTGATGGGGGGCCCTGAGATATCCACGGCGGAAATGACGGCATATACCAACTACGTCAATACCATTCTGTTCCTGCCGAACCCCTATGAGAACCTGAACCGCACTCCACCTGCTTCCCTGAACGGCGGAAATGCCGTTAACGGACAGAGCGATTTCTTCAACCTGGCCGTCATCGCTGGCGCCACCTGCAATACCTGCCACACTTCCAACCCCGGTCCGGGCTCGAACCGCCTCATTGTGAAACGTTCCCCTCAATCGATGAAAGACGCGCAATTGAGGAACGTTTATCAAAAGCTGCTTTTCACCAATGCAGCCCCGTCATCGATCGATGGCTTTGGACTGACCCACGACGGGAGCAATTCCACGCTCCCGGATTTTTTGAGCGCTTCGGACTTCTCCGGATACACCGCAACGCAAAAAACCGACATCGTCTCGTACATGATCAGCTTCGATACGGGAACAGCTCCCGCCGTGGGCTATACGCTTACGCTGACGGCAGCCAATGTCACCGGTGCGTCGAACCAAACCGCGTGGGCGACGCTGCAGTCGCAGGCGGCAGCGGGCAACAACGACCTGATCGCCAGGGGCACGATCCAGGGGCAGGTACACGGATTGTTATATCAGTCCTCAACTAATAGTTACATCAGCGATGCCGGAGTAGTGTACACCCAGGCGCAGTTGCAAGCCCTTATTCTGGCCGGCGACACGCTGAGCTTCATGGGTGTGTATCCGGGAACGGGAACGACTTAGTCGGTCTTTGCCAAACGCTCGGTGAGTTTTAAACACAACGCTATTAGTATTTGCCGATAAGATCGCTCGCTGACGCGCGCGGCTCGGTTCAGCCGGTTCCGAGCCGCGACCATCAGAGCGGATGCGCAAGTATTTACGACACGACGTTTAGATCGGCGGTGACATGGACCATGTCGTAGTTGCCTTGAAGGCGCATGAACATTCCGCGGACGACGTCGATGGCAGTACGCCTCGGCGAGAACTTCTCGGCAGCAGGTCTCAATTATTTCAGCCGCCTGAGCGAACTCCAAGGACACCTGTCCGACATCCTGGGCTGTAAGGTGGATGTCATCGAAGAGCCGGTGCGCAAGAAACGTTTCCAAACAGAGATCGACCGCTCGTCTCTATTGCGGTCCGGTAGAGGGCCCGCTGTGGCGTCCGCGCATCGAAAAATATCTCCTATTGGTCGTCCGCGGTACCTCAGCGGCTTTCAGCCGTTCGCCGTTGACCGGTTTGTCCCACCCGGCATCCTTTGCTTTCTTCCATCGCAGCCTTTTCGCTCATGCTATTACAGGAGAAGTTTTAAAGGAAGAGGTTTATACTGAAGAGAGCTGGCTACCGGGGCCGATGCTGGCGTCTTCCACGGCGAAGTCGCGGTAAAGGATCTGCAACATCATTCTAACGTTTTAGGGCAGGTGCGGCCCGTGGCGGGCGTCTGGAAGTATCTGCGCCGCAGGGAACCTGAAGGGGCAACATGGTGGAACAGTTTGGATTCCTGATTTTGAATGCGCCGGAGCGTATACGGCAGCGGGGGCAGGGTTGGTTCGGCGTCCGGATCGAGCCCGGCAGCCCTTTGGGTCCGGCCGCGCTGCCGCCCGACGCCGAGTGCGTGATCGTGGCGGCGTCCGGCCGTGAGCGCTCGCAGGAGCTGTTGCGGCTGGCGCACGCCCAAGGGTGCCGTGCGCTGCTGGAAGTGTCTTCCGCGGAAGAAGCCGCCATGGCGGGCGAGCTGGGCTTCGACGGCGTGGTAACCCGGTCTCCGCTGGATTCTCCCGTGCCGGTTTGGGGAGCGGGCGGTATTGGTCTGCATTCGGCCGCGGCATGGTACGCGGGCGACGCGGCAGGCGTTGTGCTGGACTGTGCAGACGCTTTCTGGGCAAAACTGGCGCGACAGTTCCGCACCGTGCCGGCCGTGGTGCATGGTTTGCGCGATGCCATCCGCCGGCATGTCGAGCTGGCCAAGAAACACGCGCTCCTGGAGGCTTTGGCCGGCGCGCCTCCCGATACGCGCGTGCTAGATACTTTGAGCGATGCGAGCGTGGAAGCGCTTGCCGGCGGGGAAACCCGCATCGCGCTTTCCGGTATCCACGACGCCCGATCCGCGGCGATGGCAGCCGTGCTGCTCGCGCCGCTGGCGGAAAAGGGCGTGCGCATAGGCATCCTGGCCGACGCCGCCATAGCGCAACAAGCCGCCCGCTGGATCGCTGAGCTGACCGTGCCTTTCGATAGCCCGCGCGTCGAGGAAGTCCTTCCGCCCCCCAAGCCTTTCAACGTGGCCATCGTGGGCATGGGCTGCCTGCTGCCCAAAGCCCCCAACGTGCGCGCCTTCTGGGCCAATATCCTGAATAAGGTCGACGCCATCACCGACATTCCCAAGGAGCGCTTCAACGTCGATCTGTATTACGACCCCGACCGCAAGGCCAAGGACAAAATCCATTCACGCTGGGGCGGCTTCCTGGACGCGGTGCCGTTCGATCCCATGCGCTACGGCATTCCGCCCAACGCCCTGCCATCGATCGACCCGCTGCAGTTGCTCGCGCTGGTGACCGTGGATCAGGCGCTCGCCGACGCCGGCTATCGCGATCGCGAATTTCCGCGCCAGCGGACTTCGGTGATTCTGGGCCTGAGCGGCGGACTGGGGGATGTGGGCCTGCAATATGCGGTGCGCTCGATGCTTCCGCAGTTCATCGCCAATCCGCCCGAGGAGTTGCTGCGGGAGCTGCCCGAGTGGACCGAAGATTCCTTCGCCGGGCT
>Ga0302325_10028358_pt1 | contig 11586 bp, 9 predicted proteins | sample Palsa_T0_2_FD_201948 | JGI IMG/M metagenome (GOLD analysis project Ga0302325, IMG submission 201948) | Peat permafrost microbial communities from Stordalen Mire near Abisko, Sweden - Palsa_T0_2 | ecosystem: Environmental > Terrestrial > Soil > Palsa > Peat permafrost | place: Sweden: Abisko... | reverse complement strand
TCCTCACGTTGCTGCTCAATTCCACCGCTTCGCCATCCACGCGGGCGCGCACGAAACCTTCGCGGGCCAGGCGCTCGATGACATCGCGAAATTCCCCCTTTTGTTTGACAACGACAGGCGCGAGGAGGACGATGCGCGTCTTGGGCGGCAGGGCGAGGATTTTATCGACAATGTCGCTGGTGGTCTGGCGGCTGATGGGCTGGCCGCTGGCGGGACAATAAGGCTGGCCGACATGCGCATAGAGCAGGCGCAGGTAATCATAGATCTCGGTCGTGGTGGCGATGATGGAGCGCGGATTGGCCCCCGAAACGCGCTGCTCGATGGCGATGGCAGGGGAAAGTCCCTCAATGAAATCGACGTCCGGTTTCTCCATTTGGTCCAGGAACTGGCGGGCGTAAGCGGAGAGGGACTCGACGTATTTGCGCTGGCCTTCGGCGTAGATGGTGTCGAAAGCCAGGGACGACTTGCCGGAGCCGCTCAACCCGGTGAGGACGACCAATTTGTCGCGCGGGATGGAAAGACTGAGATTCTTGAGATTGTGCTGGCGCGCGCCGCCGATTCTGATGAATTCCTTGGACATGAGAGGAAAGGCTAAAGTCTAAAGTCTAAAGGATGAAGGATGAAGGATGAACAATGGAAGAAATTCCATCCCCCGTTCTTGACCGTTCATTTTTTGCTTTCTTGTGGCCATTTCAAATGCCTTTTTGTGTCCAGTATTGCAATGAGTGCAACCTCCCACCATACGCTGAGGGGGAAGAAATGCAAAGCCGTCACGACAGCCTTTCCTCACTCAAACCTGGTTTTCCAAAAATGCCCGATGAATCAGCCGCATGGCCTCCTTGCCTTTGTCGCCATCGACGACCACGGAAATCTTGATCTCGCTGGTTGAAATCATCTGGATGTTGACCCCGGCTCCGGCCAGGGTATCAAACATCTTCGCCGCCACGCCTGGATGACTCCTCATTCCCACGCCCACAATGGACAGCTTGCCAATCTTCTCGTCGGCAATCACCTCCCGCGCGCCAATGGTCTTCTTCAGTTCGTCGATGATTCTGGCCGCCTTCAACAAGTCCGGCTTGTCCACCGTGAAGGAAAGGTCCGTGCATGGCGCGTTGGGGGTGAGGCTGATGTTTTGCACGATCATATCGACGTTGATGTTGGCGTCGGCAATGGCTTTGAAAATCCGCGCCGCCACGCCCGGTTGGTCGGGCACCTGCACCAGCGTGATTTTGGCCTGGTTTTCATCGAGGGAGACGCCGCGGATGACGACGCCTTCCATGCTGCGGGTTTCTTCTTTCACAATAGTTCCTGGGTTGTCGTTGAGACTGGAGCGAACCTCGAAGGGCACGCCGAATTTCTTGGCGAATTCGACCGAGCGCGATTGCATCACCTTGGCGCCCAACCCGGCCAATTCGAGCATTTCGTCATAGGAAATTTCCGCCATTTTGCGCGCGCCCGGCACGATGCGCGGGTCCGCCGTATAAACGCCGTCCACATCGGTGTAAATCTGGCAAAGGTCCGCCTTGAGGGCGGCGGCCAGGGCGATGGCCGTCAAATCCGAACCACCCCGCCCCAAGGTCGTGATCTGCCCCTCAATGGTCTGCCCCTGAAAACCGGCCACAATGACCACCTTGCCCTCGTCCAGGAGCGAGTGGACCCGCTTGGGAGTGATGTTCTTGATTTTCGCCTTGGTATGGACGCCGTCGGTCATGATGCCGGCCTGCGCGCCCGTCAAAGAGACGGCGGGCACTTCCAGGGCTTGCAGCGCGATGGCGGTCAAGGCGATGGTGGTCTGTTCGCCGGTGGCCAGGAGCATATCCATTTCCCGTTCATTGGGCAGCGGCATCAGCTCTTTGGCCATGTGGATCAGATTATCTGTCACCCCGCTCATGGCGGAGACGACCACGACAATCTGGTTCCCCTTGGCATGGTACCGCGCCACCCGCGCCGCGACATTTTGAATGCGCTCCGGATTGGCGACCGACGATCCCCCGAATTTTTGCACGATCAACATTTTTGTCCAGCCTCCCGGGCTGGCAGGGCGGGCAGCATAAATCGACCGGGGGCATGAAGGCAAGACATGGTCTTTTGCCCATTTCCCCGCTTGTTTTGATTTTCGTGGGTGGTAATTTGTGTGTCAATTATGTCAAACCCGAACAACTTCAAGCCGAGAAACCGCCGGCGCATTTTGCTGGTCTTTCCACGCTACTCCAAATCATTCGGAACCTTCGACCATGCCTTCGCGCTGCTGGGTGTGCGCGCCTTTATGCCGCCGCAGGGCATCTTGCTCATCGCCGCCCTGCTGCCGCGCGAATGGGACATCAAGTTTGTCGATGAAAACGTCCGGCCCGTCCGTTCCGATGAATTGGACTGGGCCGATGTGGTGTTCCTTTCCGGCATGCACGTGCAGCGGGCGCGCATTCATGATTTGAATCGGCGCGCGCATCAGGCGGGCAAAATCACCGTGCTGGGAGGGCCTTCGGTCTCGGCCGCCCCGGAGTTCTACCCGGAGGTGGACGTGCTGCATTGCGGCGAAACGGGAGACGCCACCTGGCGACTGTTCGAGCATCTGGACCAAAGCGTGGAGCGTCCGCCAAAACAACTGGAATTCCGCACCGGCGAGCGCCTGCCCTTGAGCGAATTTCCCTCGCCCGCCTACCAACTGCTCCAGGCTGATCATTACCTGATGGGCAGCATCCAATTCTCCAGCGGATGCCCGTTCACCTGCGAGTTCTGTGACATTCCGGGCTTGTACGGGCGCAGGCCGAGGGCAAAAATGGCCGCCCAAGTGATCAATGAATTGGACCGGCTGCGGGCGGCCGGCATGAATTCGGTTTACTTTGTGGATGACAATTTTATCGCCAATCCGAACGCGGCTCTGGAACTGCTTCCACATCTGGTCGAATGGCAAAAGCGACATGGCCGCCCGCTGCGTTTGGCCTGCGAGGCCAGTCTTAACATCTCGATTTACCCGCAGATCCTAGAACTCATGCGGCAGGCCGGTTTCATCACGGTTTTTTGCGGCACCGAAACTCCTGAGCCGGCGGCGTTGCGGGCGATGAAAAAAACCCAGAACCTGCGGCGGCCGATTCTCGAAAGTGTTCAGACCCTCAACCGCTATGGCCTGGAAGTCGCCTCGGGCATTATCCTTGGCTTGGACACCGACACGGCTGAGACGCCCGGAGCGATTCTCGAATTCGCGCGCGAATCGCAGATTCCCTTGATGACGGTGAATCTGCTTTATGCGTTGCCCAAGACGCCGCTCTATGAACGGCTTCAGCAGGAGGGAAGAATTCTGAACAATCCGGAGGGCGATTCCAATATCGCCTTTCTTGAACCCACCGAAACCGTGGTGGGGCGGTGGCGGCGGGTCATTGCGGAACTTTACGAGCCGGGGAATGTCTATGCCCGCTTTTTGACGCAAGCCCGCAACACCTATGCCAACCGCCCCGCGCCCGAAAATGCCCTCCAGCAATTGACTTGGCGCAATCTCCGGCGCGCCATGCGGATTTTCAGCCGCATTGTCTGGCACGTCGGCTTGCGCAGCGACTACCGCCGACACTTTTGGAAAATGTTTTGGAGCCTGATCTGGCGGGGACAAGTGGAGACCATCTTCCAGATCACTATCGTCGCGCATCACCTGATCTCCTACACCCGCGAGGCGCTGCAGGGCCGCGGGCAGGCCTCCAATTACTCCCTCCAAATAGTGGAGGATTGAGCGTCCTACGGATAAATCATGCGGAAGAAGACCGAATTCGTGAGCGCGATAGGGATGATTTCCAAATTGGTGGCGGATGATCCGGGGAACGTGGCCCATGTGCCGGAAAGCGAGTTGGTCTGAAGTTCGAGCCTCCAGCCGGCGTGGTCCGCCGGCCAGCTCAACGTCAGATTGTTGCCGGCCGAGCGGAGCGCGACAAGGTTCGTGGCGGCGGCATTGGGAAGCACCGTGACGACGATGGTGTTGGTCGAACTCAAGTGGGGATTGACCGCATCAAATGGATTGGTGTTCGTCACGACCGTCCTGATGGTGTTGGTGGTGAGAGACTGGTTCTGGGCAGGCGTCCAGGTAATGACGCCGTTGGAGTTGATGGCGGCTCCCGCCGGCGGGGCCAGCAGCATATAACCCGCGGTGGCAGAATGTATGTTCGGTTCGGTCGCGCTGTTGGTTATGGAGAACGGCTCTTGCACGGTAATGGTCTTGACGGAGGACGACGGCAAGATGGGCGCGACATTCACCTCGACCACAACGATGGTATAAGTGAGGGTGGCACTCAATGGAGGGGTGCCGTTGTTCAACACGCTCACCACGATGGTATTGGTGGATGGACTGTTGGTTTGTGGCGGCGTCCAAGTGAGCAGACCCGTGACTGGATTGACCACGATGCCGCTGGGTCCGGCTGTCAGACTGTAAGTGAGTGTTTGCGGCGGCGATTCCAGATCGGTGGCGGTGTTGGTCACGGTGAGCGCGGTAAGTTCGTCCACCACATACAGATTGCTCGCGGAGGCGACAAAGATGGGCCGGGCATTCAATGCCTCCAGCACAAAAGATGTGGAATCGTAATTGGTGCTCCAGGCGTCAAGGGAGGGCAGGACGGCATTGGTGAAGCCTCCCGTGTAGGAGTCATAGTAAAGGTTGGTGAAGGAGTTGCCGCCCACGGGTTGGTATCCGTTGTTGAGATTGGCGCTGATGGCCCCAGTCAAAGACGCGGCCCCAGAGAGGGTAATGGTCCCGTAATTGGTCAGACCGCTGATGCCAAAATTCAGTGTGCCATTGGTGAGGTTGTAAGCGCCTTGCAAACTGATGTTGCCATACTGCGAGTCCAAGGTGCCGGTATTGTTGAAGACGACATTGCCGTCGAGTATGGTGTCTCCTGTACTGCCTGACTTGCGGAACGTGCCGAAGTTGTCAAAGAGTGTCACGCCGCCGTTGTAGCCTCCCTGGAAATCGTTGTCGCTTTGCGCGTTCCAAACTCCGTAATTATAAATTTGCGCGTTGTTGCCGTTGATGCCGTAGATATCAGTGTTGGTCCAGTTGACCGTCCCGAGATTTGTCAAGACAAGCCCTTCAACATCCACACCTAGCCCGGACACAATATTAAGAACGCTGTTGCTGGCAATGGTCATGTTGGCTGAGATGGTCCCCCCGCTCCAAGTCAACGTCCCCATCAGCACATTGGTGCCGCCAAGAGTGCCACCGACCAGTTGCATATCTTGGGCTGTCAATAAGCCATTGATGGTTGTATTGCCTCCCAGAGATACAGCGCCGTTGCCGCTAATCGTGGCGCTATTGGCAAAATCCATGTTGTTCAGAACGAGCAAACCGCCGTTGGCCGTGGTAAAAGTGCCGCTGGCGCTGTTCGTGCCGCCGTTGATGCTGAGAGTGCCGTTGAGGACGTTGACCGCGCCGGTATTGTTGAAAACGACATTGCCGTCAAGTGTGGTGAGGCCTGTGTGGCCTGACTTGCGGAATGTGCCGAAGTTGTCAAAGAGCGTCACGCCGCCGTTGTAGCCTCCCTGAAAAGTATTGTCGCTCTGGGCGTTCCATAAACCGTAATTGTAAATCTGGGCGTTGAAGCCGTTGACGCCATAGATATCGGTATTGGTCCAGTTGACCGTTCCATGATTGATCAAAGTTAAACCGTTCAAACTGCTCCCTCCTCCGGTTACAATGTTGAAAACGCCGTTCGTGGCAATAACCATGTTCCCGGCTAGGTATCCCCCGTCCCAACTGAGCGTCCCGATTATGGTTCCACCAAAGATCGCGTTGCCCGCCACGAAACTGCCAATGCCGTTGAAGGTCGTGCTATTGGTAAAGGTGTAGCCAACAAAATCAACGATGGCGCCGCTCGCGGTGGTAAAGACGCCGCCGCTGCTGGAGCCTGCGGCCAGATCCAGCGTGCCGGTTTCAATATTGGCCGTGCCGAAATTGTTGAAGATGACGTTTCCATCAATAGTGGTGGTGGTGGTGTTGCCGGCCGATTTGAGGAACGTCCCGAAGTTCTCAAAGAGTGTCACGCCGCCATTGTAGCCTCCCTGAAAAGAGTTGTCGCTTTGCGCGTTCCAAATTCCGTAATTGTAAATCTGGGCGTTGTTGCCGTTGACGCTATAGAGATCAGTATTGGTCCAGTTGACCGTCCCAAGGTTTGTCAGAACAAGGCCGTTGAAGCCAGAGCCGCCCCCGGCGACAATGTTCAAGACGCTATTGCTGGCAATGGTCAGGATGCCGGATAAAGAACCACCATTCCAGTTGAGCGTTCCCACATTCGTTCCGGCCATAAGCGTTTCGCCTGTCACGTAGGTGCCGGGACCGGTGCAGGTCGTGGTGTTGGTAAAGGTGAAGTTATTGAGATTGATGGTCGCGTCGGTGCCGGTTAGAAAGCTGTCGTAGCTGTTGGTGCCACCGTACAAGTTCAGCGTGCCGCTCTCGGCAAGGACCGTGCCGTTGTTGTTGAACATGACGTTGGGATCAAGTGTGGAGACTCCTGTGTTGGTCGATTTCTGAAAGGTCCCGAAGTTCTCAAAGAGCGATGTGCCGCCGTTGTAGCCTCCCACAAAACTGTCGTTCCCTTGCTCGTTCCACAATCCAAAATTGTAAATCTGCGCATTGTTGCCGCCGAATCCATAAAGGGTGGCGTTGGTCCAGTTGACCGTCCCGTAGTTTGTCAAGACAACGCTGTTAAAGGAATCGCCGCCTCCGTCCTGCAGGTTTAAAACAGCAAAGGAGTTCACAACCAAGGCGCCGGACATGGCGCCTCCGCTCCACGTCAACGTCCCGCCCTGCAACAATTCAATGGTCCCGGTCAGCGTGCCGCCGTTGAAGTTAAATTGGCCGTTGGAATTTACCTCGATAGGTCCATTGATGGTGAGGGTTTGTGCATCCGTGAAGAAGGATTGCGTGGTCCCGCCGTGGCCCGCGCCCAAAACCAGAGCGGCCACCGTTGGGCTGATATCCAGCGCGACGCTATAATTGCCCGCGTTGGTGATGAATACCGTGTCGCCCGGGCCGGGGATCTGGAGCGAGCTCCAGTTGTTGGTGTCGCTCCAGCTTCCGCCGCCGATGTTGACCCAAGTCATCGAACCTGCATGGCTTGGAATGGCTGCGGCTGCCAGTAAAATTGAGGTCGAGATATAGAGATGGAGGGGTTTCATTATAATTTTATTTTTTGGGTTCATGGGGAAAGAGTCGGGATCCTGTTTTCAGCAGGCAGAAGTGAATAGAATTTCCAGCCTAAGAAAGGGCGATTAGGGATGAATCCCCCCAACGACGCGGGCCGGGCAGTCAGTCACATCAGACGAAGCGTTTAGCGTGAATGCGTGAAAATGGCCTTTTATTTTTGATTTAATAATGGCCTTTTGGTTCTCGCATCAGTTAGCTACAATACGACACCTCAAGGTTTTATCTGTAAGGTGTTTTACGATTTACGATGCAGTGCATTCCCTCGCGATTTGTCCGCTTGCCCGAGGCAAGGCAACGCACGATCTTAACTATGGAAGTCCGAATGATGGATAATCGCGGCGCCGTGATCTACACCGCCACGGTGCAGGCGTCTTGAAACGGCGCCAAGCCGTTACTCCCTCCGTAAATGAAGCGCAAACTATGGCGCGCGGCAATTCTTCGCAAAGTCCGCACGACGCGCCGGACGGGTTCGCCTGGCTTGACTCCCATGGGAAGAAACCCCAACGCCGAGTCCTGGCCCTGGTGGCGTTGGGCCCAGTTTTCGAGCCAACTCAGGAGGGCGGCTCCCGGCGCGCCTTTTTCACCAAAGGCCACCATCACCAACTCTGCTGTGCCCGTGCCCGCCGACGTCCACTTGAAAGGATCCATGCGTTCCAAGAGGCCGAACCTGAAGGCGTTCACGTTGAAAAGCTGCTTGTTGCGCAAGCGGGTTGAAATGCGTTCGAACATGCCGAGAATCGCGCCGCAAGTTTGAGCACTGTCGTATGCCAGAAGAACGTTGATCTTTTGAGGGTTCTTGCTCTCCGCTGTCATTTCGCCTGTCTTTTTCATTTTTCGATTCCTTATGCTCTTAATCCGACAAGTCCTTTGTCTTCTCTGTTCAACGAAATATAACCCCTCTTTATTCAAATGGTTTCGACTGCGAACATGGTGTGAGCACCCCACTGTTTCTCTATCTTGTGCTGTCTCATATTGATTGCGTGATCGATATAATTGAGTTAAACTAATTTTATGCGCCCTATTTGGACAGGCTCCATCAGTTTCGGTTTGATCAACATTCCGGTGGCGCTTTTTCCCGCGGCCGCGCGGGACGAGCTGAAATTCCGCCTTCTGCGCGCCACCGACCTCAGCCCGGTCAATTACCAACGAATTGCCGAATCCGACGGCAAGGAAGTCCCCTGGGACCAAATCGTCAAAGGATACGAGTACGAAAAGGGCAAATTTGTGGTGCTCAAGGAAGATGATTTTAAACGAGTTGATGTGGAAGCGACCCAAACCGTGGATATCATGGACTTTGTCATGCTTTCAGAAATAAACCCGATGTTTTTCTACAAACCTTATTATGTCAAACCGGGCAAAGGCGGAGGCAAGGCTTACGCCTTGTTGCGGGCAACGTTGCGCCAGGAAGACAAGGTCGCGATCGCCAAAGTGGTCATTAAGACGCGACAATATTTGGCGGCAGTCAAGACTCAGGGCGAGGCGTTGCTGTTGGAACTGATGCATTTTGCGGATGAACTGGTGGAGCCTTCGGCGCTGGATTTCCCGAAGTTCCCTGAATTGAACAAAAACGAATTGTCCATGGCCAAGATGCTGGTTGGACAAATGACGGCGAAGTGGGACCCTCAAAAGTACAAAGACGAATACAAAACCGCCTTGCTCAACGTGATCGAGAAAAAGATCGAAAGCGGCGGCCATGAAGCGCAAGCCTCGAAGAAAACCGCGAAACGAGCGACCAATGTGGTTGATCTGGCTGACGTGCTGCGCCGAAGTTTGCAGGAAACCGCTTCCAGAAAGCCGAAAAAGACTCTTTCTGCGCGGAAGAAAGTGGCTTAAATGAGCGAAGAGTATCCTGAAATAGTTCCGGGGCGTGGGGCGGTTTGCTGATGCACAGTCAGATGTTGGATGCACAAATGCTAGGACCCCTTCGTGACCCCTTCGAGGTATATGATTCATAGTGGGGGGAATATTCTTGCCAAAAGTTCAAAATGGTCAAGCTTGATAGCCAATTGATGGGATATCCAAGTTCTGTCGCCGGAGCAGTTGAAAGCCGGCCAGCCGGGGTTTTGCCCGAAAAAGCCTAGTTTCAGAAATTTTTGTAAGTTACTCGTCATCAATGCCTAACTGACCATCGGCGCCATCTCAAAAACGTACTGACAGCAAAAACAGGCTTATTTTTGGGCGTTTTGGCAGGAAAACAGGGTATTGGCGCGGGGAAAAAAACACTTTATTTTGCACTTTTTCACGTTTTGGTGGTTTTTTGCGTTTACAAGTTGTTGTCCGGCAAAATCTTCCGGCCAATGTGCGCCTTCAAAATAAATCGCGCCAAAAAACCTACCGTAGGTTTTTGTTTTTGGGGGCTTCTGGTAATATCGTTGCATGAATCTAGAAAAAATTAAGGAAATGAGGGCCATGGTAGCAATCGTCGGAATCCTTGTGGCAGCGGCCATCACGTCCACGTGGGCCTCCTCTATTTTGCCGCCAATTCGACTTCAATCCGGCCTAACAGGTTTTCAATCCGACTTAATCCGACCTAATCCCACCTAATCCCACCTATCAGCAAATTTTTTATGAGAAAACCAAAGCAACGGGGAAAAGCACCGGTTGGCTTCCGTGATCGGGCGCAAAAATTGATTTGCTCATTGGCCGTAAAATTCCACAAAAAAGCTGTTGACGACCACAACCCTTTGTTGTTATCAATCAGGCAGGCTACATTATGTAGCGGTTGACGAAGCTTATGCGCTGTCCAAAGTGCGGCAATCAGGATGATAAGGTGGTCGATTCGCGCGCCTCCCGCGAAGGATCCACCATTCGCCGACGCCGTGAGTGCTTGCAATGCAGTCATCGCTTTACCACTTACGAGGAAATTGAGCACGAAGGTCTTATGGTCGTCAAGAGGGACGGGCGGCGCGAGGAGTTTTCCAAGGAAAAGTTGCTGTCCGGCCTCAAAAAGGCCTGCCAGAAACGTCCCATCAGCCCCAAAGTCATTGAGGAACTGGTGGAAAATATCATGGACGAAATCAGCGATAAATATGAACGCGAAGTACCAGGCATGGCCATCGGGGAACGGGTCATGGAAGGGTTGTGTCAAATTGACAAAGTGGCCTACGTTCGCTTTGCCAGCGTTTACCGCCGCTTCGAAGAAGCAACCGAGTTCGTGCGCGAAGTCAGAAGATTGGAGGCCAATCATGATTCAACTCAAGACTGATTGTTTAGTGTTTCAAACCAATGAAGGCGAGAACATCCCCTGCTCCGCGGAGTGGGTCACCTTTGAACTCATGGGGGATGGCGCCGCATTGGTGGATCCAGAGGTCGTGCGCCATGCTTCGGCGGCGGTGCTGCATTACTTCAAGCATGAGTTGCAGCGGCAATTCGTTTCCGTGGGCGAATTCGCGCTTGCTTTGGAGAAGGTGCTCCGCAGTTTCGGTCTGAGCGTTTCGGCCGAATGCCAGACCCAACCACCGGAGCAGAAAGACGGGGCAACTCCGCCGCCACCTTGCGCATCCCCGCCGAGAGTTTTGGAATCCAATTTGAAGGACTTGGCCGGGCTTGCGGCCAGTGAGGGCTTTGAGTTGCTTTTCTTTCCCCAATTGCGCCAGGAATTGAGACGCAATTTGGACCAATCCCCCAATGTCCTCCGCTTCCACAGCTTGCGAGATTGTGTCAAGCAATTGGCTGGCGCGCGGCGTTGGAGCCATCGCTGCCAGAGGCTCCACGACCAGATTGTCGATTTTCTCCGGTCCTGCTGGGAAAGCGAGCCGGCCCGGCGCTCGTGCGCTCTTATGGTCGTATGAGCGCCACGGTCTTCCAGAAAATCATCGAACGTCAAATACCGGCCGCCATTGTCTATGAGGACGATCTGGTGCTGGCTTTTCGCGACGTCAACGCTCAGGCTCCCGTCCATGTTCTGATCGTCCCCAAGAAACATATCTCCCGTATTTCCGAAGCGACGGCCGAGGATCATAAGCTGATGGGCCATTTGCTTCTCAAGGCGGCTTCGGTCGCCGCGCAACTGGGGCTGGATAAATCCGGCTATCGTCTGGTCATCAACAATGGGCCGGACGGCGGGGAGAGTGTGCCCCATTTGCATTGTCACATCCTGGGCGGACGCAAGATGTCCTGGCCGCCGGGCTGAAGCCCGATTTTCCCTGGTTCGCCGCGTCCGCATGATTACCTACCTGAACGGCAAATTGATCGAAGCGCTGCCCACCCAGGTCACGGTGGAGGTCAACGGCGTTGGCTACGAGACGCTTATTCCGCTCTCCTCTTACGACAAGCTGCCCGCGCCCGGCCAAAACGTGAAACTCCTGACCCACCTCGTGGTACGGGAAGATGCCCACGTTCTCTACGGCTTCATGACCGCCGCCGAGCGCCAACTCTTCCGACTGCTTATCAACAGTGTCGGCGGCATC
>Ga0302325_10028357_pt1 | contig 11586 bp, 13 predicted proteins | sample Palsa_T0_2_FD_201948 | JGI IMG/M metagenome (GOLD analysis project Ga0302325, IMG submission 201948) | Peat permafrost microbial communities from Stordalen Mire near Abisko, Sweden - Palsa_T0_2 | ecosystem: Environmental > Terrestrial > Soil > Palsa > Peat permafrost | place: Sweden: Abisko... | reverse complement strand
TTTCTGAGCTTGGCCAGATTGTGAAGGCCGTCCGAACCCGGATCGAGATAGTCGTGCTGAAGCTGATCGGCGGTGGGATGTCCGCCCGCGGCGTCGTATAGCTTATAGAAGCTGTCGACGTCTTCGAGATGGATGACGGGGCCGGGCGCGGAGTCTGTCGGCGGCGCGTTCCGTGTGCATCCCAGGATCGCTGCGCAGGCGAGAGCGCCGAACACGATGCCGATCCGCCTCATAGTCCCCCCGATCTCAACCGCGCAGGCTCGGAATCTAATTCATCAATTTCCGGATGTCTGCCGCAATCACGTCGGTGTGATCGGCCGAAGTCGCGACGAGGCGCGCGCGCCCACTCCCATCGAAGAAGAAAATCGAATCCGAATGCATCACTTCGTAAGCACGCCCCGGCGACGTGGGCGTCACCTGATAGGTCACGCGATAGCGGCGCGCGAGCATGGCAACTTCGTCCGGCGTGCCGCGCAATCCGTCGATCTCGGGCGCGAAGACCTGCACATAGGATTTAAGGACCGGTAGCGTGTCGCGATCAGGGTCGACGCTCACAAAAAGCACGCGCACATCGTTTGCCTTGGCGCCCAGACGCGTCAGCACGCTTGAGAGATTGGCCAGAGTCGTGGGGCATTCGTCGGGGCAGTGCGTGTAGCCGAAATACAGAACGACGATCTTGCCGCGATAGTCCCCGGGGCGCACGGGCTTGCCGTCATTGGCGCGGGTCATCGCGAATTCGAGCGCTGGCATCGCACCCGTGATGTCGGTGACCTGGCCTCGTCGCGGGGGAGCACAGGCCGCGAGCAGAAGAACCAGCGCCAGAAGAGCAAGTGTACGCAAGGGAAACGATGGGACAGCCATGGTGCGCGGAATAGCACGCTTCGCGGGACGCGCACCAACCTGTGACCAAACGCCTCGCGAGGCGCAAGGACCGGACGCTATAAGGGCGGCGAAAATCGAGCCGCCAGTTGGATGACGACAGCAGTCACAATCGCGCGTGACTCCGGGACGGGCCGAGCGGCCTGGCTCGGCTATGGCGCGCTGCTTGTGCTGGGCGGCGTGCTCTATGTGCTGAGCACGTTCTTTCCAACCGAAATGCCGTTCTGGATGCCGTGGGAATTTTCGTGGCCCGAATATCTCGCAACGGCGCTGCCGCTTGCGTGGTTCGCACGCGGACTGATGCGGCTGCCGCGCACGTCACATCCCCCCGTCTGGCGCAGTGTGGCATTCGTGCTGGGCGTCGTGTCGCTTTATGTCGTGCTGCAGACCCATATCGATTATTTTGCGCAGCACATGTTCTTCATTCATCGCGCGCAGCATTTCGTGCTGCATCATGCGGGCGCCTTCCTGATCGGGATGAGCGCGGTCGGCCCCGTGGTCTGGGCCGGTATGCCGGATTTCCTCAAACCCATCGTGAGATCGCGGCCCGTGCAGGCGACGGTCGATTTCATCCAGCATCCGGCGGTGGCGCCCGTGATGTTCGTGGGCATGATCTATCTGTGGTTGATCCCGGGCATCCACACCCGCGTGATGCTCGATGTGCGGCTTTACGATCTGATGAACTGGACGATGGCGGTCGACGGCATCTTCTTCTGGTGTCTGATCCTCGATCCGCGGCCGAAGCCGCCAGCCCGCATCGGCATCGGATTGCGCGCGCTGCTCGTGCTGGCAGTCGAGCCGTTTCAGATGATATTGGGTGCTGTGCTGTCGCTGTCGACGATCGACTATTATCCCGTCTACAAAATTTGCGGCCGCATCTGGGATATTGCGGCGATCAGCGATCAGCATTATGGCGGGTTGATCATCTGGCTGCCCAGCACGCTCACGAGCTTTGCGGGCGTGATCTGCGTTCTCGTGACGATGCGCATCAATGAGGAAAGAGAAGAGCGTGAACAAGCAAATTCTTAAGGCGATTGCGGCACTGGTCCTGTCGGTCATACCTGCAAGCGCATTTGCTGCGTCAATGACGGTTTCGGACGGATGGTTTCGTGCATTGCCCGCAAACCTGCCGTCGGGCGGCTATTTCACGCTGCACAATGGCGGCGCGATGCCGGTCACGCTGACAGGTGCGTCATCGCCCGCCTGCGGCACGCTGATGCTGCATGTGAGCGAAACCACAAACGGTATGGCCAGCATGAGTAACGTGGCAAGCATTCCGGTTGCGCCGGGCGCCACGCTGAAATTTTCGCCGGGCGGCTATCACCTGATGTGCATGAACCCGACTCCGGAGATTAAGCCGGGAGCGACGGTATTCGTGACGCTGCAATTCCTGGACGGCAAGACGGTGACCGGGCCGTTCGTGGTGAAGAACGCCAAGGGTCAATAATCATCCGGCCCTTGCGTTCGAGACGCGTGCTTGCCACGTGATGAATAGCGGCGCACCGGCGAGTTCAAGAAGCGTAAAACCAATGAACGGAACGGGTGGCGGACCAATCAGGAATATCGACAACAACCGGCCGATGCCACCAATGAAAATCGCGATCCAGATCGCCCGAAACAACACCGTCTGAGTCTCAATCCTTGGGACGATCCACATCATGGCGAGCCCCAGCCCGAGCCAGAAGCCCGCAAAGAAGCGAAGATTGCTGTCGAGCAACGCGTTCCTCGGCAAACCCATCGCCGCGTAGATCGGATCGGCAAGACCGAACATGCCGATGACGCCCGTTACGATGGGAACGAGCGCAAGAATGGCGGTGGCGATCTGCAGAATGCGTTTGCTCATGGCATTCCTCATCAATCGGATCGGCTAATACCCGATCACTTCACCGTCCTTTCGCATTTCCGATGCGCCCCAATAGACGCGGTTCTTGGGGTCGAACATGATCGCCTGATAGCCGCCGAAACCTCCCGTGCCGGGCACGACCTTGTAGCCGCGCTTCGCGAGCTCGGCTTTCACGGCGGGATCGAAACCCGATTCCATCTCGACCGTGCCGACACCGGTCGACGGTTCGCCCGTGGGCTCCGCGCCGCCAAAATGGCGCCAGCGCGCCGCGTCGTCGGCTTCCTGCACGTTCATGCCGAAATCGATGATGTCGGTGAGAACCTGCACATGGCCTTGCGGCTGCATATCGCCCCCCATCAAACCGAACGACAGGAAGGGCACGCCGTCCTTCATCACGAAGCCGGGGATGATGGTCTGGAACGGCCGCTTGCCGGGCGCATAGACATTCGCGTCCTTGGGATTGAGCGAATAAAGCTCGCCGCGATCCTGGAACATGAAACCCAGATGATCGGCGACGAGGCCCGAGCCCATGCCGCGATAATTCGACTGGATGAGCGACACCATCATCCCGTCCTTGTCGGCGGTGGTGAGATAGATCGTGTCGCCGTCATGCAGCCGCGGATCGCCGGGGCCGAAAACCGGATTGGCCTTCGTGAGATCGATCAGCTTGCGCCGCTCGTCGGCATAGGCGTCAGAGAGAAGTCCCTTCATCGGCACTTTCGCGAAGGCCGGATCGGCGTACCATTTCGCCAGGTCTTCGTAAGCGAGGCGCTTGGCTTCCAGCATGGCGGTCAGCGTGTCGGCAGAGCCCGCGCCCATCTTCTTGAGATCGAAGCCTTTGAGGATCTGCAGCATCTGCAGCACGGCCGCGCCCTGACCGTTGGGCGGCAATTCGTAAACGTCATAGCCGCGATAATTCACAGTCAGCGGCGTCACCCATTCGCCGTGATGCGCCGCGAAATCGGCGTAGCGCAGATCGCCGCCGATGCGCTTGAAATAAGCGTCGATGGTGTGGGCAATCTCGCCTTTATAATAGACATCGCGTCCGCCCTTGGCGAGCAAAGTCAAAGTGTGCGCGAGATCGGGATTGCGGAAGATTTCGCCTTCTGCCGGGGTGCGGCCATCGATCAGATAGGTCGCGCGCGCATTGTCGAACTCCTCGATGAGGGCCTTGTTCTTCTCGAACGCGGCCATGTTGCCTTTAAGATAGAGCGCAATGAGTTGTGTGACGGGAAACCCATTTTGCGCGTAGCCGATGGCCGGCGCGAGATCATCGGCCATGGGCAGTTTGCCGAATTTCTGGTGCAGCGCGAACCACGCATCGACCGCACCGGGCACGGTGATCGGCAGCGAGCCCATGGGGGGGATATGCGGCGTCGGTGTTTTGCCCGCTTTGGTCCACGCGGCTTGAACCTCCGCCTGCATCTTCGCAAGATCGCGTCCCATCGCTGCGCGGCCCGAGCCGTTATAGCCGTAAAGCTTCTTCGTTTTCGGGTCCCATACGATGGCGAACAGATCGCCGCCGATGCCGTTCAGCACGGGCTGCATCAACCCGATCGCGGCATTCGCAGCGATGGCGGCATCGACCGCGCTGCCGCCTTTCTTCAGCACGTCGATGGCGATCTGGGAGGCGAGGGGCTGCTCGGTCGCGGCCATGCCGTGTTGCGCCAGCACGGGCGAGCGCGTGGCCCAGGGCGCTCCCGAATAGCGGTCACCGCGGCTCAGTTGGCCGTAAGCCGACATAGATGTGAATCCCATCGCCATGGCGATCGTCACTCCTGCAATTGCGCGTCGCGTATTCATGATTGAGATATGCCCCTCACAAGAAACGGGCGGACTATAGGAACGAAATGTCCCACCGTCACGCGGATTTGCTTTTACCGGTTCCCGCCTCAATCCTGCTGGCCGCCGGATTGAGCGCTTCAAGCCGGTCATAGACGTCGCGCAGATATTCCTCGGCGATGGGCTTCACGGCCTCCTGGATTTTACGGCGCCGGTTTCCGGAATCGCGCGAGAAGTCCGTGTCGGGTGCCTTGGAGTCTTGCCGCGCCCTCTCGGCCATGACTTTGCGCTCGGTATCGCCACAGGGGACTCCAAAATGCGGCAGGATCGCCGTCCACAGCGCCTCAGGCAGCTGGTCGTAATTGACGAGCAAGCCGCTGCCGTCGTCATAGGGCTGCAGGACGGCCTCGCAGATTCTGCCGATCACGCGCGCGCAATAGCGTTCGCTGAAGAGGCCCTCGTCGGGCTCCAGCCCGAACCAGGCGGGCTGAACGAAATCCGGTATGGCCTGCATGCCGGGTTGCAGCATCTGCGAGGTCATGACCTCGACGGGATCGCGATACAGGAATACCCATGGCACGGATGGAAATGCGCGCCGGAACAGCGGCAGCGCAAGCGTGTGCCAGGAATCGAGCTTGATGAAATAGCGCCGTGCGGGATTGGCCCGGCCCAGTGCGGCGACAATCCCGCGCAACAGCGCCGGCTGCACATCGAGGGCTGCGTGCATTCGGTCGATCTGGGCCGCCTTGTCGATGGGGCTTGCCTCCGAGATCACGACGTTGCGTGGATCGGAGGCCAACATCTGCGACACGAGAGTCGAGCCGCAGCGCGACATGTGAAAGATGAAGCCGCTGGGTGCCACGTCCGCATGCCGCTCCACCCATCGCGGCAGGTCGGCGGCAAGCGTGCGGCATTTCACAAGCCGGTTCAACGGGTGCCTCAGCGCAATCCGGATCGATTCCTCGAAGAACGGATCGGCGAACCGCTGCGCGCCGAAATAGGCCCAGTCGATTGTGATCTGTTGCGCGAATATGGCGATATGGATCGGGAGCCAATTGTCTTGCGGCGGTTCTGCGCGCAGCGGCATGGGGGACCGGCGCGATAAACCGATGGGATCGTCCCGGAGATGGGTCTTCAAATCGTCGGCGCTGATAGCTATTCCGCGTTGACCGGCAAGGAGCGACGCTCTCGCGGCGAATGCGGCGACGTCTTCGATTGTGCCCAAATCCTCCTGCAGCGCGTCCTCGCTCAGGACCAGCTCGCGAAACTTGTCGAGTTCGCTTGTTCCCGCTTGAGAAGTCATCGCCGCCCGGTCGTTGTCGTTCCGCAGGGGCGAATTGTTGCACGGTTCAGTCGCGTGTCGTAACCTGCCGCGATGATATTTCCGGACCGTCTGCGGCTTCCGCTGTCGTTCGATCCTGTGCGGCTGCAACAGGACCTTGAGCGGCTTGCGTCGGTGGACTGGATCGCGCATTTCGTCCGGCAGAACTATGAGGGGGACTGGAGCGTCATTCCCCTGCGCAGCGTGGCCGGCGCGCGGCATCCGCTGAAGACGATCTATCCGGATCCGACGGCTACCTCGTTCGAAGACACGCCGATGCTCGGTGCTTGCGCTTATTTTCGCAACGTTCTCGAGGCCTTCGGCTGCGAATTCCGCAGCGTGCGGTTGATGCGGCTGACACCGGGCTCGATCATCAAGGAGCATGACGATCTCGACCTGGCGGCCGAATCCGGCGTCGCGCGGATTCACATCCCGATCACGACCAACGCGCACGTCGAATTCGAATTGAATCGCAGGCGCGTCGCGATGGAGCCTGGCAGCGCGTGGTATCTGAGGCTTTCCGATCGTCATCGCGTGGCGAACAAAGGCACGACGGATCGCGTGCACATGATCGCAGACGCCGTGGTCAACGACCGGTTGACGGATTTGTTGCATCGCGCTGCCCGCGAAAGCACGCTCGCGTAACACGCGCGACAGGATCAATTCGCGCCGGGGACGCGACCCGCGCGCCTCAATTCTTCGGCCTGTTCTTCGTTCACTTTGCGCGCATCCCATGAGCCGTCTTCGAGATGCTCGATGAAAATGTAGTCGTCTTCGGTGAAGACGCCGAGATCGACATGACGGTCGGGCAGGATCACGAAAGTGTGCCGGCCGACATACGCGACGACCTGCCGATTGTTTGCGAGGGCCGTTGCCGCCCAATTCTTCAGCTGCGAATAATAGGGTTCTTGTCGCCATGCATCGGGATAATTCGGATCGGCATTGGCGTTGAGCCGGCGGCCCTCGAGATCGTAGCTGATGACGATGTGCGCGGTCTCGGGGCGCCACTCCTCGCCGAGCGCAGCGTCGAGCAGCCAGCCGCAATGGTAGTTGCGGCACTCGTCCACGCGCGTGGCATGGACGCCGCATCCGACTCCCACGACGCAATGCTTGCACAGAACGCCCATCGGCTTGTCGAGCGTGACGGCTTCGAGCACGCGGCAGCACAGGGTGCAGCCGTCGCAGCTTCGCGCCGGCGCAACTGATCCGCGGGATGTCCGGGCCGGGGAGGGCATGCGCGGTTCTTCCATTCAGGAGAGCTTTGGCGCACGGCGCAATATCACATAGCCGGATTTGGCGCCGCCTTCCGCGACGAAGCCAAGCTTGTGACACAGTTTCAGCGAATGATCGTTGTTGAACAACACCTCGACGCGCGCGGCCTTGCTCTGTTTTCCCCACTCGTCGGCAACCATTTCGATGAACGCGGTGCCAAGACCTTTCGCCTGACACGCGGGCAGAAGCGCGAAATCGACGAAGTAGACTGCATCGCCTTCATCCTCTTCGATCAGCCGGCCGATCGGCTCGCCGTCGCACTCGATGATCGAATAGACGGCATTGGGAAACGTCGTACGATGGGTGGCGTCTGCGGAACGGTGCTGGAAAGCGACCAGCTTTTCGATCGCATCTTCGGGCAAGCCTGCCTGACGCAGCGGACGCCCGGCATGGCTTGCGAACAGCGCGTGAAGAAACGCTTCGTCTCCGGCGCGCTCGCGGCGCAGCGTCACCGATCCGTATTTCGTGTCGTAGCGTCTTGGCGCTTCCATCATCGTTTTCTTTGAGGCAATCTTTGTGCGCCCTACGCACAGGACGAGACGAAATCATGGATCAATTTCTGGAACATCATCACTTCGAGCCGCTGATAGGCAAGACCGTGCAATTCAAGGGCACGTCTTACGCGATTCCTCTGACCAAAATCATCAAAGGCGAGAAATTCGTCGCGACTGCCAAGCGCGAGCCTTTCATCCTGATCTTCCGCGCGCCAAAGACGGGCGAATACATGCCGGAAGGGTATTACGAGTGCGCGTTCGAGGACGGTCCGACCTACCAGATCTACGTCGCCCCCGCCCACACGCCCGAGCCGGAATGGCAGGACTATCAGGCTGTCTTCAACTGAACCGCCGTCAGTTCCGCGACGGGAAAATCCCCTGCAGCGCGATGCACATGCTCAGCACCAGATACGGCATCAAATTGGAATGCGCCTGGTTGCCGCCGGTATTCGTAACCGACTGCGATGCCAGCACAGCTGCGACTCCCGTGCTGGTGCTGTACATGTCGATGTTGAAGGGGCCGCCCGGATTCGCCGTTCCCTTGTTGGTGCCGATGCCAAGGGCAACATTTGTTCCCGGCGTATCCGTATTGCCTGTCGAGTTGTTGGCCATCAACGAATGTGTGTGCGCCGCCATCGTGGTCGTGTTTATCGTGACGGCTTCTTCGCCCCCTCTTTGACCCAAAATGTAGCTGTTCCCCTGGCTGACGGGAACGCGGCTGCGCAGGTCGGGCAACCCGAAATTGACCCGTCCGTCGCCGCCGTAAGTGGTACCTAGTAGCGAAAAGAGCGCCTGGTTCTGATTGATCGGAAGCAATTGCCCGTTGCATAGCGCCCAGCCTTTGGGCGCAAAACTGAACGAGAAAATTTCGACCTGGGCGAGAAACGGTTGCGTCATGATCGGGGTCCTGTTTCAGGAGCGTGGCGGGTAAACGCCCTGCATCGCGATGCAGAAAGTGAGCGTCAGATAAGGCTGCATATTGTCGTGCGGCTGGCTGCCGCCGGTCTGGGTAAGTGCGAACCCCGAAAGCGGGGTTGCCGGAGCGTTCGTACTTAGATAGGTGCCCGTGTAGCTCGCTTGCTTGCCGCCGCCGAAGGCCTTTGCCAACTGGTTGCCGCTCGCCGAAATCGTGGTGCCTGGATTGGTCGTCGCCATCAATGTGTGGGGGTGGGACGGGATTTCGGTCTGGAGCAGCGTGACGGTCTCCGAACCCGATGTTTCGCCGACGGAATATGGACTGAGGCCTGGCCCCTGGCCCGCATTCACCGCAGCAAGGCCCTGAAGATTGGGCAGCCCGAATGTGGACCTGCCATCGCCGCCGAAATTCGTTCCCAGAAGCGAGAACAAGGCCGTGTTCTGCGAAATGGGCAACAATTGTCCCTGGCATTGCGCCCAGCCGTTCGGGGCGAAATTGAATGGGAACATCGTGATTTGAGCGACAAAAGGAGAGGACATGGCAATGATCCGTTTCGCTGACGTCCGCCGCGGCGGACCAGGTTTGTCCGCTTCAGTTTGGTGAAGGATAGATGCCGAACAGCGATATAATGTAGGTGACCGCCATCACCGGCTGGATGTTGTTGTGTGACTGGCTACTGCCCGTATTTGCGATCGACGTGCTGACCATTGCCGTCTGCGCGCTGCCGGCTGCAGCATAAGTGAAGGCATTGCCGCCGCCGGGCGCGTTTGAATTTTCGTTTGCGAGAATGGTATTGCCGGCAGGGACAGACTGGTTGGCCGGCGTCGATGGAACCCCGATCAAATGGTTGTGGGCGGGAATCTGCTGGATCGTCAGCGTGACGGTTTCCGTGCCGGCCGCTTGCCCGAGGACATAGTTCGACAATCCGCTTCCCTGACCATTATGGATCGGGATGCGTCCCTGCAGGTCCGGAAGACCGAATGTGGACTGCCCGTCGCCGCCAAAGGTGGTGCCGATCAGGTTGAAAAGCGTCTCGTATTCTGAAATCGGCAGCAGTTGCCCGGAACAGGTCGCCCACCCGGCCGGCGCAAAATTGCCTCCGAACATGATGACCTGGCCAACGAACGGTTGGGACATTTGTGCAGCTCCCCTCGACGAGACGTGCTTAACATTTACCGATACAACTGGCAATAGCAATAGGTGTTGCGGTGCAACCTAACTGGAATTATAGTCCCACGCTCGGAATTTTGCACGCCGCACAAACAAGTCTGACGCCGAACGTGAACGATATTGCGTGGTAACCACATAACTTATGTGAAGCTTCGGTGACCGGTCGTTTATCGTTACTTCGAACAGTTCAACTGGCTTGAAGAACTCATGCTTACGAATTCGATAGGGCTTAAACAAAACTCCTGATCTCGATTGTCGGACCGCGATTCCGCTGCTACTTTGGCGGGTATGAAGGGGTGCGACGCGCGCGTATCGGAACTGGCCGGAGAGCCGTCGAAGCCTCTTTGCGTCATCAAACAACTGTAGGGGAAAACGTTCATGGCGAACGAGCAGAACCGCGGCACGCCCATCCTGAGTCTTGCAGATATTGGCGGCGTCCAATCGACGTCGATGCTCAAGCCGGAAGGCAGTTCGGACCCGGGCCTGTCATCCGGCTCGGAGTCGAAAGATTTGCGGTTGTCCAGGGACGCATCTCAAAGCGCCGATCACCATTCGCTCGACGGTCAGCAGGCCAGTTCCATTTCCGCAGTTCCGGACACGACAATTTTTCGTCAGCACGAAGTGAATTCCCCGGACTCGGCCGACACGTCGTCCACGGCTCATTCGACGCTCAGCGACGCGGCTTCGATCCATACCGACAATTTCGTGTTCGCGAGCGTCTCCGGAAGCGACGCCGTGAACCTGAACGACTCGTTCGCGTCGCAGGATGTGGTTCACAGTCAGTTCGGCGCGTCGGTCCCCGATTTTTCTACGGCGGCGACGGACAGCCCGCTCTGGTCCGAGAACCTGCTCGGTGAGCATCTGAGGCAGGGCTCGTTGGGTCAGAACTCAGAATTTAATGAAGGCTTGCAGACGGCCAGTGGAGGCCATGCACACAAGGGCGATCCGGACGGCCAGCTCTGGGCGGCCGACGACGGAGATACGTCGGGCAATCCCGATGGTCACGGTTCCGACGCGCGCCTCGAACACATGGATTCGGACGGCCTCGCCAACGACCAGGTCGACGCCTATGGCATCACCAGCACGGGCGCATTCATATCGGTCGGCCTCGACACCGCCGCGGGTCTCTATTTCGCGGAAGACAACAACGATCAGTTCTACGTCGGCCACATCTCAACCGGCGCGGACATCACGCAAACCACCATCGCCAGCACCTCCGACGAAGACGTCACCAATTCCTTCGTCGTCGATCCGCAAACCCAAACGATCTTCATGGATCTGGACGGCGGCGACTACACGACCGACGGCGGCGATATTATCAAGATCACTTACCAGGCGAACGGCACGATTTCGAGCCCCTACAATCCCAACACCTTCGCCATCAATCTCAACGACGTGCTGGTCGATTCGACCTCGTCCGGCGGCATCTACCAGGACGGCCGCGCCTTCGCGCTGTCGAGCGACGGCTCGACACTTTATTATGTGGATGACGACGACGACAATCCGACTCCGCCCGGCTCCTTCACAGCCGACACAAACGGTATCTACAAGATCAGCACCACGGGCGATGTTGGGCAGGGGACCGCGCCGACTCCCGTGCTGCTTTCGAGCCAGGCGCAATTCCCGGCCGACGACAGCGCCGGCTACATCACGGGCATCGCGATCAACGAGGCCCAGGGCCTCATCTATTTCACGACCGACGCGACCGGCGAAGGCGTCAACACGAGCCAGGACGCCATCTGGTACATGCCGATCACGGGCGGCATGGCGACCAAGATGACCCTGCCCGGCGGCGTGTCGCTCGAATACGCGTCGTTTTTCAGCGAGAACCTGGCGTTCGATCCGGACGCGCGCACACTTTATGTGGCGGATCAGGAGCAGGACCATATCATCCAGCTCGTGCTCAACG
>Ga0302325_10028356_pt1 | contig 11586 bp, 9 predicted proteins | sample Palsa_T0_2_FD_201948 | JGI IMG/M metagenome (GOLD analysis project Ga0302325, IMG submission 201948) | Peat permafrost microbial communities from Stordalen Mire near Abisko, Sweden - Palsa_T0_2 | ecosystem: Environmental > Terrestrial > Soil > Palsa > Peat permafrost | place: Sweden: Abisko... | reverse complement strand
GGGGATGCGCTCGGGCCGACCGGGGGGCCGCCGGCTTTGGTCGCTGTCTCCGCCACGACGATGGTTTGGCCGACGTCGGCGGCGGTCAGCGTGTAGGTCTGGGTGGTCGCGCCGGCGATCGCCAGGCAGTCGGCGCCCGAGCTGTCGCAGTCTTCCCACTGGTCGGTCAGGGTGGGGCTGTTTGTCCACGTGCCTTGCGTCTCGGTCAGCGTTTGGCCCTGCGTCGGGATCCCAGCGATCGTCGGCGGCAGTGTGTTCGATGGACCGCCGTCCGCTTGTGCACTGGCCACACCGATCGCGCAGCTCACGCCCACGAACAAAGCGACGAGCATGCCCCAACGCACACAGCCAGCGGGGAACCCGCGGCGCAAGCGGCCGAGGTTAACCTGACGCACCCGATGTGCACTCCATCGCACAGCATCGCCCCCTAAGGCGGTGAACCACTGAGCCCTAACGCATTGACCGACAAAACCCCGCCGTCCATCGTAACGCATGCGGTCAAACCCCCAGCCGACGCGACGCCGGCGACCACCGCGCCGCGATCGAGCGCGGATACCATCACACCGGTCGCCACCACGGGCCACGCGCCGTGTTCGTCGTCACCCACGCGCTACGCTTGCACGCGGCGTCCAGGGGGGCCTGAATCGGGTTCAAGTCAGCCTGACGCCGAGCAGGAGCACGAACCCCCTGCAAATCCACACAGGCCGCTATCGTCTAGGGGACTAGGACGCCGCCCTCTCACGGCGGAAACCCGGGTTCGAATCCCGGTAGCGGTACTGCGAGAGCCCTGCAAACCGCGGGGTTTTCTCGTTGAGATGGTCCCGGTGGGACCCCAATTGGGACCCCGATGCAAGGACCAGGCCTGGGGATGGCCCCCTTAGGCCCTCGATCCGAACCGGTTGCGACCGGCGGTAGTGCAAGAATCGTCTCCGCAGATTTTGCATCTTTGGCCCTTGCTCTGCCCGTGGACGACACCGAGCTGCTGACTGTTTCCCAGGTCGCTGAAGCGCTGAGCGCTTCCAGCCAGACGATCCGCAACTGGATCCGCGCCGAGCAGCTGCGCGGCGTTCGAATCGGCAACAGGTTTCTGATCCCTCGCGCCGAGGTGGAGCGGCTGCGCGGCGATGTAGCGGTGTCGCGCGGCGAGAGTCCCTGGGCTTTCGATCCGGACGAGCCGGGCGCTCCGCTCCCTCGCGTCGGCGAACGCGTAACCGACGATTCCGCCGGTTCTCTACTGGGCGGCTGATGGCCGGCTCGGAGCAGGCGTTCCAGGAGGCTCGCCGGGTCTGGCGCGAGGCACTGCGAGGGCATGTCCTCGCGCCGCCGGACGCGGGTTTCAGCGCCCGGTTGTCGGCGCTCGCGGCCGCGGCCACACAGCGCGCTTCAGCTTGCGAGGCGGCATACAAGGACGGGTTCGAGTGGCCGGCGGCACGAGGCGGCGCCAAGCCGCCCTACGAGCTGGAGCCTGGGACGGCCCGCCGTGGTCCCGAGGAGCTGTGGGAGCGCTTCGACGAGGCTGTCGCCGAACTCGACCGTGTCAGCGAGGGCCGGAGCATCCGGGCGGTTGGTCGAGCGTATTCCGAGCTCGCTGAGGTCGCCTCGGGGCTCGCCGCCGCCGTCGAGCGTGAGGATCGGGTGAACGGATTGCTGCCGGCAGAAGCCCGCAAGCGCCGGAAGTCGGCGTAACAGCACGGATCGACGCTCCTGCTCGGCGACCACGTGTCGCTCTCCTTCGTCTCTCAATGCCGCGCTTTCCAGGTCTGAGTCCGGCTTGGACACCGGCTCGTCGCCACCGCGAAGCAGAACTGCAGCGACTCGCCCAGGGCCGTCGGAGCACGGCATTGATAGCCGCCGGGAGACTGCCCCTTGACGGCTGTGGGGGTGACGTAGCCCGCGCGCATCTCATTGCTGCATTCCGCGCCGAGCAGCGACCTCATGGCAGCGTGCGATGCGGCCGCTGTAGCGGCGGAGCAGCGATCTCCCGATCAACCAACTCCACCGCCAAATTTTGTAGGTCGCGTATAAACAGCCCGAGCGAGGCGCCGAGGAGGTCGCCAGTCTCAGGTTGCGGTGAAGCGATGGGATTCGAGTGATCCACGCGTTCGATGTCGCGCGCTATCAGACCAGTCCTGGTTCGCCAAGACGTTCGTCCACTCCGGGACCGTCCGGAGGACTGCTATCGGGGAATCCGATCGTCCCCTGCCGCGCACCGCTGCAGCGTCAGGGGATGCGTCGGTCTTCGGCGCGAGACAAGGCCGCTGTTGGCGGCCCCGGGGAGCTGTGAGGGGAGAGTGCCGCCTTAGGGGCCATGTTGCGAATGCGGCGCGCGCAGGTAGGAGGACCCTGCCGCGGGTCACGGGTTGAGGGGTATGACCGAAACTCCTTCGCTGTCGGCGACGTAGGCGGTGTCGACGGCAGGGTCGATGCTGATTGCGCTTGGGTAGTCGCCTACCTTGGCTTGCGTTTGCGTGTCGTCGCAGCTGGTGGCGTTCGTGCCGTTGCACGTGTTGCCGTTGATCGTGGTGACGCTGGTGTCTTCGATGTTCGCGGCGTAGATCTGGTTCGTGAGCTGATCGACGTCGATGCTGGCGGTCCCGAACCCGGCGGGGGCGGTGGCGGGCGTCTGGCCGCATCCGTTGGTGTCCTGGCCGTTGCAGATCGCGCCGTCGATCACCGAGACGGTGCCGGGTCCCTCGCCGTTGGCTATGTTCGCGGTGTAGATCGTGTCGGTGGCTTGGTCGATGGCGATTCCGAACGGGTTGGCGTCCCCGAACGTGGCGTTCGAGCCGACGTCGACGGTCGCGGGGGGCTCGCTGCATCCGTTCGTCTCAGCGGCGTCGCAGGTGGTGCCGTTGATCACGAACACGGTGTCCCCGAGGAACGGGTTGCCGGTCGTGACGCTCGTGGCGTAGATGGTGTTGGTCAGCGGGTCGACAGCTACCGACTGGGTCGAGTACCCGCCGCCGTCGTCGCCGATGGCGATGGTCGCGGGGATCTGCGACGCGCATCCGGTCCTGACGGTGGCGTTGCACGTGCCGCCGTTGAACACGGAGATCAGGTTCGGCCCTCCGTTGCTGGTGATCGTGGCGACGTAGATCGTGTCGGTTCGCGGGTTGACCGCGACCGCGTCGGGGTTCCCGCCCGGGACCTGCAGCGTGGATACCGTGGCGCACCCGGTCTGGTTGGTGGCGTTGCAGGTGCGGTCGTCGAACACCGACACGGTCCCGCTGGAGCCGCCGTAGTTGGCGACGTAGACGGTGTCGGTAGCGGGGTCTACGGCGACGGCGTCCGGGCTGGTCCCGACGGTCACGGTCGGCGGTGTCGCGCGGCAGCCGCCGGGGTGGAAGGCGTTGCAGTTGCTGGTGTTGACCATCGCGACGGCGTCAGCGCCGATTGTGACGTAGGTTGTCCGGACGGCAGGATCGGCCGCCAGGCCTCCGGTCTGGGGGACTGCGGCTTCGGGCGCGGGATGCCGGCAGCCGCTGGTGGTTTGCGCGTTGCAGCGCGACGCGTCGATCACCGAGACGTCGTTGTCGACCTGGTTGGCGGTGTAGAGGGTATGGGTGTGGGGGTCGAGTGCGAGGACCTCTGGGTCGGCTCCGGTGTGGATCTCCGGCGGGTCGAGCGTCGCGCATCCCGCCAGATCGCTGCCGTTACAGACGTTCGCGTTGACGACGATCACCGAGTCGTCTTTCTGGTTGGTCACGTACACGCTGTGATTGGCGGGGTCAACGGCGACCCACAGCGTGACCTCGAAGCCGGGCGCCGGCAAGGTCACGGTGCCGGGCGTGTCGGTCTCGCAGCCGGCGAGGTCGGCGGCGTTGCAGCTACGCAGATCAAACGCTGAGATCGTGTTCTCGCCGTTGGTCGTGTACAGGGTCTGGTTGGCGGGGTCGACCTGGACGCCGATGGGGAAGATGGCGGTGGGTATCGTGCCGAGCTGGCATCCCGATTGCACGGTCGCGTTGCAGGTGCTCGCGTCGAACACCGAAACGCCGGTGGTGCCGGCCGCGCACCCGAGGTTCGGGTCCCCGCACACGGTCACGTACACCGTGTGAGTCGAACGGTCCATGGCGCCGGCGTTCGGGCTGCCAGCGACCGTGACGGTGGGCGGGGGCGTGGTCGGACAGGCTGCGAGATCGGTCGCGTTGCACGTCGCGCTGTCGAGCATCGAGACGTCGTTCTCGGCGCCGTTGGGGATGTACACGGTGTGGTTAGCCGGGTCGTCGAAGATCGCGACCGGGAGCATCCCGACCGGGACCATCGCCGGCGTCTGCCCGCAACCGGCGCGAGTCTTGGCGTTGCAGGTGGCGCCGTTGAACACCGCGACGGTGTTGTCGTTTGAGTCCGCTACGTAGAGCGTGTCGGTCTGCTGGTCGATCGCGACCGCGCTCGGATCGGCGTTCGGATCGCTCCCGACCGTGAGCGTCGGCCACGGCCCCTTGCACCGCGAGACGTCATCGGCCTGGCAGTGGCGCTCGTCGATCACCGAGACGGTATTGCCGCCATCCCCGTTGCCGTTCTCGTTAAAGCCGTTCGTGACATACAGCGTGTGCGTCGCCGGGTCGACCGCCGTGAAGTCCGGGCCGTTGCCGACCGGTGCCGAGCCAATCAGCGCCGACCCGAAACCGAACGGTCCTGTCGACGCGCTCAAGCCGGAGAACATCGCTACAGCCGGTAAGACCCGCGACCCGCGACCAGATGCCGATCCGACACCCGGGCGGCGGTCGTTCCAGGCGAAGATCGCCCCATCCCGCTGACCGATCGCGCGGAGGCGTTCTACCTTCGGGTGCCCACGCCGAGTCTCATGCCGGTGGGCGGCCGCTGAGGCGACCGGCGTGGCCGTGGCAAGCCCGACGGTCAACGTCAACAAGAAGAAGTTTCGGACGCGGTTCGACATCAGAGCACCTGCGGATCGGTGTTGAGCGGCCCGGATGATGCACACACCACGTCGCAAAAAGGTCGCAAACCCTACGGATCGGTGGTTTGATCTCGCTGGTATGCGGTTTGAGGTCCTCGGGCCGCTCTCGGTATCGCAACACGGGGAGGCGGTCCCTGTCGGTGGGCGAAAGCAGCGGACGCTGCTCGCGGTGTTGCTGCTGCACGCAAACGAGGCAGTCCCGCGTGATCACCTCGTCGCTGCGCTCTGGGTGGAGCGGCCACCTCCGAGCGCCGCTAAGTCGCTCGACACATACGTCTACCGGCTGAGGAAGCTCCTCGGTCATGACCGTCTGGAGCGGGAGCCGGGCGGCTACCTGCTGCGCGTCGAGCCTGGCGAACTTGACGCCGGGGAATTTGAGCGACTCGTCGCGAGCGCGGGCGCGGCGGCTGAGGGCGTTGACTATGAGACCGCTCGTACCGAGTTGGTGGCGGCGCTCGGGTTGTGGCGCGGGCCGGCCTGGGACGGGCTACTCGCTAGCGCAGCGCTCGATGCCGACGCGCGGAGGCTCGAGGAGTTGAGGCTGGGCGCGCTGGAGTCGCGGTTCGAGGCCGAGCTCGTGCTCGGTAATGGCGTCGAGCTCGCGCCCGAGCTCGAGCGGCTCGTTGACGAGCACCCGTTGCGTGAGCGGCTGATCGCGAGCCTGATGCTCGCCCTGTATCGCGCCGGGCGCCAGACCGACGCGCTCGACGCCTTCCAGACGGCCCGCCGGCGCCTGGTGGACGAGCTCGGGCTCGAGCCAGGGCCCGAGTTACATGAGCTACAGCGAAGGATCCTCGGACACGATCCGATACTTGGAGCGCCGCGTCGACTCGGGTCGCTGTCCGGCCCACGCCGTGCGCGAGCGCTCGCCGGGGCCGCGCTGGCGGCGGTCGCGGCGGTGATCGCGGGCGCGTTCGTGTTGAGCACCGGTGCGGCGGGCCAGCCGCAGGGCCTCGCCCCGGGGGTCGGCGGGATCGTGTCGGTGGACGCGGGCTCGGGCAGGGTCGCGAGCGCGACACCGCTGACCGGTGCGCCCGGCTCAGTGACAGCAACCGGTGGTTCGGTATGGGTGGCCGATCCCGTCGCGGAACGGGTCCTCCAAATCGATCCCGGATCGCGCTCGGTCATAGACAGCATCCCTGTGGGCGCTGAGCCTGGGAGCATCGTCAGCGGCGACGGGGCGGTCTGGGTGGCGAGCACGGTCGGTTCGACCGTCACGCGGATCGACGCGCGCACCGACACCGCGGCCCCGCTGATCGATCTCCCCGGCGCGAACCCGGGCGCGATCGCGTACGGCGCCGGTGGATTGTGGGTCGCCGATTCGGTCGAGCGGGAGTTGTTCGAGATCGACACGGCGACCGACACGCTGGCGCGCACGATTCAGCTGGATCTCCAGCCGAGCGCGATCACGACCGCGGACGGGGCGGTCTGGGTCGCGGGGTACGGCAATGCGATGGTCGAGAAGCTCGACCCGGTCTCAGGGAAGGTGATCGGGCGGGTGCATGTCGGTGATGGTCCGGTGGCGCTCGCGTTAGCGGCCGGTTCGCTGTGGGTGGCCAACAGTCTTGACTCGACCGTCTCACGCGTCGACCCGACCACGATGGCGGTCAAGGCCGTGGTTGCGGTCGGTAGCGGGCCGGCGGCGCTGGCCGCAGGCCCGCGGGGCGTGTGGGTCGCCAACCAGTACTCAGGCACCGTCTCTCGGATCGATCCCGAGCGCGACCAGACGCTCGGCACCGTCACGGTCGGCGGCTCCCCGACCTCGCTCACCATCGCTGCCGGCCGGTTGTGGGTCGGGGTCCCGGCGGCCAGCGGCAGCCACCGCGGAGGGACGCTCGTGATCGTGACCCCAGGACCGCTCACCTCCTCCCAGATCTCCGGCCAGACCAGCGACCCCGCGTTCTACACGAACGCGAGCCCTCCGCAGTTCACCGGGCTGGCGTGGGACGCGCTCGTGAGCTTCCAGCAGAGCACCGGCGCGGGTGGCCTACGGCTCATACCTGATCTGGCTGTTTCAATCCCGACGCCGACCGACGGCGGCCGCACCTACGCGTTCCTTATCCGTCCGGGGATCCGCTACTCCGACGGTCAGCCGCTGCGTGCCGCTGATTTTCGTCGCGGGGTCGAACGACTGTTCCGCGACAGCTCGCCGGGGATCTCGATGTACGCCGACCTCCTCGGGGCCACCGCGTGCGTCCGCCACCCAGACGGCTGCAACCTCTCCGAGGGGATCGTGACCAACGACGCCAGAGGCACAGTGGTCTTCCACTTCACCGAGCCCGACCCGGAGTTCCTCTACCAGCTGACGGAGTCCTTCTCGGCGCCGGTTCCGCCCGGCACCCCGAACCGAGAACCAGGACAGCGCACGGTGCCCGGCACCGGCCCCTACAAGATCGCCTCCATCAGCCCGACCGAGATCCGGTTCGTGCGCAACCCGTACTTCCACGAATGGTCGAACGCCGCCCAGCCGGCCGGCAACCCCAACGAGATCGTCTGGCAAAGCGCCCCAAGCCAGCAAGCGGCGGTCAGCGCCGTCGAACAGGGACACGCCGACTGGCTCTTCGGCCAACCCCCCTTAGCCGAATACCACCAACTCGAACTGCAGTACCCGGGGCAGCTGCACATCAACCCCCAGTGGGCGGTTAACTTCGTGGCGATCAACACCCACGTCCCGCCGTTCAACGATCTGCGCGTCAGGCAGGCTCTCAACTACGCGATCAACCGCGCCAAGATCGTCCAGCTCTACGGCGGGCCTGCCTTCGCGGCTCCATCCTGCCAGGCGATCGTGCCCGGGATACCCGGGTACCGCCGCTACTGCCCCTACACGCTGCACGGCCGCGCCGACGGCGCCTGGACCGGGCCTGACATGGCACGCGCCCGGCAGCTGGTCGCCCAGTCCGGAACGATCGGAGCGCGGGTCGATGTCGTCGGCCCCAGCGCTAATGGATTCACTCCTACAGCCATCACGGGACACATCGCCGGCGTGCTCCGCAAGCTCGGGTACCGCGTCCGCGTGAGCCTGATCCCGTTCGCCTCGATCACCCCAGCGATGTGGGATTCGTTCCAGCTAAACACCTTCGGCGGCTGGACCGGGAACTACCCCGACCCTTCCTCCTATGTGCCCTTGTTCTTCAGTTGTGGCGGCGCCAACGGCAACGACTACTACTGCAACCCGGCGATCGACCACGAAATGCAACGCGCCGAACTACTCGAACTCACCAACCAGCCCGCGGCAGACGCCCTCTGGGAGGTAGTCGACCGCCAGCTGACCAACAGCGCCGAGTGGGTGACAACCGTCGACACCCGGGAGGTCGAAATCACCTCTACCCACCTCCGCAACTACGAATACAACCCAGTCTGGGGCTTCCTCGCCGACCAATCATGGCTGCGATAGCAGCCAGCCGTCGCTAGATTGCTGGGCCCCAGCGGACGCTCCACGCTCCGCGCGGAATGCAGCCACGAGATCCGCGGCGACCGCGTTACCCCGTTCGGACACAGGGGGTCACGAGTTCGGCGCCAGCTTTCGTATCGGCACGGCTCAAAGGCAGCTGTAGTTCTGGCGGCGGGTCGAGGCGGGCTCTAGGGCTGGAACACGGTTGCCTCGTGCCAGGCGAGGAGCTCGGTGCTGGGCCGTCCCCCGAGCGACCTGGGAACTCGGATCTGCCGGCCGTCGAGGTCGTAGTAGACGCCTCCGTTTGCAAATTCGTCCTGTAGGCGGCGGCTGACGGCGAACCGCATGTGGGGCCGGATCGTCACGTAGCCAAGGTAGAAAAGTCGATGTAGGTCCCCGGCGGAGCGGAATCCCGTTTCGGATCTCGTGCGTGCCCCCGTCGGCCCAGCGGCGGATGTGGGCAGCGTCGATCACGGGGAGCGAGTGCTCGGTCGTGACCGCGCACTGTCGGTCATAGGCGTCGAGCACGGCGAGACGGAAGCTCGACTGTCCCAGGTGGGGGGTGATGAGCACCGGTCGACCTGCGCGCGATGGTCACCGAGTGCCTGAGCGGCCCAGCCATTGGTCGTGGCGGCGGCGTGTTCGAGGCATTCGACCCAGATGCGTCGGCCCTCGCCGGTTGCGAGTTCGTATCTCTTGCCCGAAACGATCGAGCGTCCGCAATCAGTGGGCGCCGGGACCCATTCGTCCGGCGGGAAGAACACCGGCTCGGTCACTGCGATGCAGCCGATCGGGTTCGTGAGCTGACGTCTGACGCCGGTGCTGGCACTGAGCCGGTCGAGGCGAATGGGCAGCTCGTGGGCGTCAGCGATGCCGTTCGCCTGGCCGAACACGTCCCAGGCCTGCCAGACGGGTAGCGTCTGGAACCGGGCGAACAGCCCGAACCCGCCGATCGCATTGTGCGGTGCTGTCAGCTTGAAGAAGAACGGCTCGCTCGGGTGCAAGGCCCGAAATGAGCTCGCGCCGGGGCGCCAGAATTGGCCTCCGCGATCTCGGGCCGCGCACGGAGGAACTGGTACCAGCCGTGGTCGGTCGGAGCGACATAGCCGTGCACGTCGCGCGATCATCTCGCACCGTGCGCTCCGATTTCAAGCGCACTGCCTGTTCTCAGGTGCCAAGCAGAACGGTCAGTTTGGGTCGCGTTTTGAGACTCGAACCATTCGAGCCACGACAACGCCACGAGACACCGCCAACGCGACCACGCCGGCTCATGTAAACCAGCTTCGCTGCGCTGCCGCGCCGCTTCGCACACAGTTTCACCTCCGATGCACCGTCTACCGTGTATACGAGTGGGACGTCGAGGACGGCAGCGGGAGCAGCAGGTTCAGGCGCGCGCTCGGGCGCCGCGGGATCGGATGGCGCGAGTCCAGGTGAGCGACGAGACGTGGGCGGCGTACCGCTCGGCGCTCGGCGCGACCCCTGTCAGTATCGGGCTCGGCAAGCTCGTCGAGCGCGAGGTCTCGCGTCACCGTCGCCGTAACGCCGTCGATGCAGCTGGCGTTCACGGCGCCGTCGAGGATGCTCGCGCGGTGGCGCGGGAGCTCGCCGAGCTGATCTCGCGCCTGGAACGGGTCACGGAGCCGACGGGCGACGGCGAAATCCGGGCGTGGCGAGCCGACACCCTGTTCGAGTAGCGGGCCGGCGCATGGGGTCATCTTCGTGCTCGCCGACCGGCGGGCGCCGCCGGCGGCAGGCTGGTCGCGCCTCGCCGTCGAATACCTTTACTACATGGTGCAACGCGGCGCATACCCCGCTGACCGAGCTGCCGCGCTGTCCGGTGTGCCGGTCTCGACTGTCCATTGGTGGGCTCGGCACGACGTACTCGTGCCGAGCATCTCTGCCCAGCGCATCAAGTTGTGGTCCTACCCGGACCTCATGGGACTTCGGATCATCTACTGGCTGCGCCAGGTGAAGGAGGCACCCGACGGAGCATCGGTGCCGCGGACAACGATGCCGTCTGTGCGTCGTGCGCTTGCGCAGCTCGCAGAGCTGGATCTGCGGCTGTGGAGCGAAGACACCGGTCCTACGGTTCGGGTTGACCGAGGCGGCAACGTCCACGTCCTTTCGAAGCCGGACCCTGAAGCTTCGAATCGCCAACGTGCTCTCGACCTGGGCGGAGAGGATCTGCTCGACGTCATCGAGCCTTTCCTGAGTGTCGAGGGCTCGCGCGGGCCGGACCTCGTGCGGCCGCGCCCGTTGCTCCGAATCGTCCCGGGGAAGCTCGGCGGCTCCCCGCACGTGGTCCACACGAGGCTGGAATCCCAGGCTCTCGGTGCGCTGGCCGCCAGTGGCCTCCCGGAGGCCAAGATCTACCGTTTGTATCCCGACGTTGAGCCGCGGGCGATCGACGACGCGCTCGACCTCGAACGGCAGCTCGAGCAGAATCTGCGGCCTGCTCTAGCCGCTTGAGTACGGAGCCGGCCGCGCATGCCTCGGCTGTTCGCGCTCGATCACAACTTCCCGGACCCGATCGTGGCTGTTCTCTCCGACTTCCAGGCCGACGCCGACCTGGTGCGGATCGACCAAGTCGATCCACGAATGCCGGACCTGGAGGATTGGGAGCTGTTGCTCGCGCTCCACCTCGATCCGGCTCCCTGGGACGGTCTGATCACGACGGACAGCAGCATGTTGAACCAGGGGCCAGAGCTCGCCGCACTGATCCAGACGAACCTGACGCTCGTCGTGGCCGTCGAATCCGGCCACAATCCGGTCAAGGCATCGGGCCTCCTGTTCGCCTACCTCGGCGGGATCTGCAAGCGCATGCGCCCGGAAACGCCCCAGGTCTGGACGTTGAACGCCGCGAGCAACCCGCATCGGGAGCCGTGGGATTTCCTCAAGCGGTACGCCGAGCACAACAGCCGCGCCGTCGACGATGTCTGGGCCGAGTTCAAGCTGACGCCTGAACAGCTCGCCCGCAGCCCGCTTACGCCTGAGTAGGCGGCCGACGTCGGCGTCCGCGAGGATGCGCATCGCATGTCGACAGACGTCTGCCTGTCCATCCGACCCCAGGCGTACTGTGTCTCGTACTTTTGCGGATTTGGCGTTCTGTGCAGACCAACAAGGTGGCCGATGGCGGGGCCGGGGCAACCGCGGCGTGAGGATCGTGACCCCGCGGCCTGGTTCGTGGCGCCCGTGCCGCGAATCGCGCTGACGCAGCAGGAGGCCTGCGCTGCGCTCGGTTGCAGCGAGGAGTTCTTCGTCGAGCACGTCCGCC
>Ga0302325_10028355_pt1 | contig 11586 bp, 8 predicted proteins | sample Palsa_T0_2_FD_201948 | JGI IMG/M metagenome (GOLD analysis project Ga0302325, IMG submission 201948) | Peat permafrost microbial communities from Stordalen Mire near Abisko, Sweden - Palsa_T0_2 | ecosystem: Environmental > Terrestrial > Soil > Palsa > Peat permafrost | place: Sweden: Abisko... | reverse complement strand
AAGGGGGGGACAAATTTCCCTGACAACCAATCAACAACCCACGTCACTCCGTCCCTGACGCCCCTCAGGGGCATCCTCTGCCACTTTGCCGAATGATTGGTCGATCAGGTCGAATTGCAGAGCGCATTCTCTCTCTTCAAAGCTTCACTCTGCTTTGGGCCGTACAAAGCTGGACGGGTCATCCGGCCGGTCAACAGCAGTGGCCTTCGTTCCTTGGGACACCTACCAGCCACGAACTCGTTCAGGAAGTTGTTTTTCAGCCAGAAAGCCCCCGTAAAGCCACAAACGCCTGCCCCCCAGCCACCGAGACCTCGCCTGCTGAACGAGGAGGATATGACGCAGTATCGCCTCAGCGGCTTCCACCCGGTGTCGATAGGGGATTCTTTTAAGGACAGAAGGTATCAAGTGCTTCGAAAACTGGGTTTCGGAGTTTATTCCACCGTCTGGCTGTGTCGAGATCATTTGTACCATTATTTTCCAGTGAAACTAACACAAGGACGTCACAATTTGTTGCCCTGAAAATCATTCGTGCCGATGGCACGAAAGGTATCCCTACTCAGCCCAATGAGGCCGACATCTTGCGACACGTTGCGCAAGCGGAGCCGTCCCATCCAGGACATCAACACGTGGTAAGGATTCTCGACAGTTTCACGCACGTGGGTCCTCACGGCGAACACTCCGTTCTAGTCACGGAAGTTCTTGGAGAAAGTGTATTAAATCTGCACGAGCGTTCCGAGAATGCGACACTGTCTCGTGACTTAGTTCGGTCAATAGCAAGGCAAACCTTGTTAGGCTTGGACTACCTTCACAGGGCGTGTCGTCTAGTACACACAGGTATGTCACCGAGAGCAGAGTGGATTTTGACGGCTAGACTTGCAATCTGGTAACATTTTATTTGATATCCAGGCCCCCGATATCTCCGATTCACAAGGGCAGGGAGCCAGAGACCCTGTAATCACGACTGATGAATATGTTCCGCTTCCGTCCAGGCCTGTGACTTTCAGCGATAAACAGCCTGTGAAGGTTAAAATTACCGATTTAGGCGTTGGTTGCTCTTTCCTTTGATAGACTGATGGTTAGCAAATTGGATTGATAAACATTGGCTTTGGTTGGTTCAACCAGATGAGTATCGAGCTCCGGAAGTCATCCTCGATGCACCTTGGTCAACTCCTATCGACATCTGGAGTTTCGGCTGTATCGTATCCCCCCATTTTAATTCCACTCTAGCGGTATAGATATATGAGATGTATGTGGGAAAACACCTGTTTAATCCTCAGCGAAGTACGGTTGGACCTATGAAGACGATCATCTAGCTCAGATGATGGAAGTTGCGCAGATAAGCTCGATCCCCTCAAAGCTTCTCGAAAAATCCAAAAACGCGACGAAATTCTGCAAGGAAGATGGTACGTCCTCCCGAGAGAGTAAGAGGGACTGATGAAAAGGGACTTTAATTCGGATACCGACCTTGCAGCCCACTACTCCAGAGCGACTTGTTCACCGTGGGAATCCTGAGTTGGATGGCGAGGAGGTTCGTGAGTTTGCCGCATTTATGGAAGCGGTAATGAAAGTGGATCCAGCCACGAGACCTACTGCGGAAGAATTGTTAGAACACCCATGGATCATAGGTTCTAAATAACAATTTTATCTATTGGCGGAAATGTATACTGACCGTATCGTATAGATTCAAGTGTTGAAGGGTTTCTCAATGAATCCTCGCGAGAGAGGGTCGGATTTTCAGCAGTTCCTGTCGAATGAGGACAGGACCAAGAAAGTACAGAATTCCACGGAAGCCAAAACATCCGTCAACAATACGAGTCAAAGTAGATTTCAGTAAATCCTACGACTATGTCGAGCTCCCAAATAATTTATATCTACACCTACTGACGTACTCGAATACCATTATGCAATGAAAAGCATGAACAAATCATACCTGCGACCCTTTGGCAACATTCATTTCCATAACCTCCCTCTCGAGACTTCCATTCCCGTGATACTGATTCATCATCCTCGTCCCACTATTCCTCAGCCCCCCCAAAACGGTGGTCTTCCCCACCATCACCTGCTCGACCCACTGCGTAATCAAAACACACGCACTATCAATCTTGTCCCTCCACAGCACACTCAACCACGTCACCAATCCCAGGTACCCCAAAAACGCCGCCGTGTTGAGTAAATACCGTATTACTGGCGGGCCGGCAGGAACGATGCCGTAGATCACCCAGACCAGGACCGAGCGCATCACGAAGGAGTGGATCAGGTAGACGGGGAAGGAGATGCTGCCGAAGAAGACGGCGTAGGGGTGCGAGAAAATGCGGCGGAGGGAGGGGGAGAAGTGGATTGCGAAGATCAAGATTGCGGAGCCGATGAAGGAGTATGCCCAGCGGAGTTCCCCTGGAATTAGCTGCAGGGGTGTGAGGGGTACATACATTGAGGGAAGAGCGTGTTTCCTAGACGGGTCATTGCGCGGGACCACCCTGCCAATTCGGCGTGGTTGGAGGGGTATGAACAGACGAGTAGGCCGAGAATTCCTAATGTCATTGGCCAGTAGTCTTTGATGAGGCGCTCGAGGCGGGAAGTCGATGATGTGGAAACTACTGAGTTGTTTGCATTGGAGCGTTGAAGGATAGACATATCGGCCAGCAGGGCGCCCGTGTAAAAGGGAATTTCAGCAAGGAGATCTCCCCAATATACTGACCAACACAACAAGATGACAAGGATCGCAGCGCGCCAGTACGGTGTGAACGATGCGGTGACAATCAAAACCAGATAACACATCAACGACCCCCGCAATTCAATCGCCAATGTCCATTGAATCGTTTCATACCGATTCCGCGAGGTGCTCCAAATCTGTCCATCATAAGTCCACGTATGAAGCTACAATCAACACCTCCCTTACATGCGGGGTGTATACAAGCGCTTTGACCAGATCCTTCACGGCAGTATACCAATCCTCGCTCGCCCACGGCGACTGGAAAGACAACCACCCCCACTCAGGCACCCTCGTATGCGCCATATCGAACCCCCCCAACTGACACAACAACCAACTTATCCCCGTCGCCAATCCCGCCGGAAGCCCCAACCGAATGACCCTCCGAAACGCACTGCTGGCGATATTCTTCCTTGCCTCATCGGGCTTGCCATCCCGCGATAACTTGAGAGGCTTGATGCTGCAGACGTACCCCGACATGATGAAGAAGACCGCAACGGCCATGAAGCCGCCATGCAGAAAGAGGCGGAAAATCGGCAGCGCAAAGGGGAAGGGGACGTCGAAGGAACTTGCTGGCATGCCGAATCCTTGGAAGCCATGGGCCGTGAGGACGAGGAAGCACGCTATTCCACGTAATCCCTACCCGTCAGACATCACGCCATACCTAGTATTGCGGGGGGGCAGCGGAAGAGGACGTACATCTGCCCACTGGATATCTCTCTTCTGTGGTCTCGGAGCGCTCATCGTCTATAAGATCCGTTATTTCGCCGAGCCAAGAACAACTTGAATGCCCCAGAGATTCTGGTGGCCTTCAACACTAAAGCGACGTCGGTACCGCTGTCCATTGCCACTCCAGCCACTCCACCAATTGCAGCGCACTGATTGGATCACCCCAAAAAAGCAGGGACGGGTCAATCCAGCCCCCCAATCACCGAGCGAAAGCGACATACGAGGCGCATGAAAGCCGGGCATTGCGGCGATGATTGGTCGCGTATTTTAGGATGGAACAAATATAAATAGTGTGTGGTGAATACATTTCCTGTATCAAAATCCGCCACGCCTCTGACCGATCCAACCAACCTCTCCAAAATCCGCCAATCATCCCAAATAATCCCACATCAACCGCCAATCATCCCACCTCCACAGCCAATCACCTCCCCCGGAGACCGGATCTGTTCCCTCTCCCTAACACCGTGTTCTGTCCCTTAGCACTCAACCCAGTCGTTTACCAAGAATGGTTGGTATCATAAATTAGCCCGTCGCTGGCACATAAACAACTACTCTACATCCCGATGTCAGGAAACGCAGATAGCGATGTCCATAGCGATGTGGTTGTGGGCCGGGGGGTGCAGGCGGGGGGGAAGGGGAGGGGGGACCATAATTCCACCGATTCAAAATGCAGCTCAGATATATCGATCAGAGTTGTGACTTGCGATTGTTCGACTGGGGCGCGGGAAATTGGAAGTCACAGATAGAGCGCCCACAGGGTAATTTGGGGAGGGTTACGGGGTGAGATGGATGGACTGGAGGGAGATTGCCAAGGGTGTTACACGTTGGAAGTGCGCCATTGAAGACCCTGAGGATTTGCCGAATTCCCTATGTGTTACGACAATAACATAAACGCCTGAGACAATTTAGCTCGCAACAACCAATCCCCCAACTGTCAACCCCAAAACCCAACTTCCAATCCCGCTAATCAAATCCCACCCTCCCTCCGCCGCAGGCAGAGGAAACAACACCAGTCCCGGCCCAGGACAAAGTCCCAGCCACCCCCACCCGAGTCCAAACAACACACTCCCAACCAGCAATCTCCAATCCACATCCCTTTTCGTAGGTAAGTCGAATTTGGCGGCATAGACTGGTTTCGGGGCACGCTGGATCCATTGACGCCAGGCGATTAGGTTGGGGATGAGGCCACCTAGTGCGACGAAGGCGAGTGATGGGTCGAATGACGGAGAGGGGGGGAGGATGAGGAAGTTTTGGATTTTGGAGGGTTGTAGCATTCCTGAGAGGGCGAGACCAAAACTGAAATGTACCGCTATAACGAACGAGGAGAGAACCTTGTACCATCGCTTGGGGGAATATTGTGGGATGATGTAGCGGTATAGTAGCAGCGGGAGTTGTAGTAATAGAAGGGTAGGAATATCGACAGATGATGTCGTAGTCATTGCGGAAATTGGTGAGGATACACTTGCAAAGGGGTTGAGTTTGACTACTGCGACGGCAGTGGAGAAGAACGTTGCCGTGGCTATGATGGAGCGCCGTGACAGGCGAGAGACACCGCATAACATGTGTCCGGAAGTACACCCATTCGCCAACTATTCCGTCAGAACGACCGTTGTATTCTAGGAAAGGAGATACCTTGGTTCCTACCCCAACGAGAATTCCGCCGATGAAGGCTGCCACGGGGGAAGACGCGAGTGCTATAGCCGCCGCATCCTCAAAAATGGGGATTCCAAGCTTCCTCTCAAGGGAATGTCGGAAGACACTCAAGAGTAATCCCCCGGAGAGAAGACCCGCCGTAAATGCCAGTTTCCAGTACGAATCGGCCCCCTCCGACAGTTTCTCCTCGCCTTTGATCCCAGCTCCAGTCCCCGTCCCAGTCATAGCCTCGGGCTGTTCCTTCTCTTCCTTCTTGGAACCTTCCTTCCCCCCGAACCATGCCAGCACAGTCCTCACAGAGGCCGCATAAATCCCACTAATCCCCAAAACATTGCCATTGAAATACATCAAATGATACACCCCACTCCCCACCATCAATCCCCCTACCAAAGGATACCACAACGACATCTCTGTTGGAATCAATCCGTCTGTGTCGACACAGGACGCACTCGCTGCTGAACACTGCAGACGAGAGAGAGAAATGCGACTGCGTGTGAATTCCGTCCGGGATATGCGCACTCGATGACCAAGAACTCGACATTTGCGCGGGATATTGCGTAATATTTGGTGGTCCAGTCGGCTAGGGCGTCGGATCAGCCGCTCAGGAATTTGAAGGGTGGCGCCGCGGGGCTGTCCCCGGAATAGCGGCGGAAGCAGGCATATGAAGCACATGCCAGCGCCCCATGCGAATCCACCACCACCACCACACCACGCCCATCGTTCAATGATTGAAGAGTAATAGATCCGCGAAATTATTTATTTTAGTTTAACGAGTAAACCTGTAACCTAACAGATTTCTTATGCTCTCCCCGACCGATTGCCCGAAAATCATTCCCCCAGAGAAATATGATGAATGAATTGGATAAACATGCGTATATCCCCTCCTCCGGTCCTCAAACTCATTAAAGTATAACGGCGTATCCGGGAATTAATTCGGCGCAATAACGTCGATCAACTGGAACTTCGTAACACATCCGGATCAACTCTCTTCCGGACCTGTCGATCAACCCAAAAACCCCACCACCAGGGAAATACCGTCGTAGCAGGCTGCTCAAATACATATGTAAGCATAACCACTCAGCTTTTTCCTCTTAAAATATCAAAGCCGAGGAACCTTAGCCCGAAAAGAAAAAGTGGGCCTGACGAGGTAACTATCCCCCCATCTCAGCAACGTAAAGCGCCCCGCGCGCATGCGGTAGTATTCATCAACGCGAAGAATTCGTCATCGCAGTGGGCGGGCGATATTATTTTTCATCTCATGACGAGGATGCCATGAAGGGAGCCCGGGGGGTGCCGTCGAGTACACAAGGTCGAGAGTCGGGGTTTCGATGAGGGCGTTTAGGACGGGGTTGACTTAGCTTAGCCGATTTGAACGAAGTACGCCTAATATCAGTGCCCGAAAAAAAACATCCCCCTGGGGGCGGAGGATGGTAAAACGATTGGAGGGGAACTGGGTTGAGGAGGATACATTTAAGAGACCGACGGTCGGAGGGAAAAGATCCCGTTGCAAGGTAAGACCACTTTTGAAGCTCATCGATCGTAACAGTAAATAGTAGATCCGGCAACGGCTTTTCCGTCCTGCCAGCCCCACTTTCTCTCTCTTGACATATTTTCTATAATGTCCTCCTGAGTCCGTGATCGGTTTGGCCAAACAAGTATGGAATACGAGAGAGAAAAACGAGGGGAGTAATGGCAACTGACGACATTGATTGAAGTCGTGGCATTGGATTTTTGAAAACGACGGATAAATCTGAAGCGATGGAGGGTAGTCCGAGCAAAATGAAGAAGCTCTCAGTCTCCAGCGATACTTCGTTACTGGTATTTACATACCTTGGCGCAGTCAATGGGGTCAATTCTCAATCCATCGGAAGTCGGCAACGAGCCAAATAATCGTGTCTCCCGAGAAGAGGTGGGCCATATCCCTTCTTGTGTTTGTAACCAAAATAGGAAATACGGGCTCTGTCCATGCATTATCCAACTACATCCCTCCCACCGGCTCCCCTCGCGCGGTGTCCCCGGTCCCCCTTGCAAACCATTATCCCCCGTTATCGAGTTGGCCATTGTACGATGGGCGCACATATACCCAGACCCATCGATTGCAGATAACTTGTGACGTGCCTCCCCGTGGCACACAGCAGCCGTCTGGTGCCATCGGTTGGCGCGAAAGTAAATATGTGCCGGACGATAAACCAAAACGGGTCCAAATAAAGCTTATCATATCGACTTCACTTTGATACACTGGTGAAGCTTAAGTGTGTCGATGATAATGCGTCCCTGGAATCGACGAGGTCGGATTATTTTTGGACCAAGGACCTCCGGGGCCTTGCGTGTGTGTGACGAAAATATGTCCTTAAGCAAATCGACGAAATTGAGCTCAAAATTAAAGTTTTAGGCACTAAAAGTTAAAAATTTGGGGACTTTTTTTCACACCTTGTCGACATTTCGGACTCCGTCCTTTAGATAACAATTGGCCACTGTGTGTCACGGAATTGGGTTTTCGCCCCCACGAAAATTCAGTCTCACCCGAAACCATATTTTTCCACAGTAGAATTGGGACTGCACCGCCCCGAAAATGCAGTCCCATGATCAAATTTTTCCGAAAAGAATTGGGTTTACACTCCCGAGTCCCACGGAAATAATATCCCATGACCAAAACTTTATTTCCCGAAAGAATTGATGCGAAATTAATTTCATTTTCGACTGAATATATAGTGTGACGGACGGAATACAGCACGCATTACAGCACGGATAGCGAAGTACGTATGCGCTCTTTTCGCTTCACCCTCCGGCCGTTACAGTGTTGAGAAACCGGATTCCAACTAACTCTCACATACGTGGAAGACATCACGAGGTTGAACGCCATCTTTTGATTGGTAAATCTTAACCGCGGCCCTTACTATCGCTTCAAAAATCCAGTTCATCGGCAGGGGATCTGCAGCTGAAGTGAGCGCAAGACTAGCCCGGAGCTTCCACCATTTCATTGATTGACTGATCACTATCGGCCCTGATCAAACCAAAGTGATGATCCCGATAAGCCCTATACACGTTATCGGCGAGCTTATAGGCCACATCGACACAACAATCAGTTATATCAACGATGTACAACACGCAAATGAGGATCAGAAAAAGTTGCTCGATGAAGCTCATGCGACGCAAGGTCTTCTCCGAGTTACTCAAGATTTTTTGAAGAAGCTAGAGAGTCATGCGACCGAAGAGAAATGGAAGGCAACAATCAACAAACTCCATGAGCCGGGTGGATTATTTCACCAGTTGAGCTTGGAATTAGAGAAAATGGCGAAGAAGCTCACTCCTCACAATAACAAGTTTGACAAAGCCAAGAAAGCGGTGTTCTGGCATTTCACTAAAGGCGATATCAAAAAGCACTTTGACCGCATTGAACGCATTAAATCTCTTCTTAGCATCGCCCTGCAGAATGACTTGATGTGGCTCCTTTTCATATAATTCGGCTAATGGAAGGCTCCTTACAGAAGCCATCGAGGAGAAAATGGACTCGGTACATCAAATGATGAAAGGTAAGCCGTTCGTACTGCATTTTGTTGTTAATTTCAGATCAGAGAGATTCGTCCAAGAGCCACAAACACCTGGAGATTGTGGCGTGGCTTTCTAAATTAAACTTTTGGGAAATCCAAGACAAAACGTTTCTACGGCATCAACCGGGAACCGGCGAATGGTTGTTGAACGATCCCGCTTTTCAAAATTGGATCAAGGGTGATATTGAAGCTTTATGGTGTCCTGGAGATCGTACAATTCTTTCCTATCTAATTACTAATTCCGATCTAGCTGGTGCCGGGAAGACTATTCTTGCGTATTATCCCATCGACGTATTATAATGAATTGGGCTAATGATTCTCTAGGTCCATTGTGATTAATCATCTTGATCGCAGATTCGCATGTGTCGACGACGTTGGAGTTGCTTGTATATACTTCGATTACAAGCGAAATTTCCAGCCGGTGGACATTTTACGAAGTATATTGAAGGGTGTGGTTCAGAGCAAGGGCGGGATCTCCGAAAGAATGCTCGAGCTTCATCAAAGGCACTACCTCAGAGAGATTCCTCCGCCACTGTCCGAAGTATCTGAAGCTCTGCAACGCGAACTCCTTGACTTCAGGAAGTTCTTTATCGTTTTGGATGCTCTGGATGAATGTACGACAGACAAGGAAGCTGTGTTACAAGAGTTGAAGAAGCTGCAACCCAATACATGCCTTTTAATCACGGGTCGACCATTTGCTCGTGAATACGTGTCTGTATTGGACGGACTAGAGACTTTGGACATTCGCGCGGCAGATAGTGATGTGGAAAAGTATGTTCAAGGTCAGCTGGGGAAGCACAAAGCACTTCGAAAATACGCTTCTGAAGGCGACGATCTCGGAAGACGCATCGTTACAAGCATAGTAGAGAAAGCTAAAGGAATGTAAGAAAAACACTCCGATTGTACTGATCTATTTAGGTTTCTGATGGCCCAATTATATGTGACGTTCTTATCCGGTAAAGTGACTAAGAGACAAATTACAATGGCGTTGGAAGGACTTCCTGACAACCGAGACGATGCCTATACGAAGGTCTGGGACAGGATATTTGGTCCCGAGAACCGCCCCCAAGAACGGGTGATTGCTACCACAACCTTGACGTGGATCACTTACGCAAAGCGACGACTCTCGATCGAGGAACTCTTGCATGCCATCGCGCTCAGCCTGGAACCGGATCCGACGGGCATTGACGCTGATGATTTGATCGATGTCGATCTTTTGATTTCGAGCTGTATGGGCCTTGTGATTCTGAGCGAAGACAGGACTGTACGTCTAGTTCATTACACCACTCAAGACTACCTTGAAACGAAAATTTCCCGGTCGGATGCAAACACCTCCATCGCAAAATACTCATTGACGTACCTTGGATTCCCTGACCTAGAATTCATAGACATTTATTATCCGTTAATGGAGGACAGGCTAGTGGATTACGCAGCAATTTACTGGGGCCAGCATGTGCGTGAGGGCGATGAGGACGGCCTCTTGCAAAGTGTCCTGAGTGTCCTAGCTTCTGAAGCAAAGCGACACCTAATCGAGGGCCTCTGGTATCGTGCTGTTGTTAACCCCTACGTACTAGCTACCCCTCATTTAGGATTTACCATTCTTCATTTCCTCTCAGTGAATGGATTATCAAGAATTGTTCCAGCTTTTCTAGATACGGAAATGAGGTACGAAGTTTCAATGTCTATCCCCTCGCCCGACGTCGATGCGAAGGATAACTCTGGACGGACGCCGCTGAGCCTGGCGGCAGAGTACGGCCATCTGGAGGTGGTGCGGCTGCTGGTGGCTACGGGCAAAGCTGAGGTCGACGCGAAATCTAACTCAGGATGGACGCCGCTGAGTTTGGCGGCCAAGAACGGCCATCTGGAGGTGGTGCGGCTGCTGGTGGCTATGGGCAAAGCCGAGGTCGACGCGAAATCTAACTCAGGAGGGACGCCGCTGAGTTTGGCGGCCAAGAACGGCCATCTGGAGGTGGTGAGGCTGCTGGTGGCTACAGGCAAAGCTGAGGTCGACGCAAAATCTAACTTAGGACGGACGCCGCTGAGTTTGGCGGCCAAGAATGGCCATCTGGAGGTAGTGCGGCTGCTGGTGGCTACGGGCAAAGTCGAGGTCAACTCGAAGGACAGCGAGTGGGGACAGACACCGCTGAGCTGGGCGGCCGTGAACGGCCATCTGGAGGTGGTGCGGCTGCTGGTGGCTACGGGCAAAGCCGAGGTCGACACGAAATCTAACTCAGGACGGACGCCGCTGAGTTTGGCGGCCGAGAGGGGCCAACTGGAGGTGGTGCGGCTGCTGGTGGCTACGGGCAAAGTCGAGGTCAACTCGAAGGACAGCGAGTGGGGACAGACACCACTGAGCTGGGTGGCCCATAGGGGCCGTCTGGAGGTGGTGCGGCTGCTGGTGGCTACGGGTGAAGCCGAGGTCGACGCGAAATCTAACTCAGGACAGACGCCGCTGAGTTTGGCGGCCATGAACGGCCATCTGGAGGTGGTGCGGCTGCTGGTGGCTACAGGCAAAGCCGAGGTCGACACGAAATCTAACTCAGGACGGACGCCGCTGAGTTTGGCGGCCGAGAGGGGCCGTCTGGAAGTGCTGAAGTTTTTGGTGCGGGAGGCCGCCGCGGACGTCGAGTCGAAGGACCGAGACGGTAAGACGGCGTTGGATCTGGCTACGGCGGCGGCCGAGAAGAACTTGAAGGGAAAGCTATCGTGGCAATGGGAGCGGAAAATGGAACGGGTGAGGGCTACGGTCGCGCTGCTGCGAGACTGGAAAGAGAAACTGGAAAGGGATCGCGATGGTGGAGATGAACAGCGGGGAAGCGAAAGCGCAAGGAGAAAAAACGAGGAGAGGGAGGAGAGGGAGAGGCAGAAATGATCTGATCGATTAGTTTTCTTTGTCCATGACCACTATCATCTATCATCTATCTACGACGAGCGTCTAGGGGATAT
>Ga0302325_10028354_pt1 | contig 11587 bp, 9 predicted proteins | sample Palsa_T0_2_FD_201948 | JGI IMG/M metagenome (GOLD analysis project Ga0302325, IMG submission 201948) | Peat permafrost microbial communities from Stordalen Mire near Abisko, Sweden - Palsa_T0_2 | ecosystem: Environmental > Terrestrial > Soil > Palsa > Peat permafrost | place: Sweden: Abisko... | reverse complement strand
CCCAAGCGTGGCGACTAACCCAGCAACCCGTTTTTCGCTAACACCCAGCCCTCGTAGCGGCCCCTTATCCGGCAACTCGGTGATCTCCTGAATTACCCATTCTGAAACTAGAAGACGTTTCGGTATATCGATCATCGCTTGTAAACACACACCCGAAGGCCCATCCGGGTTGAGCAGCGCTTGGGCGAAAACATTGCAGTCGAAGACGACCTTGCGATCACTCACTGAACGGCTTTCCGCGGCGTTTCTCGCGCGCTGCGTGCTTTTCACGTTCAAGCAGCTCTCCCATCTCTTCCTCAGTCATACCGGTTTTACGGAAATTCTCCGCCACTTCGCCGCTCAGTTCCCGCACCGTCACCCGGTGAGCTTCGCGTTCGACAAGTTGCGCCACGTAGGTCGTAACGTCCAAACCGGCCGCCCGCGCTTTGGTCGCCAGCCGCGCTTCGGTGTCGGGGTTGATGGGTACTGCCAAGGTCATGATCCGACTCCTTCTATCTCAACTTACTCACTGAACTTTATCCCCAGTTCGCGCTCGCGTGCTTCGTGTTTCTCCCAAAGCGGCATTTTAGCACATGCACCCCTGCATGGCACTACACTAAGATCGAAGGTTCCGCATCGCGCCAGCAATCCTAGTGTACCTTGCCGAGCTCGCCGAGTACGCCTCCTATTATGCTAAGATTCTGCATCCCGAGAAGGAGAGCCATCCAGGACTGGCGGAGAGATTACGCCGATTGAATCGAATTGAAGTCACAACCGCCTACCGACGCCGAATCATTAATTGAAGGCGCAATGCAGCGTTTCTTTATCGAAAGGGTATTTCCGTATGTCGCGGGCAAATAATTAAGCCGCCCCCCCGGACTTGCTTCTACCGCTGCGGCGTGATCGCGGATTCAATTTGTCGGCGGGTGCGGGTTTGCTTGGCCAAGTCGCTAAAGGCTCGTCAGGAACTCAGGCGGCGAAATGATCGTGATCGAGGGGAAGCGTGCGCAAAAATCCCTTCCTTCGACCGTATCACCCCGCGTCAGATACGTGAGATGCCGATCATTCCAGGTCACGATAAATCGAGCACCACCGGCCACAGCCAAATCAATGAAAGGCTCATCCTTTGGGTCTCGCGGAAGTGAGATTACGGCAGGCGGATCATGAATTGTGACCGCGAGTGACTCCATCTCGGCTACAAAGGCTTGCACTCTTTCAGTGGTGAGGAGCGGGTATTTCGCGGTCAGATTCGGTCGAAGTGGAACGGCTCGCAACTCGGCGAGTGTCTTGTCGCTTTGCAGCAGGACGTACCCACCGGCCCGAAGCCGCTCGATACAGCCAGCGGCATGCCCCCGGCCGCTGATGAGCGATTGCACAAATACAACCGTGTCCAGAACGACACGCGGCAAAGGATCTGTCATGCGGTGCGCTTACGCGTTTCTGCACGGTACTCGGCCTGTGCGGCCGTGATGTCGTCGATGAGCTCCGCATCAGTGACATTCGATGATCCGAACTGCTCCCGTAGCGGTGTAAGAATTTCGTCCAGGCTTGGTTTCGCAGCCGCCTGTTCCACCAATTGAGAAACGTACGCAGGCACGTCCTTTCCTGCCGCCAGTGCCTGCTGACGCAGTCTCTCCTCAGTCCGCGGCGCAATTTCGATGTTCAAAACCATGACTCGAATTATAGCAGAATTTCCAGGGATGGCACGTCGTTCCTCGTTTGCACGTTTGCTCAGAGCCAGCGATGTGCTCTTAGGTTGTTCTTTAGGATAAAAAGATGAACCATGGACAAACTGACGATTCGCGACCTCTTTGCAGCGAAGAAGCAGGGCGCTCCTTTACGGAGATTCGCACCAGCGACCTCCGGAGCGTGCAACCGGGCCGAGAGCGACTATCAAGGTAGCTTTGCTTCTCCATCTACCGCCCCCGTCCTCAACCCGCCACACTAGGAAGCGCGATGCGGCGCGGATTTGCGGGTGGTTCACTCGGCTTTCTCACAATCCGCAGCGGGACTTCCGCGTGGTCCTGGGGCTCGCCCCAGAAGCCGCCCAATGTCGGGCCGTCTGGCCAGACGCCGATGCCGGCCCGTATGTCGCGATGCGGGTCCCCTTCATTTCCCCGGCGGTGGACCGGTCAAGCTGAAACGCGAATCGGGCAGATTCGATGGATTAGGTACGGCGGCGGCCGGTGTGTTCGATTCGGCCGGGATTGGCGAAATGGCCTTGTTCGTCGCCGCGTGGCGGACAAGCAGTTCCACGCCGTCGAGGTGAACCGTCAAGTAACTCACCTGCTCGAAGTCTGTACCCGCAGGAAAAATGACGATCACGGAGCGATCACTCCGTGTTTTGCCTTGAACAACCAGGGGCGTGGCCAGGTGGCTTTTCACTTCCGCAGCGCCTGGCTGCGTTTCGTCCAGCACGTCGCCCAGTGCGAATGGATTTACGATGCGATTGTCCTTCAGCGTGGCGGCCGTCGCCGATGTGTCGAGCGAGACGGCGTGATCGACTGCCGAGGCGTCCACGGTGAAGCTCACCACCCAGACATCGCCGCGGAAGCATCGGCGGTACGGATCGCTAACCGCAAGCTGAGATGCTTTCCTCGCGCCCGCTGCGATTTGCGTGCCTTCCCAACTCGTCCGCCCGATCCACCGAGGTTTTACCGGCGGCATGGTCAGCTCGGCGGCGGTGTAGAACCGGCCTGACAGCGTGATGGGCTGGCCATCCACCGTGATGACCACGAAGGCAACCTGGCTGAAATCGGTCCCTCCCGGAAAAAAGATCGTCGCCATGCGAGTAGTCTTCGTACCTGCCGCGAACAGGACTGGCGATCGAAAGCTGGTCATCCACGCCAGTTGGTTTGTTCGAGCCGTTGCGAGAACACGATTGGGATTCAGTGATTTGACGATGCTCCCATCGTTGTAGTGCAACGATACATCCGCGGTGTCGACTGCCGTGTCCTTCAGAGATGCGCTCGAATCGAGATAGATCATCGCAAACGAATTCCGTCCGGAGAAATTCGCGGCGAGATCCTTCGCCAGCGGAGAATTATCCGGAAAACCGCGAAACTTCAGCTTCGCGCCGTGCAGTTCGCCATTGCCGAGCCAATGATCGTCCTTCGACAGGGCGTCGGCATAGTGCTGTGCCGACGAAGCCGCCGTAATGAGCGAACTGCGGCTCGCGGCAATCGCCGCAAGTTGTCTCTGCACCACCAGCGCCACCGCGACCACGCCGAGAATCACCAGGGAGTTGAGCAGCAATCCAATCACCGCCGATGCAAGGATGCCGGCTCGCCGATACTTCCGGTTCCAGACCAGCGCGATGACGCCCATGGCCAGCGCGGCCACGATCGCGCTGCGGAACACCCAAACGAGGATCATCCGCGCGCCGAGCCAGAGCGATCCGCTGCTGAAAACCACCATCGCCACGGCACACATGATGATCGTCAGAACCCACGAGCCATGGGCACAGAGGCGCAGAAAACCCGGCGGCGGCGCCAGGTGTACGCCAAGCCTCCCGTATGCCAATGTTTGCGGCTCATCAGCCTTCAAAACAGGCAAAGGAGGCGGCCCTTGCGCAGCCGACATCGATTCGTTCGAAGAACTCTCTTCCATGGGCGTTTTTCCCATCGTCGCTGACAAAGGAACCCGTGCAATAAAGCGCGGTTTTGACACCACCCGCGCCGCAGCGGCCGTGGTAACGGTTTCAGCTACCCAAGATAATTGCAATCCGAACGCATTGGGAAAGAATTCATGAGGAAGGCGAAACGGGATTAGATTGAACCGCGTTCTCCTTAGTTAACTCCCTCACCGCCGCAAACTTGCGGGGGAAGGGGGAAGCGAAAAATATAAATATTAATTCTAGAATTTTGTTGACAATGATTCTTTGAATGGTAGAATAGACCGTCATGAAGCGCAACATCCGCAAACCCGCGTCGCCGATAGTTCCTCAAAAGCCTCGCCCGCTCGTCTTGGCTCTGCGCGGAAGCGCGGCGCCAGGTCCGCAGGACGTAACATTTTGTAACATTCTGTAACCTCAACTTCTGCAATTTTCCGTAAGTCTTTATTTCACGTTGAAAAAATCGGCCCTGCAATCCGCGCTACCGCACTTGACGAGCCCAGAGCAGTCCGCGGTTCATCACGGCCGACGGGCGACAACCGTGACTATCGCGGCGACCAACGCACCCAGGACGGCGACGGCCATTGCCACCAAGAGCATCCGTCGGCGCCGGCGGCGATCTTCGAGATCCAGCGAGTGGGATTGCGCCTGCGGGGCATCAGCCGTGACGAGGCTTGAAGCGAGTTGACGCAGTGATGCGGGCTTTTGGAGGAGGGAACCCATTGCCGCGTCCATGTCGGTTCGCCGCTCCATCAGATTGGCGAGCATGGCGGCGATCGCGGTGTCGTCCACGGCGGGATCGTGAAACAGCAAGGGGCTGATGTGGGTGAGGCGCGGGCGCCCCGCGGTGTCGACGATCACGTTTCGACTGTGCAATGCTCCGTGCACGATGCCCACTTGGTGCAACGCCAGAACGCTCAGGACGACTTCGCGCATCATCGAGATGAATTGCGATCTCGAGACGGATTGCGCGTGCGATTCCAGCGGCTGGCCATCAATGAATTCCCAAACGAGGAAAACGCCCTGCTTGTCGCGCTCGACGCCGTGCAGGTTGGCGGCGGATTTGAGAGCGAGCTCGCGCACGCGGGAGAGGCGCTCCTTGATGCTGGGGTGAAGCTGGCCGTGCAGGAGGCAGTCAGTGTCCAGCGGCTTGAGCAGCACCTTGCGACCGCCGTCGGCGAGCGCGATGAAGGTGCCGGGCGACGGCGATCGCACAATGGTGTAGCCGCAGATGGTGTCTGGGGGGAGCGATACGCTGGTCGAAGGGAAACGCATGATGGATGCCAACCAGCTTCCGGCTATTCTTCGATGCGCACATTAACGGTAACGGGCCGATCGATCTTCGCGGGAAGTTCCACCAGCAGCGTTCCGCTGGACGTGCGGGTTGATTGCTCGATGAGCCTGCCTTCCAACGTCACCAGCGGTTTCCCAAAGGGAAGGCCGCTGATTTCCAGGATCGGCGAAAGCACGGGGGATTTGGTGGGAGCGAATCGCAGTTCAACCCGAGGGCCGCTCGCGATGATGCGGTAGGAGCCGGTCGTCTCATTGTAACCGTCGTTGTTGGCATCTCCGGGCGTGTTGCGATCCACCCGCCCCATTCCTTCGGCTACTTCGATCTGGGCTGGCGATTGATGTTGTGCCACGAGCGTCGGATCGCGGGCGGCGACGCTCATCGGTTTGTACTGCCCATCCCAAAAAGCGCGCCCATCAGCGTACACCGTCATGAATCGGTTGGAAGTCGAGTGAAACCTGGCCCGCATGGGACTGGCTTCATCGACAATCCATCCGCCCGACGAAGCCTCGCTGGTTGCCAGCTTGAAATTGAACCGAGCGGGCGCTGAGCCAACGAAGTTCAATCCTCGGCGCAGAATCATCCAGGGAGGCATGGCTCCGGTTAATACATCGTTTGAGGCGGTCCCCGAGCCGACGCCAGAAGCAAGCGCGCTGGCGTTCTGTGTGTCGGGCGCCATTGCTTCCGACGGCCCGGTCAGCACCCTGTAGTTGTCGATGAGCATCACATCATCGCACCAGATCGTGCCGTGCGGTGATTGCAGATCGAACACGAGTGATGGAACGACTTGCTGATTTGCCTCGGCCGGCAGTTCCGCGAAGACGCCGGTCCATGTCCCGGGTGCCAACTCGACTTCATGCGGCTCAAATCCGTTTGTAGCGGGCCCAGGGTTTACGATGATTTTGGCTGGTTGCTCGGAATAAAAATATCCGCCAACCAGGGTCCACTCGCCGGGAAATTGTCGGCCGGCCAGGAGGGAGCTTAGTTTGACGGACAATCGCTGCGTGGCTGAATCGATTCTGAACGAAGCGCGCCCAGTGTGTGCCTTCTCATTGGCAATGACACCCCGCCCGCCGGTGGTGGTGCAGAAAACCGCATCATCGGTGGACTCGAAATCAAGAAGCGTGCTGAAGCGTTCATCGTCGAGCCAAGGAACAGCGCGGAGCAGTTGCGTGCCGATGGGCTCGCCCTGCTCCACGATGGCGGTCGGTTGATCGCCCGCGCACCCGGCCCCGCTCAGCGACAACAGCGCGAAAAGAAGCCCCGAAAAGAACAACCTAAACGACCGGTTCATTCCAAGGCGGATGATCCATACGCCCCGTTGATCTGTCAATTCGGTGAACCAGGCAGAACATCCGATAATCCGGCGGCCAGGGTAATGGCAATGCGAGCCGCGACCGTCAGGGAGCGGTGGAAGCGCACCAATCGCATCGACACAAATTGGCGCTACAGCTTCCAGCCCGACTTTTAGCCTCGGCCGGAAGGCCGTGGTCCGTTTATCGCTGGTTAGCTTTCGCACTTTTTTTACCCCCAATCGGCCCTCCGGCTGAGGCTGAAACGGACTGCTAAGGTTCCCTTGACTCGCTTCGTTCCCTCCATTCTTCGTGGAGACACAGGCGGAGGATGTGTGTAGATGCGATTGGAGGCGCACCCGGCGCTTACTAACGGTCGCGGCTCGTCAATGCGGTTGCTTGACGCCTCGATCGACTTTAAACCCCGCGGCAGCCGCAAAAAAATGCGGCTCGCGTTCTTGCAGTGAACTTTCGCCCCGTGCCGAAGTATGAGCAGAGGTGGAGTTTGGTCGCAGGAAGTTTACGACCGTCAGTTCTCAACAGAGGAGATTCATTTGCGGCTGCACAGTCTGCTTCGCCAATACGATCCGGCCTATCCATTGCACAACCTGACGGATGTGGAAATTCTGGGCGTACAGGAGGATTCGCGCTTCGTTGGCCCGGGTGACTTGTTCGTCGCCCGTTCGGGAACCAAGACGAATGGCGCAAAGTTCATTGAGGATGCCCGACACCACGGAGCGGTGGCGGTGGTCAATGCACAGAGCGTGCCGGATTCGCCACTGCCGCAGATCGTGCTGAACGATCCGTGCGCCGCCTCGATCCTGGCCAATATATTTCACGGCCGGCCGAGCAAAGCGCTTCGTGTTCTGGGGGTCACCGGGACCAACGGAAAAACGACCACCGCCTACCTGATTCGCCATCTGCTCAACAAAGTCGATCAGCGCTGCGGAATGATCGGAACGGTGGAAATCGACGATGGCGCGGAAGTCGCCAAAGCGACGATGACCACGCCGGGCGCGACTGAAACAGCGAGCCTGATCGCGCGGATGCGCCGCCAGGGTTGCCGCGCGTGCGCTGTCGAAGTGAGCAGTCATGCGCTTCATCAAGGCCGTGCCGCCGGCATTTATTTTGCCGGGGCCGGGTTCACCAATCTGACGGGCGATCATCTGGATTACCACGGCTCCATGGAAGAGTACGCCAGCGCAAAGGCAAGCCTCTTCGCCGCGCTGGATGTCGATGCCGTGGCGGCGGTCAACTGCGATGACCCTTGGGCGGATCGCATGATTCAAGACTGCCCGGCGCGCCTTGTCCGTTTTTCCGCATCAAATAACCGGAAGGCGGATTATCGCGCCAGCGACATCGTCGTCAGCGCTCAGGGAACGCGATTTGTTCTGCACACGCCTGACGCAAAAGGTGAAATCTCGATGAACCTGATCGGCCGGCACAATATTGAGAACGCCTTGTGCGCTGCTGCGCTGGTGGGCGAAGTCTTTCATCATACCGTGGATCAGATCGCCCAGGGTCTGCGCGATGCGATGGGCGCGCCGGGCCGGTTGCAGTCGGTTCGCTGCGGGCAGTCTTTCGCGGTGCTGGTGGATTATGCCCACACAGATGATGCGCTTCAAAATGTGCTCACGGCGCTGAGGCCGCTGACCCGCGGCAAGCTGCGCGTCTGCTTCGGCTGCGGCGGCGATCGGGATCGCACCAAGCGCCCTCGAATGGCGCACATCGCCGGCGAACTGGCGGATTGCGTTTACATCACCAGCGACAATCCGCGCTCCGAAGAGCCCGAATCGATTCTGAATGAAATTCTCGCGGGCCTCAAATCTCGCGAAAAACTTGCGCTGGTGGAGAGCGATCGTCGAACCGCGATCGGCCAGGCGCTGGCGGACGCCGAGCCGGAAGATGTCGTGCTGATCGCGGGCAAAGGACATGAGGATTATCAAATCATCGGGACGACCAAACATCACTTTGACGATGTCGAGGAATGCGAGCGCGCGTTGAGATCGCTGGTTTCTTCGGTCGTTTGAGCGGGCGCGAACGCGCAAACGAGGACGGTCCGTCGCTCGATTTGAGGGGATGTTCAATCTCTGGCCCGTGCGGCTCCACTTCTGTGTGAAAAGAAGCTATAGAGACAGCCATGAAGCCGCTGACGCTGATTGAAATCCGCCAGGCAGTTGGAGGGCGCGCGCTCACTCCGGTGCCGGCGGAGGCAAAGCCGATCGGTGTGGTTTCGACTGATTCGCGGCAGATCGCGCCAGGGTCGCTGTTTGTCGCCTTACGCGGCGACAAGTTTGATGGCCATCAATTTCTGGCTCGAGCCGCCGCCGATGAAGCAGTCGCGGCCATCGTGGAGCGTGCCCCGACGGAGCTGATTGCCGGACTGCATCTGATCGGGGTGGCGGATTCGCGGCAGGCGCTGGGGCGCCTGGCGGCGACGGCGCGCAAGTCACTTCGCGGCAAAGTGATTGCCGTCGCCGGAAGCAATGGAAAAACCGGCACCAAGCACCTGATTCATGCAGCGCTCTCTCCCAAGATGCGCGGGACGGTTTCCCCCAAGAGTTTCAACAACGATGTCGGCGTTCCCTTGACGCTCCTGCCGGCCGAGCCATCGCAGGACTATGTGGTGGTCGAAATGGGAACCAACCATCGCGGCGAGATCCGCGCGCTGACGAAGATGGCGTTGCCGGATATCGGCGTCATCACCAATTGCGGCGTGGAGCACTTGGCTGGGCTTGGCGATCTGGCTGGCGTTCGCATCGAAAACGCAACGATCACCGAAGGGATGAACGAGAAGGGGTTGCTGGTTGTCAACGGAGATGACCAGGAACTGCTTGCTTCCGTCTCTTCGTTTCGCGGCCGGCGGATTACCTTTGGCTTTAACCCATCCAACGATCTTTTCGCCACCGATATCGAGTGTGGAATCGACGGCGTCCGATTTCGCCTCAACAACAGCCGCTTGATCATCAACATCCCCTTGCTTGGCAAGCACACTGCGGTGAACGCGCTGGCGGCGATTGCGATTGCGCGCCGGCTGGGCGTGGCGGAAGAGGCGGTTGTCGCGGGGCTGGCCAAGGCAACCGGACCGGAGATGCGACTGCAACACACGGAAGCCGGCGGTGTCACGATCATCAACGATGCGTACAATGCCAACCCCAATTCGATGCGCGCCGCACTGGAAACGCTGGCAGGGCTCAAGCCGCGGACGCGGCGAGTCGCGATCCTGGGCGACATGCTGGAGCTGGGCGAATCGTCGGAACAATACCACCGCGAGATTGGACAATTCGCTGGGAGCTGCGGACTGGGCGTCCTGGCGTGCGTGGGAGAGAATGCCCAGCACATCGCCAAGGCGGTTGGGATGTCGGCGGATTGCGTGATGCGCTATCCCGATGCGCAAGCCGCCGCGGATGATGTGCCCAAGTGGCTTAATGATGGCGATCTTGTGCTCTTGAAGGGCTCTCGCGGAATTCAACTCGAACTGGTTGCGCGGGCGATCGGGCAGCGCTTGTCGCAATAAGTCGTGTCGCGGCATTTAAGGATTCGATTAGGTTGGTGCATCGGCCGAGGAAGCCCCGCATGCACATGCGGGGCTGCGATAGTCGAGCGGCGCGCAAATCAATTGGGCGATGATCTTTCTTCTGATCAAACATCTCCGCGATTCGTTCTGGCTGACTAATCACGGACTGGATTTTCTCCGCGTCTTCACCTTCGTCACCTTCCAGGCCACCGTGGCCGTGCTCCTGAGCTTTGTCATCAGCATCGCCGCCGGACCGTCGGTGATCGCGTGGCTGCGGAGTTTGAAAATCGGCGACTCGGGCAGCTTCGATCAGGCGGATATGAACCAGATGATGAGTGGGAAAAAGGGAACCCCCACCATGGGCGGAATCCTCATCATCGGCGCTGTCGGAGCCACCACTTTGCTGCTGGCGGATCTATCGAATTTCTATGTGCAGATGGCGCTGGTCTGCCTCCTGTGGCTTGGCGCGGTGGGGATGGCGGATGATTGGCTCAAGCTGACCGCGGGCAGACGAACCGGCGACCGGCAGGGGCTCACAAGTCTGGAAAAGCTGTTGTTTCAACTTGGATTGGGCGTCGTCCTCTGCGCGTTCACGTGGGAACATGGCAGGCACGTGCCGGAAGCGGTGAGCTTCTATCTGCCTTTTTTCAAGAACACTCACCCAGCGCTGAACTGGCCGATGTTCGTGCTGATCGGCACGATCGTGTTGACCGGCTCGAGCAATGCCGTGAATCTCACCGATGGGCTCGATGGCCTGGCAGCGGGGTGCATGGCGCTGGTGAGTTTTGCATTTCTTGTGCTCTCGCTGATTGTCGGAATTGGCGAATTGGCACAGTATCTGAACTTTCCCCACATCGAGCCAAGCGGGCAGATGGCGGTGCTGGCCGGCGCGATGATGGGCGCGTGCCTTGGATTTCTCTGGTTCAACTGCAACCCCGCCGCCATCTTCATGGGAGACACCGGCTCGCTGGCGCTGGGCGGACTCATCGGTTACGTTTCAATCGTCATTCGGCAAGAGCTGATGTTATTTCTCGTCGGCGGGATCTTCGTTGTCGAGGCATTCTCCGTCATTCTGCAAGTCACTTTTTTCAAATTTACGAGAAAACGAACAGGGACGGGACGGCGAATTTTTCTGATGGCTCCGCTGCACCACCATTTCCAGAAAAAGGGATGGACGGAAAATCAGGTGGTCGTGCGCTTCTGGCTCATCGGCGCGATGCTCGCGGCGATGGCGCTGGCAACCGTGAAGCTCCGCTGAAGGCACTAGAACACAGTGCTGACTTCGACGAGCTCAGTCGAGTCGCGCACGCGCCGCTACGTAAATTCTCTGGTGCCTTCCGTGCCGCGCGTCCGATAACAGTTCCGGTATGGATGCTTCAATTTACCGGCTCAGGCAGCGCGATCTGCTCACCCTCTGCGTGATTGCATTGCTGCTGCTGGGGGCGATCATGGTGCAATCGGCTTCGATGAGCGCATCTGCTCCCGCCAAATGGGGTTGGAGCGTTCCGGGAATGAAACATGCGCTGTTTGCGGCGCTGGGATTGGGCGCTTTTTTATTGATTGGACACGTGGACTACGCGGCGCTGGGGCGGTATCCGAGCCGAATCTGGAAGACTCCCGTCCTCTGGTTCTTGCTGGGGTCAGCGGTCCTTTGTCTGCTGGTTTTGGTTCCGCACGTGGGATTGGAAGTGAACGGTGCTCGTCGTTGGCTGCCGCTGGGACCGATTCAGGTGCAGCCATCGGAGCTGGCGAAATGGGCGATCGTGCTATTCCTTTCCTGGTGGCTGACCAATCGGCCGCTCGATCTGTCGCGATTCACAACCGGATTCTTGCCGACGCTGATTCCCGTCGCTGGAATGTGCCTGCTGGTCGTGATTCAGGATTTTGGAACGGCG
>Ga0302325_10028353_pt1 | contig 11587 bp, 3 predicted proteins | sample Palsa_T0_2_FD_201948 | JGI IMG/M metagenome (GOLD analysis project Ga0302325, IMG submission 201948) | Peat permafrost microbial communities from Stordalen Mire near Abisko, Sweden - Palsa_T0_2 | ecosystem: Environmental > Terrestrial > Soil > Palsa > Peat permafrost | place: Sweden: Abisko... | reverse complement strand
CAGCGGCCTTGTTCTGGACGGTCGCCCCGGTGCTGCCCTTCGCGGCTCTGCTTCCCGCGGCCTTCGTCGGAGGCGCGCTCCAGGTGCCGATCGTGGCGCTGATCCGGTTGACATTGGCCGACCGAGTGCCCGACGAGCACCGTCGGCAGGCCTTCTCGCTCGACACGATGCTGATGGAGGTGGCGTTCATGGTCGGCCCCGCCCTCACCATCCTGTTGATCAACCGGCCAGGCGCCGGAGCCTCGACGCTGCGCGCGCTCGGCGGTGCCCTGGTGCTGGCTGCGGGTCTCCTGTACGCGTATCGTCCGCGGGCCTCCACCCGTGCCAAGCCCCCCTCCCGGGATGGCGGCGAGCCTGCGCCGCCCCCCCATTGGCTGGCGCCGCGCTTCCTGCTCATACTCGGCGTCACCGCGTCAGCGTGTGTGGTCCTATCAGGCACCGACATCTCCATCATCGCGACACTGCGGGCGCACGGGCAGACCGACTGGGCCGGCGTGGCCCTCATCGCCTGGGGCGCGGCCTCGATCGTGGGCGGCTTCGTGTACGGCGCACTGCCCCGGCCACCGACCCTGCCAACGTTGTTGCTTTTGCTCGGGGCGGCCACCATCCCGGTCGGTATAGCGCACGACTGGCAAGCGCTGTGCCTGGTCCTGATCCCGGCCGGAATGCTCTGCGCACCAACCCTCGCCGCCACCCTCAACGCGGTCAGCCACGCGGCACAGGAAGGAGCGCTGGGCGAGGCTATCGGCCGGCACACGGCGGCCTTGACCCTCGGCGTAGCGACCGGATCCCTGCTGGCCGGAACCATGATCGACCATTTCTCCCCGGCCTTCGGCTTCGTCGCGGTCGGCGCGGTCGGAGCAGTGCTCGCGCTCACAGCGATGGCCGCGTCGCCATAGGGGTGGGCGCCGAGGCGGAGCGGGGTCGGTAAGGGGATCGCAGCGATCTCGCCCGCAGCTACTGCCGAACGACCCCCGACCAGAGACACGAGTGCCCAACATGCAGATCTCCACCGATCGCGATCTGTGGATCCGCCGGTTCCACCCCGCGCCTGACGCCCCTGTTCGTCTGCTGTGTCTCCCGCACGCGGGCGGATCAGCGCCCTTCTTCCATCCGGTCTCGCGGGCCCTCGCGCCAAAGGTGGAGGTGCTCGCCGTGCAGTATCCGGGGCGGCAGGATCGCCGCGGCGAACCGTGTGTGGAGAGCATTGCCACGCTCGCAGACCTGATGCTCCAGGTGCTGGTCGATGACTCGGATCGGAGGCCGCTTGCGCTGTTCGGCCACAGCATGGGCGCCTCGTTGGCCTTCGAACTCGCGGGGCTGCTTGAGCACGAGGCGAGCATCGAGTCGGCCGTGCTGTTCGTCTCCGGCCGCCAAGCCCCATCGCGGCCCGACCCGAACTCGATCCACCTGCTCGACGACGAGGAGTTGATCGCCGAGATGCAGCGGCTCGGCGGGACTGACGCCCGCATTCTGGCCGACCCGGAGATGCGCGAGCTCGTGCTGCCGACGCTGCGCGCTGACTTCCGAGCCGCGGAGACGTACCGGCCGACCCGGAACGAGGTGCTCGCCTGCCCCATCAGCGCCCTGACGGGTGACGCCGACCCGCGTGCCCGGGAGCCGGAGGTACAGGCCTGGCGGGAGCACACGACGGGGGACTTCGATCTGCGGATCTTCCCCGGCGGTCACTTCTACCTGGCTGAGCAGGCACCCGAGGTGATCCGGCACGTCGCGGACCGGCTCGATCGTGTCCCGGCGGGGTCGAAGCGCGAGAGATCCAAGTGAGCATTCCTACCCCTGAACCGGACAAAACGGGACCGCTAACCCCTACCTGCTTGCGGTCTCCGTGAGCTCTTTTAAGGGGCTGCCACGGCGGGTGTAGGGGCTGCCACGGCGGGTGGCCGAGGGGATGATCGGGGTTGTGCCTCGTGCGAGGAGAACAGACATGGCGGTGGCCGCGGTCGCCACGGGTTGGCTTCCGTTCGGAGAATTCCGGACGTGGTACCGGGTCACCGGACAACCGGACGGCGAGGCTCCGCCGCTGGTCGTCGTGCACGGTGGCCCCGGCAGCACCCACGACTACCTGCTCGCGCTGAGCTTCCTGGCCCAGGACGGTCGCGCGGTCGTGCACTACGACCAGCTCGGCAACGGCGGCTCCACCCGGCTGCCCGAGCGCGGCGCGGAGTTCTGGACGCCCGAGCTGTTCCTGGACGAACTGACTAACCTGCTCGAAGGGCTCGGCATCGCCGAGCGCTACGTGCTGTTCGGGCAGTCCTGGGGAGGCATGCTCGTCGCTCGGCACGCCGCTGACCGTCCCGCCGGACTTCGAGGCCTGATCGTCGCGAACGCCCCCGCCTCGTACCGGTTGTGGCGCAGTGAGATGGAGGTGCTGCGCGCCGCGCTTCCTCCGGGCGTGGACGCGGTGTTGCGGCGGCATGAGGCGGCAGGGACCACGGACTCTGCGGAGTACTTCGAGGCGATGCGCGTGTTCTACGACCGCCATGTGTGCCGGATCGACCCGTGGCCTCGCGACTACCTGGCCTCATTCATGGAGACCGCCGACGACCCGACGGTGTACTCGACGATGAACGGCCCGAGCGAGTTCCACGTCACCGGCACGTTGCGGGATTGGTCGGTCGAGGACCGTTTGCCCGAGATCTCCGTGCCGACGCTGGTCCTGTCGGGCCGTCATGACGAGGCCACTCCGGTGACGGTCCGTCCCTTCCACGAGCTGATCCCGGATGCCCGCTGGGAGATCTTCGAGGACTCAAGCCACGTGCCCCATCTCGAGGAGCCCGAGCGTTTCCACGCGATGGTCTCCGACTTCCTCGCCGGCTTGGGGAAGTGAGCGCGATGAACGACCAGCCGCCGAACGAGGGCACCGCAGTGGTCTTCCCCGGCATGGGACCGACCAAGTTCGCTGACCTCGGAAGGTTCATGCTTCTCAATCCGCATGCCCGGCGCCTGTCCGCCGCCGCCGATGCGCGCCTGGGCTACGTGCTGGCCGACCGGTTCGCCGCGGCCGAGGGCGACTATTCCGAGTACGCGCAGGTGTCCTTCTTCGTGGTCTGTCTCGCGCTGGCCGAGTGGGCCAAGGACGAGCTCGGCATCGAGCCGGTAGCCTGCGCCGGACCGAGTTTCGGAGAGAAGCCCGCTGCCGTGCACGTCGGGTCGCTGTCCTTCGAGGACGGCGTGTGGATGACGGCCCGGATCGCGCGCTGCCTGGAGGAGTATTTCGCGGTCGAGCACCAAGATGTGGTGACGCACTCGTTCGCCCGTGTCCCCGAGGAGCGTGTCAGGGAATTGCTCGACGAGCACGCTACGCGCGGCGGCTGGTCGGACATCTCCTGTTACATCGACCGCGACCTGTTCATGGTCTCGCTGCGGGAGGCGGATCTGGAGTGGCTGGAGCGCTCGGTGCGTTCGCTCGGCGGCCTGTCTTTCTACACGATGCGTCCGCCGATGCACTCGGCCGCGTTCGACGGGCTGCGCCGTAAGGTCGCGCAGGAGGTTCTCGAAGGACTCGAATTCGCCGATCCGCTGCTGCCGCTGATCGCCGACCAGGACGGCTCGCTGGTGAAGGACGGCGCGGGGGTGCGGACCATGCTGCTCGACGGCTTCGTCCGCCCGCTGCGCTGGCCCGATGTCGTAGCCGGGCTCCGCGGGCTCGGGGTCGGGCGGATCTGCGTGGCCGGTCCTGACAGCCTGTTCGGCCGGGTCGGCTGCACGACGAGCGCCTTCGAGGTGGTCTCGGCCACCCCCAAGCTCGCCCTGCAGCCGCGCCGCGGCGGATCAGTCGGCCGCCGATGATGGCGAGCGCACCGCCGTGAGCGCCAGCAACGCAGCGGCCGGGGTCGCAAAGGCCTCCAACGTCAGAGCCTTTTCCGGGAAACGGAGATTGTATTCGGATTAGAGCACGGAGAGGAGTTCCACCGTGCCCAGCGAATCGAGCCCGTATTCGCGGAGTGAGGTTTTCTCTTCGCGGCGGCACTGAACGCCGGTCCAGTATCTCTCGAAGACAACCGCATTGGAGCCCGACGGCGATGAGCACACCGGATCCCATCCACCTGGCCGAGGCGCTGGCCGGCCTGCCCGCCGCCGAGCGCGAGCGGCACCTCGTCGGCCTCGTCCAGGGTCACGTCATCGCGGTGCTGAGCGCGATCAGGCCGGGCGCTGTGGAGAGCGTGGAGCCCGACCGCAGCTTCCAGCGCCTCGGCCTCGATTCCCTGGGCACGCTCGCCCTGCACGCCCGGCTCAGCGCCGGCACCGGCCTAGCGCTCCCGGTCACCGTCGCCTTCGATCACCCGACCCCGGCGGACCTGGCCCGGCACCTGCTCGCGCTGCTTTTCGACGCGGATGCTGAGAACCCTGCCGCGCCCGCGCCGCGTCCGTCCGCGTTCGACGAGCCGGTGGCCGTTGTCGGGATGGGTTGCCGCTTCCCCGGAGGTGTCGCCTCCCCGGAGGACCTATGGCGGCTGGTGGTTGACGGACGGCACGTCAGCTCGGCGTTTCCTGCCGACCGGGGCTGGGACCTCGACGGTCTCTACGACCCGGATCCCGACACTCCGGGCAGCGCGTACGTGCGCACCGGTGGGTTTCTGCCCGATGCCGCGGAGTTCGACGCCGACTTCTTCGGCATCTCCCCGCGCGAGGCCACCGCGATGGACCCGCAGCAGCGAGTTGTTCTGGAGACGTCCTGGGAGGCCTTGGAGCGCGCGGGCATCGACCCCGGCACGCTGCGCGGCTCTGCCACGGGCGTGTTCATCGGCGCCGAGCCGCAAGAGTACGGGCCGCGGCTTCACGAGGCGCCGGATGGTCTCGACGGCTACCTGCTGGCCGGAGTAGCTCCGAGCGTCATCTCGGGTCGGGTCGCCTACACGTTCGGGCTCGAAGGTCCAGCGCTGACCGTCGACACCGCGTGCTCCGGTTCCCTGGTCGCTCTGCACCTCGCGGCCCAGTCGCTGCGGCGTGGCGAGTGCGGGCTCGCGCTGGCCGGTGGCGTCGCGGTGATGGGCGGTCCCGGTACCTTCACCGCCTTCTCCCGGCAGCGCGGCCTGGCGGCGGACGGGCGGGTGAAGGCGTTCGCCGACGCCGCGGACGGCACCGGCTTCGCCGAGGGCGTCGGCGTGTTCGTACTAGAGCGCCTCTCCGACGCGCGAAGGGCCGGGCATCCGGTTCTCGCGGTTCTCCGGGGGAGCGCGGTGAACCAGGACGGCGCGTCGAACGGGTTGACGGCGCCGAACGGCCTGGCACAGCAGAGGGTGATCCGGGCCGCGCTGGCGGACGCCGGGCTTTCGGCGTCCGAGGTGGACGCGGTCGAGGCGCACGGCACGGGAACGAAGCTCGGCGACCCCATCGAGGCTCAGGCGCTGCTGGCGACGTACGGCCGCGACCACGATCCGGAGAACCCGCTCTGGCTCGGGTCCGTCAAGTCCAACATAGGTCACGCCCAAGCCGCCGCGGGCGCTGCGGGCCTGATCAAGATGATCATGGCTCTGCGCTACGGCGCGTTGCCCGCGACCCTGCACGTGGACGAGCCCACGCGGCACGTGGACTGGTCGAGCCGAGGGGTGCGGCTGCTGACCGAGCAGCGGCCGTGGCCGAGCGTGGACCGGCCGCGCTGCGCCGCGATCTCCTCCTTCGGGATCAGCGGTACGAATGCACACGTCATTGTCGAGCAGGCACCCGAGATGGCGGACGCGGGGGTCGATCCTTCGGTGCCTTCGTTCCCATTGCCGATCATGCTCTCCGCCCGCAGCGACACGGCCTTGCGCGCCCAGGCGCGCACGCTCACGTCCGTCGTGGCCGACGAAGCGAACACTTTGGCAGACATCGGATTCTCGCTCGCGACCACGCGTGCCTCGCTTCCACACCGGGCCGTCGTTTTCGCCGGGGACCGGGCGGACGCGATGCGCGGGTTGGCAGCCTTGGCGGCGGGCGGTGCGGGTGCCGGGCTGGTCGAGGGCACAGCCACGGCGCCTGGTGGTCTCGGCATGCTCTTCACCGGGCAGGGTTCGCAGCGCCTTGACATGGGAGGCGCGCTGTACGAGGCCTTCCCGGTCTTCGCCGAGGCCTTCGATACCCTCGTCGATCACCTCGACCTCCAGCTCGACCGGCCACTGCGCGAAGTGCTGCACGGAAAGGACGCCGCGACGCTCCAAGGCACTTGCTATGCGCAGTGCGCCCTGTTCGCCCTCGAAGTCGCGCTCTACCGGCTCGTCGAGTCCTGGGGCGTGCGCCCCGACGTCCTGCTCGGCCACTCGATCGGCGAACTCGCCGCCGCGCACGTCGCGGGCGTGTGGTCGGTTGAGGACGCCTGCGCGGTGGTTGCCGCGCGCGGTCGGCTGATGCAGGCATTGCCCGCGGGCGGCGCGATGGCCGCCGTCACCGCGTCCGAGGATGATGTCGGGCCTCTGTTGACCGGCGACGTGGGCATCGCCGCGGTGAACGGCCCTCGGTCAGTCGTCCTCTCCGGTCCTGAGGCCGAACTCGATGCGGTCCTGGGCCGGTTGGGCGCCGATGGACGGAAGGTGACCCGTCTGCGCGTGTCGCACGCGTTCCACTCGGCGTTGATGGAGCCGATGCTTGACGACTTCCGCCGCGTGCTGAGCCTCGTCGAGTACCACCCGCCGCGCATACCGATCATCTCCAACCTGACCGGCGCCCCGGCGACCGGTGATGAGCTGCTCACCCCTGAATACTGGGTGCGGCACGTGCGGCGAACCGTGCGGTTCGCCGAAGGGGTATGTGCGCTGGCGGGCACCGGGGCGCGTACTGTACTCGAACTCGGCCCGGACGCGGTTCTGTCGGCGATGGCCCGCGACTGCGTCGAGAGCGCGGAGATCGAATTCGTCCCGCTGATGCGTCGCGATCGTCCGGAGCCCGAGACCGCTCTCACGGCCGTGGCCAGCGCGTACGTACGCGGCACCGCGGTCGATCGAGGCGCGTTCTACGCCGGAACCGGGGCGCGGCGCGTCGAGCTGCCCACCTATCAGTTCCAGCGTCGGCGCTACTGGCTCGCTCCCTCGGCTCCGGCCCGGGTGGACGCGGCGCGCTTCGGGCAGACCACTTCTCGGCATCCGCTGCTGACCGCCGCCGTCGGTCTCGCGGACGGCGGCACGACCGTGCTGACCGGACGCCTCTCGGTGGACTCAGCCCCTTGGCTCAGTGAGCACGTCATCGCAGGCACTTGCCTACTACCTGGCACGGCTTTCATAGACATGGCGCTTCACGCGGGCGGCCTCGTCGGCTACGCGGCGGTGCAGGAGTTGACGCTGCACGCCCCGCTCGTGGTCCCGGTGACGGGCGTTCTCGCGCTGCAAGCCATCCTGGTACCAGGTCAGGACGGCCGTGCCACGCTCGAGTTCCACGCCCGTTCCGAGGAAGACGACTCGCCCTGGACGCGCCACGCCACCGCCGTCCTGACGACGCTGCCCGCTACGCCGCCGCACGACGGTCTCACCGAGTGGCCCCCCTTCGGCGCGGAGCCGGTAGACATCGCAGACCTCTACGAGAACCTGGCCGACGAGGGCTACTGCTACGGTCCGACGTTCCGGAGCTTGCGCGCGGTCTGGAAGCGCGCAGGCGAGGTCTTCGCCGAAGCCGCTCTGCCCGAAGACGTCGATGCGAGCGCTTACCTGCTGCATCCGGCGCTGCTTGACGCTGTGCTGCACGCAACGGACTTCGCCGAGGGCGAGGCGCGCGAAGCGGGAGAGATCCGGCTTCCGTTCGCCTGGCAGGGCGTGGCCGTGCACGCTCCGGGTGCCACCGCGTTGCGGGTGCGCATCACCTCCCACTCCGAGGGCGGCGTCGCCCTGGAACTGGCCGACTTGTCCGGCTCTCAGGTGGCCTCGATCGCGGGGTTCCGCACCCGGCCCGTCGTCTCGAACGGTCCGCTCGCCGAGCCGCTCTACGAGGTCGTGTGGCGGCCCGTCGTGTTGCGCGACTCGGTGGTGGACGCGGTTCTGCAGAACGTCGAGCTGCCCGAGACGCTGACCGACGCGCTGTGCCACGCGGCGGACCTGCTGCGCAGTTGGCTCGCCGAAGACAGTTGCGCGACGACACCCCTCGTCCTCGCGATTCCCGAGGCCGGGGGTGCGAACGCGGAGGCCGTGCGCGGCCTCGTGCGGGCGGCCCAGGCCGAGCACCCCGGCCGCTTCGTTCTCCTCGACATCGACACGGACGAAACCGCTCCCGAACTCGCTGCGCACGCGGCGGCCTGCGGCGAGCCGGAACTTCGCATACGCGGCGGCGAATTCTCGGCTCCCCGTCTGGTCCGCACCACGGCCGTGGCACAGCAGGCCACAGCTTGGCCCGAGGACGGCACGGTGCTGATCACCGGTGGGACCGGCGGCCTCGGTTCGCTGACCGCTCGTCACCTCGTCACCGTCCACGGCGTGCGCAACCTGCTGCTCGTCAGCCGTGGCGGCCCGGACGCCCCGGGCGCGACCGCGCTGGCGGAGGAACTTCGAGAGCTGGGAGCGCAGGTCCGGATCGCGGCGGCCGACGTCGCCGATCGTGCCGCTCTCGCCACCGTCCTGAACGAGATCCCAGCCGAATACCCGCTCACCGCCCTGGTCCACGCCGCGGGCACCATCGACGACGCTCTGGCCACCGACCTGACACGAGAGCAGTTCGACGCCGTCTGCCGCCCCAAGGCCATCGGTGCCCGGAACCTGCACGAGCTGACCCGCGACCTCGACCTGCGCGCATTCGTGCTCTTCTCCTCTGCTGCGTCCCTGGTGGATGGCGCCGGCCAGGGTAATTACGCCGCGGCCAACGCGTACCTGGGCGCCCTCGCCGCCGAACGCGCCGCCGCGGGACTGCCCGCGACCTCGATCGCCTGGGGCCTTTGGTCGGGTGAGCGCGGTATGGGTACCCGGCTGGACGACGTCACCCGGCATCGCATCGCGCGTCAGGGCCTCGCGCCGCTGAGCCCCGAAGCGAGCCTCGCGGCTCTCGACGCGGCGCTCGTCAGCGGACTGAGTTCAGTCGTTCCGCTCGCCGTGGATCGCGGTGCGCTGCGGTCCCGCGCCGATGGCGTGCCCGCTCTGCTGCGCGAACTGGTTTCGCCTGCCACGAGGGGAATCGAAGCGTGGCGCTGGGCCCTGCTGTCAGAAACGGATCGCGAACGGGCGCTTCTCGATCTGGTCCGGTCGCTGGTCGCAAGCGTGCTCGGACACGAGGACGCGGTGGCGGTCGGCCTGGAACGGCCGTTCACCGACCTCGGCTTCGACTCGCTCGCCGCCGTCGATCTGCGTAACGCGCTGCAGAAGCGGCTCGGACTGAGCCTTCCGTCAACCCTGGTGTTCGACTACCCGAGCCCGCGCGCCCTGGCCGACTACCTCGGGCAGCAACTGTCGGCTGCGCCCGGAGCCGTAACCGCGTCTGCCGCACCCACGGCTCAGGACCGTACCGATGAACCCATCGCGATCGTCGGCATGGCCTGCCGTTTCCCCGGCGGCGTCGCTTCCCCCGAGGACCTGTGGAGGCTGCTGGCCGACGGCGTCGACGCGATCGGTCCGTTCCCGACCGATCGCGGCTGGGATCTCGCCTCGCTCTACGACCCGGACCGCGTGCGACCAGGCACCAGCTACGCGAACGAAGGCGGCTTCCTGCATGAGGCCGCCGAGTTCGATGCCGGCTTCTTCGATATCAGCCCTCGCGAGGCCCGGGCCATGGACCCGCAGCAACGATTGCTGCTCGAGGTCTCGTGGGAAGCCCTCGAACGCGCGGGCATCGATCCGCTGGCGCTGCGTGGCAGCAGTACCGGCGTGTTCGCCGGGGTGATGTACCACGACTGGGCGACCCGGCTCGGCCGGCAGGTGCCCGAGGAACTGGCCGGGCACCTCGGCAACGGCAGTCTGGCCAGCGTCGTCTCCGGCCGAGTGGCCTACGCGCTCGGCCTGCAGGGGCCGACCGTGACCGTCGACACCGCGTGCTCCTCCTCGCTGGTCGCGCTGCACTGGGCGATCCAGGCGTTGCGCGCCGGCGAGTGCACGCTCGCGCTGGTCGGCGGCGTGACCGTGATGTCGACCCCTGACACGTTCGTCGACTTCAGCCGGCAGCGCGGACTGGCTGCCGACGGGCGCTGCAAGTCCTTCGCCGCCGGCGCTGACGGCACCGGCTGGGGCGAGGGCGTCGGCGTCCTCGCGGTCGAGACGCTCGCCGAGGCGCGCCGACGCGGGCACCGAGTACTCGCCGTGGTCTCCGGATCCGCCGTCAACCACGACGGCGCCAGCAATGGCTTGACCGCGCCCAACGGACTCGCTCAGCAGCGCGTGATCCGCCAGGCGCTCGCCGCCTCCGGGCTTCGCCCCGCCGACGTGGACGCCGTCGAGGGCCACGGCACCGGCACGACGCTCGGCGACCCGATCGAAATCAATGCTCTGCAAGCGGTCTACGGACAGGAACGCGAACTCGCCTCCGCGCCGCTGTGGCTCGGCTCGGTCAAGTCCAACCTCGGCCACCCGCAGGCCGCCGCCGGAGTCGCCGGGGTCATCAAGACCGTGCTGGCCCTGAACGCCGAACAACTTCCCGCGACCCTGCACGTGGATGCACCGACCCCGGAGGTCGACTGGTCGGCGGGAGCCGTCGAACTGCTCACCGAGGCGCGGCCTTGGCCGCGTGGGCAGCGGCCGCGTCGGGCAGGTGTCTCGTCCTTCGGCATCAGCGGGACCAACGCACACGTCATCGTGCAGGAGGCGCCGACCGCGCCGGAACCGGAGCCGTTGGCTGCGCCCTCGACGCCGCTTCCCTTCCTGATCTCCGCGCGTACCCAAGGTGCCCTCGCTGCTCAGGCCACGCGGCTGCGTGCCGATCTCGTGCAGCGTGCCGACGACGTTCCACTCGGCGCACTGGCCGGATCGCTCGCGAGTACGCGTTCCGCGTTCGAGCGGCGCGCCGTGATCGTCGCCAGTGACCGCGGGGAACTCCTGCACGGCCTGGACGCGCTCGCCGCAGGCGAAACCTCACACGCCGCCACCGTGCATGGCACGGCCCGCGAGCGCGGGAAGACCGCGTGCCTGTTCTCGGGCCAGGGCGCGCAGCGCGTGGGCATGGGACGTGGGCTGTACGAGCGTTTCCCCGTATTCGCGCAGGCCTTTGACGAGGTGGCCGCGACTTTGGACCCGTTGCTTGGGCTGTTTCTGCGCGAGGCCGTGTTCGAGGACGATGACACGACTCGGCTGAACCGCACTCGGCTGACCCAGCCCGCCCTGTTCGCCGTCGAGGTCGCGCTGTTCCGGCTGGCCGAATCCTGGGGCCTACGGGCCGATCTGCTTGCCGGCCACTCGATCGGCGAGATCTCCGCCGCTCACGTGGCGGGCGTGCTCTCGCTGGCGGACGCGTCCCGGCTGATCGCTGCGCGTGGAGCGCTCATGGACGTGCTGCCCGACGGTGGTGCGATGGTCGCACTCGCCGCCACCGAGCAGGAGGTCGGGGACCTGCTCGCCGGCCGCGAGCACCTGGTCGGCATCGCCGCTGTCAACGGACCGGATTCGGTGGTCGTCTCCGGCGAGGAGGCGGCCGTACTCGAGATCGCCGGATCAATCAGGGCGCGCGGCGCCGAGACACACCGCCTCCCGGT
>Ga0302325_10028352_pt1 | contig 11588 bp, 11 predicted proteins | sample Palsa_T0_2_FD_201948 | JGI IMG/M metagenome (GOLD analysis project Ga0302325, IMG submission 201948) | Peat permafrost microbial communities from Stordalen Mire near Abisko, Sweden - Palsa_T0_2 | ecosystem: Environmental > Terrestrial > Soil > Palsa > Peat permafrost | place: Sweden: Abisko... | reverse complement strand
CCCAGACGCGCCTTGGGCTTTGTGGGTGCCGCGAGAATTGCCTGCCGCAGGCGGAGCCAGTTTGTGCGCATTTCCCGTTCCACCTGCAGCCGGTGCAACCGCAGGGACACCTCGAAGCCCTGAAGAAAATCCGAGCCGAAAAGCATGCGGTGCTTGTCCTTCATATCCAGGAGTTCGATCGCAAACACGTCCGCCGAACGCCGCAGTTCATCGAGTGTGAATATGAGAGGGGAAGGATTTCCCTGGCGCGTCCACCATTCCGCCGTGGAGTGAAGTTGCTCGATTTCGCGAGATCCGGCACTTTCGACGATGCAGAGAATATTCAAATCGGAATGCTCGGCGAGGAATTCCCCGGTGACAGCCGATCCGTAGAGAACTACCGCCTCCAAATTCACGGCCGAAGCAGCTTTTAATCGCTCCACCAGCTCTGTGAGCTTCGTTTCCATATCTACTTAACCTCTCCGCACATCAAATCAAATATAGTTCCTACCAACTGCCGCTTGCACCGCCCCCACCAAACGAGCCGCCGCCGAACCCGCCAAATCCTCCGCCGCCTCCACCGCCTCCGCCGAATCCCCCGCCCCAGCCGCCGCCCATCATCCCTCCGCCCATGCCGCCCATCATCGGCCCGACCCAGCCTCCGGGCCCCATTCGCGATCCGGGGCCTCCCGCACGGCGAAAAATCGAAAAGATGATGAAGATCAGGAACAGGAGCAGAAATATTTCACTCAAGCCCGACGGGGCGTTGTTCTGCCGGCGGGGCGCCGTGACGATGCCGGTAAGCGTGACGCCGCGGTCCGCAGCGATCACGGTCGCCACCTCGCTGGTCATCAGCGTCATGGCGGCGTCGTAATCATTCTGGCGCAAATACGGGACGGCATCGCGGCCGATGCCTCCCACCTTGCCGTCCGGCAGGATAGCTTCCAGCCCATACCCCACTTCAACGCGGTAGCGGTGATCGTCGACGGCAAGAAGAATCAGTGCGCCGCGATTGGTCTGCTTCGGACCTATTCCGAGGCGTGTGGCGAGATCGATCGAATAGTCCTCGATCGGCCGGCCCTGGAGCGATTTGACCGTCACCACGACAATTTGTGCCTGCGCCTTCTGATTCACTTCGGTGCAAAGCTCCGTAAGGCGCGCTCGCGTCGCCACGTTTAGAACATTCGCGAAGTCGTTCACGTACCCGCTGATTTTCAGCTGATCCTGCGTCTGCGCAAACAGACTGGCCGCGGCAAGCAAAATGAAGGCGAGCAAAGCGCAGGACCTCGGCGGCAAAAGGGCACGCGACGATTCCCCGTAAGTGAATGAGAAATTACGGCTTTTATTTAACGCAGCCTGAAGCGGCGACAAGGTTGGGGGCATCAAAAGTGGGAGTCTCCAGCTCATGTTAGAACCCCCACCTCGGGGAGTCAAACGAGGAGTCACGCAAGCACTGGTAGGTGCCGAGCAGCGCAATCGATATGAATTCGACATCACCGGCCGTGCTTATACAATGGAGATGCTCTGAAATAAATCGTCGCCGTGCAGCGTTCCCAATACATGTTCCATTAATGCCTGCGGGCAACAGCCTTTGGAGAGGACTGAAAAGATGAATCGAAATTCGAGGCGGGTGGCAATGGCTTTCCCGGTCATTGCATCTTTGGTGGGTTCGCTGATTGTCGGCCCTGCCTATTCTCAGCAGACGGACGCGCCCAGTGCATCGCAGGCGTCGCCGGCACGGCCCGGCGGTTCAATGTCAGGTTCAGGCGCTGCCGCGGGTTCGTCCCGGGCTCTGACGCTCGCGCCCGACTACTCCTTCGGCCAATCCTACTTCCCGCATTTCACTCTGCCGTATAGGCCGCTGACCCTGCCCGAGCCCCCGCTTACGAATTCGCCGCGAATCGACCAGCTTATCGTTCACGATCCGAAGCAGGGCGACAAATTGATGCTGAGCCTGGAAGACGCCATCTCCCTCGGCCTCGAAAATAACATGGACATCGCCGTGCAGCGCTTCACGCCCTGGTTGGACGAAACCGCGCTTCTCCGGGCCAAATCCGGCGTAAACGGTAGGCTCGTCTTCGATCCTGTGCTGACGGGAACAGGCTATATCTCCCAAGCCTCGCTGCCGATCAATAATCCCTTCCTCGCGGGCGTACCCTCTCTTTCGGCCACTCCAGTCGTTGTGGCTCCGGTCGCCCCGAATCTGATCAGCCACAATGGCGTCGCCAACTTCAATTACACGCAGGGGTTCGCCACCGGCACGCAGCTTCAGGTGAGTTTTGACAACACGCGGTCGTCCATCAATTTTCCGGGCGATCTCTTCAATCCTTACGTGCAATCCTCGCTGACGGTTCAGGTAACGCAGCCTCTGCTCAACGGCTTCGGTCGCCTCGCGAACACGCGCTACATTCTCGAAGCGCGCAACACCGTAAAAGTGGGCGAGTCGCAATTCGCGCAACAGGTGATCAACAGCGTCACGCAGGTGGCCAACGACTACTGGGAACTTGTCTACGCGCGTGACAACGTGAAAGTGGAACAGGCCACCGTGCTGGTGGACCAGACGCTCTATGAAAACAACAAGAAGCAGCTCGCCATCGGCACCATGGCGCCCCTCGATGTGATCACCGCCGAGTCGCAGCTCGCTTCAGACCAGCAAGCCCTGGTGCAGGCACAGACAACCCAACTACAGGACGAGACGACCCTGCTTGTCGCTATCACCAAGGATCCCCTCGCGATGTCTCTTTCCGGCGTCGAGATCGTTCCCACCACCCCCATCCCCACACCGGACGTTGTCGAGACCATTCCGCTGCAAACGGCCGTGCAGGAGGCCTGGCAGAAACGCCCGGAACTGCAGCAGGCGGCTCTCAATCTGAAAAACGCCGGCATCGAAGTAAAGGCCACGTCGAATGCCCTGCTGCCCTCGGTGAACGTGTTCGGCTTGTACGAGCAGATCGGGCTGGCGGGATCGTCCACCTCCACCACCTCGACCGCCACCGGCGTTGCAGCGGTGCCCACCGAGCCCGTGCTCTTTGCCAACGGCACGCAGGCGACTATTGGTAATCCGGCCCTGCCCATTTTTGTGGGCGCGCAAACCTTCAGCACGGCCACCACAACCGCGCGCGGCGGGCTCGCCGATGCGTGGAGCAGCATGATCCACAACAATTACCCCACATATGAAGCGGGCATCAATCTCACCTTGCCGATTCGCAACCGCGCGGCGCAGGCCGACAACGCCCAGGCCTCGCTCGCGCAGCGCCAGCAGGAAGTGCAATACCGGCAGGAGCAGAACACCATAGTGCTCAACGTCCGCCAGGCCTTGATTGCCCTGGTGCAGGGCCGCGCAGCGGTCACGGCCGCCATTGAAGCGGAAAAGTTCGCCAGGCAGACGCTTGACGACGAGCAAAAGAAATACCAGCTCGGCGCCTCGACCAGCTATAACGTGGTGCTGCGCACGCGGGACCTCACGGCGGCCGAGGGGACGCTTTTGCGCGACCGGATCAACCTCGTCGAAGCGGAAGTGAATTTCAACCAGGCGATGGGCCGCACCCTGGACGTAAATCAGATCACTATCGCCGACGCGCGCGCCGGAAAAATCTCCCGCACGCCGAACATTCCGGGCTCGATGGACCCCGACGGCGTTCGCGGCAGGTAACCGCGCCCCTGCATTGATTTGTCACGATGACGCTTCGGCACATTCTCTGGCGCCTGCGCGAGGAGTTCTATCCCGAGAAGCACCCGTACGATCTTTTGATGGGATGCGACACCTCGGGCATGATCCACTGGTGCCGCCTCGGACCGGAAGCGACCGATTACCAGGCGGTTGATCCCGACGTTTTCCGCGCCACGATGGCGCATATCGCAGGACAGCCCGGCGAAGACCTTTCCCGGTTCACGTTCGTCGATCTCGGATGCGGAAAAGGCCGCGCGCTGCTTCTCGCCGAAGAGTACGAATTCAAGAAAATCGCCGGCGTCGACTTTGCGAAACACATGGTGAAGATCGCGTTGCGCAACGCCGCTATAGTCGAGTCTGAGCGCATTACGGTAAGCCACGGCGATGTGCGCGACTTCGATTTCCCGCCTCGGCCTCTGGTAGTCTTCCTGTACAATCCCTTTAGCGAGCGTATCACGCGAGGCGTCATGCAGCGTCTCAACTCACGCCCGGAACCGTTTTACGTTGCTTACGTGAATCCCCTTCACGCCGAGGCAGTTTCCTCGCAACCCGGGGCCGAGATCGTCGCGAAGGACGATTGGTGCACGATTTGGAGATTCGGCCGAGGCGCAGCAGCAACCACCGCGCAGCCCGCACCGACAATTTCGGCGGCAAGCGGGTCGCGGCAATGAATCCGAAGCCTTCCTCCAGCTCCCGCTCAGCGCAGGCCGCACCGGAACGCCATCCCAGCGCCGCGGAGAAAGAGTGGGAACAGATCACGCTCGCTCCCACGCTCGCGAAATCGCCCGAGCGCAGCGAGCAGTTCACCACCGTTTCCGGCTATCCGATCCGGCGCCTTTACACCCCTGCCGATCTAGCCGATTGGAACGCACAACGCGATTCGGGCGTCCCCGGCGAACCGCCCTACACGCGCGGCATCCACCCGGCGATGTATCGCTCCCGCCTCTGGACGATGCGCCAATTCGCCGGCTTCGGCTCGGCGCGCGACACGAACGCGCGCTTCCGCTATCTCCTCTCACAGGGACAGACAGGCCTCTCGGTGGCCTTCGATCTGCCGACGCTCATGGGCTACGACTCCGACCATCCGCTCGCCGAGGGCGAAGTCGGCAAATGCGGCGTGGCGATCAGTTCGCTGGCCGACATGGAAGCGCTCTTCGACCAGATTCCGCTGGCCGAAGTCACCACGTCGATGACGATCAACTCCCCCGCCGCCGCGATCTGGGCCATGTATCTCGCGGTCGCGGAAAAACAGGGCGCCGATTGGACGACCCTATCCGGCACTCTGCAGAACGACATCCTCAAGGAATACATCGCGCAGAAGGAATACATCTTCCCGCCCGCTCCATCGATGCGGCTCGTCACCGACACGATCGACTTCGGCGCGAAGCACACGCCGAAGTTCAATCCCATCTCGATCAGCGGCTACCACATTCGCGAAGCCGGCTCGACCGCCATTCAGGAGCTTGCCTTCACGCTGCGCGACGGAATCGAATACGTGGAGTGGGCGCTGCGCCGCAGCCTGCACATCGACGATTTCGCCCCGCGCCTCTCTTTTTTCTTCAACGCGCACAATGACTTTTTCGAGGAGATCGCGAAGTACCGCGCCGCCCGCCGCATCTGGTACACGGTGATGCGCGACCGCTTCGGCGCCCAGAATCCGCGTTCCTGGGCGCTGCGTTTCCACACGCAAACGGCCGGCTGTTCGCTCACAGCACAGCAACCGCAGAACAACATCGTCCGCACCGCCGTGCAGGCGCTGGCGGCGGTGATGGGCGGCACGCAGTCGCTGCATACCAATTCACTCGATGAAGCCTGGGCGCTGCCCACCGAAGCTGCCGCCACCATCGCCCTGCGCACGCAACAGATCATCGCCCACGAAACGGGCGTGACCAACACTGCCGATCCGCTCGGCGGCTCCTATTTTGTCGAAGCCCTCACCAACGAAATCGAACGCGGCGCCCTCGCTTACTTCGAGAAGATCGACGCGCTGGGCGGCATGGTCTCAGCCATCGAACAAGCCTACCCGCAGCGCGAAATCGCCGACGCGGCGTATCAATATCAGATGGCGGTCGATCGCAAGGAAAAGATCATCGTCGGCGTCAACGAATTCGTCTCCGAGGAAAAGCCCATCGAAATATTGCACATCGATGAATCGGTGGCGCACCAACAGGCCGAACAACTCCGCAAGCTGCGCGCCGAACGCTCGAATGAGGAAGTCGAACGGCGCCTGAAAGCGCTGCGCAAAGCAGCATCAGGGACCGAGAACCTGATGCCCTTTCTCTACGACGCGGTAAAAGCCTACGCCACGCTCGGCGAAATCACGGACGCGATGCGCGAAGTCTTGGGAATCTACAACGAAATTTCTGTCACTTGATGAGCGCCGTGAACTCTATGCCGGTACCCGTTAACGGGCGGAACGGATAAGGCGGGCGGAGAGGGACGGCTCGTCCTCTGTAGTGCGAAACCATGTGCAGGCGACCGACTGGTAGATGCCGATCGCAAGCACTCCCGCAACCATAATACCGAGACCTACTTCGATCACAGTCAGCATGGCGATGAGGTAGGTTGAAATTGCCTGCATGGGTCACCTTCCCTTCCGGAACATTAACAGCCAATCAAGGCTGGCAGTCCATACAGGCTTTTCCCACCTGCCGAGGTAAGCCACATGAGACCAAGATTGTCAGCCCGGCTACAATTACATTGCCGCCTGTACATTACCGCTTGCTGGGACGTAAGAAAGCTGTCCAGGGGTACAGAATGAGGTCAGCGAAAATGAAGCTGGCGGGATCGCAGTTGTGTAACATCCGTTGGTCTGAAACCTCGCACAGCTACCCTTTGAATCACCTTTTCAGTATTCTGTATCTGCATGGCAGAGAAAAAGATACGCGTACTGATCGCGAAACCGGGGCTGGACGGCCACGATCGCGGCGCGAAAATCATTGCGCGGGCGCTGCGTGATGCCGGGATGGAAGTGATCTACACCGGCCTGCGGCAGACGCCGGAGATGATCGCCACGGCCGCGCTTCAGGAAGATGTGGACGTCATCGGCCTTTCCATCCTTTCCGGCGCGCATAACACGCTCTGCCCGCGCCTGATGGACCTGCTGCGCCAGCACGGCATGAAGGACGTGACCGTGCTGATCGGCGGGATCATTCCCGAAGCTGACATTCCGGCGCTGAAAAAAGCGGGGATCGCGGAAGTCTTTCTGCCGGGCACCACTACCCAAGCCATCGTCGATTTCATCCGCCAGCGCGTGGCCGCTGCTTCCCAGGGAGTTTCAGAGAAGTGAGCGGGACGATCAAAGAATCGCGCAAGGAACGCAGCTTCGACGCGCCCTCGCCGGCCGCTCAGAAGAACACGCGGCAGATGATCGATCTGCTCACCACCATCAAGAGCGAAGAAGAGAAGATTCGCCAGGGCGGTGGCCCGAAAGCCATCGAAGCACAGCATAAAAAGGGCAGGCTTACCGCGCGCGAGCGCATCGCCAAACTGGTCGATCCGCAATCCGAGTTTTTCGAACTGGGCCTCTACGCGGCGTATGGCATGTACGAGGAGTGGGGCGGCGCGCCCGCGGCGGGAACGATCACGGGCCTCGGGCAGGTAGCCGGGCGGCGTGTGATGATCGTCGCCAATGACGCCACCGTGAAAGCCGGCGCGTTCTTCCCGATGACCGCGAAAAAAGTGATCCGCGCCCAGAACATCGCCATCGAGAATCGCATCCCGACGATCTACCTGGTCGATTCCTCCGGCATCTTTCTTCCTCTGCAGGAGGACGTTTTTCCCGATACCGACGATTTCGGCCGCGTGTTCCGCAACAATGCGGTGATGAGCGCCATGCGTATCCCGCAGATCACCGCGATCATGGGCATGTGCGTGGCAGGCGGCGCTTATCTGCCCGTAATGTGCGACAGCATCCTCATGACGGAAGGCAGCGGCCTTTTTCTCGCGGGTCCAGCGCTCGTGCAGTCTGCGATCGGGCAGAAAACCTCGGCGGAAGAGCTCGGCGGCGCGCAGATGCACGCACAGATCAGTGGCACCATCGACTTCCGCGAGCCGGACGATGCGTCGTGCCTGAACCGCATCCGCTCGTTGGTCGAGAAGATGGGCCATCCAGCCTCCGCCCCTTTCGATCACAAACCCGTGGAGCCGCCCGCCCGTCCCGGCGAAGAAATCTACGGTATCTTTTCGGCCGAGCCTTCGAAGCAATACGATATGCGCGACATCATCGCGCGCATAGTTGACAGAAAAGATGGCGGCAGCAGCTTCGACGAGTACAAAGCCGAATACGGCCAGACGATCATCTGCGGCTATGCGCGCATCGGCGGCTGGGCAGTAGGAATCGTCGCGAACCAGAAAAAGAGCGTCACCGTAGCGGCGCCCGGCACCGGCGACAAGCGCATCGAATTTGGCGGCGTGATTTACACCGAAGCCGCGGACAAGGCCGCGCGCTTCATCCTCGACTGCAACCAAAACCTCATCCCGCTGGTTTTTCTGCACGATGTGAACGGCTTCATGGTCGGCAAGGAGGCGGAGTGGAGCGGCATCATCCGCGCAGGCGCCAAAATGGTGAACGCCGTGGCCAATAGCGTGGTGCCGAAGATCACCGTGATCTGCGGGGGCAGCTTCGGCGCCGGGCATTACGCCATGTGCGGCAAGGCCTACGACCCGCGCTTCATTTTCGCCTGGCCCACGGCGCGGTACGCGGTAATGAGCGGCGAGTCCGCCGCTGGTACGCTGGTCGAAATCAAGATCAAGCAGCTCGAACGCGAGGGCAAGAAGCTGAGTGACGCGGAGAAAAAGGAACTCTTCGAATCGGTCCGCGCCACCTACGAGCATCAGACCGACCCGCGCTATGCCGCCGCGCGCCTCTGGGTGGATGCCATCATCGATCCCGCGCGCACACGCGAAGCCCTGATCGAAGCGCTCGAATGCGCCGCGCTGAACCCGGCCATACCCGAATTCAAAACCGGGGTCTTGCAAACCTGATCGCCGCCCTTTAATTATAGAAACGGAGCTTCCTTGGAAACGGTGACGGTAGTCGAATGCCCGCGAGACGCCTGGCAAGGCCTCGCGAACATCATCCCGACGGAAGAAAAAGTAAAATACCTGAAAAGCCTCGTGTCTCTCGGCTTTCGCCACATCGACGCGGTCAGCTTCGTCTCTCCCAAGCACGTGCCGCAAATGGCGGACAGCGAGGCCGTGATGCGCGAATTGAGCCACGTAAAATCGCCCTCGGGCGAGTCGCCGGACATCATCGGCATCGTCGTGAACGAGCAGGGGCTCGAACGCGCCCTCGCCACGCCCGGAGTGACCACTATTGGCTACCCGTACTCAATCTCCGCGTATTTCCGCCGCGCCAACGCCAACATGTCGCGGGCCGAATCCCGCGCGCTCGTGGAAAAGCTGCAGAAGGAAGCGAAAGCAAAGTCGCGCCAGCTCGTGATCTACATCTCCATGGCGTTCGGCAACCCCTACGAAGAACCCTGGGGGCCGGAAATCGTCGAAGACACGATGATCTGGCTGAAGGACATCGGAGTGCGGCTCGTTTCTCTCGCGGACACGGTGGGCACGGCGTCGCCGGACGACGTAGCTCGCGTGTACGAAGCGGCCAGCAAGTGCGTCGCGGGCGTCGAGATCGGCGTGCACCTCCACAGCCGCCCCGACCGCGCATCCGAAAAGATCCTCGCGGCTTACAAGGCCGGCTGCCGCCGCTTCGACGGCGCGCTCACCGGCCTGGGCGGCTGCCCTTTCGCCGGCGATGAACTCGTAGGCAATGTCCCAACGGAAACAGTACTGGCGACACTCGCCGCGCGCGGCGTAGCAACGGGAATCGATACGAAGTCGCTCGCCATCGCCTGCGCGATGACCGGCGAATTGCGCGAGCGCTACGCCCACGCGCCGGCGCCGGAAGCGGCAAAGCCCAACTAGTCGCGCACAAGATGAGCTACGAAACACTCCAACTCGAGCACAAAGGCGAAGTCGCCACGCTCACGCTCAATCGCCCGGAGAAGCGCAACGCCATCTCCCCGCAAATGATTGACGACCTGCTGGTGGCGCTCCAGGAAATCGAAAGCAGCGCCTCGCGTGTAGCGATCATCACAGGGGCGGGCAAAGCCTTCTGCGCCGGGATGGACCTCGAAGCCCTTCGCTCCCTCGCCGGCCAATCGATCGACCAGAGCCTTGCAGACTCGCGCCTGTTCGCGAATCTCCTCTACCGCATTTACAGCTTCCCCAAGCCGGTCATCGCCGCCGTCAACGGCCCTGCGATCGCCGGCGGCTGCGGAATCGCCACGGTCGCCGACTTCACGCTGGCGGTGCCGGAAGCGAAGTTCGGCTACACCGAAGTGAAGATTGGATTCATCCCCGCGATCGTCTCCGTGTTCCTGCGCCGGCAGACCGGAGAGAAAGTCGCACGCGATCTGCTGATCAGCGGGAGGATCGTAGACGCGGCCGAGGCGCACCGTTTCGGACTGGTCACCGAAATCGTCCCTTCGGATAAGCTATCCGCCCGCGTGCAGGAGTTTGCTGGTATATTGCTCGCGGCGAGCCCCGCGAGCATCACCCGCACGAAGCGCCTGCTCCTTGGATACGAAGAATCTGCCCTGAAAGCGGAACTGGAAATGGCGATCCGCGAAAACGCCGCCATTCGCTCCACCGCGGATTTTCGCGAAGGGCTTTCCTCATTCCTCGAGAAACGCGAGCCCCGCTGGCCGGGACGGTAAACGGTAACCGATCCGAATGAAAGATTATTCCGAAGCAATCACGCGCGTACGCTACGCCGAAACCGATCAGATGGGCGTGGTGCACCACGGGAATTATTTCACCTGGTTTGAGATCGGGCGCGTCGAACTCTGCCGCGAAGTCGGCTTCGAGTACAAGCAGATGGAAACCGAGGACGACAGCTTCATCGTCGTCGCCGAGGCCCATTGCCGCTACAAACGCCCCGCGCGCTTCGACGACGTTCTCGAAATCCGCACCCGAGTCACACAATCGCAGCGCCGCACCCTGCGCTTTGGATACGAAATCTTCAATCAAGCCACCGGCGAGCTGATCGCCACCGGCGAAACGCTGCACGTAATCTGTGACAGCCTGGGCCGGCCGAAATCCCTGCCGGAGAAATATCGCCAGTTCTTTCCGGTGTCGAACGGAGCAGCGGAAGGCGCCACGCGAGAAGAGCGCATCTCGAATCCCGAACAATCCAGCCAGTAGCCGCTCAAGCAAGCTGCCAAATCGACCTCAAAAAAAAACGGCGGAGGATTCTCCGCCGTTTTTCGTTCAAAGTTGCCGCAACAAAGCGCGATGGGCTCTACTTGCCGTCGTGATCCGCGTCGCCACCCTTTGAGGCCTGTGCCGGGGCTTTCACCTGGCTGGCTGCGCTTCCGGCGGTGCTGATCGTCACCGTGTCTTCCGTCGCACCCGGCGCTTTGTTACCTCCACTCTGTTTCGGCGCCTGATAGGTTTGTGAGACCTGCGCCGCTTGCTGTGGGCTGGACACACCACTCACTAAATTCGCCATTAAACTACCTCCATTCAGTGGATCGGCAGGCGGAGGGGATACTTTAGGCTCCTACTAAATCGCGATTCGTCACAGGCTAACTCAGTGACCGCGCCAGGAATGTGCCAAAACGGTACCCGGCGATGTATTTGAAAGGCGCCGTGCCGAGCGAATAATGCCCGCAAGGCAGCAGCAAACTCTTGATCTGCACACCCCGCCCACGCGCTGCATCCAGAAAAGAGTTCGTGAACTCGGGCCAAAATGTAGGATCGTAGCTACCGCTAACGGTAAAGATTTTCTTCCCGGCGCCCTCGAGCCTCGAGATATACGGAAACGGGCTGATCGGCGACCAGTAGTGCCGAGCCTCTTCGGGCGATATTTTCGCCCCCAGCGATTCCCACACGTTCATCGTCGTCAAGCCATTCGCCACCACGTCGCCAAAAT
>Ga0302325_10028348_pt1 | contig 11588 bp, 6 predicted proteins | sample Palsa_T0_2_FD_201948 | JGI IMG/M metagenome (GOLD analysis project Ga0302325, IMG submission 201948) | Peat permafrost microbial communities from Stordalen Mire near Abisko, Sweden - Palsa_T0_2 | ecosystem: Environmental > Terrestrial > Soil > Palsa > Peat permafrost | place: Sweden: Abisko... | reverse complement strand
ATCGGCTGAACCTGGCGCCAGAACAATTAGGCGGATACGCGTGCAGGTGCCGCCACAACTCGACCACGCAAAGTAATCGAGATCGGCCTTATGACCCGACACCGCGAGCGTCCACGATGCTCTGTCTCGCGGCTCCGACGTTCGCATCCTCAAGGCGAGGCTCGCCCGCCAGACACACGGCGATCCGGCATACCTCATCGCGGCAAATGAGTGTGGGTGCCTGACGTAGCTGGCTGGTTAGTCATTCCGCCGATTAACGTCGTTGTCGATCACGCGATCGCTGCGGTGGGCGGCGAACCAGGCCGACTGCCGGGACATCCGTTCGGCCGCTGGCGTGTCACGGGTCACCCCGTAAACCGTTCCCGGGAAATCCAGCGATTCCTGGATCTCCCAGATCTGCTCATGCTGACCCGGCGGATATATCCGGGCCGGATCACCCACGGCGACCCACCCGATCGGGACCGTCGCCCCCGGCGGCAGGACCGTGTTGACCTGCACGACGCCGTGGATCCGCACCTCGCTGCCCGCCCCGGCCACGCAGCCGGGGAACAAGGCCGCGCCGGTGGCCAGGAAGCAGCCATCGCCGACCCGCGCGCCGTTGACATGGGCATGCGGGCCGACCAGGACATCATCGCCGACCACGACGGCGTGCCCGGCCCGGCCGCGGAGCACGGCGTTCTCCATCACGACGCTCCGCGCTCCAACGCTGACCTGCCCGTCTTCAGCGGTCAGCACGGCCCCGAACAGTATGCGGGCACCGGGCCCGATACGCACCGCCCCGCACACGACCGCCGTCGGCGCGACATACGCGCTGGGATCGATCTCCGGGACAAGGCCGCGATGCTCAATCAGCACACATCCCATATTGCCAGCAACCAGAACCGATGGCGATCATCTCAGCGGCATGCTCAACCAGCGGCGTGAGAGGACGAGGAACAGTCCACGCAATTGCTTAACACGTTTCCGCGGAACGCTTGACACATCGTGGCGTTGCGAAAGGCGCGGCCCGACGGGCGCCCGCTCGGCGCCCTTATGTGGGTGATCTTCAATAACCTGCGCCCTGCGGGCAGCATAACACCTGACATGTAGAGTGATCGAGGCGCAATATACCTTGATCGTTGGGCCCCACGATCACCTCTATGTCAAACAAAATGAGGACGAGTTCTATGAAAGCACCTGAGTTCTGTTCGCGTCCGACCGCCCGTCGTGTTCAAGGCGATCTCGCTGCCGGGCCACCTGGTAGATGTCATGCGGTCACAGGCCTGGATACATGCGACGGGGTCCTGGTCCACCGAGAAGCGGATCTCGCCACGCCCGCGGCGGAAGACTGTGGGCCTCCGGCCCCCATGAGGGCGGCAAACGACCCACGGCGCGATACGCAAGACATAGCCGACTGTCTCAAAACACCAACTGGCGTTCTCTGTTTTATGGGTTCATCTAGTGTTCGAGGAGCTTCATCCGGGAGGCGAAATGAGACGGAGACCGCTGCCAAGGTCACACCATGAGTGGAATTTCGCGGGACTGGCCCCCTGGCCCGTTGCTGCGGGCGTTGACCTGGAGGAAGTTAGGCGGGATCCAGGGGCGCGTTGTTGCCGGGAGTGCGGGCGCAGGCTTTTGCTCCTTCTTCTGCAGTCCAGCACGTGGGTTTCGCGTCGGGTAGAGCATGTTAGCTTCCGCGACGACAGGTCCGCGGTGCGGCGCGTGACCGCCGAGTTTTACGTGCCCGAGCAGGCGCCGATCTTCCGCGGGGACGATGGTCAGGACTACAGTCTTGTTCCGCTATCGGTGATGCGCCGCAAGACCCTGGTAAATTTTCAGATCCGCGACGACGAGGACAGGCCAGTTACGATGCCGTCGCTGCGCCAGAACCAGGCGATCACCGAGTCGCTGCTCCTGGCGTGCGCCGATGCCACGACGGTGGGACACAGTAGCCAGAGCCTTGAGAGCCGACAAATTGAGGACTTTATTCACCGCGTCGTCAGCGGTACACAGCAGGAACTTGTTGCCGCCTACCTCTCGCTGAAACCCGACGAACCGGGGGCCGTTCGGAAGCCCGCCCCGGAGGCCGTTCGGAGGCTTGCCGCGCAACCGGGATTCAAGGCGATCCTTGATCGCATGGCCGACGGCTTTGTTCTTTGGGTGATGATCCCCGCTGGCGGGCCCCGGCGTCGTGTGCTGACATTTTCGTGCGACGAGCCGTTGTACTTGCACTATCGAGAGTCCGGCCACAAGAAGGGCGATCACAAGTCCGGTCGCGAGACAGATACGTATGAGACGGGAAACCTGCTGAAACCCTGGCGCCTCGCTGTCTTGAGCTCAGCGCTAGGTTTGACGCCGACGCGAATACAATTTCCGGTACCGGGGGCAGAGAATGCTGCCAGCTTCCACTTCGAGATCGACGCTCCCAAAGGAGTGCAGATAGTCGAAGCAAGTTTGCTGGCCGGGCCTCCAGGGGGGAAGAATCCAGCTTTCGATCGCGTACAAGGCTGCTTCCCGACTGTAGGCCTGCATGTCATCGAAGTGCCGAATGGGTCGCTGTCGAGAGCTCGGATCGGCCTGCAGGTAGCCAACCGCGGCTGGCTGTTGACCTCCATGTTTTCCTGTTGGGCCGTTTTTGGGTTCCTGCTCGCTTTCGCCATACACCGTGCTGCACTTAAGCTGACCGGTGACCTGCCGGTCGTTATTCTGATCGCTCTCGCTGCTGCCGTAGCAGGCTTCGTCGCACAGTCCGATGCACACGGACTGGCAGCCCATCTCTTGAAGTGGGTGCGCTCACTGGCTCTTATCGCTGCTGCCCTGCCGCTAGTTGCCATGACCTTCATCGCCTTCGAAGCAGCCGCCCCCACCCACGTCGGCCCTGCCTTGTGGTCGGCAGTCGGTTTCAGCGGGGCCATAGCCTTGCTTCTCCTTGCCGTCTGCTGCCGCTCCTGGTGGCATCAGCGAAAGACCGTCCTATCCCCCTGGGAGCAGGATCGTGAACGCGAACCCCCCGGGAAGCATGACCGTAAACCCGAATCCCCGCTCCCGCCAAAACAATTCGACCTTGCTGAAAAAGAATATGGCTATAATAAACCTGCCATACGCGTGAATACCGCTGAGGGGTGGCACAAGGATTTTCAGTTGAACAAAGAATCCGAACAAGAATTGATTACTGGTCTTCGTCGGCCACTCAGTCATGTCAGGTAGGGTGCTAATGCCCACCTGTCCTGACGAATTTCCATAACACAGTGGACCATAGGCTGGAGGGAAGGCACCCGAACCGAGGTATCTTGGGATAAGCAGGAATGATCGGACGAGACAGGACCTCAGCCGCCGCTAGTACGGCAGTAGCCATTCGCTATCTGACCTGGGAGCTTGTGACATTTCGGGAGAGCCGGGTGCGCTGGTGGTACCAGGCTGACAGGGCCTGGTGACGGCGCCGCCAGGCTAACCAGTGCCCGGCGGCGCCGGGCGGGGGCGGATGAGCGAGCAGCCGTCCGGTCTCGGGGACGGTCAGCGGGATCAAGCCGGTGTCAGCGGGCGGTGGCTGATCCGGCCGGACCGGGGCGGGTGCCCGGGTGTCAGTGCGGCGGCGTAGCAGGGCTGCGGTGACGGCGCAGATGGCCAGGGCGGCCATGGCCAGCACGGTGTGCCGGGCGATGGCGGTGTAGAGCCGGACCTGGGATTCATCGAGCCCGAAGCAGCCTTTGCCAGACCGGAAATCCTCTTCCACCGGCCATCTCAGGCCTGCGGCGCGGATCAGCCGGGTCAGCGACACCGGCTGGCCTTGGGGGATGTAGCAGTAGCAGAAGGCGAGTTCGCTGGTGGCCAGGTGGCGGCGGATGAGCAGGTAGTGCCGTGGGGAGGCGGTGGCCAGCCACGCCCAGGCGTACCAGCGGGCGCCTTTGGAGCCCGTCCCGGCGGAGCGGATCTCCCAGCGGCGGTCCCTGGCCGGCAGCCGGGCGGCCGCGTCCTTGCAGGTGATCCTCACCCCGCGGGCCAGGGTGAGATGGAAGTTCGACGGGATCCGCAGCACGTACGCCTGGCCGCGGGCCTCCAGGTACTCGCGCAGCTGGGTGCAGTTGCCGTAGACCTCGTCGCCGCAGGCGAAGTCGAGCCGGATGCCGTCGGCGAGGACCTCGCCGATCAGGTCGATGGCCAGCTGGCCCTTGGTGCGGAAGACCAGGTCCGGCGGCAGCTTCATGAGCTTGCGCCGGGCTGGATCCTCCAGCTGCTCGCGCGGGATCCACTGCCGGGCCGCGATCAGGGCGTGCCCGGTGCCCTCGCGGGCATAGGCCAGGTGCACCGTGGTGATGCCGTTGGCTACCTTCCCGGCGCAGCCCAGGTAGTGGCGCTTGACCCCGGCCGTGCACTCGCCCTGCTTGACCTGGCCGGTCTCATCGATCGCGCCGACCGCCAGGCCGCGGCGGCCGCCGGTGCGGGCGGCCTGGTCCAGGCCGCCGACCGCGAACCGGCGCACTACCCGCATCGCCGCGGCAGCATCCCAGACGGCCCGGCTGAGCAGCCGCTGCATCCGGTCCGGGCTCCGGTCCCCGACCTGCTCGGCCAGCGTCCAGCCGTTGCGCCGCGGGATCTGGCTCATCAGCGCGGCGGCGTATTTGCCTGCCTGCAACCAGGGCTCGACCCGGGTGAAACACGGGCGCAGCAGGTCCATCAGCTCGGCGCGCTTCCGCCGGCCCAGGCCGACGCCTATCCTGGCGGCAGCAGCCGCCTCCGGTTTTGTTGTCTTCACACACGCATAATCGCCAGGCGGCTGCGCTATGCGAAGACCTAAAGCTCGCTCAGCCGCAGGTCAAACCCCGAATGGCTACTGCCGTACTAGCAGTCAGGAAGAAATTGGACACCCATGCGGTGGCGGCTAGTCAGCACATGCACCATCGGCGTGACAAAGTGACTAAGTTACCTGGCGTGCCCATCCGCTTCTCGGCATGAGTGCGTGTTGCAACGCTCCCAGCGGAGGTCTCAACGTGCCAATTTACCCAGTCTGTATGAGCCCTGCGGACGCCGCCGGACGGGCCGCGCCGGACGGTGCCGTCGGTCGCGGGTAAGCCCAGCCGGCTCAGTCTGCGGCCCTGGCAAGATCGCTCGACGGCGTGCTCCCGTCTGGTTGCCGCGCTGCCCGCCCGCCTCTGGCCCGCTTGCTCAGCAGCTACGTCGATGTCGTGGGCAACCGCAGCCCGATCGCGATCGCCGGGGGATGGCCGTCCGATGCCGAGGCGTCCGCATAGTGACGGCGTCGAGCTATGCGTTACCACCGGGGGCTTGCCCGGCACCGTGCTTCCGCGGGCATGACAGCTGCGGGATCTCACGGAGGATGGCGAGTCATCCCCGGAACCCGGCGGCCGCGACCTCGCCGAAGTGGCCCTGTCCGGGCCGCCTATGACCCACCCCGACACCATTAGGCCCCACCCGGGCCTGAAAATGATGCCCTACTTTTTTTCGAATATTACCTGTGAGCTGCGAGCCCCGTTACGGAATCGAACCGTAGACCTTCTCCTTACCATGCATGCTGGTTTCGTCCGATGCCATCGCATTGGGTCGGATTGTCGCAGGTCGGAGGGATTGCGGCGTCTGGGCACGTCGTGCTCTGTCTGCTATTGCCCGGCGGGGTTGTCACTGGTTCTGTCACTGGCCTCCCGGACCTCGCCTTCCTTCCAAACGCAGCTGCGCGGTTAAAGGCGAACCGTAGGTCCTGCTCGTTCCATTATTGAAATTCTTTTGACCGAACGGCTGTGGTACCACTGTCCGAGACGTGGGGAGCTAACTGACTCGGGCTCGCTGACTATCCTTGCCGCTTGTACCAGCTCGTCAAGTTCTTCCGCACACGGCAGGCGAAGGTGGCGGCAGGGTGTCCGGATGAGCAGTCTGGACATCGGCTACATGTCAGCTACCTAATCCACTCGGGCCTGCGGCGCCGCCGACCGGGATCGCGACGGCCAGCTTGGCGGGGAGATGGCCGCAGTCGCGGGCAAGGGCGCCCGGCGGTGTCGGCACGCCCGGCTTGCTGGTAGCAGGCACCGGACTGCTCCTGAAGTGGGCGCGCAGGTCGTGGTGCAGATACGCTGGTGCGTCCTGGGGGCTGACTGCGGGATGCTCGCGAAGGACCAGCGGGTCCCTCATTTTGGGGCGATCTCGCGGGGCGAAGAATGCCGCCGCTCGCTGCAGGACCTCCTTCTCCTTCGTCTTATTCCGCTTACGGAGTTCCCGCAGCTCCGCGGACTCACCGCTGGTCACGACAGACCCTACGCCGTCGTCGATATCGGCGAGCTTGAGCTAGCGGTGCAGGCAGGACTAAGAGATCCCGAAGTCCTTCGCAATCTGCGACAGCGGAGCTTCGCCCTCGCGGGCGGCCGTGACCACGTCCCGGCAGAACTCTGGAGGAAACGCCTTCGGCATGTGAACATCCTTCCAGCGAGGAGCAGATTCTCACAGGCAAGGAGTCAACGGGGCTGGGGCAGTCCCGTTGATGATCAAAATGTCCGCACAAGCGGGAGAAGGTCACCCTCGGCGCGCTCAACCCCAGTCGAGTTTGAGAGTATCTACATGACCGCATACGCGGCCAGAAGCTACTCAAAGCGAGTGTCAACAGGACGTTCAGCAAGTCCGAGCTGCTGCCTACCGCAGCACTCTCTCGGTAAGGAGATGACCGTGCTAGGCCGTCTCAACAGGCAGCAGTGGTGGGCCTACCGTCGTCGCTCGCTCACCCTGACGCCGACCGAGCAGAGCCTGATGGTCGACGTCGTGGCGCGGCTGCCGCGGCGCATCATCGACTCACACACCCACTGCAACCTGCCTGAACACGTCGGCGCCCTGCCTGAAAGCTACCGCAGGCTACCGTTGACGACGTTTCCACATTATACATTGGATGATGCTCAATATTCGCGCACGATACTCTGGCCGGACCACCACGTCACGTCACTGCGATTCGCCGGCTCATTCCACGGGATCGACCATCGCGCGGCGAACACGTATCTGCTGGAAAATGTCGCAGACTACGGCGACGAGTTCGTCTGTTACGGCATTCCGGATGATGTAGCCTACACCAAATCGTTGCTAAAGCACCCGGCCGTCCGTGCACTGAAGATGTACCATCGTTATCGCCAACCGGCAGCGACGACGCTCGCCGAATTCCTGCCGGACCCGATTCTTGCGAACGCGGCCGAGGTTGGGGTCCCGCTCGTACTACATCTTCCGCAGCCGCCGGCGCACTCGGCCGACGAACTGGTCCACGTCATGTCGGCCCATCCGAACCTGCGCGTTATCCTGGCGCACGTGGGGACCGCCAGACCAGGCTCGTTGGACGATCTGGAAGCGCTTCGCATGCTCTCGCGCCGCACGAACGTCTCACTGGACACGGCGGTAGTGATGGACAGCGGACTGCTGGAGCAGGCGCTCCTGCTCTACGGGCCGGACCGGGTCATGTATGGATCCGACGAGCCGCTCAGTCAGATTTCCGTGGCCGAGTATGAGCATCCGGAAAAAGGAAGGCAGTGGGTGTCGGCGACGAGGTATCACTGGTTGGATGAGACCGACGCTGCCACGTACGGGGATCGAACGGGCCCAGAGATGCTAATTCACTTCGCTGAATTGCGCGCGATACACGATGCAATTGCCCGGCTGTTCTCCGGCGATCAGTATAGGAAAGCGTTGGAGGAGGTCTTCCGCGGAGCAGCGTTGCGACTGTTCGCGCTCACCGAGCAACGCTTACGCGACACGGAGCCGCATGCCTTCGGCGGCGCACGCGTGGCTCTGCCAGGCCAACCCGAGGAGCAGTCCTGCTCGCGTGCACTACCGTGGCTTCGTCTCCAGAGTGCCGGCGTGCACGGTACCGTGGTGCTGTAGCCCCGGTCAGACTGCGGGGGTCGATATTGCCAACCCCGCCAGTCGTCGGCGCGGGTTTCGGCGCGAGCCGCCTGCAGCTAGGTGACCGGCCTACTACCAAATCAGATCGACTCCTCAACTATCGGACGATTGAGGGCCAGCACCCGTGACCACTATGAAGTCTCCGACCGCCGCTCGGACTGCCGCAACCCTCGCAGTCGGCGGCCCTCCGACAATGCAGGACGTAATCCTCACCCTGCAGGACTACTGGGCCGCCTACGGCGCCACAATCTCCCAGCCGTTCAACACCGAAGTCGGTGCAGGTACCGCCAACCCAGCCACGGCGCTCCGCGTGCTCGGCCCCGAGCCCTGGAAGGTGGCGTATGTCGAGCCCAGCGTCCGCCCGGACGACGCGCGCTACGGGGAGAACCCGAACCGCCTGCAGACGCACACCCAGTTCCAGGTGATCATCAAGCCGGAGCCTGGAGACCCTCAGGAGGTCTACCTGGACAGCCTAGAGGCCATCGGTATCGACTTGCACCGGCACGACGTGCGTTTCGTGGAGGACAACTGGGCCTCGCCCGCGCTGGGTGCCTGGGGACTGGGCTGGGAGGTTTGGCTCGACGGAATGGAGATCACGCAGTTCACCTACTTCCAGCAGGCCGGTGGGGTGGCGCTGCAGCCGGTCTCGGTCGAGATCACTTACGGACTCGAGCGCATCCTGATGGCGCTCCAGGGCGTCGACCACTTCACGAAGATCCAATACGCACCCGGTGTCACCTACGGCGAGCTCTTTGCCCAGGCCGAGTACGAGATGAGCCGGTACTACCTGGACGACGCCAACGTCGACTTTAATCGCGAGCTGCTTGCCGGGTATGCCGCTGAGGCTGAGCGGATGATCGCTCTGGAGCTGCCCGTTCCGGCCTACCTCTACGTGCTCAAGTGCAGTCACACGTTCAACGTCCTCGATGCCCGCGGTGCAATGAGCACCACAGAGCGCGCGAAGGCGTTCGGGGTGATGCGCAACCTGACCCACCAGGTGTCCCTGCTGTGGATGCGGCGCCGGGAGGAGCTGGGGCATCCGCTGGGCGTGGTGCCTCCCCCGGAGCCGGCGCGGCCGCTCCACGCGGCGCCGACGGCCGCTGGGCCGACGACGCTGTTGTTGGAGGTCGGCTTCGAGGAGCTGCCCCACGTTGACGTCCGGCGCACGGCCGAGGCCCTGCGCTCCGCAGTGGAGGACGGGCTGGCCGCAACCAGCCTCGAGCACGGCGCGGTGACCGTCTCGGCGACGCCGCGGCGGGTGGTACTGACCGTGGCCGGAGTAGGGCCACGTGAAAGCACCCGTACCACAATCGTGCGCGGCCCCCGAGCCACGGCCGCCTGGGACGCCGGCGGGCAGCCGACGAAGGCGCTTGCCGGATTCCTGCGCGGACAGGGCGTGACTGCCGAACAGGTCATCCGGGCCGATGTGAACGGTACCGAGTACGTGACGGTCACCCGCACCGAGGAGGGTCGCGGCTCCCCTGAGCTGCTCGTCGAAGTGCTACGCCAGGCGATCACCGGGCTACGCGCCAGCAAGAACATGCGATGGGCCGATCCACATCTGAGCTACTCGCGCCCGATCCGCTGGCTGGTTGCGATGCTTGGCGACGCCCCCCTGCCGCTCACCGTCTCATCCCTGGCGGCCGACACCGTTACCCGCGGGCTACGCTTCGGCGCGGAGCCGACGCTGCAGGTGGACAGCGCGGACGGTTTCGCCGAACTCCTCACGGGCGCGGGTGTCGTCCTAGATCGCGACCAGCGCCGCGCGCTCGTGGTGGTGGGCGCCCGGGAATGTGCCCTGTCGGTGGACGGCGAGATCGAGGTCGAGCGGGAAAGCGCTTTGCTCGACGAGATCACGGACCTTGTCGAGAGCCCGACGCCGCTGCTCGGCTCGTTCGAGGAGCGGTACTTGGAGCTTCCGTCACAGGTCCTCACCACCGTGATGAAGAAGCACCAGCGCTATCTTCCGGTCGTCCGGGACGGCGCGCTGCTTCCGTACTTCGTGACGATGGCCAATGGGCCGTGCGACGAGGATCTGGTGCGGGCGGGCAATGAGTCTGTCATCCGGGCACGCTATGAGGACGCCTCATACTTCTGGCGGGCAGACCTCAAGATCGCCCCGGCCGAGTTCCGCGCGCTGCTGGCAAGACTGACCTTCGAGGACAAGCTCGGTTCCGTCGGCCAACGCGCCGACCGGATCGGCGTGATCGCCCGGACTGTCGCCCGGGTCACCGGCCTCGATGATGACGCGACGAAGGTCGTCGGCCGGGCGGCGGAGCTGGCGAAGTTCGACCTCGCGACGCAGATGGTGGTTGAGCTGCCCAGCCTGGCCGGCGTGATGGCCCGCGAGTACGCGCTGCAGGCGGGCGAACAGGCCGCCGTGGCCGACGCGTTGGCGGAGATCGAGCAGCCGCGCTCTGCGGAGGACATGCTCCCGGCGTCGTCGGCCGGCGCGGTGATGTCCCTCGCCGATCGGCTCGACCTGCTCGTTAGCCTGTTCACCGTCGGGGCGCAGCCGACAGGCAGCTCAGACCCCTACGGCCTCCGCCGCACGGCGCTAGGCATCCTGCGCGTGCTGCGGGCGAACCCTCAGTTGCGGGCGCTGTCGGTGAGTGAGGCGGTGACTATCGCCCAGGATGCGCTCGGCGAGCAGGGGGTCGAGGCGCCGGACGCCGCGGCGGCTGACGCGGTCGCCTTTGTGGCGCAGCGGCTCGAACAGCAACTCGTCGAGGCTGGGCACCCGCTGGCGCGGATCAGGGCCGTGATGGTCCGGGCCGACCGGCCAGTCGACGTCGACCGGTTTCTCTCGCAGCTCGACCGCCTAGTCGACACCGCAGCTTTCTCGGCCCTGGTGGCGGCAGTGCAGCGGGTGCTCCGCATCGTCCCGGCCGACACCTCTGCGACGGTGGACGACGCCGACTTGCTCACGCCGGCCGAGCAACAGCTCGCAGCGGCGCACCGGCATGTGGTGGCGGCGCTGGCTAGGTCGCTGCAGCCCGACCTAGCGCATTACGTCGTCGCGGCTGAGGCCCTGCCGTCAGCGATCAACCGCTTCTTCGACGACGTGCTGGTGATGGACGCCGACCCCGTACTAAGGGCGGCCCGGCTCGGCTTGCTGGCCAGCATCGCGGGGACGGCGCAGACATTCCTCGACTGGTCAGCGCTCTGATCCGCACCTGACGGCTCACCGTCGGATACACCGGGACGGCTACCGAGGCCCCCAGCAACCGACTGTCGATGGTGATCTTTCCGCTCTTCCAATCACAGGCATATCGGCCACAGGGGCTTGCGCATACACGGCCCTTGAGGTTCACTAAGTTGAGGTCCACTAATGGAACAGCACTGAAATGGCCCGCTTGTGCACCTGACTGAGAACGCCTGTCCGTACTCGCGTCTTCGAGGATAATGCGGCACTCCCCGAATCGACATGCACATATGAAGAATGACGTTGTTAATCGCGACGCCATCGATGATCTCGACGGATCGGTCGAGGGTCGCCGAATCCGTTTCGGCCTTACCGCAGGAGCCGACGGCCTCCAGCGGCGAAGAACGGCACTTTACAGCGGAGAGGAGGAGCTTATGAAGAAGCCTCGTTGTAAACATTCAGGTATACATTCAGGTATCCCTGTTACGTATGTCTAGCTGTGCGTGACGGGTTCTGGGTGCAGTTCAGGCCATGGCGGGGATGGGCGGTATCCAGGGGTTTCCGGCGAGGGCGTCTTTGA
>Ga0302325_10028346_pt1 | contig 11589 bp, 9 predicted proteins | sample Palsa_T0_2_FD_201948 | JGI IMG/M metagenome (GOLD analysis project Ga0302325, IMG submission 201948) | Peat permafrost microbial communities from Stordalen Mire near Abisko, Sweden - Palsa_T0_2 | ecosystem: Environmental > Terrestrial > Soil > Palsa > Peat permafrost | place: Sweden: Abisko... | reverse complement strand
GCTCAGGATTATACTTTTCTCATATTCGAATTCTTTAATCCTGAGCTTGAACCATCCTCATCATGTCTTCGGCTACTGCTGAGTGCAAACGCTGTCGAGATGGAGATTTAAATAACCATTGGGATCATCGGACCAAAGTAACATTCCAAACGATATATAATAGAGTGAAGTTTCTCCTCGAGAACAAACTGCGTAAATGGAAGAAAGACCCCCAAGCAGCGAAGAAAGAACTCCAAGGAGCGATGCGAGAGCTGTTGGCAAAGTACATTGGTGATTCTCTCTACTCTGCGTATCGTAAACTTAAGTCTTACCAATTCGGTTTCTCTTCTAGAACGCGCAATCGGTCGACAAATTGTCAAGACAAAAGCTATTTTCAACAGGTCAAATCTCTTCTCCTAAAAAGACAACCCAGACACGCCAAATCATTTCAGATAGGCCTTTAACGGAAACTATACAGGCTTCCCTGCAAACAAACTAAGTTTGAGGAGCGAACCCCATATTCTAGAGTGTTTCGAGGCTCTCGAGAGTAACGAATTATATATCGAGGACTTGGAAAAAGCGCCAGACCAAGATGAACCTAAATCTTAGCTTGTAATAGCCGCGGCAAATGCGTTCAGGAAGTATATCTGTATATCTTAGTAGCTGTCTATTCAACTGCAAATAGCTGCTAACACAATATACAGGGGAATATATAAGCAGACCTATAAAGGATTTTTAAAAATGTCTCGTTAGAGACGGTTCTGCTGGTCTTAGAGGCTAGAAGTGGGACTTTTTATAGCGAGAAGAGTTTTATAAATTTTTATATTAGAGATTACTATAGAAATGGAGTGATAAATATTTGAAAGCTTTAATAGAATTATTAAAAAACGGATTATTAAAGCTCGTTCGAATTAACACATATACTACAGCAAGGGGGAAACTCACCAAGAAACTCCCAGCACGTTATTCACCTAGGGGTATAGCTAGGCAGAAGCCAGGACGCGTTGTCGTAAGGCATTTCTGCGACTAGCTATTGTACTGTAACGAGAGTAGGCCTTGTCCACGGCCTCTCTATCTCTGGAGCACGCCACAGTAAGAGATGATGATGGTGTGACGCCCCAATTTCCCAAACGGTGGACTTCTTCAGCAGGGTCTGATGGGCGCTAGCTTAGTACTCCGCGAACTTGCTCGTTCTCGTTGGGTATATGGCCACTGAGACTGGTGAACTGCCAGGATTAAATTGATCCCCCTTAAATTTAACCGCCGAAAACTCTAGGGTCTAACACTTGTCCTCAACTTGAATCTGGCACAGACAATAGGCGCAATGGATAGTATACTAGGCGTGCTATTATAAAATTTGATCCAAGGAGGTGCCAGTTCTGCTGTATTTAAAGTCTTTCTTCTCCTCGATCTTCTTCAACTCATTGACAAGTTGCACCTTATTCTCGAAGTTGTCTCTTTGGAAGCGGGAGATTGCTTGTGATGGTGCTTTGGCAGAACCCTTCAAGCTTTTCAATATTTCCTGTCAGCATTCTCGCAACTAAAGTCGTTGGACCAAGGAAACGATACCTAGCTCTCTACAAGTCTCGAGACCAGCGTTCGAAAATATATCTGTTCTCCACAGTGAGACTTTAGCTTCCGGGCACACTATTTCGTAACCTAACCAGAAAAATTTAATATGCCTCCTCAGTCTGTATTGAGCCGGTGGCAGTCTTCTTGTTGTTGTCGAAATATAAAGTGACAGCTTGAGAGAGTCCGGAGATGAATTGGATCATAGTTTGGCAAGGAAGGGCTCTTGCTGGACAGTGGTGTCGGCTCTCCTGTTTTCCTTGCGGCTCTCCAAGCGGTTCTCACAAAGGTCCCTGATCTTATGATCTGTACCATTGTGGAGTCATCTGCTCCATAGTTATATTCCTATAGTATGACTTTATAAGCTGTGCACGGGACCAACACGGCGTTCAATCAATAACCCACCTTCGTAATCTCGATACTAGATTTTATAATCCGTACGGAACAACCTATTAGGAAGTGTTATTGTATGCAGGATTTGATGAGTAAAATTAGCGGTCCGGGCTGTTATACCTATGTGCGGAGTGGAGAACCGGAGGACAATCGAAGGAGGAGCTTGAGGAGTTCAAAGGGTCGACAAGCAACAAGAGTAATAAACACGGTTAGTATAACAATATCCATTTTCTGATCTTCAGCATCTGCGCAAGTTATTCCAAATCAGTCGCTCTCAGTAAAGAGCGACCTTTAGTTGGACACTTACTAAGTCCGGAATAAAGTTCTTCCTAGGCAGCTAACATTTCACAAAATCCAAGAAAGTGTGTATGATTACGGAGAAATAGTTAAAAATAGAGTATCAATCTGCTTATCTCTCTTGAAGCTTCGGAGCTCTTGTTTACGTTCTTGCAAATATGACTTTTTCACTAAGCGAGGTCAAAAGGGGGCCTCGGTACATGATTATCGTCTGATAGACAGCTGCTTCTGTGGTGCTATACATGGCGTGAGGACTGTAAACTAAATTGCAACTATACATCTGTACAGCTTTGTGCGGAATATAATTTTGTGTTTGGTTGTCCCAAGTGATCTTGCAACATTGGTTTGTCCTCAGAATAGAGTTGCCTAAGATCACGGGACTCGCCTCCTCCCGCCGCCGCGCAAGCCCACCAACGCGTCATGGGCATGGTCACCAGCCACAGTAGCACCACCTTCACACCTGAACAACCTCCAAGACACAAAATGATCTGAACTCCTTGGCCGAGGGCTCTCCATCCAGAGCGTCAATATTACATCGGCCTTTGATAATCCATAGAAAAGCTTCTGAAGAACTTCAAGACTCACAATGACGTCTTCCAGTGGCCCCGCCAGGGCGGCATCGCCATCAAACAGCTTCTATGCACTGAGCGACGATGAGGAAGGAGAATACAACACGATCACGCACACGACTACTGGCAGAGGAGTCAAGTTACTGTACTCCAAGAGCAAGGCAAGTCGAAGCTCTGCCATGTGTCGCCGAGGGCAATGAAGGTGCGGGGTAGTTCGCAGCATCATGAACTGACTACCTTCCCAGGTCTACATCCATCCTACTCCCTCAGCGAAAGACAATATACCGGGCTACATTGCCCTCCTTCAACAGAAACCCCCACCCGATTCTCGACCTACCTCCTCGTCCTCCACATCCGCACGCTCGAAAGCCGCTGTTTCCTTACTCCTTGCATGGCTCCCCGAACACTCCCTCGGAGATGCCCTCGATACATATGTCAAAGTAGACCTCGCAGAAGGCGATTCGCCCCCAAAGCAATCCTACCTCGTACCACCACCTCCTACAACAACACACTCTAGTTCCATCGGACATTATGCATTTGCGATTCCCGTCTCTGCCATATACAGTCTGCTCGTCAGGCCTCCGAGTTTGGGATGGTGGTTCGGCAGCGTGATCATCAATTCCAGAGCCGGAGATTCATTTCCGGCGCTCTTCTTCCACGATTCAGAATGCCAATCCACAATTCTACAAAAGAAGAAACATGCTCGCGAAAATTTTGACCCGTTCGGCGCGAACGGCGAGATGTTCTGGGGCGGAGATGAAGTATTGAGATGGTTGAGAAGATACGTGGTTATCGAGAGGAGTGGTGCCGAACCGAATATCTATCTTGTGGAGCCGAGTAGTGAAGATAAGGAGGCGTTTGGTGGAAAGCCGGTTACGGCTGCGGCCGTGAGGAGACCTAGTAGTAGTGGAATGACAATTGGTGGTGCTGCTGGTGCTGCTTCTGGTTCTGGATCAAGAAATGTTAGAGATGCTGGTATGGACCCCGTGACAAAATTTGTGAAGGAGGCGGGGTGGAACTTAATGGAGAAGTTCAGCAAGGTTACAACTTTCACGAGGAGGACGGCGGACTCGGTCATTGACAATCCCAAGATCCCGCCGCAGGTTCGCAGGCTGTTGAGGAATCCTGAAGTTCAGACCCTACAAGAGGAATTTGATAGTGCGAGGATTTATTTGGCGAGATGGGCGATGGGAATTGCGGAGCAGAGTGAACGGGATCGAAATCAGAGAATTTGGACGGCGAGGGATGTCTTGGAAATGGAGGAGACCGATGTTGGGGAGTTTGAGCTGCTGGATACTGAAATGGGGAATCTGAGCTTGAAGGAGTTGAGGAAGACGGTGACCATGAAAGAGTGGAACAGCTTCTTCGATCAGAGAACGGGGAGGTTACAGATCACGGTTGATGAGGTCAAAGAGAGAATCTTCCACGGTGGTCTCGATGCTGAGGATGGCGTGAGGAAAGAAGCCTGGCTCTTCCTGCTTGGAGTCTATGATTGGGAGTCATCAGCCGATGAACGAAAAGCCGAAATTGCCAGCCTCCGAGATGAGTACGTGAAGTTAAAAGGAGCCTGGTGGGATCGTCTCGTTGATCTCGGCGGTGAAGGAGAAGAGGGTGAATGGTGGCGAGAGCAGAAAAGCCGAATCGGTATGTGACACTGAATTTCCGTGACCCAAAGACTGCAGTACAGGCTGACATATCCCATCCCTTGGGGTCCTCGCGATAGAGAAAGACGTTCACAGAACCGATCGTACGATTCCTCTCTTTGCGGGAGAAGACACTCCTCATCCAGATCCCTCATCTCCTTTCGCGGATGCGGGAACCAATGTTCATCTTGAGCAGATGAAAGATATGCTGCTTACTTACAACGAATACAATCGCGACCTCGGCTACGTTCAAGGCATGTCTGACCTTCTAGCTCCTATCTACGCCGTCATGCAGGACGATGCCATCGCCTTCTGGGGCTTCCAACACTTCATGGACCGCATGGAGCGTAACTTCTTGCGTGATCAAAGCGGGATGCGGAAACAGCTCCTCACTCTCGATCATTTGGTTCAACTTATGGATCCGAAATTGTACCTGCATCTCCAGTCCGCTGATTCCACGAACTTCTTTTTCTTCTTTAGAATGTTGTTGGTATGGTACAAGCGCGAATTTCCATGGCTGGATGTGCTGCATCTATGGGAAGTGCTTTGGACGGATTACCTTTCCAGCAACTTCCACCTCTTCGTTGCCTTGGCAATTCTCGAAAAGCATAGAGATGTGATTATGGAGCATTTAAAGCATTTTGATGAAGTTTTGAAATACAGTAATTACGCCCCTTCTAACTTGACTTCTGAAGAGTAAAGCTGATGATATACAGTTAACGAGCTTTCGACTACGATTGATTTGGAAAGTACGCTCATCCGTGCAGAAGCCTTGTTCCGCCGCTTTCAGAGAACCGTTGAAGCAATCGACAAGAAATCGAGCTTCCCTGCTCCTAAGTTACGGCAACGACCTGTCCGCAATTCTTCTTCGGCGAGTGCAGCGAGCCAGGGCGCTACTGCCAGCACGAGTGGCGTTGATGCCGTGACTGCTGGTAGTACGAACAGTGGCAGACCTGGGAGCTCAGATGCGGCGAGACCTGTAAGTGCTGATGGAAAGGATAAGGGAAAGAGAGTTAGCGGAGAGCTCGAGGATATCAGGCCGAAAGTGATTTCTCAGGAACTGAGAGGGTTGTTGAGTAGGAAAGTAGAGGTTCTGCCCCGCAAAGTGGTCAGGAAGACTGGGGAGGGAATTAGTAGTTTGAGTGGGAGCGTGAAGGATGGAAAGAAGTAGGGGTTGGGACAGCAATCAATTGATGGTCTTTTGGTGAGCTTCGGCGTTAGGACGGCGATTGAGTTAGCCATTGATATATAGATTTATGCCATTAATCCTACTATTTGACTAGTCCGACACGAAGTCGCTATGCCGTTAACGTATTGATTTCGGGGGCGAGGGATTGCGACAGAATCATTCGTTACAGAAGCATAATATCGAGGCCCTCAGTTGTCCCCTTCCTATCTTCCAGTCCGAGACTTCGAGGGCGGGGCGAGGGGGAGGGCGCCGTGCTTTGTGTAGGATATGAATTGTAAACCTTCAGTCTTTCTGTCAGACTTTAACCTCCCCTATTTTGAGCCTTCCATCTATGCTGATTCATTCCACCGAGCATTGTCTTTCATCCTTTTCCATAACCCATGCTCCCCCTCCTCCTTCTGGCCTCCTTTTCACTGTCTTCTCTCCCTCCCCCCTTCCCTTCCCTCCTCAAACTTGAAGCGTTTAGCCTCTTGGGGTTCAAACCAACCCCAAAGCCTGCATCACTATCGTAACCTTCCTATCCACGAACTGCCTCCACGGCGACTGAGACGGCGGAGGAGGGATCACTTTTCGCTTTTGAATCCGAGAGCTTGAGTCACTGCTTGATTTCTCAGAGGTGGACGATACGGGCGGGGTTGAGGAAGGGGTTGCCATTTTTGCAGATGGGAAGGCGAATTTAGTGGACAGTTGTGGGCGGGGTGGCATTGAGATATGGACTTTCGATTTGTGGAAAGAAGGAAAGGGAAGAGTTGAGGATGGGAATGCGGTTATGTTAATCTTGGGATAGGGATGAGATTGGCCATGTTAAACGGGCCTGGGTTTGATTGGCACTGTATACGGTTCTATCCACAGTAAGCGGTCATGGCGATCTGCACTTCGTGTACGAATGGTAATTTAAGATAATTGGGCGGTTGGCTTCGCCTCAAGTCAGCTTATGGGTGAGATATTTAGAGTTGTGAGACGCGTAAGGGGGCCGAGACGCCGAGGAAGGTATGCTGACACTCACAGGTGAAAGGTGGTGTCTCATTGGTGGACGGGTTGGGGGCCGGAAACGCTTGTAAAAAAAGTTGGCCTGTTGCCTCCTCATAACCGTCCTGTCCCCTCAATCCCCCACCTACGGTATCTTGCCGCTCTTCAACTTTGGAGAAGCCCGCATAAGATCTGAAATGGCCTCTGGCATCTCAACAACAACACACAATGTTGAGAAGGGTTCAAAGATCGGTTGAGCCTTTCATAACCAGGGCTGGAGTGGCGATCTCCGATTACCTTGGAATGAATCTCAGAGAAGGCCAAGACCATCATCAGTGCCAGTACTGCCGTAAAATCATTATTGATCCAGGAACTGGAATTCGACTAGGACAACCAGCCTTCATGCGGGAAATGTGTTCCTGTACATCATGTAGCGAATGGTTTACGAGGCTAGCTAGCTGGTCGTACTATGAAGTTGCAGGCCCAGTCTTTATCTTTGTTCCTGGCGATCTCATCCTGGAGGGTCTTGTCAACGGATGTAGGAGTTGCCAGTATTTCTACAATCCTGAAGATCGTGACATGATGATCAAACGCTACACTACACAGAAGGCAAATGTGACAGATCTGGTTGTTAGTGGATTCTATCAGGGAGAAAACGTACATGATCTATGTCGGATTCAATACAAAGCACCACACTTTATCGGAGAACAAGGTCTAGAGCGAAATTGGGAGGTCGACCCTACTGTGATTGCACCGAGAGGTAGGTTCCACCAGAATGCGCCAAAAGAAATATATTTTTAATCAAGCTTATAGGAGATATTTCATCTCAATTCGTTTCGAACAGAGCCGCTATCTTTGACATGAGCGAGCCCCGGACAATTGAGGTTGCGCGAAGCTGGTTAGAAAGATGCTCACGGGATCATAGCACATGCTCTCCTCCAGAGTCGTTGTCCACTGCTATCGCACCTTCCAGAATCATCAGAGTTGACGCCAATGCGAACAGTAGTATCCAGCTTATTCAAACGGTAGATCTTGCATATAAAATTCAGTATGTCGCGCTAAGCTATTGCTGGGGTGGCGATCAGCTTGGTAAAACGCTGAAAAGCAACGTCAATCGCCGAAAGATGCCATTTTCACTGTTTGGGCCGGCTAAATCTATCCGCGATGCTGTCCAGGTGGTGAGAGAGCTAGGATTTTCATATTTGTGGGTCGATAGCCTCTGTATTATCCAAGATGATCAGAAAGACCTAGCGACAGAGCTTTCACGAATGTCTGACATTTATGAGCAAGCGACGCTTACAATATCAGCGGCGAAATCGGGAACAAGTACAGAAGGATTCCTCAATCCCAGATCTCAGATCACCATTAGTAATGCATGTGGATACCGTTGCCCGGATGGACAAATAGGGATAATACAGCTTCAGTCTCCGAAAAAAAAATCTCACCTCGAACCAATACACCGGAGATGCTGGACTTTACAAGAACATGTCCTATCAAGCCGAATACTGACCTTTGGAGACGCTGGCTTGAGATGGCGCTGTCGCTCAGCGGGCTGGCTGGATGGTCCATGGGAGGAAAGCGATTTCAAAATGGAATACGCGGAGAAAAGTGTCCTGGCTCACTCAACATGGACGACGTTATTTGGCCACAACAAAGAAGACTCAACTAGTCGTACATTCCCGAGTGACTGTCGATTTCTGCTGGTAGTGGATCGAGCGATGCTCTCTGAGATGATTCGCAGTACCGCCCGAGTTAATCGCAAAGGAATTAGTGAAGCGGCTCAAGTCTTATGGGAGTGGAGAGATCTAATTGAGGATACGTACACACAACGACGCGTAACGGAATCATCAGATCGTCTGCCTGCCATATCTGCACTCGCTGCAAGATTCAGCAATTCAATACCCGGTCGCTATCTTGCTGGACATTGGGAAGCTGTTCTCCCTCTTGACCTACTGTGGGAAGCCTGGCATTATAGGCCTAAAGAATGGGCACCAGAAGGTCGAGACCAAGCTCTGATGTTTCCTTCATGGTCTTGGGCTTCAATAAAGACTGGCGAAGGCATCTCGATTGAGTGGTGGAGCACAAATGGTCCGAGCAATGTAACACTCCATTGCGAAGCTGCTCAAATCAGTCTTCGCCACAAAGAGTTCTCATACGGTCACGTACTGTATGGCTCCCTGAGAGTGACTGGATACTTGATGGAGGTTTCCTGCAGAACCTATGGCACAGAGGTTCCTATAATCGCCGCTCGATTACCTGAACATGGATTATCATGGCCCATGGATCCGTCGGATTGGAACGCGGTCTTCGTCCCAAAAGCTACGTCTTCTCCGTCCTCTTCAGTCGACTGCCCCTTAATTTATGGTCTTCTTGATGAGTTGCCGGTCAAGACTAAATTGAATCCCGTATTTTGCTTAGAAATACTTCGAAGGGAAGTTCATGGATTCGATAAGATTTGGCTACCATCTGCTGGGCTTCTAATTGTGCCCGTAGGTAAGTCAGATAACGAGTTTAGAAGAGTTGGTCGTTATGAAACGGCTCCGTCGTACAGTAGAAATTGGGATCGGCCTGACGATTCGATCCGTAGAGACGGAGAGGCTATATTCGATATGTTTGAGATGTATGCAAACAGAACTAGTATTGATCTAATATAATCTAACATGAATATTATTATTTTTACTTTCTACTATAAAATGATTATACTGTGCTTTACACTTAGGTTCTCGGCTACTCAGAGTCTACGATATATAATGTATTCTATATAAAGTCTATGTTTTAGATCCGCCTCTCGATTAATAATTTTTTTTAATATCCGAAATATTTTATATAATAATAAATCTCTTAAACTTTAAAAAAATTAATAAAATATTTTTAATAATTTATATAGTTTATAAAATATAAAATATATTATAAAAAACTATAAAAAAAATCTTTATAATTTAATTAAAAGTCTAGTTAAAGAAATATAAAATACTATTTATAGAAAATCTATAATCTATTATAAATAAAGAAAAGGATCAAAAAAGAATTAATAAAATAATAATTTTGCCCTTCTCATCAGTTTGGATCCAAGAAACTTCAGCTCTCTTCGTTTGGCATAATTTCTCGGCTCCAGTTTCTTCTTCTTGTTTCCTTCTCTTTTGTGAGATCTCTGCTGCGCCTCTCCTGTATATGATAAACCGATCAAGTCTCCGATGCTGACCACACCGCGTTCTTTGATTGGCTCGAGGCTCAAAAACTCTATTATATCACGCAGAATCTCCAGACAAGAGAATTGCAAGAATTTTATGTGGCATCATGCTACTATTTTCCTTGCTGCACGTTCCAAGTAAAGGTGAAATTCGAATAATTCTACTCCCAACAACAATATCAGCATATGCGGCGTTAGACATTCCATGCGAAACATGTGAAACCAGGAACAGATCAAACAAATACTCGCCGCGGATAGTTGCCTTATGTATTGTGGTCTGTAGAAAAGGAAGCCCATATCCAAAATCTAAAAGCGGAGGCGCGAATATTGTAATATGAGTTTCAATATTTTGGAGACCATCTTCAAGGGAGTGGTGGTAGAGGATCGGACAATCAAGCAAATGTCCACAACCAAGTGGATGCCGTGTATCAATTTTTGTGCAGAAGCGCTAGGGTGGTGTACCATTTGACCTGGAATTCGGAAATTTGCTGCAAAATTCCACTCTGAGCCCTGCACCTCGGCCCTCGAAAGGCAGAGAATTACGCTGTGGTTGGGAAGACACAGGCTCTGGGTTCGAATGAAGGGGCGCGGAGAGACAGCTTGCCATTGCACAAAACAGCTTCGGTTAAGCTTGACTTTCAGCTCAGCCCGCGAATTCTCGACCTCGATAGTCTTTGAACTTATCCAGTTTGCAATTGCGCTCTAGCCGTTCCAAGGTTCGAATTTGGAAATCTTTGACCCGCTTGCCAGGAGTCAAGGACCGAACCTTTCCACTCAGGGCCGACCGGTCTAGCTCTATCGAATATGGCCTGCCAGACTTTGGCCCTTGTTTTTTGGCGAATCATATCTGAATTTTTTTACATTTAGGAAACGTTATTGGTGGCTGAAACCTTGCATATCAACAGGGACTAGAGAAAGAGGCAGGGTAGAGTTCGAGCCGTCGCAGAGCTATACTAAAAGCTTTTCTCGTTTAGGCTAACACCTCCGACAGGAGACTCCACCAAGGCCTTAAGCATCAACAGCGGTGTGCTACTAGCCGGGCCCAGATTGACGGTAACATCGCTGCTGCTAGAACTCTTTCTAGTAGACGGTGACACCGTGCGCGCCCTGCTTCCATTTTCATAGAGTAAGATATCTATCTACATTTCTCCGTCAAGGCCCCAACCCTTGATCAAATTCCTCGTCTGTCGATTTTGAATCTTTCTTTGCCTTTTCTTTGGCTTGATTATTCAATTTCTCTTGCGAGCTGCAAAATTCATGATGCACAGTTTCTTTTGGTCCGTTGCTGCCCTGCTATCAGTCGCTAGTAGGGCCTCTCCATTTGTGCTTACAAGCACTCCAGCTCGTCAGTTTCTCTTCTCTGCCCCTCTGCCTGTCTTCCGAATCATAATTGACCGTTTATGTAGCATACCTCCGCCCGTCTTGCAATCGCGACAATCTCTACAGATCACTTATCGATACAAGGTATACTGCAGCGGCGAGCGAATTTTGCAGTACATATATTACGCCTACCGTAACTTCCACAACCACCGTCACGTAAATTGAGTCACTGCAGTTCTGGAGCTTTCCAAATGTGCAAAAACTAATATTTCGTGAAAAGTCCTCTGGGAACTATCACGGCATTGATTCCTTCCAGGACGGTTCTTGTTTCGGTCAGCACCGCAACGAGCGTCACTTCACCTGTCGTTAGTAGCACTGCAGTGCTATCAACTGAAACCATATTCTCAACGACTAGCACCGAGACAATCACGATAATCGCATCGACAGAAACAGAAGTGTCGATCCTTGGCA
>Ga0302325_10028344_pt1 | contig 11589 bp, 9 predicted proteins | sample Palsa_T0_2_FD_201948 | JGI IMG/M metagenome (GOLD analysis project Ga0302325, IMG submission 201948) | Peat permafrost microbial communities from Stordalen Mire near Abisko, Sweden - Palsa_T0_2 | ecosystem: Environmental > Terrestrial > Soil > Palsa > Peat permafrost | place: Sweden: Abisko... | reverse complement strand
ACCACGTACTCAACGTGGGTGCCCTGGAACCGGACCGCCTGTATCTTGCCCGACCAGTGGTTCGGCTGGCTCGGGGCGAGTTCAGAGCCCTGGGCGGTGCACCGGTAGTCCGGCGGGCGGCCGAACGCGACCATCTTCGTGCCTGGCGCCGGGGCGGGTGTCCCGGGCCGGGTGTTCCACCGGCACAGCATGTCCCCGATCTCGCTGGTGCCGGTCAACGTGCCGTCCGGGTGGCACTCGGTGACCGTGAGCGGCGTCTGGTTGCTGTGCCCGATGAAGCTGGCTACGTAAGAGTCCGCCGGGTTCACGTAGAGCTCTTCGGGGCTGGCGATCTGCCGGATCTGCCCGTCCACCATGACTGCGATCCGGTCTGCGAGCTGCATCGCCTCGTCCTGGTCGTGCGTGACGTAGATGGCCGTGAAGTTGAGCTCGCGCTGCATGCGCATCATCTCCAGGCGCAGCCTTTCCCGCACCACCGCGTCGACGTTGGACAGCGGCTCGTCGAACAGGACCACCTGAGACCCGCCGATCAGCGCGCGGGCCAAGGCCAGGCGCTGCTGCTGACCACCGCTCATCTCGGCCGGGAGCCGGTCCGCGAGGTGGCCGATCTCCAGCCGTTTGAGCATGTCGGTGACCTGCGGGCCGATCTGGGCCTTGTCGACCTTCCGGCAGCGCAGCGGGTACGCCACGTTCTCGTATGCGGTCATGTGCGGCCACAGCGCATAGGACTGGAAGATCATGCTCATCGGCCGGCGGTCGGCGGACATGTCGACGCCGGTGGCGCGATCGAAGACGGTCTGCGCGCCGATCTTGATCACGCCCTGATCAGGGGTCTCCAGGCCGGCGATGCTGCGCAGCAGCGTGGACTTGCCGCAGCCGCTTGGCCCGAGCAGGATCAAGAACTCCCCGCTCTTGACGCGCAGGTCGATGGTGTCCAGGGCACGGGTGTAGCCACCGCGCTTGCCGCCCGCGGTGTACTGCTTAACCAGAGCCTCGACCAGCACGCCCGGCGACTCGATCCCCGGGTGCTCGACCGTGGCCTTGTCCTGGTCGTTTCCCGGGGACATCTGGACCACGCTCCCGTCAGCTGTCAACGTTGGCCTCCGAGTCTCACCGAGGGCTTGGCATGCGTGTATACGAAGGTATGCTGAGGTACCTGGGCAGTCAAGCCAAGTCGCCCGCGGGTCCGCGCGGCGTGCGGTCCGGCCGTGGTCCGCACGTGAATACTGTTGCTGACAATCGTGGTCGATCTGAGGTTAGACTTCGCGCACGGGTGCAATTCAAAACACGTGGAGAGCCAGTGGTAAGCAAGGCGCAGAAAACACCTCGTCTTAACGGCGGCTCGAAGCTCACGCCTTACGAGCGAATTCGCGACGCCATTCTGGAGGGCACCTTCGCGCCGGGCGCGCAACTGGTCGAGGTGGTAATCGCCGAGATCTGCGGGGTCAGCCGCACCCCGGCCCGGGAGGCCCTGACCCGGCTGGAACAGGACGGCCTGGTCGAGCGTGGCCCGCGCGGGCTCATCGTGCGGGAACGCAGCCCGGAACAGATTCTTGATATCTACGAAACCCGGGTTGTGCTGGAGGCCACCGCGGCAAGAGTCGCCGCGGAGCGTTACACGGATTTGGATAAAGTGCGGTTCGTGCGCTTCATGGAGGCGTGCGAGGAAGTGGACAACTCCGATGCCGCCGCTATGGCGCTGGCCAACAGTCATTACCACCAGGCGGTCTGGGAAGCGAGCCGTAACGTCGCCCTGATCGACCTGCTCAATCGCCTGCGGATGCACCTGGCCCGGTATCCCGAGACCACGCTGTCCTACCCGGGGCGCTGGGCCGAGGCCCTGAGCGAGCACCGGGCCATCACCAAGGCCATCGTGGCCCGCGACGCGGCGGCGGCGGCCGCCCTCAGCGAGCAGCACTTCAAGCGCGCCCGCGAGATCCGGCTCGAGTCCTGGGCCAGCGAACTGCACTGACCCGCGTCCCGGCCTAGCGAACTCCACCGACCGGCGTTGACCCTGCCTGGCGCGCGAGGTAGCGTCTGATCTGTATACCACGGTACGCAAGAGTACATGATCGTGTGGAGGACAGATCGTTGACTGCCGACGCCCTATCGACGAGCGAATCTGAGACCGGCGCGGCGCCGGCCCGGCCCACGATGACCATCGACGGCAAGCCGGTCACCACGACCGACGAGCTCGAGGTCATCAACCCAGCCACCGGCGCGGCGGTCGGCTATTCGCCGTCGTGTACGCCCGAACTGCTCGATGAGGCCTTCGAGGCGGCCCAGGCCGCCTTCCCCGCCTGGAACGCGCTCGGCGCGGAGGGGCGCGGCGAGCTAATCCGGGCCGCCGCCGACATCCTCGAGCCGGAGGCCGACGCCCTGGGCAGCCTGCTGACCACCGAGATGGGCCGCCCGTGGTCCGAGACCAGGTTCGAAGCCCGGCAGCTGGTCGACTGGCTGCGCCACTTCGCCGGGATGACGGTGCCGCCCGTGGTGATCCGCGACGACGAGCAGATCACCCTCAAGGCCGTGCGCCGGCCCCTCGGCGTGGTCGCGGCCATCACCCCGTGGAACGGGCCGCTCGGCACGCTGGGCATGAAGATCGGCCCAGCCCTGGCGGCCGGCAACACGGTCGTGGTCAAGCCGTCCCCCATCGCCCCGCTGTCTACGCTGCGCGTTGGCGAGCTGCTGCGGGATGTCCTGCCGCCCGGCGTCCTGAGCGTCATCTCCGGCCCGGACGCGCTCGGCGCGGCGTTTAGCCAGCATCCGGTGCCGCGCAAGGTGACCTTCTCCGGATCGATCGGCGTGGGCAAGAAGATCGCGGCCGGCGCCGCCGACGACCTCAAGCGGCTGACCCTCGAGCTCGGCGGGAACGACGCGGCCGTGGTGCTGGACGACAGCGACCCGGAGGCCACCGCCCGGGCCATCTTCCGGTTCGCCTTCGGCAACTGCGGGCAGGCCTGCGTGGCCATCAAGCGGGTCTACGCGACCCCGGGGGTCTACGCCCGGCTCGTCGAGCTGCTCGCCGAGACCGCGACGGCTGCGGTGGTGGGCGACCCGCTCAGCTCGCAGACCCAGCTGGGCCCGGTGGTCAGCGAGGATCAGCGGAACCGGATGGAGGAGCTCATCGACGACGCGACCGGCCACGGCGCGCGGGTCGCGGCCGGCGGGCAGCGGCTGCCCGGACCGGGCTTCTTCTTCCAGCCCACCATCATCGCCGACGCCGCCGAAGGCATGCGGCTCGTCGATGAGGAGCAGTTCGGGCCGGTCCTGCCGGTTATCCGCTGCGCAGACCTGGACGACGCGATCGCCCGGGCCAACGCGACCGAGTACGCGCTCGGCGCGTCGATCTGGACGGCGGACTCGCAGGCCGCGCACGCCGCCGCCGAGCGCCTGGAGGCCGGGTCGGTCTGGATCAACACCCACCGGATCACCATCGGCCCGGTTCAGCCGCTCGGCGGCTGGAAATGGAGCGGGATCGGCGTGGAGAACGGACCATGGGGCCTGGAGTCGTTCACCAACTTGCAGGCTGTGCTCGAGCAGCGGCCGGAGCCGGCCCCGGCCCGCGCCGACGGTTAGCGAAAGCCGGCCCGGCCCGGCCCCGCGCGATGCCGACGTGATCGTGATCGGGGCCGGGTTCGCCGGGCTGTGCGCCATCCACCAGCTCCGCGCGGCCGGGTTCTCGGTCCGGGCGTTCGAGGCCGGCCCGGACGTCGGCGGCACCTGGTTCTGGAACCGCTACCCGGGCGCCCGCTGCGACGTCGAAAGCGCCGACTACTCCTACTCCTTCGATCCGGAGCTTGAGCAAGAGTGGACCTGGACCGAGCGGTTCAGCGCCCAGCCGGAGATCCTGGCCTACCTGCGGCACGTCGCCGACCGCTTCGACCTGCGTCGGCATATCGAGTTCGGGACCCGCGTCACTGCCGCCCGCTACGACGGCCAGCAGGCCCGCTGGCAGGTCACGACCGACTCCGGAGTCCAGGCCACGGGCCGGTTCTGCTTCCTGGCCACCGGCAGCCTCTCGGTGCCGCAGCTGCCTGCCCTTCCCGGCCTGGCCGATTTCGCCGGAGCGATCCACCACACCTGTGCCTGGCCCGCCGAGGGCGTGCCGTTCCGGGGGCGCCGGGTCGGCGTGATCGGCACCGGATCCTCCGGCGTGCAGCTCATCCCGGTGCTGGCCGAGCAGGCCGCGCAGCTCACCGCGTTCCAGCGCACCCCGGCCTTCAGCGTGCCGGCCCGGAACCGCCGGCTCACCCAGGACGAAGTCCGCGACCTCAAGCAGGGGTACCGGCGGCGGCGGGCGCTCGCCCGCGGATCACCGGGCGGCATCGCCCGGCCCCCGGTCGACCGCTCGGCCCACGCCGACACCGCGGCTGAACGCCGGGCGCACTTCGAAGCCCGCTGGCGGGTGGGCGGGACGCCGAGCATTACCGGCGCCTACTCCGACCTGCTCCTCGACGCCGAGGCGAACCGGTGGGCGGCCGATTTCGTGCGGGACAAGATCCGGGCCCGCGTCACCTCGCCCGAGGTCGCGGCCAAGCTCATTCCCTCCGGCTTCCCGATCGGCACCAAGCGGGTGTGCGCCGACGCCGGCTACTACGAGGCCTACAACCGCCCCAACGTCACGCTGGTCGACCTGCGGGCCACCCCGGTGCTGGCCGCGACCGCGAGCGGCCTGCGCACCACCGCCGGGCACCACGACCTGGACGTGCTCATCTGCGCGACCGGCTTCGACGCCTTCACCGGCGCCGTCTTCGCGATCGACATCCGGGACGCGGCCGGGCGGGCGCTGCGCGAGCACTGGGCGGCCGGCCCGCGGACCTACCTGGGGCTGGCCACCGCCGGATTCCCCAACCTGTTCCTGATCGCCGGCCCGGGCAGCCCCGCGGTGCTGACCAACATGGTCGCCTCGATCGAGCAGCAGGTCGACTGGCTGGTGGGCTACCTGCGCGCGCTGCGGGCCGGCGGCCAACGGGAGACCGTGGCCACCGAAACCGCCGAGGCGCAGTGGGGCGCGCGGCTGGCGGCCGCCGCGCAGCGCACCCTGTACCCGCAGGCCGCGTCCTGGTACAACGGCGCAAATACGCCGGGCAAGCCGCGCCAGTTCATGGTGTTCCTGGGCGGGCTGGCCAACTACGCCCGCATCTGCGACGACCTCGCCCGGGACGGCTATCGCGGATTCCGGGCTCGCTGACATGCACATCCTCATCCGCTCCCGGAGGACATCGTGATGGACGCTGCGGCCCATTCGGTCGACGCCCTGCCCGACGTACAGTTCGTGCTGAGGTCCCGGGACTTCGTCCCGGTCCGGCCCGAGTCGGGGTTCAAGGCTGACTACGTCGCCCGGCTCACCCACGACAGCCTGGCCGACCTGACCGGTACCGCGCACTTCGAGCGCCGCCGGCTGCTCTCCGTCCTGTTCACCCGACCCAGGCTGCAACGCTACGAGGACCAGACCCTGGTCCCGGCCGTGACGGCCGCGATCGCCGCGGCCCGCCGCAGCGCGGATCCCGGCACCGCGCTGACCGGGCCGACCGACCTGCTCGTCTTGGGCCGCCAGATCTTTCTCGCGCTGGCCGCCCGGATCATCGGGCTGGACGGCCTGGAGGATCTGGACGGCCCGCGCTTCGCCCGCTACAACGACGACTTCGTCCAGATGGAACGGCTGGCCCGGGCTAAGTTCATCGACGACCCGGAGCCGCTGGTGGAGCAGGCCCTGGCCGCCCAGGAGCGCTGGCGCCGCGCGTACTTCCAGCCGTCCTGGGACCGCCGCCTGCACGAGCGCCCTGCCCAGACCGCGGCACCGGACAACCTGATCAGTCTGATCATCGCCAACCAGGCCCACTACGGGCAGTGGGACCCGGGCCTGGCCGCCCGGGAGGCCACGCTGTTCCAGAATGCGTCCGTCGGATCCTCGGCCGGGGCGATCTGCCACGCGGTGGAGGACCTCGAGCGCTGGTTCGCCGGCCGTCCGCAGGACCGGGCGCGCACCGCGGATCCGGAGTTCCTGCGCCGCGCCCTGGCGGATTCGCTGCGGCTGCACGCGAACAACGTGCTTATTCGCACCGCCCTGGCCGCGGCGGTGCTGCCCAGCGGGATCCGGGTCGCGGCAGGAGAGGTCGTGATCCTGGATCGCCGGGCCGCCAATACCGCGATCGAGCGGGCCTCCGGCGCGCAGCACGGGTTCGACCCGTACGGCCGGTGGGACGACCTGTACCCGCGCTACGGCCTGGCCTTCGGCGGCGGCGCGCACACCTGCATCGCCCGCCCAGTGGTGCTGGGCGCGGCCGAGCCTGGCTCGGCCGGCCCGAGCCAGCGGCACGGGCTCGGCGTCACCACCTTGCTCGCGCTGTACGCCGCGGGCGTCCGCCTTGACGCAGCGCTACCACCCGAACGCTACGCTGACATGACCAGGGACACCTTCCGCACCTTCCCAGTCCGCTTCGCTGCCGCGCCGCCGGTCCCGGCGGTGGCCTCGTGAAGGTCTTTATCGACGAACGGGCCTGTGCCGCGACCGGTTTCTGCACCCGGATCGCCCCCGGCGTCTTCACGCTGCCCGGTCCCGACGGCCCGGCTACCGCGGCTGCCCCGGCCGCGGACCAGGTCGATCTCGTCCTGGCGGCCGAGGCCGCGTGTCCCACCGGCGCGATCTCGGTTGACGACGCGGACTTCTAACGGCCTGGACCTCTAACGGCCTGGACCTCTAACGGCCTGCGCGCGGGGTCAGGAACCGCCGTGGGTTATCGGTAAACAGCTGCGCCTCGATCCCGGCCAGCCCGCGGCGGTCCAGCTCGGGGATCAGGTGTCGGTGGCACCAGGAGAATCCGTCCGGGTTGTACTCGGTGCGGTAGCGCCGCTCGTCGGCGTCCGACATCAGGGTGGTGCGGGTGCACCAGTCGTGTGAGACGCATAGCTGCGGCCCGTACCCGTCGGCCACCAGCCGTGCCACCTGGTCGATACGCTCGGCCGGGCTCGCGCCGCCGCGGAACGCGCCGGGAAACCGGTCAAGCCCGAGCCAGTAGCCGCGCCGGGCCAGGTCCGCGAGGTACCGGTAGTCGCCGGTGTCGTGAACGTGGGCCAGGCACACCGCACCGGGGCTGACCCCCACCGATTCCAGCAGGTCGGCCAGCACCGGATGCTGGCCGGTGCGCGCCTCGCCGTGGGCGATGATCGGCACCCCGGTGGCCAGGTGCGCCAGCGCGGCGGCGCGAAAGATCTTCTCGGCCCCGGCGTCCAGGCGCTCGCCGCTGGCCACCTTGATCACCCCAGCGCGCGACCGGGTGCCCTCGATCCCGTCGGCGATCTCGGCCACGAAGTGCCGGGCCAGTTCCTCGTCGCTGCGCTCCAGGAACGACCTCGGCGGCCGCAGCCACGATCCGGTGGCCACCACGACCGCAACACCGCTGCGCGCGCAGACGTCCTCGACAAGGCGGACGTCCCGGCCCATGTCTGGGGTGGACGGGTCGATGATCGCGTCGATGCCGTGCTCGGCCCGGATCGCGGCCAGCTCACCGGCCACCTTCTCGATCAAGGCGTCGCGCGGACCGAGCAGGGCGGTCCAGCCCGCCCACACCTCGGGCGAGGTCACGATCAGGTGCTCGTGCGGCAGGGTCCGGCCCAGACGCCCGGCCTCGACCGAGCCTCCCGCCACGCTGATCAACGCCGGACCTGGAATCCCTGCCTCCTTGGCTGGCCCGGCCGGGCCGTGATCGCACCGCCCGGCCGGGCCCGCTGCTAGCTGTTGAGACCGAGTAGGCCCAGCAGCTTGGACTGTCCCGCCGAGTTCACCGGCTCCAGCCGCGCGTAGTCCGAGCCGAGCGCGGGGAACCCGGGGATGTTGACGTTCGGCAGCACGGACGGTCCGATGATCTTGTTGAACACCTGCTGCCCGGCCGGGCTGAACAGCCAGTTGATGAACAGCTTGGCCGCGGCGGGATCCTTGGCCTTGGCGCTCAGGCCCAGGTCCCACTCGGCGCCGAACACCGGCCCGCTCAGCTTGATCAGCTTGATCGGCGCGTTCGGCGCCGACTGCAGCAGCGGGTTGATGTGAATCTGGCCGATACCGAACGCGCCGAGCTTCTCGCCGGCCGCCACGGTCTGCGCTCCGGACACCAGGCTCTGCACGTAGGTCAGGTTCTGACCGCCCAGCGCCTTGAGGTAGGAGTCGCCGTACAACTGGTCAAGTTCCGCGAAGATCGACATTGTGGTGTCGACCTGGCGCGGGTCGTCCGAGATGAGCTGTCCCTTCCACATGGGCTTGGTCAGGTCCTGCCATGTGGTCGGGTACTCGCTGGGCTTCACGTTGGTCGTGTTGATGACCACGTTGTTCAGCGTGAACAGGCCCACGGTGGCGAAGTCGGGGGCAACGAACGCCTGCGGCACGCTGGAGATGTCGGAGACCCCCCACTTGGAAACCGGCAGCATGTACCCCTTCTGGACTGCCGCCTGCAGCGTTGGGGTGTCAGTCGTGATGACGATGTCCGCCCCCGGGGCCCCGGCGGCGGCCTCGGCGAAGTAGCGGGTCCGCAGCGTCCCGCTGTCCGGGATGCGGTCGTAGTTGACGGTGATCCCGTACGCGGCCTTGAAGGCGTTGGCCACGTTCTGGCCCGTCACGCTGTCGACGGCCCAGTACAGGGACACTGCCCCTTCCTGTTTCGCCTGCGTTACCAGCGATCCGCTGGACGCAGACGCCGAACCCGTGCTGGCCGCCGTGCTACCGCTCGACGAAGCGCTGCTGGAACAAGCGCCGAGCGCGAGCGCGCCGGCCACCGCGGTTACCAAAATAGCTCCTGTTCGGCGGCGTCTTCGCGCCGGGAGCGATTCCTTCCAACTGGTCATTTGTCCTCCTAATGACGAGGCATTGGCAGCAGCGTATACAGTTGTATGGTATTGAGTCCAGTAGTATTGCAAGGATGTTTCGCCGTGGCCAGGGGTTTTGCCGGCCCGGACGGTCCCGGGTCGGCGAAGCGCCGTGCAGGCTACGCACGGCAAAGTATCGAATGCGTTAGGTTACGGGCCGGAACCGGAGCAGTGCCCGGCCGCCCTCGTCGTAGTCGAAGACGCATTGCACCGGCTGGCCGATGCCGACCTGCCCGGGATCGCAGTCCACGATGTTGGTCAGCACACGCGGCCCCTCGGCCAGCTCGACGTACCCGACCATGTACGGCACCGCCGCGCCGAACGGCCCGCCAGTGCGGCGCACCACCGTGAAGCTGTAGACGGTGCCCTGTCCGGACGCGGTGAACCAGGCCAGCGCCACCGAGCCGCAGTGCGGGCACAGGCCGCGCGGGTACCAGATCACCTCGGCGCAGTCGTCGCAGCGCTGCAGGCGGAGCTGGCCCGCGGCGAGCCCCTCCCAGAACGGCTTGCTCTCCTCGGTCAGCGCCGCTGGGTCAGGCAGCGTCACCGGCAGCTTGCTCATACGTCCTCCCGGCCCAGGATGACGGTCGCGGCGCCCGCCCGGGTGCCGAGCGACCCGCCCGACCCGTGCGCGAGCGCGAACCGGCAGTCGGCTACCTGCACCGCCGGATGGGCCTCAGCCCGCAGCTGGCGGACCGCCTCGATGACCTTGGTCATCCCGCCGCGGTTGCCCGGGTGGTTGTTACACAGCCCGCCGCCGTCGGTGTTGAACGGCAGCAGGCCGTCCGGGGCCCGCAGGTTGCCCTCGGCCACGAACGGGCCGCCCTGTCCCTTCTCGCAGAAGCCCAGGTCCTCCAGGCACTGCAGCACGGTGATGGTGAACGAGTCGTAGATGGACGCGTAGCCGATGTCGGCCGGCTTCAGCCCGGCCTGCTCGAACGCGGCCGGGCCTGACCAGACCGCGCCGGTGTAGGTCAGGTCGATGCGGCCGCCCGCGTACTTGACCGACTCGCCCTGGCCGAGCAGCGTGACCGATGTCCGGTCCAGGCTGCGGGCCACGTCCGGGCTGACTACGACCAGGGCCCCGCCGCCGTCGGTCACCACGCAGCAGTCCAGCCGGTGCAGCGGGTCGCTGATCATCGGCGAGTCCAGCACCTCCTCCAGCGTGACCGGCCGCGGCAGCAGCGCGTGCGGGTTGTGCTGTGCGTGCAGCGACGCCGCGACCTTGATCTCGGCCAGCTGCGCCGAGGTGGTCCCGAATTCGTACATGTGCCGCTGGGCGGCCAGCGCGTACTGGGCCACGGTCGGCGCGCCGAAGGGCGTCTCGAAGGCGTACTCCGGGGCGCGCGAGTCGTTCATGCTGCCGCCCGGCGGCGCACCGCCGGTCCGCGGCTTGCCGCCCAGCGTGATCAGCGCGACCCGGCACTGCCCGGCCGCGATCGCGGCCGCGGCGTGCCCGAGGTGCATCAGGTAGGAGGAGCCGCCCGACTCGGTGCTGTCCAGGTGCCGGAGCCGGAGCCCGAGGTATTCCGCCATCGAGATCGCGCCGAACCCAGGTGCGTCGCCGGCGCAGAAGTACGCGTCGACGTCGGACAGCGTAAGCCCCGCGTCGGCCAGCGCGCCCAGCGCCACCTCGGCGTGAATCTGCGGGAGCGAGGTGCCAGGCAGGTGCCGGCCGGGGTGCTCGTACACCCCGGCGATGCGCGCCGCCCCCCTGATCGCGGTCATCCGGGGTGCCGCTGGACCGCCACGCCGGCCAGCAGCAGGGACTCGACGTCGGCTGCGTCCAGCCGCCCCCACGCCTGCAGGATCTCCTGCGTGTGCTCCCCGGCTACCGGGGCCGCACCGGCCTCCCGGCGGTGCTCCCCGGCGAACCGGATCGGGTTGCCGGTGACCGTCGGCACGAAACCCTCGTACGCCGGGTACTGGATGATCATGTCACGCGCCCTGGCCTGCGCCGACGAGGTGATCTCCGTGGGCCGGGCGACCTCCGCGGCCGGCACCCCCGCCGCCGCGAGCAGCTCGACGGCCTCGCTGCGCGTCCGGGACGACAGCCACTCGGTCACCACCGCGGCCACTTCCTCCTCGTGCGCCGACCGGGCAGGCCCGGAACTGAGCCGCTCGTCCGCGGCCCAGTCCGGCCGTTCCAGCACCCGGCAGAAGCGCGCCCACACGACCTCGCCCACCACGGAGATGCTGACGAAACCGTCCTTCGCGGGGAACACCCCGGACGGCGCCGCGCCGATGTCCGCCCTGATCCCGGGGAGCAGGTCCCGCCCGAGCATGGTGGACACGCCGACCGCGCGTTCGTTCATGGCCAGCATGCCGTCGAACATGGCCATGTCGATCCTGGCGCCCTGCCCATCGGACTCCCTCCGGTACAGCGCCATTGAGATCCCGGCCGCGGCCAGCGCGGCCGGGAAGATGTCGCCCACCGGGTAGCCCGCGGTCATCGGCGCCGCGTCCGGCGTGTGGTAGATCGTGGCCGCCGCCAGGGCCTCCACCACCGGCGTGAACGCCCCGCGCTCGCGCAGCGGGGAGTTCTCGTAGCCGAATCCGGTGATCGTGCAGTAGATGAGCCGCTCGTTCAGTGCTTGCAGGCTCGGCCAGTCCAGCCCCATCCGCTCGAGCACACCCGGCCGGAAGTTCTCCACCAGCACGTCGGCGTGCGCGAGCAGCGCCCGCAGCACCGGACCGGCCTCCGGCCGCTTGAGGTCCAGGCAGACGCTC
>Ga0302325_10028342_pt1 | contig 11590 bp, 7 predicted proteins | sample Palsa_T0_2_FD_201948 | JGI IMG/M metagenome (GOLD analysis project Ga0302325, IMG submission 201948) | Peat permafrost microbial communities from Stordalen Mire near Abisko, Sweden - Palsa_T0_2 | ecosystem: Environmental > Terrestrial > Soil > Palsa > Peat permafrost | place: Sweden: Abisko... | reverse complement strand
AGCCTCCGATGGCAATGACCGGCACTACGTACCAGATGCTGAGGTAGAAGTGTCCGCGCTCGTGCGCGAAGTTAGGCACTACGTACCAGTAGATGTCGACCACCCGCATGCACATCAGGAGAATCGCTACGCCGATGAGGCGGCTGCCGGCGCGTTTGCGTTCGCGCGACAGCAGCAGGCAGAACGGCAACGCGAAGTGAAACAGAATAATGATGAGCGCCACCACGCCCCAGCCGCCATGGATGCGGTTCAGGAAGAAACCGATCTCCTCCGGAAGGTTGCCGGCCCAGATGATGAGCCACTGCGAGAAAGAGAAGTAAGCGAACAGCATTACAAAGGCGAGCATCAGCTTGCCGAGGTCATGGAACTGCGTGGGCTTGATGATCTCGCGATAAGGGCTGACGCGCGTCAACAGGGTCAGGATGACGACGCAGAACGCCAACGCTGAAAGTCCCTCTCCGGCAATGAAGATCAGGCCGTAGATGGTCGATCCCCAGTGCGGATCGAGGGACATCACCCAGTCGACCGCGGCAAAGGAAATCGAGAGCGAGTACACCACTGCGCCCAACCCGCTGATGCCCTGGAAGAACGGGAGCGGGCCGCTCAACGGCTCGTAGAGCCGCTTCCCGCGGCTATAGAGAACCGATTGAAAGAAGATCCAAAGGGCGAAATAAATGATGGCGCGAGCGATCCAGCCGCCGTATCCGCCGACATGCAGATACCAGCTGTTGTGCTCGGTGAGCGCAGGATTGGTCATCCAGGCGTAAAGCTGGTTGCGCCCAAACAGGATCGGCAGAAAGAGGACAGCCATCAGCAACAGGCCGCGAGAACCTGCTTCCAATGTGCTGCGAATAGCCAGACCCCAGAAGCCGCCGGACAGGTATTGCACCATCAGCAATCCCAGGCAACCCATGCTCAGGCCCAGCCAGAACATAAAGCCGATGAGGTAGCCGCGCAGGAGTTGCTCAGGCGACATCACATATCCCACGATGGTGAGCACCACGCCGACAAGGCCGACCCCCAGCCACATATTCTGCCAATGGCCAGTCTGCGCCGGCACAACATTATCGGTCTGGCGAAGAGTGATGGTCTGTTCGCTCATGGTTTCTGTGCGCCTCCTGAGGCCGGCGCCGCTTGCGGCGGAGGCGGAGTGGAGGCAGCCGTGGTTGCGCCCTGGGTGTCGTACGCAGGCATGACGAAAACGCCCGGCGGCGGCGTGCTGGCGACCTGCTCGCCGGCAGGAACATCAGCCGCAGTTGCGTGCTGACTCAACTGTAGCGCGCGGATATAGGCAGCAATCGCCCAGCGGTCCGACGGAGGAATCTGTTGGGAATAGTCGGACATGGCGCCGAAGCCGTTGGTCATCACATCGAAGAAATATCCAATCGGGGCTCGCCGCAGACGATCAATGTGATACGACGGCGGACGCTTGAAGCCGCGCTGCACGATCATCCCATAGCCATCGCCAACCTCGGAATGGCAGGGAGCGCAGTAGATGTTGAAGCGCTGCTGTCCCCGCGCCATCACCTCGGCAGTCGCTGGAAACGGCAGGTAGTCGCCATCTTTGTCGCCGATCTTGCCGGTGTAGAAGTACGTATCGGCATCCAGATGTCCGCGAGCTACGGTGCCCGAAATAATAGGCCGCGCGGAGCGATGGTCGGCATAGAAATCGCTTTCCACCAGCGGACGCTGGTAGGGCTGCACCTGCATGTCCTGCCGGCAGCCCGCCAAAAGCAGCAGCGTCACAGCCGCCAGCAGACAAACCGACGCCTTGCGCCGCGAAGCTTTGGGGACACTCGGTCGCAGCCAAGCGCAGGGCCCAATCTCGAATTGTGCTGGCCGATTAATGCGGCACCTCCGAAATCGACGCCGGGTGCAGGCTCCGCATAAAGCGCTCCGTGTTCTCCAGATCGAAATTGGGATCAGCGGCTTCCACGCACAGGAAAAACTTGTCGCGAGTCACGAGCGAGAAACGGTCCACATTGAAAAGCGGGTGGTGCGGCATGGGCAATCCATTCAAGGCAAACATGCCGAAGACGCCACACAGTCCGGCGAACAGGATCGTCAATTCGAAGGTCGGTACGATGAACGCAGGCCAGGACAGATAAGGCTTCCCGCCGATATTTAGCGGATAGTCGATGCAGTTGATCCAGTACTGCAAACCAAATCCGGAAGCTCCGCCGAGGATGCCGCCAAGCAGCACAATCAGGGGAACGCGGCTCTTGTGGAAGCCGACGGCCTCGCTGGCCTCTTCGATGGGAAACGGGCTGTATGCGTCCATCTGGCGATAGCCGGCCGCATACGCCGCCTGGGTTGCGTGAACCAGTTCGGTCGGAGTGTCGAACTCCGCAAGCAGACCGTAGATGGGCGGTGCGAGCTGGGCGTGACTCACTTGGTCTCCACCTCCGCCTCCGGCAGCAGGGTCCGCATTTCAAAGATCGAAATCGCGGGCATGATGCGGATGAAAATAAACATCGCCGTGGTGAACAACCCTATGGTTCCGAAGAACACTGCATAGTCCCAACGGGTGGGAGTGTAATGGCCCCAGGACGAAGGCAGGTAGTCGCGCGACAGGCTGGTGACGATGATGACGAAACGCTCCAGCCACATGCCCATCAGGATCACCAGCGAGATCAGGAACAACCATCCTGTCTTGGCGCGGACTTTGGGGAACCACAGGACCTGCGGTATCAGGATGTTGCACAGAATCAGCATCCAGTAGAAGAAGGAGTACTGTCCGAACCACCGGTTCTGCATCATGAAGCGCTCGTACGTGGAGCCGCTGTAGAAGGCGATGAAAGCCTCGAAGGCGTAACCATAAGCCACGATCAGACCAGTCGCCAGCATGATCTTGGCCGAGTTCTGAAGGTGCCGCATCGTGATCATCCCCTCGAGGTGGTAATACTTGCGAATTGGGATGGCCAGCACCAGCACCATGGCAAAGCCGGAGTAAATTGCGCCAGCGACGAAGTAGGGCGGGAAAATCGTGGTGTGCCAGCCGGGCATGATGGCCACCGCGAAATCGAAGCTGACGACGGTGTGTACCGACAACACCAGCGGCGTCGCAATGCCCGCAAGCAGAATGTACAGCGCTTCGTAATTCTTCCAGTGGCGCGACGATCCGCGCCAGCCCATGCCGAGAAGGCCGTAGATTTTCTTGGTGAGCGGATGCTTTGCCTTCTCGCGCATGGTGGCGAGATCGGGCACCAGACCGACATACCAGAACACGGCGGAGATGGTGGCGTACGTCGAGACCGCGAACACATCCCACACCAGCGGACTACGGAACTGCGGCCACACTCCCATGCTGCTGGGATACGGGAACATCCAGTACGCCAGCCAGGGACGGCCCATATGCAGTAGCGGGAACATGCCGGCGCAGGCCACGGCGAACAGCGTCATGGCTTCAGCGAAACGGTTGATGGAGTTGCGCCAGGTTTGCTTCAACAGCAGTAGGATGGCGGAGATCAGCGTGCCCGCGTGGCCGATGCCGATCCACCAGACGAAATTGATAATGGCGAAGCCCCACGCGACCGGAACCTCGATACCCCAGATGCCGACGCCCACCAGGAACAGGTAGGTGACCGCTGCCATCAGCACGCCCAGCAACGTCATGCCGACAAACAGGCCGAACAGCCAGCCCAGGCCGATGGGGCGCGTCAGGACCGCATCGGCAATGGTGTCCGTTACGCTGCCGAACGTCTGCCCCGGGGCCATCACCGCTGGTTCGTCCGGCCAGGGCACGTCCTGCAGAATCGTTTTTTCTTCTGGTCCCTGCTGCATCGCTAACTGGACTCCCACGGTTCAAGTTCAGGATTCGGGTTCGAGACGATCGCCATATACGACGTCCGTGGACGCGTATTCAAATCTTCCAGCAAGTTGTAATTGCGCTGCTGCGCCTTGATCTTCGAGACCCGGCTGTTGGGATCGTTCAAGTCGCCAAAGACGATGGCCCCGGCCGGGCAAGCCTGCTGGCACGCGGTAATCACTTCGCCGTCGCGCACCTTCCGGTTTTCCTTCTCGGCGGTAATGCGGCCATGGGTGATGCGCTGAATGCAATACGTGCACTTCTCCATGACACCGCGACTGCGGATGCTGACCTCAGGGTTGCGCATCATCTTGAATTGCGGCGTGGTGAAATCCTGGAAGAGCAGGAAGTTGAAGCGGCGCACCTTATAAGGACAGTTATTGGAGCAGTAGCGCGTGCCGACACAGCGGTTATAGACCATGTCGTTGAGGCCTTCGGTGCTATGTACCGTTGCGCCGACTGGGCAAACCACCTCGCAGGGCGCATTCTCGCACTGCTGGCACGGTATCGGCTGGTAAAACATGTTGGGATTTTCCGTGCCGCCCTCGTAATACACGTCGACGCGCAACCACTGCATCTGGCGGCCGCGCATCGTCTCCTCCTTGCCGACCACCGGAATGTTGTTCTCCGCCTGGCAGGCCACAATGCAGGTCTTGCAGCCGACGCAGGAGTTCATGTCGATGGTCATGCCCCACTTCAGCTCGGTGTACTGATAGTTGGTGTAGAGCGTCATCTCCGGCCCGGGCGACTCAATGCCTTCGTGGGCAAAATCGGGATTGCTGATGAAGTCCGCCAGCGTCGCCTTACGGATGATGTGCCGGTTCTTCAGCGGCTCAGTGCCCTTGGGCAGATCGGAGTAGTCGATGTACTGGAAGCCTTGCGGATGGGCAAAGCCGAATCCCTCGCCGACCTTCTTGATGCTGGTTTCCGCATACCACGGAGCATCGCTGCTGCGAATCTTGTAGCCGCTGAAACCTACGTCCGTTCCGATGCGCCCCGCCTTGGTGCGCCCGTAGCCGAGGAACACGGTGATGGAGTTGTCGGGATGTCCGGGCTGCGGCCAGATTGGGCCTTTTACTTTACGGCCATTAACGTCGATCTCAATGATGTCGCCGGTGACCAGCCCCGACTTCTGCGCCTGGTTGGGGCTGATGAGAACGCCGTTGTCCCAGCAGAAATTCGTGACCGGCTTAGGTGTTTCCTGCAACCAGCCATTGTTGGCCTTGCTACCGTCATAGATCAGCGGATCGCGGCGGAAGATCACTTCCATCACCTGCGGACTGATGCTGTTGGTCGCAGGAATATTGCCGCCCCTGGGTGCGACCGCCTTCGGCGCGAATGCAGTATCGGCGACGTAACCGTCGTTCAGGGCCTTGCGCCACGCGGTATCGAAATCGCCCTTGACCTGGTCCTGCCAGTACTTGCGAACGACGTCGTAGCCCGCGGTCTCCGGGGAGCCGACCAGCGCGAAAATGAACTCGTATGCGCTCTTGCCGTTGTATAGCGGAGCGATCAGCGGCTGAACGATGGAAGCAGTTCCGTCAAAGGCGCGAGTGTCGCCCCACTGCTCCAGATAGTGAGTGCCGTTGATGTGCCAATGCACGTGATCGTAGGTTTCGTCCTGATACAGGCTGTGCTGCACGCGGAGCGGTACCTTGTCCATGGCGTCGGCGAAGCCGAAATCAGGGGGCGCATCGTACACCGGGTTCGCGCCCACGATGAGCAGCATGTCGACCTTGCCCGCGTTCATCTCGCCGACCAGGTCTTTCAACGTGGCAGTCTGGTCCTGGGGTTTGACTTGCACCGACTCGGTATAGATGACGGTGTTGCCATTGGCGCCCAGCGCCGCATTCATCGCGTGCGCCAGAGCGTGGACGGCTGGCGGCTGATTGTCGCCGGGAATCACGACGGCAGCGCCTTTGTGCGCCTGAAGATCTTTGACGACGGCGACGACCCAGGCCTGCTGCTTCGGGGTTAGATTTCCGCTGGCCGGGCCACCTGCGCCGACTCCGGCTGCGATCGCACGGGCCAGCGTTTCGACTTCCGAAGCCCGCACCGGCAAGCGATGATCGGCCTTGCCGCTGGTATTGGTCGGCGTGCTCTGAATGGAATAGAAGCGCGACATCTTCTCTTTGAGATCAGGATTGCGTCGCGCCGCGAACTGGCGTGCGTAATAAAGGAATCCCGGGTAGCCGCTGGAGAGGAAATCGCCATCGAGCGCGAGAATGATGTCAGCCTTCTCCAGGTTGTAGCGCGTTTCCAGGTACGACCCGAATGCCAACTGCGATCCCGCGCGCACATTGTCGCGGTTGACCGGCTCCCACTGCACCCACTTGGACTGCGGAAACGCCGTCTGCGCCTGCTCCATCAGCGATGCCATGGTGGGTGAACTGGTAGGACAGCTGAGAATGCGCAGGCCGGCTCCCTGCACTGCTTTCTGCGAATTCAGGGCGCCTTTCAGCGCGGCAGTGTAGTCGCCCCAGGTCCTCAACTCGCCGACATAAGTAATGGTCTGCGAACGGTCAGGATCGTACATGTCGAGGATGGAGGCTTGCGAGAAAACGTCGCTGCCGCCTAACCCCGCGGGATGTTCTGGATTGCCCTCGATCTTGGTGGGACGGCCTTCGTGACTCTCCACGAGCACCGGCGACCCATAAGCGCCGAACGGCATTGCGCTGGCAAAGAACAGGGGCTTGCCTAATGTGATTTCGCTGGGCTGCCGGACGTAGGGAACGATCGGCTCCAGCGGTATCTTGACGCAGGAGGAGAGGCCGGCCAGCGCCATGGAAGCGCTCATCAGCTTCAGGAAATCGCGGCGCGAAGCGCCCTCAGGCCAGACCGAGGCCTGACGCGGGAATTCGCGGTGCAGCATTTCGAAGAAGCCATCGCTTTGCGCCAGTTCTTCCAGGCTCCGCCAGTACTGCGGGCCGCTCTTGGCGCGCGCAAGCGTCTCCTGCACTTCAGCGAGTTCCATCTTGCTGGGACAAACCGCCTCGGTTTTCTTCAAACTCTCTTTATCCATCTTCTCGCAGGTCCGGAAACGCAACGTTCGTCAACTTCACACACTGAATCGAGCCATCGCCGCTAGCGATGGCAGGTTGAGCAACTGGTAATGTCCTCAACCGTACGAATGTTATAGCGGTGCTTCAACTCATTACCCAAAGCGATCTGGTCGTCATATTCGGCGCCTTCGAATTTCACCTTATTGCCGGAACTGGGCTGCCGGTAGGCCATGTTGAACACCTGATCGCGGGGCCGCAGGAATTTCTCCGGGGCACGATGGCAGTTCAAACACCATTCCATTTGCAGCGAGTTGGCCTCATAGGTCAGCGGCATCTTGTCCACCGGCCCATGGCAACTGGCGCAACCCACGCCCTTATTCACGTGGATACTGTGGTCGAAATAAACGAAGTCGGGCAGATAGTCAACGCGCGTCCAGATCAGGGACTTGCCACTGCGGAAGCTCTCGCGAACGGGCTCCAGCATGGGGGCGTTGGTCCAAATCCGCGAATGACAGTTCATGCAGGTCTTGGTGGGAGGAATGCCGGCGAAGCTGGAATTTTCCACCGAGGTATGACAATAGCGACAATCGATGCCATCGCCGGCGACGTGATGCTGATGGCTGAAAGGCACAGGCTGCGCCTGGGCGACGTCCTGATAGGTGGCATAGGGCGAGCGCTGCATCTCCAGGGCCGCCCACAGCAACACCGACACCACGATCACCACTCCAATGATCGAGAGCCGCGCAAGGGTATTCGCACTTCGATGGAAGATCTGAGCCATTTATGTGAAGCTTTCCACTCTGCAGGTCCGGGTTCCGACTCCCCTTCGGACCCAGCTTCGTGCGTGGTAAGGCGACAACTGCCACAGCCCGGCGTGACGTGCATCACCCAAGCGAGTGATTATAACAAGTGAAGTTGCCTGTAACGCAAGTGAGGATTCAAGGCGGTGAAGAAAGTTTTCGCTCGCCAGCGATTTCGCTCCCGCTTGAACGAGCAGGAGCCGGCATGATGCGCAGCTCCTGCAACGTCCCGCTCTTACTGCAACAAGCCAAACACCGCGACTCCGGTTTGGGTCCCCACAAAAACTTTGCCGTTGGCGATGATTGGGGTGATGAACTTGTTGCCCGGCCCGAACTGATCGCGCGATCCTGCCTGATTGCTGTTGTACAACTGGTTCGACAGGTTAGTAGCGTCGAAGGCGTACAAGACCGCAGGGTTGGTGTTCGCGACAGCCCAGACAATGGCGTTCGAGGTTTGATTGGCGGAGACGGTAGGAGTCGCTCCTGGATAAATGAACGTGTTCCCTGTCTGCGAACTCGGGGTGGTGGCGAGCATGGCGTTGGAGATGGGAAAGGCCTTCATGGTCTCGCCGGTGTCACAGTAATACACCGTGTTATTGAAGTATGCCGGGCTGGACCAGACGCCGCCAGGCAAGGCACCGTCGATTTCCTGGTAGATGGCGCTGTCATTATTGGGATTGAACTTCCCCATGTTGTCGCGATTCACGACGTAGATGTTGCTATCTTTGCCGGCGCCCACGGCGAGATGATGCACCATATGGTTGTTGTCCATCAGATCGGGCAACACGATGGCGCCTCCCGAGCCGAGGTCCTCGTCGCCATCCGATTCCTGTACGGTGTCGTACATGTTGAAGTAATCGACCACCGTGAGTGTGCCGGTGGAGTTGGAGAGCTTCATGAACGCGTTACCATAGTCGCCACTGACAGGAAAGCCTTGCGAGTTCAGCGTAGTGTCGAAGGTGCCATTGCCGTCGAGGAAGTAGATGTTCCCTGACGAGTCGGCGGCCAGTCCCTCACCGGTCATCCAGATAGCGCCTTTACTGCCGTTGGGCGTGACATCGATGACTGAGGTCTGCGCCAAGCTGCGCGAGTTGTAAGCCATGAGCCATCCAGTGTAGGGACGGGAGTCGCAATGCGACGTGAAGGAGATATAGAGGGTGGTGCCGTACTCCAGAATCCCGGCGCGCTCGGCAAACTGTCCCGGAGCGAAGATGACTTGTCCGTTCTGGCTGCCATCACCCGTACCGGGGTAAGTAGCGCTGATCTCCGTCGGGCCGCCGAACAATTCAGCCCCCGTCATCAGGTCTAGCGCATGCAGACGCTGGTGATAGTTACCGGAAGAATCCTTGGTCATGGCCACGAAGTAGATTGCTCCGTTGGGTCCATTGCCCTTGTCGATCACGGGAGTGTCGGTGATGCCAATTTGCGGTGCAATCTGGCTACAGCCATGATCATCGCTGGGGGTTTCTCCCTGGCCGAGCGCTGAGCTGTGCCAGAATTGCCTGCCGGAGTTGGCACTGAAGGCATAAATGCTGTCGTTCTCAGTGACCACATACACCGTGTCGTTCAAGCTTCCGCTAATGAATTGTTTGTTTACGAACAGGGGCTGAGCATCGACTTTGCCATCTACCGTGAAGAAATTGATTTTGCCGAAGGTGTTGAAGTTCACATTGCTGGGTGTCAGAGTTGTTTCCTGCATGGTCTGGCCCTGACGGAAGACGTTGTAGTGATACGTGAGCACATCGGTGGGATACTGAATCGGCAAACCTTGGTTGACCGGCGGAGCCGGGGTTTGTGTTGCGGGACTAGCTGGTGCTGCGGAACTGGCGGCACTGGCAGTGGCCGCTGCGCAGCAAAGCATTCCAGCTCCAATGAATAAGAGGATGGTCGATTTGGCTTGATCTCGCACAGTTCACCCCATGGGGAAAAATATTCACAACGAATTATGAGAGTATATGCGCAAAGGTGGCCTGGCGGTTGTAAAACTTTCGTAGTCTAAGGTTGAAATAAATGGCCTGATAGTGCCACAACCGTGCATGGAGAGAATGCCGACATGGAGAACTGCTCCATCCCACGCGACATTCAATGCCTGCTCCAGTGGTACTCTAAACCGAGCGGACTAGCTGACAATGGGCGGCCCAGTATCCGGACGTAACCGCGCGCGGGCCGAAACCTTGGCCGGCGTTTCACCTGGCAAAATCCAACCCTCGAATCTGCCCGGGTAAGGCATTAGATTGAGTGCGACCGTGCGGTTTGTGGCATAAACTGTAAGCATCGCTTCAAATTAGAAAGAACCAGCACGGAATGTCATCCAACGGCTTTTATAGCAGCAACTCGTCCCGCTTCGGAAACATGCGCTCGTTGTTCAGCGTGTTTTCCAGCGATCTCGCCATCGATTTGGGAACCGCGAACACACTTGTCTATGCACGCGGCAAGGGCATCGTGGTGAACGAACCCTCCATCGTCGCCATCAACAAAAACACTGGTGAAGTTGAGGCCGTGGGCAAAGAGGCCAAGGAGATGCTTGGGCGCACGCCCGGCAATATCGTCGCCATTAAGCCGATGAAAGACGGCGTCATCGCTGACTTCAAAGTCACCGAGAAGATGCTGAACTACTTCATCCAGAAGGCGCACAACCGCAAGATGCTGGTGCATCCCCGCATTGTCATCGGCGTGCCTTCGGAGATCACGCAGGTGGAGAAGCGCGCGGTCATGGACTCGGCGTATCGCGCCAAGGCCAGCGAAGTACATCTCGTGGAGCAGGCGATGGTGGCCGCGATTGGCGCGGGGTTGCCCATTACCGAGCCCAGCGGCAACATGGTGGTCGATATCGGCGGCGGCACCACCGACATCGCTGTCATTTCTCTGAGCGGCATCGTGTATTCGCGATCGGTGCGCATGGCGGGTAATCAAATGGACGAAGCCATCATGAATTACCTGAAGCGCAAGTACAACCTGCTGATTGGCGAGCGCACTGCGGAGCAGATCAAGATCGAAATTGGCTCGGGCTATCCGCTGGAGAGGCCGCTGACCATGGAGATCAAGGGACGCAACCTGATCGAAGGCGTGCCCAAGACAATCACCATCGATGACAGCGAGATTCGTGAATCGCTGACCGAGTGCGTTTCAACAATTATGAATGCGATCCGCGTGGCGCTGGAACGCACGCCCCCGGAATTGTCGGCCGACATCAGCGACCGCGGCATTGTGTTGACCGGCGGTGGCGCGTTGCTGAAGAACCTGGACAAGCGCATCCGCGAGGAAACCGGCCTGCCGGTATCGATTGCCGACGACCCGTTGTGCAGCGTGGTTCTGGGCACGGGAAAAATGTTGAGCGATTTCAAGCTGCTGCGCAAGATATCGATTGACTAGCTGCGAGCTACGAGCCTCGGGCTTTCAGGAGTGCAGCCAAGACGCGAAGCGCACCGGTTGTCATCACGAGCGCAGCGAGGGATCTGCTTTCGTCCGCTTGATAACCGTGCGCGCCAAGCAGCGTAGTGTATGGATACCTTTCTAGGCCGCTATAGAAACCTGATTGTGCTGGCGGCCATCCTGTTCGCTCAGATCATCGGTCTAGCGCTCCAGGTGCGCCGCCCCACCGACGCGGGCGAAACCCGCCTCATCCGTCTTTGGGCGGTCTCCGCCGTTACTCCTCTTGAAAGCGCGGTCATCCACACCCAGGCGTGGGTGGGGAATCTTTGGACCACCTACATTTACCTCCACGGTGTGCGGCGGGAAAACCGCGAACTCCGTGCCGAAATCGGCCAGATGAAGATCGAAGAGGCGCGGCTGAGCGAAGACGCCCGCATGGCGCGCCGCATCCAATCGCTGCTTGCGTTCAAAGAGCAATACATCGACTCGACCATTGCTGCGCAGGTCATTGGCACCAGCGGCAGCGACCAGTCACGCGTGCTCTATATCGACAAAGGCTCCAACGATGGCATTACGGTTGATATGGCGGTCATTACCCCAAGCGGCAT
>Ga0302325_10028341_pt1 | contig 11591 bp, 6 predicted proteins | sample Palsa_T0_2_FD_201948 | JGI IMG/M metagenome (GOLD analysis project Ga0302325, IMG submission 201948) | Peat permafrost microbial communities from Stordalen Mire near Abisko, Sweden - Palsa_T0_2 | ecosystem: Environmental > Terrestrial > Soil > Palsa > Peat permafrost | place: Sweden: Abisko... | reverse complement strand
CTCGTGGGACATGGATCATGCGGTGGAGCGGTATCTGAAAGTCGTTACCGATTTAGGTTGCGCGGGCAACGGCGCGATCGAATTTCCGCTGGCGGTGGACGAGTCGGATCGGCGGTTCATCGCGGAGATGATACCCCCGCAGGTGCGATACGCCGTTCTCATGCCGGGGACACACTGGGAAACCAAGCGATGGCCGGTGGAGCGATTCGCTGGGCTGGTGAAACCGCTGAAGGATCGCTTTGATCTGGCGACGGTTGCCGCCGGGTCCCCCGCCGATGCCCCGCTGACCAAGCAACTGGGCGCTACATTTGATCTGACCGGAAAGACAAATCTGCGACAGATGGTGGCGCTGCTGGAGCGGGCGTCACTGGTAATCGCCAACGACACCGGCCCGATGCACATCGCCGCTGCCCTGGGCCGCCCGCTGGTCACGCCCTATGGTCCAACCAGCCCGCGCCGCACCGGTCCGTTCGGAAGAATGGACAGCGTCATCCGCCTGGATATGCCGTGCAGTCCGTGCTACTCCCGCACCTGCTCCCATCGCAGTTGCATGGAGTGGCTGAGCGGCGAATCCGTGCTGGAATTGGCAGAACAGCAAATGAAAAATTGGGGAAGATGAGAAAAGTGGCTGACCATGAGCGGCGACGGCATTTTCGCCCCGGATCATATCGCCCTGCGCCGAAGACCACTCATCACAAGGCCCGTAATTAATTCCGACCGATTCACGCCGCGTTTTTTTGCCAGGGCATCAGCCCGCTGCAACATGTCGCCCTCAAGTGAAATGCTGATTTTCTTGGCACCCTTGCCTGCCTTTCGCTGCCCCCGGCCGTTCTTGGCTTTTTCCCAAATCTTCCGTTCCTTCGCATTCAAAGGGAACGTCTTGTCTATGACCATCTCTTCATATTGTTTGGTGGCCTCTGCCAACTCCGCTGTTGTCATATTTGCAAAAGGTTTCGTGGGCTTCATCGCGTTCTCCTGCGGTAGATACGTTTTTCGCGGTCATTAAGCGGCCGCGCGTGTATCACATAAACGAGAGGCGGCGGGTCTATAACAAATACTACCTGGATAGATATACGTGCCTTCCTGTGTTCGTCCCGCCACAAAGAATTTTCCATTCTCGCGTTTCTCAGGATAAGGTCGCCGCGTGTGCTTCACCACATATTCGGCCTGCTCCGGGGTAATGTTATGCAGTTCAATGTGCTCGATGTTTGCGCGATTCCAGCGGAATTCTAACACTGCGGACTATTTTACGGATTGTTTGCGACCCGTCGATATTCCGCACAGCCGCCAGCGCTCGGCCGATTTGACCTCGCCAGACTTAAATTTGGCAAGCACCGCCAATCTACGCCGCGTTACCCGTGTTTTGATATTGATAGTGCGTCCGGATGTTGGCTCCATAGTATCCGCCGCCCTGGGAGCGGACGGCGTTGAGCACCACGCCCAGATGTTCGGCTTTCACCTGCCGTAGCGTCTCGCGCAACCGCATGAGCACGCCGCGGCTGCTGGTGCGGGCGCGGACGACGGTAACCACGCCATCCACGCGCGGGGCCAGCGCAACGGTTTCCGAGACGAACAGCAGCGGGCCGCTGTCGAACATCACGTGATCGTATTCCTCCAGCGCTCGCTCGATGAAATCCATCAGAAGCTGGCTTTCCAGCAACTCCGTGGCGTTGGTCGGCTTGGGGCCACTGGGCAGAATATACAGATTCGGAACCTGCGTTTCCTGCACGGCGTGCTCGAACATCTCCAGGTTGTTCAGCACATCGGAGAATCCCTGTTCGTTGGGAAGATTGAACACGCGATGCAATTCTGGCCGGCGGAAATTGGCGTCAACCAACAGAATGCGCCGGCCATTGAGCGCCAGACCGCTGGCGAGGTTGCAGGCGATGGTAGTTTTGCCGTCACCGGGCGAGGGGCTGGTGATGAGGATGGTACGCGTCGTGTCCAGCGATGAGCTATGCTGGAGGCGCGTGCGCACCTGGCGGAGTTGTTCGGCCATCATCGAATGCGGGGCCTCGAAGATCACCACGGGCAGGCGAGCGCCGGCGGACTGGCGATCGTCATCCTCGTGAGGAATGATGCCGAGCAGATTCAGATTGCCAACCCGGTTGATATCGCGCGGCGAACGGATGGTGGTATCCATCATCTCACGCAGGAACGCGATGCCCAGCGCCAGCGCCAGGCCGAAGGTGATTGCCAGGATCATCGTGACCGGCAGCTTGGGGAAGCTCGGCGAGTCGGGCTTGGGAGGCATGTACCTCCATTCCACGCCGGCGAAGTCGCCCTTGGCCGTGGACGCCTCGACTTGCTCGAGCTGATCGCTGATGGTTTTGAGTTTGGCTTCGGCGTAGGTTTTTTCGTCCTGGTTTTCTATCAACTGATGCATCAATTCGGTGAGCTGGGACATGTCGCTCTTCAGATTGTCAACCTGCTTGTTTTGAGCATCGACGAGGCGCGCGGCTTTTGAATAGGCTTCCTTGGCGTCCTCGAGATAGTACTCGCGCCATTTCACGCTGGCCTTGGCGCGGGTGTCTTCGTATTTTTTCTCCGCTTCATCGGAGCGGGTTTGCAGTGAGGTCATCGTGAGAGAGGCTGCGCCCTCGTTGACTTGGCTCGCCAGCGCCATCTGGATCTCATCCCTTTCCTGCCGCGCGGCAATAACTTCGGGATCACTTTCAACAGCGGAGTCAATTTTGGGAGGATTCTGCGTGGGATTGGAGTTAATTTCGCTTTGCAGGGTCACGTAATCGTCTTCGGCGTCGTCCCGTTTGGCCTCCAGCACAACGATGTTGTCCAGCAGCGAGGAAAGCTCCACATCTTTCTGGCTGAGCCGGTTCATGGTTCCCATGACGCCATTGGCATTTAGCTGGGCTTCCAGGTCTTCGATGCTGCCGTTGATTCGCTTGACCTCGTTCTCCTCGATCACCTTGCGCTGTTCCAGTTCGCTGTTGCGCTGGGCGTCCTGGTTGGCGTTAAGTTCCTGCTGTTCCTTGATGTATTCGTCGGTGATGGATTTGACAATGTCCTGACAGGATTGTGGATCACTGCCGGTCATCGACACAGCCAAAAGCCGGGTATCCGGAATGACAGCGACGACAAAATTATCCTCCAAATCCTGCAGCGCATCCTGATCGCTGCGGAAAATCCTGTACCAGACGCTGTTGTGAATATCGCTGTTGGGGTCCTCAAGAACCTTGTCGAACAACACGGGGTTGATCAGATTGGTTCGGTGGGTGTTGAGATTGATGTTTAGGACGTTGGGGTCCTCGTATCTCGCCGCGGCAGGGTCTAGTGAGATGGGTTCGACCACCGTGAGTTCGCCCGTGGCGGTGTATCGGGAGTGATACATTTTCAGCCACTGATTGACCCCGTACCCCGCCACGCCGCTGATGATGACCATGATGATGATGAGCCAGAGATTGGACCTGATGATGCGCCAAATGTCGGCGCCGGTGAGCGGCGCGGCGCTTTGAGCAGCGGCGAGAGGTCCGATCGGCCCTGAGCCGGGGATTGCCACCGATACGGAACCGGCTTGTCGGCCTGGCAGACGAATGGGTTGGTTGAGCGGCAAGGTCGTCATAATCCATCTCCTACGAATCGACAGCTTCTTTTAGAGCCTCGTTGTTGTTCAGTTATTGAGCCCAGTTTCACTCGGAAAACGTCATGAGGGAACAAACTCACAATGCCAGGGACTCCCAATATACCCACATACCTGTCCATCATCCAATCATTTTTCGTCATTTTGGGGGCGAATCCAACTCATTATTGGGCCCGATCATTGTGCCCCATTATTGTGCCTGGGCCGACTGTTTGCTCTTGGCCATTTTGTCCGCCCGAGCCGACAAATCCTGCAGCTTGGCCAACAAAGTCGAATCCTGAACCTTTGGGTCCTGCTTGCTCACAATTGCCAAACCCAACTTGGCCTGATCCTGTGCCTCCTCTGGGCGCTGTAAGAGCAGATATCCTTCTCCCAAATGGAGATACGTCTCTGGCGATGGGCGGGTGTCCACCACGGTATTCAGTTCGTCCACGCCTTTGGCGGTGTCCCCGGAGAGAATTAATAGCCATCCGTGCGTATCCTCGAGGTTCAAATCCATTTGTCCGTCAATCGGGTTGGGGCCGACGGCTTTGGTAATAAGGTCCATTGCCTCCTGAATTCGCGGTGGAGAATAGTTCTCCACCAGCATCCAGGCCAGATTATTCATGGCGGCCTTGTTATTAGGGTCCAATGTCAGCCATTTTTGATATGCATCGTATGCCTTATCCACCATGGGTTGAGGTTTTGCGGTTTGATAGATTTGAGCGGCGGTTCCGACGACACTAATCTGCTGCGGTTTGGACAGTTGTGCCAGGATGTCCATGGCGGGTTGGATAACGCCGGCGGCCTGCACGTCGTCCCCTTTCTGGTGCAGTAAAAGGACCGTTGCCAGCCGACAGGTGAGTTGGTCCGCCACAAACGGCGCCATAACCGTCAGCGCTGGGTCAACGCCGAGCGAAGTGGATGTTGTCTGACTGATGTCGTAAATGGCGCTGTCATCTTTCTCCGCCACGGCCGCCGACAACGCAGTGGCAAAATCTGCCTGAGCATCGGTCTGATCACCATCAGCGGCCTCGGCCACGGCTCGCTTGGTATTGGCCCATGACGTTTTCTTTAATTCATCCGGCAACGCGCTCGTGCGCGAAATCACGATTTGATATTGCTTGGCCGCCAGCAGCATTTCCAGATCCGTCCGAACAACCAATGGATCATCCGCGTGCAGGCTCAAGGCTTTTTCGCTGAAATTGACGGCATTGTTCAGATCACCAAGGTCACGAAACAGCACCGCCTCGATCCGGAATATTTCCGCATCGGTGTTGTAAGGCGGCTGCGAATCGACCTCCCGCAGAAGCCTGAGAGCCTGTGAATAATGCGGATTTGCGCCATTGCTGTATAACTTGACGAGGGACATGCGAACGGTCTTGTCGGTCGGATCGGTTTGCAGCGCCGATTCCAGTTGGGTCGTTGCATCTTCGGTCCGATCCATTGCGACGAAAGCGTCAGCCAGCGCTTCCCTCCCTGACAAGTCGTCCGGCTTCAACTGAAGAAATTGCAACAGGTCGATCGAAGCACCTTCAGCGTCGGAGGGTTGCTGATGTAGCTTGGAACAGCCGCGGACGAACAGCGCGTCGGTGTTGTACGGCGCCAATTGCAGCGCCTGGGTGGCCTGATTGATCGCCTCGGGATAATTCCTGGCCTCCATTAGGATGCGCGCCCAAATGGAGTGGAGCTTGGATGCATCCGGGGGATTTTTGGCCAGGGCAGAGCTCAGTTCCGCCTGCGCCTGATCAGATTTTCCCGCCGCCGCCAGAACTTGGAACCGCATTTCCAGAATTTCCGGCCTGTCGGCATTGGCACTAGCCAACACCGACAGGGCATCGTCGAACTTCTTATGCTCCGTCAGCAGCGCCGCCAACTGAATCTGGATATCAGCCCGGTTGCCCGAAACGTCCATCGCTTTTTTCAGGGCCGCCTCGGCCTGATCCGGTTGATTGTTGTTTTCATAATGGAGCGCCAGTTGCGAATACGGTTCGGGCCGCAATTTCCATGCGTCCCGCGCCGCCAGCGCCAGCAACGCCTTTTCCGAGAGATCCGGCTGTTTGGCCTGATCGCCGATTTGCGCCATCTGGTAATAGAATTTCGCCTCGTCCGGCCAGCGGGCGATGCATTCACTGGCGTGCTGCTGGGCTGCCTGAAGCACCTGCATGGCGTCCTGATCCTGCTGATTGTCGCTCATCTTCTTGGCGACACGCAGATACACGTCGATCATCGCCGAGTGCAGATTGGGCGAATTGGGCTCCTGACGAAGTTCGTCCTGGATGGTTGCGACGGCGTCTTGCGGATTGCCGTACTTCAACTGGTGATCGATCAACATGTCGCGCAAGGCGGGGTCGTTGACTTGCTTCTGCAACGCCTCGTTGATGTATCGCAACGCATCGATTGGGCTGTTCACCGCATATTCGCACCGAATCAATCCCTCATACGCCTGGGCATTGTTTGCCTGCCGGGAGAGCGCCACCTCATATTGCTCGATCGCCTGATCGTATTGCCCCGCCGCTCTGAGCAGATCGCCATACGCCACCCAGGAGTCGGCAAATTGCCCTCGGTCAGTCGTTAGGCTGGTCACGATCGTCATGGCGCCCTGAAAATCATTATGCGCTTCGGCGAGTTTTAGCTGATACATCCTGCCGCCGGCCTGATCGAAATTGATCGCCGTTAATTTTGTCGCATACTTGGCAGCGTCATCGAGACGACGGGTCAGGATGTAGAAATTGAACAACCGTTCCCACACCTTCCCCTGCTCGTTCGTTGAAGCCAGTTTCTCCGCCGACAATAGATGCGCTTCCTCCTGGTCATTTTCCTGTAGCTGGGATGCCACCTGGGCCAGGTCCAATTCTTTCTGGACAGGATCGGTATCGTGAGTTTGGATCAAATTCGCCTTAAGCTTGGCAATCGCGTCGGCATCATCGCCCTTCAATGCAGCGACCAGGACCTGCAAATCCGTATTGTTCGGATCAAGGCTTTCTGCCTTGGTCGCAACCGCCAAAGCCTGATCTTTCTGCCCCTCAATGGAAAGAACTTTCGCCAAATCCTCATAGCTGGCTACATCATTGGGGACCTTTTGCACCCGCAGGCTGTACAGACGGGCGGCTTCATCCCAGTTCTGGAGCCACTTGGCCATCCGCGCTTTTATCAAAATCTGATCGGCCGTTTCCTCCGGCAATTGCTGATATTCCTGAACCGACTGCGCGGTGGGTTGTCCTCCTCCGGCGGCCTGAGCGGCGCCGATGGCCAGCAGCGGCAAATCCGGATCATCAGGATCGATCTGCTTTAGCGCGTCGAATTGGGGCTGCGCCTCGTCCGATTCCTGGTGAATGAGTTCTTTCACCAGCATCTTCCGTGAGTGAACGTCGCGCGGGTATAAATCCACCAGCCTCTTGAGCGCGTTGATTTCCTCCCCGCTCTGATGTGTCTGCTCGTAAGCGCCGGCCAGTAGGCTCAGGCATGCATAGTCTTCGGCGGCCTTCTGGCTGTCCGCCATCAGCTCCGTCAAGCTCTGAATCACGCCCAGATAATCGCCGGTGGCAAATTGAAACCGTGCGTCCAGCCGCCTGATGTCCAGCACCACGCGGCTCCCCAGCGCTTCGTTCATTTTGTCCAGGTCGGATTGAATCCGGTCCTGCAATTGCTTTTTCTTCGTCGCATCCTGCTCCAAGGTGTAATCAGTCACCAACATGTCGTCCAAAGACTCCATGATCGGAACGCGGATGCCCGCCAGATGCGTTGGATCGTCGTTGAGCTTGTCCATCAGACCCGTGAGGATTTGCTCGGCCTCGCCGCGGGTTTCGTTCTTTTCCGCCAGTGACTTGGCCAGATCCATCCGAACCACCAGCGAATTGGGAATGTTTTTGTCCATGTCCCGATAGATGGCGACCGCGCCGTCGTGATCGCCACGTGATTCCGCCAATTCCGCGGCATATTCGTTAATGGCCATGTAGTCCGGGGATTTTGCATCCGCAAGGGTTCGAGCCTTGTTGATTTCGTCCCAGCAGGCATCACGGTCCGTTTTGGGATTGCCGGCCACCGATTTGTCGCTATCGGATAGATATCGCAGCAACTGGGCATAGCGATAATGCATCGCAGGATTTTTAGCTTGTCCGCCGCCCTTGTCGTCCATTGCCTTGATGAACAGGTTCCGGACATCGGTGTACAGATCGGTCACTTGTTGGGGTTGCTCGTTCGTTCCCAGCTCACGTTCCATGTCGGTCGCCTGTTTCACTTTCACTTGTGCAATCGTGAACGGCAGCATTGCGTTGGTCGGGTCTTTGTCCATCAGCGAACGCAGATCGGCCAAAGCATCGGTTGGCTGGTCCGCCGACAGTCCATTGATCCATTTGTGCGCGGTCAAAATGTCCGGCAGCGCAGCCAATAGCTTGTCATCCGGCGCCAGCGCACGGGCGCGCTGCGCGTAATCGATCATGTCGGCATACAGCTCCGCGGAGGGCTGGGCTTCCAAAAACGGCTGATACAAATCCAGGATTCTGCGGATGGCAGGCAGGTAATGTGGATCGATGCTTAGCGCCCGTTCATATGCCGATCTCTCTTCACGTATCCATTCCGGATCCAGCAGCGCCAACTGGCCCAGCGCGTCCCCCTCCATCATCTGGATCGACGGGTCCTTGGGGTTGAGCTGCGAGGCCCGCGCAAAATCCCTGGCGGCATCGGTGTATTTTCCATCGGACATCGCCTCCTGGCCCGACTTGATCCACCGATCGGGGTGATCGACGATCAGGAAACCGGATGCAACGTACAACGCGACCCCCGCGCCTACCGCGATCAGCAGCAGGATCGCCAAAAATTTCGTGTTGATCCGTCGTCGCGCCATGGAGGTCTCAGTCCAAACACCTCAACTCAATTCGAATGTGTCACTTTCTCCCAATCCGGAAAGCAGGTCTCGATCTGCGGCTTGGCTGCCGCCAGAAATGAGATCATCGATTTTTGCGCCCCGTCCGTGTTGCTCGACGTGTGGACCAGCGACATCAATTCGATCTTGGCGTAATACCCGTATTTTTGCGTCAGGCTCTCCAGCGTTTGGCGGACTCCCAGTGGATCGCTTTCGTAATGCCCGTTCACGTGGAACAGATACGCCACGCATTTGGGCACGCGGTTGCTTCCGGTCACATCATCGAATGCGATGAGCCGAACCTTCAGCGATTGGCCGTTGCCCAGGTCCCAGGTGGGAACATCATACGAATTGGGTTCGTATCCATCCGCGATGTAGCATCGATCCGGAATGTGCGCCACCGTGTCCACCATTCCCGTGTAATAGGTCAGACCCATCTGCACCACGCCGCTGTCCTGCTGGATTTGCAATCCCTGTATGACCGCTCCCCGTTCCGCCGGCGTTTTATCCGCAATCGCCGACTGGATCATCGCAACCCGGTCCGCAAAGCTGGCGGCCTGAAACTTCTGCCTGATCTGGGCATCGGATGATGCCACGTCCGCAGTGCTCGATGTGGAGTTTGCTTCATTCAACATTACCAGCAAATCGGCGCCGCGCTGGTTGACCTCAATAAAATCGCGGTAAACGTATTGATGGGTATTCAGAATTTCTTCCGTCTGCGGATCAAGCTTGGAATCCTGGGAGATTTGCAGCCAGGTTCCCATCAGCGCGGGCAGATCATGAAAATCGCGCGGCTGGGGCACCGGCTCTTTCTTGAAATGCAGCCCCTTGCTCCAGCTTGTCACATTCAGCGCCGTCGCCGCCGCTGCCAACACCACCACGACCGCCACGAACGGAATGCGCGACCAAATCGCGCGGATAGGTTTTTGTGTCTGGGTCATATCGCTTCCCTCCTCGGAGGCGTTTTGGGATCGTTGGCGGGCTTGGCCGTGTTCGGCTTTGGCCTTCCCTGTGCTAATCGTATTGACGGCGGCGGCGTTGTTGCGGTGGGCCGCGCCATTGCCGGCTTCGGAGACGTTGCCGGTGTTGGCGCTTTGGCGACAGCGACATTGGAAACCGTCGTCGTCGTCCGGCTCACTGGCGCTTTTCGTATCGGCGCCGGCCGCTGCGCGGGTACCGCCATGATCTGCGCCTGCCCAGTGGCTCGGCGGATTACCGCCGGCGCCGCCGTCATATGACGCCGGTCCACTTCCTCCATGAATATCTGATCCAGCACCCAGCCCACCAGCAAAATCAGCAGAAACGCTGGAATCAGCATGATCATCCCCACGAATTGGTGCGCGAAATTCTCCGACAACTGCTGGCTCACATAATGGTCCAGCAATCCCTGGCCCGAGACACGCATGACGTTGCAGAAGATGGCGATCGGAATCGCCGATAGCGTGATGGTGATCTTCTGCCACAGCGGCCGGGCCGACAAAAATGCGACTGCCGCACCGACCGACACGAATGTCATCAAGGATCGCAACCCCGCGCACGCCTCGGCGACATTGAGCGTCCGCATCACGCCGCCATGGCCCTGGATGAAAATCTTGGTCCCGCTGCTGCTGGATTCCACGCGGGTCATTTCCATCGTCCACACCGCCACGCGCGCCGCCAGTTGTTGCAGCGGGCTGGCGATCCTGCTGTACATGAGGCCCGGCCAGGGGATCGCGCAAACCAGATATGCAATCGGAAACCATGCCGTTTGCATCACGCCCCAGCCCGCCAGGATCAGCACGATCCCGAATAGCGTGACAACCATGCCAAAATCTTTGAGGAAATCGTTCTGCCCGGGATAAATGGCATAGCCAAACAGCGCCAGCCCGAAGAACAGGATTGCCCCGCCAAACCAGCCAGCCGTATGATCGTCGGCCCGTTCAACAAGTTGACTCTTCGGAGCGACCAGGCAAACCGCAACTCCCGCCAAAATGCAAATCCCCACCGCCGCCGCCACCCCATTAAACAATTCCCGCGCCACTTCATGCACCAGCACGAGCGGCAGTCCCAACGCCAATATCCACATCGCCGCCACGCGCAACGACCTCTGCAACGCATTGGGCTTGGGGATCGGCGGCGGGTTCAGCAGGCGTTCGCGGTTCACATAAAGGTAATAGACCCCAACAAACGGAATGCAGATCGCATGACCCCAATTGGCTTCGCCGTAAAACGGATTCGTTTTGTCCCAGAGCCGCCGAAGATTCGGCCAGAAGAGGCAGACGAAAAGCACCGCAATAATCGAAATTTGCATCCAGACATCGTTGGAAATGCCAAGCAGAGAGTGGGAATCCCCCACCGCGGGAGTACCGTCCGAATCGGCGGACGTACCTCCCGATCCGGCCGTTGCCGGGATTGACGAGTTGAACTCCATTTGACTCATGCGAAAGACGGTTGGGCTCGCTGGGACCGGTGTTCCAAACCCGGCCGGGCGAACGCATTTCTCACCCACGCATTAGCGCCAAGTCCCTGGCGGCATGGCTGTCGGCATTACGCCGGCCTCAGAGGGCCAGTTCGCATCGTCTCAGTTTCACTTTACCACAGCGCTAGCCCGCCGTTTATAGCGGGTTTACGCCGGTGTAGAAGTTCCGCTGATAGGAAAGTCCGATCCCGGTCGTCAAACTGGGAGCATTACGTAATATCGTGATAAACGGCGCCAGCATGTCCGTGCCGACCTCGACGGTGTCGTCCGGCTTGAGGAAAACATCCGGCTGCAATCCGGACCAGACCTTGGACATATTAATTCGCACAAAAACTTCCTTATTGTCGCCAATTCGACGAATGATTTCTGTTCGACGCGGAATGGCATTCTGATCCGCCCCGCCTGCGGCTACCCACGCCTGCTTGATCGTGATCTTCGTGCCTGAAAGACTGTAAACGCCGGACCGTTGAATGTGTCCGCCCATGTAATACACGCCGTTCACCGGATCGGGAACATATATCTTGTCCCCAGGCCGGATTACGATGTTATATTTCAATTCGCCCAACTGCAGCAGATCGTGAATCGGAATCCGAATCACCCGCGTGTCCGACTGTTCCGGCGGCGAATTAAATTGAAACGATTCGCCCGGCGGTGAGGCTGCTGCGCCTGTCGTATCATCCATCAATACCGGA
>Ga0302325_10028338_pt1 | contig 11592 bp, 8 predicted proteins | sample Palsa_T0_2_FD_201948 | JGI IMG/M metagenome (GOLD analysis project Ga0302325, IMG submission 201948) | Peat permafrost microbial communities from Stordalen Mire near Abisko, Sweden - Palsa_T0_2 | ecosystem: Environmental > Terrestrial > Soil > Palsa > Peat permafrost | place: Sweden: Abisko... | reverse complement strand
TGAGTCAGCATAAATTAAACCCAGCTCGGAAGTTGAATCAACGTACCGATGAAATTTTCAGAACCTGGCCAACTGACAAATTCAGGCCTGGTCAATCTAGACCAGTTGATCCTCTGAAGCGGTGTCACCGTCGGCCGCTTGCTTTCGCCCACTACAAGAGTACCCATGGCCTCAGTCAAACTGCCAACCGTCTCCACATCTTTCCCTTTGCCTTGGTCCGGAGCTCCAGTTGCCATATTGCCAGGAACAGGACTGTCAGACCTCATTGGCGCCTTTCCCTTGCCCTTGTCCACCGTAGTCTCCTGGTTATCGAATGGCATCGGAGCAACGAGCTGCTTTTCGTAGGTAGAATAACCCGTGTAGTTGTCAACTAAGCATCTCTCCACCATCACCGTTCTGACCCTGGGGATGTCCGCCGAACCATCGTAATTGCCCAATGGAAATGCGCGCCGAATTACGCGAGCCGACCGAGCAATGGAGGCAATAGGCATCTCTTCAGTAGACGATGTTTCATTAGAGTATGCTGAGTTCCTTCGGTCCACATGGAATGGCGAGGTTCCAGAGGGGCCTTCGCCGTTGTCCAGAGGCTTTCCCATAGTTGATTCCCAATCCATCTTACCGACCCTCCGCGCTTCAGTGCTCAACAGTCATTGGAAGGTTAAGGTGTTTATAGTAGTGGGTGTTAAAGAGAAGATGGACAATTTAAGATAAAGAAGGAACCTCCGGACCCAGGCCAGGTCAGATACGTACAGAAAGGAAGGGACGACCGGCAACTTTTCCCGACAGAAGTAAATCACCTGAAAAATCACATCTCATGACGGAAGAAGAAAATCATATGTACGGGTATTATATCATCTATTCCTTCTTCTCAGACAAAGCCTTCGCCTTCTTCTCTTCCTCATCACTATTCAACTTCTCGTAATGTGCTACCAACTGATCCATATTCCTTGGTCCTTGGCCAGCCGACACATTGAACGGCGACCCGGTATTGAAAATTCTAGATTCGTCAGATCATATCGATGGAATGGTGGAGACAACCTACTCTGGGAACCTCAAGTTCACATGCTTGCTCCCAGGCGAACTTTGGAACAGATTTCGATCAAAGGCCGCCTGCTCAATCATTGCGGTATGTAACGTGTTCCGCGCCGCCCATTTATCCTTGTAGTACGAGTAGCTCTCGATGACTTTTGATAGCCCTGCGATCTTTCCGTCCGATGTTGGTCTCGAAAAGAAGTAGACGCCGAGCGATATGGGGATTGCTGCGAGCACAACGTAGAAGGCAGCCTATCATACTTCGTCAGTAAAAGCTTCCATCTCTTCCAGAGCATCAACTGACGCCTAATGATTCGGCCTGCGGTCCTGCTGTGTGATGTCCATGCTCGGTACTTGATCCCGCGAAGTGATGGACCTCGTCCCCTGGCTTTCCATGCTGAGCTGTCGAATACCGACTTGTGCCTCGACCAGCAACTGCAGGAAGACGCACAGCAGATTGAACTGCCTTTCGACGGAGTGCAAACATGATGTCGTGGTTCAATTGGCTGTCGAGAGCTTCCTGATCTCACGTTTGAGGTTGTCCTCCCGCTTCTCAATAGTCGGAAGCTGAGTCAGCAAAAGGCGGCGAGCGAAGTAGCCGCCGCACTTGGTTTAGGCCTGGGCAGAATCCAAGCCTCCTTTCCACAATCAAAGGAGACCTGCCACTTGTCCTTAAAATGGCTTCAAATAATTCTTTGAACTATCTGCAATACCTGGAGGATAATAGCGACGCAGATCTCGAAGACGGCAACGAATCGCTCGCATCATTAGAGACCGACGACGGCGAAGATCACCCTCCCGAGAAAATTCTCGCTGAAGTGGAAACAAAACACGGACGAACTATTTGGTATCTCGTTAAGTGGACCGATTGCCCTATCCTCAGATCGAGCTGGGAAGGGAAAGAGTTATTCAAAGATTGCCCTTGGGTCTGGGATGCGTGGTTGATAGAGAAACAGAAGCAGGCAGAAGGCAAATCGAAACCCCTGGACATAGCTGCCTTCAACAAAGCTGTTTTGGATCTTGAGGTGGCGGAGAGCCAGCGGCGAACCCTACGGAGACTGAGGCGGAAGGTCAATCGTGTCCTTTCCATCCTCGCAACCTAGAGACGGGGTCACTTCAGACCTTAATACCTATTTTCTGTCGAAGACCTCGCAGTCATCTACCACTTTTCCAAAATGGTTTATACAACGTCTCGTAATTTGTTCGGTCTGGCATGTCTCGCTCTGCCAATCTTGGCCCGAGCGAGCTCCTCACCTTCGTCCAAATCCCCAATTGCTGACGTAGACCTCATTTGCTCATCGACCGACACCACAGACTGCTATCCACGCACATTCGAAGCCACGGAAGAGTTTCAGGTCATAAAAGAAGGACAAGATATACCACCGGGCCTACATGTACGGATGAATATCTACTCTGGGGAGCGGGAAGCAAGGCTCAATATTCCAATGGAAGAGGAAAACGGCGGCCTGGACGCCATCAAAGATCTACCCACCGAGCAATCTGTTGTGATAGTGCCCCAACCAGACTCTGAGCCAGAAGAACAAAAGCCAGCAATGAGGGACCAAGTCCCGATATCACCTCCAGTCTACGACACAGCTGGCAAAGTCCCCCCACCACCCCCAACCTCCGGCGACGAAATCAGTACCTTCCAAACAGCCCTTATATTCGTCTCAACCGAAGCCCGAGCCTTCGACAAAGCTCTAGATGACCTCTCTGAGCTGGCCCACGACATTTACTACGGCCTCGAAATCGCCAAAAACGCACCCGTGATGGAAAAGCTCCTCTGCCTAATCATCGGCTCAGGATCCGAGAAATTCCCCGCCAGAGAGAAAAGTCGGGACCACAAAGCTGCTACTATCCTCGCCAGCGCCGTGCAAAACAATCCCAACGCGTTGAAAGAAATAGGGAATCTCTGGAAGATGCTCGCATATCCGACGTGCGGGACGGAACTCATGGATTCCAAATCTGCGAAAGGGAAGGGGGACGTCGTCTCTATTTTACGGAACCGCTTGGGTAGGGAGAAAAATCCTCAAACGTTGAAGGCAAAAGTCACAGCCATCAGCGGTCTCCTCAAAGAGCCTACGATCCGCAAGGACTTTCTGGATAAAGGAGGCATGGAGATGCTCCTCGCCATCTTCCTCAAGAAAGGCGTAGATTTCGACGTCGTGCGCCGCAAGGTCGCCGAGCTCGTCACGGACAACTTCCTCGACGAGAGTATGGGTGCGAAACTTGGACTGTGGCCCAAGAAGGCGGTGAACGAGGATAAAGTGTGTAAGACCAAGGGCCGCATGTTAGAGGATGGATGCTGGGAGTACCACGTCGAGTCGTTTTTCAAGCTGAGGCAGACGGCGCTTTGGGCGAGGGAGTTCACGGCGTTGTTGAGTGCAAGGAGGGGGGAGGTGAAGCATCAGAGGGCGGATAGGGAGTTGTAGCTGTAAAAAAAAATTAATTTTTTTTAGATTGTAATTTACTGCAGAAGCTTGAAGCGTTTCCCCCTCGGTGTAATTATAATACTCTACAGCATGCTTGACAACTCGACGTGCTAAGAACACACCATCTCCCATCCGAGAACCATGAATTCCTATCCTTTGCCCACCCATCTATTCCCAAATCTAAGTTCCCATTCCCCTCCTCGTAGAAAATCTTTCACGAATTATATCTCGCGGTACTTGTATATAGAATTGTATCTTCTCATTGATGTAGATATAGTCTTTTTTTTAGGTTTTTTTTTTCGATGCTTTCCTAAGATCGATTGATTGAGTGTCGTTCGTGGGGAAATATCTACAGTACCTACAGTACCCACACAAATTCCACAAGAAGTAAGATTACAGTACGGGAGACAGGAACCCGCTGCGGGTAGAAGAGCCACGGCGTTGGCAAGAGGCTAGAGCATTGCCACGCCGTCTGGTTGCGACGCAGGCGGGACATTTGGTTCTGAGTGAGACGTTTATGTATAGCGTTGTTGGGAGGGGAAGGGTGAAACACACACACACAAACACACACACATATATATATATATACTCCATAGCACAAGGATAGAATGAGTGCGAGGATTTAACCTTAGTAAGTTCAGACACAGTAGATAAGATGGTAGCGTAGTGAAAAACCTTGCTAAAAGCAAGGATGAGGATGGTGTGGGAGGTGTTTTGGATTATTCTTTGGTATCACGGTGTTTTCTCTATTCAGGTAAATACAGGAGGGATATATCGATGTGGCAAGATGCCTCGTGTGGAGAGATACAATTACTTGTATGCATTTCCAGACAACAAAAAAGCAAAAAAACGAAGAAGAAAAAGGGATTTTTTGAATATGTTCCAGCGAATGAATTACAAAGGTAGTATCGTGACAAGACTAATGGAGTTCCAGTCTAGTTAGGCGGCGCAACCTTCTCGTTGCTACCATTATCGCTGCTGCTCAGCTTGCCCGCGGCATGCGCCGACGTGCGCATGAAGTGGTTGTGGACATCATCTGGGAACTGCAGGTCGTCGACATCAGTGAGGCCAGCCTCATCCTTTGACTTCTCGGCCTGGCGGTACTCCCACTCGGCGCGGAGGTCGTGGATCTTGCCAGTGCGGTCGAGCTCGGGGTTGTAGTGCTTGCCGACGCCGCGCATGCGCTCCCACACGGAGAGGTGCTTCGGGTGCACTGCGATGCCGTGGTAGTCGGATTCGCGGCCCTCGCGGATGTATTGCCAGCGGCGCTCCTGCTCCTTGAGATCGAGACCAGTGGTGTCTGGGAGGAAGAGGTAGGTAACGAGCATGCCTGCAAGACCGAACCAGGGGACGAAGTAGAACTTTTGCTGGGTTGAGATATAGTTGTAGACGACTGAGGCGAGGAGAGCGCCGAGCTTGCCGCAGGCGGCGGAGAAGCCGTGAGCGGTGGCGCGGATGGGCGTAGGGTAGACTTCGGCAGCCACGAGGAAGGTGACGGCGTTGGGGCCGAATTGATTGAAGAAGGAGGACAGGAAGTACATGGTCTGGAAGGCGTGGATACCCTTGATAGACTTGTAGTAGTTGTAGTGGAAGGCAGGTACCACGAAGAGGATGAAGTCCATCAGGAAACCGAGCTGCATCATTCTCTTACGACCGATGAACTTGTTGTCGATGAGGAAGGAGGCGAGGTAGTATCCCGCCAGAGCGACAGCGATGTTAACAAAGTTCCACAGCCAGTTTGTCATAATGTTGCCGGTCTTGGTAGCGGCCGGATCAATGGCAGAAATGAATGTGGATTGGAAGAGCTTGTTGCCATAGAAGAAAACATCGTTGCAGAACCAGGACCCCGCGGTGGCGATGAGACGGGGAGTGAAGTACTTGAATGTCAACTTCAAGGATTGGACATCGTATCCCGTGACCTTTGCTCTCTTTTTTGCTGCGTTCAATTGCTTGGATGCAAGAGGCATCTTGTAGGTACGGTAGTAGACGAGCCAAAGGGTGCCAACAGCTGGAATTGCGAAAGAGACACGGAATGTCCATTGAGCAGAGACCAGAGAATATGGTGGGTTTCCGCTGTGGTGGAAGATGAGGAGGAGGACGATGATGACGGCCTGGTTGAAGAATTGACCCCAACCTTGCATCAAGAAGGCCATGGTGACTTTTCGGCCACGGTGGAGGCGGTCCTCCTTCGTAGAAACCTTACCAGATCCGGTAGCGTTCTCCATGGCTGCGGTGGCAGTCATTGGATATTCTCCACCAACACCAATACCGTAGAACAACAAGGACAGAGAATAGCAGATAACCCATCCGTTCAACGTAGTACCCCAAGACGCAGTGAGCATCAAAAGACCAATGAACATGATAACAGCATCTTGAATAAGACCCCATCGACGACCAATACTAAGAAATATTATTAGCTTTAATCGAGCGAGCAGGAAAAGGTTCCATACGAATCACCAAGAATACCGACCAAAATCTGACCAATGATAATACCGACGATTTCAAGGTAAGTGACAGAATAGGTCCACTGCTTGTTGCAGACCTTATAGGTCTTCCAGCATTCTGGCCAGACGGCAGAGAAAAGTGGTAACAAGTTACCGATAGAAAAGAGAACGTATCTTTTGGCGGTTAGCTGCTAGACGAGGTTCAATTGGCGGGGTGCATACCCCTCGAGGCCCAAACCGGCTCCGGGCAATACAGCATTCCTAAAGTACCAGCCGACAGGGCTCAATGGGTCCTTCTTGAACATAGCCCAGGTTTGGGCCATTTCCTTCTTGGCCTCGGCATTGTCGACGGCTGTATTGAATCTCATCTGCTGGCCGAATGGGAGATCGGCCCAGTAGACACCCTCGGGGGTGTACAAGTCGTCTGGGTAAAGGAGGTACTTGAAGATCTGCTCCTCTTGCTCGTTCGATGCATCTGCTGGGAAGTGCTCGTGGTCATCGCCAGTCTCCGGGCCGTGAGGAGCGCTCACCAAGCCCAGATTAGTGGGGTCATGGTGACGGTGATGTTCGAGGAGATTGGCCATCTTGTTGACTGCTTAAGGATTGAAGCAGGTTGGATTGATGCTCTGGCAAATGCTGCTCTATAGAGACAAGAGGGGGGGAAGAATGTCCGGGAGCTTGGAACCCTATATAGCTGTATGAGTGGGTGGTGCATGAAACTAAGTCCGAGCTAGAAAGGACGCGAGACTTCTGGGGCGTGTTTCCGGCCTTTGGTGCAAAAAGTGGTTTGTTTCTATGGGGCTACTACGGTAGCAAGGCCAAATGCACTCGGGGCCCGATTTGAGCATCCGAGGGGTCACCCTCGTGGGGGACTAGGACGAAAGGGCAAAGTTCTGGAAGTTCGCATAGAGTGTGATTTCAAGCGAGTGGAGGGGGCGTTTAATTTTTACCATGTTTTGCATCTCAGTGGCTCTCGAGGCGCAGTAGTGGGGGGGGGGGGGGAAGACAGTCGTGCATTTCTTTCACTTGGCAAGTTTGGCCGCATTAGTGGCGGACCGGTCCCATGTTAAGACTTAGTGCGAGCTGGGCTGGCCCTGGGTTGGACCCTAGGGCCCCCAGACCCCGGCTGTTGTATCAAGTACATGACATACACTCGTACTTTCGTACTGTAAATTGCATCTTAGATCTTCCCGCAAAGGGAACCCGCTTCTGAGGCGAGCAACGATAGGCTCACAGGCAATTGATGTTGTGGTCGTGGCGATGCGGTCGTGGCGATGGGTATCGGATCGTTTCCTCACTGCCAGTCACTGCCAGTCACTGCCATTACAGTACAGGCTGGACTCCTCCGGTACCATGAAAGGCGGGAGGACTCTTCCTCGAAGCAGTCCATGGTCCACGGCCCACGGCACCAGCACCAGTCTTCTGTTGATCGCATCATCGCATGCTCTCGCAGAGCCATTGAGCAGCTGTCTTGTGTCAAAGGCGCAACCCCTCTCTCCATTATTCCTGCGGGGCTTCTTGACCACATCCCCTCTGTCCCGCGGACGGGACACTCTCGGCGTCGAATGGCCATCAAGGATTCACGTTTTGATACGCCATACAGTAGAGAGGGGGGATGTCGATAGCTTACCAAGTACAGACTACTATTACTCCTATTGTCGTATCGCGTCGCGCCCACTATCGTTCATTACTAACATGGAAACACCTAGGTAGCCCCATCCCGCGGCGGCTCGGCCGGCGAAATAGCGTGAGAAGCGGTAACGAAGCAACCGCGAGAACCTGGACCAGTCCCACAGTACTGTACTGTAGAAGGCTGTCACCGATTCCACACTATCGAATGCTCCTCGTCGAAAGCTGCTCTCAATCTGCAACTGCGCTCTCTCTCTCTCTCTCCCTCCCTCTCTCTGTATAGAGCAGGAGGTCGCGTGCTGCAAACGACGTCACTTTCAGATGATCTGAGATTAGATTATCCAGGTGATTCAGCGCCTTTCCCGCAGCCAAGATCCAGCCAAAAGGCACACCCAGGTCGTCGGCACCCCTTGATGGGCAGTGATGGCACTGAAGCCTTTCCAAGACCCGTCTGCCATGCAACGACGGCCATCTACCCACGAGGAGTAGAAACGAAACGAATTGGCCCGGGCCACGCCGACGTGACGCCTTGTTCCCCAAGGATGAATTCAGATGTTTTTTGATGTCGTCCAAAGGGGCCAATCACATGCTCAGAAGTGAGCACGTTGCTGATTGTCTGGCGGCAGATCGCTCGCCTCTCGTCTACGTAGGACATTTCTTCCGGGCGCTAGGGTGGGCCCTGTCTGGACTGGCAGCTCCAGGCAAAGGGCCCAAGGGGGGTCCATGCTTCCCTACCCTTGCAAGCGCACCAGGAGGTGTGGAGATCGCGACCGCGACCATGACCGCACAGGGCAAGACGAGCTCGCGCCTGAATGTTTCTTTGCTCAGCTAAAGCAGCTTTCGAATGCCGCAGACTTCCATGTCACGAAGTACAGTACCGTAACGAAAGGAGCTGAAGTGTCAAGTTGATGCTCACAACTCCCTACAGTAGTATATGCGCGCGCCCGAAATCCAAGGATTCATTCTTCGACTATCGCACCCGACTTCCAGGCTAAACCGTTCGCACTGGTGCCAGCAAGCCGGCGTCTGGGTTTAATCTGGCGGCCTTACGAAAACCTCTTAAATCCTGAGGCTCCAATATCAACCTCCCCACGTGCTGCATCCTGAGCTGCTATACGTTGACGAGAAACATCACGGCTTCATATCAGCAATGTCACCAATCTCCTCCCAAACAGCCTATTGCAATATAGAAATAAATATCGATTTCCTGCCGTGCGTTCGGATAGAACGGCTCAAATGGCATTTGAAAATGCGGCGGTCCCGATTGCTGCACCCCAGGCAGCTTTTGGTGGCACGTCTCCTCCCCGACCGAACCATTTCGAGCCAGGACCAGGACTCTGCATGGTCGCCAAACGGGCGCAAGCCACCAGATCTCCTGTGCAGGTGGCTTGGCTTGCAACGCCGGGGATCCGATTGCGCCGCATAAAGCCTCGTTGCGGAACTTGCGGCGCTGATGAGATTCCAGAGTTTCCACGTTGAAGGCGCACGTTCAAGCGTCCTTGGCGCTGAGTGGCTAAAATCGACGACGGGAAACTGCCGGGAGACATGCTTAATAGCTTATACACGCCTGTGCACTGCGTGTAGGTTGAGAAACTTGAGATCCGTCGATAATGGCGAACATGTCTCCTCGGCGATCTGACTTCCTCTTCTGGACAGCAAGCATATTGCCCGATATGGACGATGAGAGATCACCTCAGATCACGTCTCGAAGCTGTGTGATGATACTCGAGGATTTTTTTTTGAGCAGGAAGGATCATCACGGGATCAAGTACCAGCAAATCTAGTTCGCGGGCTGTCCCATCTGTCTCGTGCCTATCATCTTCCAAGTGGAAGACCATCTCAGGGACGGACACCACTGCCGTCCCCTGAAATATCACCACTTATTAAGGCTTGCACTCCAATTAATCCGTCCCGCATTTGATTTTTGCAGAGAAAAGGGGGTTCGAATGCAGACGGGACAGCTACAGTGGAACGACTAGGTCTGTTCCACGAATCATAGATGAATCATGAATTATTCATGATTTCGATTTCACATTCTTGATGAATATGTCTAAAAAAAAATATGAATACGGATTAGAGGGCTGTGAATCCATGAATCAGAGGCCCGGATCCGTGAATGAATGGCTATTCTTAGTAGTATTTTTATTACACGGATTCTTGTACTCTTACTATTTAATAAAATAATCTCTGCTGGGAATATAGGTATATCTCGTTGCCACTATCACGCGAACTCAGAAATCACGTGTACACTGCATACAGTAGTTCTATGCCTTTTCTTTAGATCCTTTTAGATTGTATAGCTTGGTTATAGGTTAGTTGGCTACTTTTCATAGCGATTATGTGCTATAATGTATATATGGGGGAGGGGGAAGAATTAGTATTTTAGTCATGGGAGATGAGCAATTTTTTGTGTTGACTAATAAGGCTTTGAGTTACCCTAGATTCATGAATTATTCATGAATCGCTGAAGTTGTCATGAATTGAATTGTGAATTTTATAGTGCTTGATTCGAATATTCATTGCACAGACCTAGGTAATACGATGGCGGTGGAAAGGCAAATCGCATCTTGAGTCCGCGTTCCCAAAAGTTTGGGATAGGCTCATGGAGTTGGAAATTCGTGCAGCAGGACTTTCTGCCAGGACAAGGGGCAAAAAACGCGCAAAATATTTTGAAGACTCCTTTCATTCTCTTGCGGTTCTGATTTTACCCGCAATAATCCTGACTGCCGCAGGACTTTGAGTGCAGAAAGTCCGAGCCCTGGATCTAGCAGAGCCTCCTGAGGTCAAAGCTAATAAGCACTGGAAACAATTCCACTATTCATTTCTTTTTGCACCTTGCTAATATCGCAAAAGGTAGAACCACAATTGCATATTGCGGATTGTGTAATATGTACCGCCCCTTGCCGTGCTCATTTCTCCGACAGCTAAATTGATGAGCTGTTTGTTGTCAGGCGGCTGAGTTTTGAGTGCAAAAAACCGAACGCACGAAGCGCGGGCTTTGCCTTATCGCATCGTCAATCAGCTGCAGCCGCATGGGTTGAAACTTTGGGAATCCCAGCATATCCTGGGAATATCATAGTGATGAAAAAGGAAGGGCCGATGTCAGCCCCTGACTTGTTGGGTCCCCCTTTTTATTTTTTAATCGTGACATTTTAATCTCGCAGAATGCTCTTCACTTTCAAGTTTCATTCCGCTGACATTTGCACTCGTGAACCAATTTTTTTTTTTTTTTTTTACGAAACTAGAAACAATTTCAATCTCATTATACAAGGCTAAATTGAGCAGAGTAGCTCACGCTCAAAATTCAAGCGTCTCCTATCCTGCGAAGATCTGGCTGAGGTATCATGATCACGTGACCCGATGCAATCTTTGGTGAGGTCCTCTCCCCTGAAGAGCAAGTCATCATTCTCCTTTCCTGTGGTTCTGGAACCGTGCCTATATGCTTCTTCCTCGTTTCCCATTCCTCGGGTTCTCGCCGCTAGTTTGAACCGGTCCCCTATTTACAGTTTAGTTGGCAGCGGGATGGCGTAATGGCCTACAGTACCTTATTCTCTGGCTAACAGCGGGATGGCGTATGTGTCACTAGGCCCGCCACCGCCCAATCCAAAGCCAACTGCTAGTCTTCCCGTCAGAGCGTGTTCAGCACGCTTATCATTGTCATCATCAACATCAACATCTACAATGATCATCGCTCCCAAAACAAGCTCATAACCGCCAAACTATCCCAAAACGCCCTCCCCCCCCAAAAGAAGACAACAATGCCCTAAATTTCACCCCCGTCCGCGACCTCAGAAGTACAGCGCCATCCCCTCTATTCTGGCAAAGATGCTCGAGATCCAGATCCGTCCGTCCTCAATGCATCACGTATTTTCCATCTAGCTGATGGAGAAGTCTTCTACCTAGCGAACTCCTACGAGGAACTCATAACCTGATATCTTGATCAAGGTAGCGGTTAAATTCAAAGGAAGCTACGAGCGAGAGAGTGAAGGAGGGAGGGGCTGGGAGGATTGCGGATTCTAATATATATATATATATATATGTAATGTGGTTGAGGG
>Ga0302325_10028334_pt1 | contig 11594 bp, 5 predicted proteins | sample Palsa_T0_2_FD_201948 | JGI IMG/M metagenome (GOLD analysis project Ga0302325, IMG submission 201948) | Peat permafrost microbial communities from Stordalen Mire near Abisko, Sweden - Palsa_T0_2 | ecosystem: Environmental > Terrestrial > Soil > Palsa > Peat permafrost | place: Sweden: Abisko... | reverse complement strand
AGCAGCCGCGGCGAGGTCGCGCCCCGCATCTGGTCAAGGCCGGCCGAGACGATCTCGGCGGCCCGCGTGAGCGACGCGAGCCCGTACCGCTCCGCCTGCCCCTGTAGCGCCGCCGCCCGGTCGGGCGGCACGTCGAGCAGGCCGGTGGTGATCGCGTCGGGCACCGAGGCGAGCACGATCAGGTCGCGGAACCTGTCGAGCATGTCGGTGCCGAACCGGCGTGGCTCGTGGCCACCCTCGATGACCCGGTTCACCGCGCGGAACACCCCGGCGCCGTCGCTCGCCGCGAACGCGTCCACGATCTCGTCGAGCAGGCTCGCGTCGGTGTAGCCGAGCAGCGCGACCGCGCGGTCGTACCTGATGCCGCCCTCGTCAGAGCCCGCAAGCAACTGGTCGAGTATGGACAGCGTGTCTCGCGCGGACCCGGCGCCGGCCCGCACCACGAGCGGCAGCACGGCGGGGTCGAACGTGACGCCCTCGGAATTCAGAATCTCCTCGGTGAGCTCGCGCATCACCGACGGCGGCATCAGCCGGAACGGATAGTGGTGCGTCCGCGACCTGATCGTCGCGATGACCTTGTCCGGCTCGGTCGTCGCGAAGATGAACTTCAGGTGCGCAGGCGGCTCCTCGACCAGCTTGAGCAGGGCGTTGAAGCCCTGCTGCGTCACCATGTGCGCCTCGTCGATGATGTAGATCTTGTAGCGCCCGGCGACTGGCGCGTAGAACGCGCGCTCCCGCAGATCGCGGGCGTCGTCCACACCGCCGTGGCTGGCCGCGTCGATCTCGATCACGTCGATGCTGCCAGGCCCCGACGGGGCGAGCGCGATGCATGAGTCGCAGACGCCACAGGGATCGGGAGTCGGCCCGTTCACGCAGTTAAGCGAGCGGGCCAGGATGCGGGCGCTCGATGTCTTGCCGCAGCCACGAGGACCGCTGAACAGATAGGCGTGGTTGATGCGACCGCTGCGCAGCGCCTGCCTGAGCGGTTCTGTGACGTGGTCTTGACCGCGGACTTCCGCGAACGTGGCGGGGCGGTACTTCCGGTATAGGGCCAGGCTCTGCTGCATGACCTCATCCTCACAGGCCAACCCCGCCGGGATCCCGATATCCCGGGAACGGGAAGGGACCCCCCGCGCACCCGTCAGAGCCCGCGTACCCTTGCTGCCTTCCGGCCCTGGGGGGGTTGGCGAGGTAAACGCCGCACGGGGGGTCGGTTGGTAAGTCTAGTCACCGCGACGACCGCTCGCGCCCGTTGCCCCCGACGACGGATGCATCTTCTTGTGTCCGCGTCCGGTAAGCTACTGGGCGGAGGACTCGCCTAGTGGCCTAGGGCGCACGCTTGGAAAGCGTGTTGGGGGAAACCCCTCAGGGGTTCGAATCCCCTGTCCTCTGCTCTGATCTACCAGCGCAAACGTCAACGGCCAGCCCTGTGCAGGGCTGGCCGTTCGTGGTTCAAGGTCCACAGGCCGGAATGGGCCAGATGGACGAGGTTACAGACGGTGCTGGACTGCCCCGAACGCCCGTCAGCAGACTTGGAAAGCGTATTGGGGGAAACCCCTCGCGGGTTCGAATCCCGCGTCCTCTGCCGAGCATCGTCGGTGCACCATGGGTACAGGTGGCCGACATTTCCGGATCATGGCGGGCAAACGTAGCTACGCGTGTATGCGGTCACAGGGCAGCGTCTGGAAGCTCGCGCCTGCCTTTACGGTGATCTTGCCCGACTTGGAGTGCTCGCAGGCGTGCTCCCAACTGGCCGCGATCTGCCCCCAGTTCCAGTTCGCGTCGCTGCGGAAGCCCGGGTTCCTGAAGTCGGCCACCCAACTGGTCGCCAGGACCGTGACCAGTACCGCTACCGTGGGCCGCAGCCCCAGCCCGCGCCCACGATGAACGCCTTCCCGCCACCGCATGACGTAGTAGTCGACCCCCGCAATGACGGCGGCCCAGAGCAGAAAGATGGGCAGCACCGAATACCGGGACCCCGACTCAAGGTCGAACGTCACCACGGAATAGGTCACCACATGCGGGGTGAGCGTCGTTTCGAACATGGAGAAAACGAAGCCGGTCACCACGCAGGTCACCGCGAATGGCCTGTTCCTTGACTGGGTAACCAGGATTGCGCCAAGGACCACGACCAGGATGACGGCCACGATCGCCGTGGCGCCGTCTTTCCCTGCCAGCGACTGCAGCCACCACGCGACATGCCAGCCGAGCGACGGCAGCACCGTGTCGTGGGCGTAGAAGGCGAGCGAGTGGTAGACCGTCCCTGTCTGCCGGTTCAGGCGGGACTGACCGGAGAAGTAGCCGGAAAGCACACCGGGCACCTGCACCAGGCAGCCCGCGAGCCAGCCCACGGACACGACGTGATCCCGCGGCCGGCGCAACGCGATTAGGCGCGCCGCCACCAGCGGAATGAACAGGAAGCTGACGACCTCGCTCGAGCTCGCGGCGACGGCCACGAGCGCGGCGACGGCCATCCCGGTACGCGTCCGCGGGCGCCAGAGCAGCGCCCAGAACGTCGCGAGCATCAGATACCAGGGAGCGCCGACCGCGCTATCGGCTATCTCCATGGTCGCGATCGGCATCAGCACAATGGAGGCACCGAGCAGGGCCCGCAGCGGCGCGGACCTGATATGTCCCGCGCTCGCGTGGAAGACGAACAGGCCGCAGCCGGCGGCGATGATGGCTCCGCACACCGCATCCCAGCGGGATTCCTGCGCCAGCGGAAGATAGGTCGCGAACTGCGCGATCAGCCGCGGCAGCAGCTCCTCGTAGCCGCCAAACGCGCTGACCACGGCGTGCCAGGGCTGCTGCAGCGCCTGCGTACCGAACTCCCAGTAATCCTCACCGTAAATGGTGTCCCAGGACGGAAGCCCAGGGATGCGCTCAAGCAGCAGCACCGCGCCGAGACCGACCGCAACGACCTGCGCCAGCACGCTCAGCAGGCGTCGACCAGCCACCCGCGGCGCCACCGCGGGTTCCGGGAACAGGTCGCCAAGCATGCCGCGAACATCAGGCCGCCGCCGGCTCGTTCCGCCCCGAGCCGTATCGTCGAACTGCGTGACCCCGGACGCGGCGAAGTGTTTCATCGCGTCCAAACCTAGTGGATTAGCCGCCGCCTCCCTGGATAGCCGTGCCCGATGAGCAGCAGAACCGTCCGACCCGCCGCAGGAGCCCCGTCCAGGTCAGCCGCAGCAGCCTGCCGAGGTCACTTGCGCATTACCAAGACCATCTTCCCCGCCTGGACATTTGGTCTACTTCATCACGATGACATCGGTGGGTGAACATGAGGCTGGCGGGGTATCCCACCCCGGGCCGCTCTTCTTACATAGATAAGCGTGGTAAGAAGTAGCCGCACGTTTCACGGAGGAAAGGCGCGAACAGTGGCCATGCCCAAGCCTACGGGCCTGCTCGAAGGGCGCGGCAGCCAGTCGGAGACCTTCTGGTACACGACCAAGAAGCGGCTGCTCGGGCCGCCTCTTGTCAACGAGCAACTGGGCGAGCAGCGGCTGTCCAAGCCGCTCGCGCTCGGCGTCCTGTCACCCGACGGGATCTCCTCCTCCGCGTACGGCACCGAGGAAATCCTGATCGCGCTGCTGCCCATCGCGGGCCTGGCGGCGTTCACGCTGATCCTCCCGATGACGCTGGTCATCTTGTTCGTGATGATTCTCGTGGTGCTCTCGTACCGCGAGATCGTCATGGTCTACATCAGGCCGGGCGGTTCCTACATCGTGGCCAGGGAGAACTTCGGGCCGCGCATCGCGCAGATCTGCGCCGTGGCACTGCTTATCGACTACGTGGTCACGGTTGCCGTGCAGGTCGCAGCGGGAACGGCGGCCGTGGCGTCGGCGATCCCCGCGGTCGGTCCTTACAAGCTTGAGATCTGCATCGGCGTCGTGGTGCTGATGGCCTTTGGCAACCTGCGCGGCCTCAAGGAGGCGGGCCGGGCGTTCGCCGTGCCAACCTACCTGTTCGCCGCGTCGGTCATCCTGATGATCGTGGTCGGCGTGGTCCGCGAGGTCGTCGGCAACCTTCACCCCATCCCCCTGGCCACGATGCACGGCACCTACGCGTTCGGCGCCGGCACCGACGGGATCCTCAGCGCGGTCATGATCTTCACGCTGCTGCGCGCGTTCGCCAACGGCGGCGCGTCACTGACCGGCATCGAGGCCGTCAGCGACGCGGTCGGCGCGTTCAACCCGCCCGAGGGACGCAACGCCCGCCAAGTGCTTGTCACCGAGGGCCTCATCCTCGGCATCCTGGTGGCAGGCATCTCCTGGCTGGCGCACGCCACGCACGCCACGCCGCGCATCGTCGGCTACCCGACGGTGCTGGCGCAGGAAGCCCAGGCTGTCTTCGGCTCCGGGTTCGTTGGCCACACGCTGTTCCTGCTTGTGCAGCTCGCGACCATGCTGATCCTCTATACCGGTGCCAACACGAGCTTCAACGGCTTCCCGTTCCTGACCAGCTACGTGGCGGGCGACTCGTTCCTGCCCCGGTGGCTGCTCAAGCGCGGGCACCGGCTGGTGTTCTCCAACGCGATCATCCTGCTGACGGTTACCGCGCTGGCGCTGCTGATCATCAAGGACGCGGACGTCAACAGCCTCGTGCCGCTATATGCGATCGGCGTGTTCACCGCGTTCTCGATGGCCGGCTTCGGCATGGCCAAGTACCACTACAGCAGGCGCGAACCGGGCTGGCGGCACAAGTTCATCATCAACTTCTCGGCCGGCGTGCTGACCCTGATCGTCGTGATCATCTTCGCGGTGGTGAAGTTCACCGAGGGCGCCTGGGTGGTGCTGCTGCTCTTCGTCATCTTCGTCCCGGCCCTGATCAGGCTCAACAAGGAGTACCGGGCCGAGGCCGAGGTACTCGAGACCGTTGTGGGGGCCCAGCCGCCGCCCCCACCGCACTACTCCCGACGGGTCGTCTTCGTCTTCGTGGACAGCTTCGACCTGGCCACGCTGGCCGCACTGCGCTACGCGCGGTCCTTGCGTCCGACCTCGATCCGCGCGGTGCACTTCGTCATCGACAGCATCCGTGCCGAGAAGCTGCGGGACAAGTGGACACGCGCCGACCGCGGCGTCGCGCTCGACTTCATTGACTGCCCGGACAGGCGGCTGGTAAGGGCCGCGACCGACCTGGCCGAGCGTGAGGTCGCCGACGAGGGCACGCACGTCACGGTGATCCTGCCGCGGCGCAGCTACTCGCCGCTGCTCGGTCGGCTGCTGCATGACCGCACGGCGGACAAGATCGCCGCAGCGGTCAGCCGCATCCCGAGGTCTGCGGCCACGATCGTCCCCTATGACGTGCCAACCCGGGTGGCGGTGCTGCAGGCCCGCCAGGCGGCGGCCAGGGCAGCCGCCGCCACAGCCAAGGCGGCCGCCACAGCCAAGCAGGGAAAGGCGGCCAAGAACGGCAAGCTGATCGGCCAGCCCTCAGCGAGGCTCACCGCCGATTCTGCGGGGCTCGCCCAGGCTGAGCTCGCCCAGGCTGAGCTCGCCCAGGCTGAGCTCGCCGAAACAGCGGACACGGCGGCCGAGCAGGCGGCGAGCACGCAGGAACTGAACCGCGAGGCCGAGGTCGCGGCGGCCCATACCCCGCCGAGGAAGGCAGGCGCGGCTGCCGCGCCTGGCGTGGCCGCGATCGGCTCGGTCACCGGAGGCAAGGTGGTGGTGGAGGGCAAGGTCCGGGTCGTCGAGATCCGTCCCGTCGAGCGGAACTCGGTGCTCGCCGTGGAGATCAACGACTCCACCGGCAACCTCACCGCGATGTTCTACGGCAGGTCGGGCATCCCCGGTCTCATCTGCGGCGCCCGCGTCCGGTTCAGCGGCTCCGTGGGCATCCGCGGCGGTCAGCCGGTGATGATCAATCCCGCCTACGAGCTGGTTTCCCACGGCGAGTAGCTCCCGCCGCACCCGTCTCACTCATCCTTCGGCAGCAGCTCATAAGCCGGGTTGATCATGGCCGGGCCGCCCTTGCGCATGGACACCTTGCCGTCGAGCCGCAGCCGCGCGCCCGGCTCGACTCCAGGAATGTTCGTCCGCCCGTAGAACATGGCCGTCAGCGACCCGGTGGCGTCGGCGACCGTGGCCTCGAACACGCAATTGTTCTCCACCGGGCGGATCTCCACCGCCTTGACCCGGCCCTCGATCGAGGCCTTCCGCGCCGAGTCGAGCGCGGCGATGGCCGTGACGCCGTTGGAAGAAACGGCAGGCGGTCCGCCAATCCCGCCCTGCGGCCGGGTGCCTGCCGCGGTCGGCTGCTCTTTACTCTTCACCGTAACGGTCCCGTGTTTCAACTGCTCCACACCATCTTGGGCGGCGAGCCTCTCGGATTGCCTGGCGTGCAGCAGGTGGACGCGGCTCTCCACGTCGAACGGGATGATCGTGGCGGCCGAGTCGGGCACCTGGCTGACCACGGAGGCGATCTTGTCTGCCGTGCGGTCGTGCAGCAGCCTGCCGAGCAGCGGGGCGTAGCCGCGCCGCGGCAGCACCACGGTGACCTGGGTGCCCGTGGCTTGTGCCTCGCGGCTGACCAGCTCGAGTGAGGCGCGGGTAAGACGGCGGTCTGGTGTGTCGATCATTTCAAGCGGGATGTCCTGGCCGAACGTGACCCACTTCTCTCGCACCTTCTCCGCCTGGGCGCTGTCGATGACGAAGTGCACGGCGCGCATCGTGGTCGGCCGCAGCCCGCGGGCGTACCTGATGGCGGCGAACGTCGCGAGGTCAACGTCATCGACGAAGATCAGCACCACCCGGCGCCGGTAGTTCGTCGGCCGCGGCGGGACGCCTGCCGCCCGCCTGTCCCCGATGGTGGCCAGGACCTCGGCCTCCATCCGGTACTCCCTGTTGAGCCTGATCAGCAGGTAGACGAGCACGGGGAAAATGATGACGATCACCCAGGCGCCCTCGGTGAACTTCACCACCGCGAAGATCAACACCACGACCGCCGTGTAGACGGCGGCGGTCCCGTTGATGATCCGGCGGCGCCGCCAGCCCCGCTCCTTCACCCGCTTGTGGTACTTGGCCATGCCGAAGCCGGCCATCGCGAACCCGGTGAACACGCCGATCGCGTAGAACGGTATCAGCCCGTTGACCTCGGCCCTGGTGGTGATCAGCAGGACCAGCGATACGACCGTGAGCACGATAATGCCGTTGGACAGCGCGAGGCGATGCCCCCGCTTGGTCAGCCAGCGAGGCAGGAACGAGTCGGTGGCGACGAAGCTGGCAAGGAACGGGAACCCGCTGAAACTGGTGTTTCCACCGGTGAACAGGATCAGTGCGGTCGCCGCCTGTACCACGAAGTACATGAAGTGCCCGTCGCTGCCGAAGACGACGTTGGCCTCCTGGGCAAGCACCGTCGGGTAGCCCGCCAGGTAGGGGATCGCGTGGGTGATGTGCGCCAGCCAGGAGATGCCCGCGATCAGGAACGCCACGATCGAGCCCTGCGTGATGAGGATCTGCCGCGCGTTGCGGCCCTCCGGCGGCCGCAGCGCGCCGACCGCGTTGGAGACCGCCTCGATGCCGGTCAGCGACGATCCGCCGTTGGCGAAGGCCTTCGCCAACATGTAGATCATCCCTATGCTGATCAGCCCCTCGGTGCTGTGCCCGATGTGGTAGGTGACGCCCGGGTACGCGCTCACATGGTGCAGGCCGCCAGACACCTCACGGAACAGGCCCACGACGATCATCAACGCGACCGAGCCGGTAAACAGGTAGGTCGGCAGCGCGAAGGCCCGGCCCGCCTCGCGGATGCCGCGCAGGTTGCCGTAGCACATGATGAGAACGGCGATCACCGAGATGGCGGTGAGGATCTGCGGGCCGATCACCGGGATGTTCGCCAGTTGCGGGAACGCGGACACGATCGCGGCGCTGCCGGCGGCGGTCTGCACGGCGACGGTCACCGTGTAGTCGATGAGCAGCGCCACCGCAGCGACCTGGGCGACCCGCGGCCCGAAGTTCTCCCTGGCCACGACGTAGGAGCCGCCCGCCCGGGTGTAGACGGAGACCACCTCGCGGTAGGAAAGCACCACAAGCGCGATGCCGGCCAGCACGACCAGCGTCATCGGCAGGATCAGCGTGAACGCCGCCAGACCGACCACCTGGATCATCTCGATCAGCATTTCCTCGGTGCCGTACGCGGCCGACGAGATGCCATCGCAGGAGAGCACCCCGAGCGCGAGTGGCCGAGACAGTCGCTGCTCGGCCATCTGCTCGTTGACGAGCGGCGGCCCGAGGAGCTTGCGCTTGAGCGTGTAGCCGAACGTCTCGGGCAGCGCTGTGTCGGCCAGCGCAGTGTTTGCCAGCGCAGTGTTTGCCTGCCCTGCGTTTGCCAGCCCAGTGCCGGCCAGGCCGACGCCGGATATCTCGTCAGCCATTCGGGCGTCTCGGTGGTTGTCTTCTCATAGCGCGTTTCACGCTAGGCGCTACCAGACCAGATGAGCGCAAGTGCCGCGTTAAGCCTCCTGATCTGGACGTTAAGGAACCGTCAAGATAGGCCACCGCAAGCCGGATCTGGCGTTCAAATGGCTGATAGCACCCGGGGGATTCCCCGGTACCCCCGATGCGCTGGTCCGGATACTGCGCTGGTCCAGATACCTCGGGGAAACCTCCCGTACGCTCATGGAAGGCGGCGGCGGTGCGCGGTTACGGAATGTACACGGACGCGAGGCAACGACCGCCATGGCGGCGCGGGCTACCCGCGACTTATATCCTGCCGACCGGGTTCGCCGCGCTGCTCGCCGTCGGCACCATGGCGGCCTCGCTGCACGGCAGGCTCGATGCCACGGGGGTGCTTGTCGCCTGCGCGATAGTGGTGGGCGTGCTCGCCGCCGTGGCCGAGCCAACCGCGGCCGCGCCGCTCTGCGTCGTCGGCTGGCTGACCTCGATCGGGTTCTCCCGGCCGCCCTACGCCGACCTGCGGCTCACCGGCACGGTCCCCAAGCACGCCGCGATCACGCTGGCGGTGACCGGGCTCGCGGCCGTCGTCGCCGGCTCGGTCTTCCGCCAGTGGACGGCCAGGGTCACACTAGAGAACGTGGACAAGCGCGAGCCGACCGGCATTGACCTTCGCAGGCAGCTGGCTGGCGCGGCACTCGCCGTGGTCGGCCTGCCGCTGCTCACCGTCGCGCTCACCGGCTACAAGGCCCACCTCAATCTCTCCGATGACCTGCTGCTTTACCTGGTGGCGGTGGTCGCGGTCACGGTCATCGGCGGGTTCTGGCCGGCGGTGGTCGCCGCGATCGGCGCCTGCCTGCTGCTCAACTGGTTCTTTACCGAGCCGCTGCATACGTTCACCATCGCCGAGCCAAAGAACCTGCTCGCCCTGGTGCTGTTCGTCACGGTTGCCGTCGCGGTGAGCAGCGTGGTCCACCTGGCCGCGCGGCGCGAGGCGGACGCCTCCCGCAGCGCGCGGGAGACGGAGGTCCTGCTCGGCCTCGCCCAGACCGTGCTCGGCGGCGCGGACACCCCGGGCGACGTGCTCGACCACCTGACAGCCAGCCACGGCGGCCACGCCGCGCTCCTCGAGCGCGTGTCCGGACGGTGGATCACCGTAGCGTCGAGCGGCGTCCCCGAGCCCAAGGCGAACGCGTTGCGCTTCGAGGTGCGTCCCGACCTAGCCATGGAAGTGAGCGGTCAGGCGGGCACCGCAACCACGTCGCTGCTCGCCGGCTACACCGCGCAGGCGGTCGCGGCCCTGGACAGGGCCAGGCTACGCACCCAGGCGGCCCAGGCGGAGGCGCTCGCGGAAGGCGACAGGATGCGAACCGCGCTGCTGCGCGCGGTCAGCCACGACCTGCGCACCCCGCTGGCGTCGATCAAGGCAAGCGTGTCGAGCCTGCGCCAGACGGACGTGCACTGGTCCGCGGCGGACGAGGCCGCGCTGCTCGCCGACATCGAGGGCAGCACCGACCGGCTCGACGCGCTCGTCGGGAACCTGCTCGACATGAGCCGCCTCCAGGCCGGGGCGCTCGCGCCGTTCCTGCGGGCCACCGCGATCGACGAGGTGGCCCCCGTGGCGTTGCGCGGCCTCGACGGCGCGGACCAGATGCTGATCGTCGTGCCCGACGACCTGCCGCTCGTCCAGGCGGACCCTGGGCTGCTCGAGCGGGTTCTCGCCAACCTGTTCTCCAACGCCCTTCGGCACTCACCAACCGGTCAGCGGCCGGCGCTGCGTGCCCGCGAGGACAGCGGCAAGGTCGTGCTCGACGTCGTGGACCGCGGGCCCGGGGTGCCCGCCGAGCTTAAGAGCAGGATTTTCGAACCGTTCGCCCGGCTCGACGAGCGGTCGCCAGGCGTCGGACTCGGCCTTGCCGTCGCGAAGGGCTTCGCCGAGGCGATGGGCGGCGCGATCGTCGCGGTCGACACCCCGGGCGGCGGTCTCACCGTCCGGGTAACGCTGCCCGTCCTGTCAAGCGGTGTACCCGCCGCGCTCGGCGCCGACCAGTGACTGTTATCCCCCGGGGGGACGACCCCCCGCACGCCCGGACCAAAGCACCCCGGGGGGGCAGACTTCCCGCATGGGGGGCTCCTGCCCCCCGGCCCCCAGACCCCCCGGGTGCGGGCCCGATGGCAAAAACCGCCATCGTATCGGGCGCGCCATGACCAAGGTTCTTGTAATCGATGATGAGCCATCGATCCTTCGCGCGCTACGGATCAACCTCACCGCGCGGAACTACGAGGTCAGCACCGCGACCGACGGCGCGTCCGGGCTCGCGGCGGTCTCCAGGGAGCGGCCAGACGCGGTGATCCTCGACCTCGGCCTGCCCGACATGGACGGCACCGAGGTCATCCACGGGGTCCGCGGCTGGACCGCGACACCGATCATCGTCTTGTCGGTCTGGGACGCCGAGCACCAGAAGGTTGCCGCGCTCGACGCCGGGGCCGACGATTACGTGACCAAGCCGTTCGGCATGGACGAACTGCTCGCCAGGCTCCGCGCGGCGGTACGTCGGGCCTCCCCCGCGCCGGACGAGCCCGTGGTCAGCACGCCCGATTTCACCGTCGACCTAGCCGCCAAGCGCGTCACAAGGGACGGCGCCGACGTCCGGCTCACCCCGACCGAGTGGCAACTCCTCGAGGTTCTGGTCCGCGGTCGCGGCCGCCTGATCACCCAGAAGCAGCTACTCCAGGACGTGTGGGGCCCCGCCTACGGTTCGGAATCCAACTACCTGCGGGTCTACATAGCCCAGCTCCGCCGCAAGCTAGAACCCGAGCCCTCCCGCCCCCGCTACCTCCTCACCGAACCAGGCATGGGCTACCGCTTCCAGGCCTAAACCGTGAGGTTGGCGGCGCTCCTTGGCCGAAACCAAAGTCAAGATCAAGATCAAAGTCAAGACCTGGACGCGTAGCTGGGAGCGCAGGGGCAGATTCCTGCCGGCGCTCCTTCGGAAGGCCGACAGCGAATCTCCCCAGCGCTCCCTGGCCTGTGGCCGGTGGGGATTGCCTGGTCGCCGGGGTCCTGTCTCAGGTCCGGGCTCGTGTCTGGGTCGGCATGCGGGTGTCCGGTTGGGCTGCACCCTCATGTCACATCAGCACCGCCCGTTCAGCCCGCACACCTCCAGCCATGCCGTTAGCGGCGCGTCCTGGCGCATT
>Ga0302325_10028333_pt1 | contig 11594 bp, 7 predicted proteins | sample Palsa_T0_2_FD_201948 | JGI IMG/M metagenome (GOLD analysis project Ga0302325, IMG submission 201948) | Peat permafrost microbial communities from Stordalen Mire near Abisko, Sweden - Palsa_T0_2 | ecosystem: Environmental > Terrestrial > Soil > Palsa > Peat permafrost | place: Sweden: Abisko... | reverse complement strand
GTCTGCAAGGCGCTTCCGGTTGGAATTCAGGATTGGCCGGAGGAACTCTACGACCCGGCCTGGACTACCGTGGCCGGCCTGGCTATGTACTCAGCCAAGCTAAAATCGCAGCACGAAATACAACGGCAGTCATATGGCCTGCTGAGCAAAATACTGAAATAGAGCGGAACCCCAGATAAACACACATGAGCATAGATAAAAACATAGCCATCGCAACATATTTAGATGCCTGCGCTTTGTTCTTGCTTTTATCTGTGTGCATCTGTGTCCATCTGCGGTTCCAAAGTCTTTGATGGAGGTAAGCATGGGGCTGATCGATTCTGAAAACGACGACTTAAAATACGAGATTCAAGAAGAAGCCGGCGGTGGCGCGCGCATCAAGGTTATCGGCGTAGGCGGCGGGGGCTGCAACGCCGTGGCGCGGCTCTACCGCGAAGGCATGACAGGCGTGGAATTCTGCGCCATGAACACGGATGCGCAAGCCCTTGCCGCTTGCGAAATTCCCAGCAAGCTGCAGCTTGGGGCCAAGATTACCAACGGCCTCGGCGCGGGCTACAATCCGGAGATCGGCCGCCAGGCCGCTCTGGAGAATACCGACAAGATCGTCGAACTGCTTCAGGGCGCCGACATGGTCTTCGTCAGCGCCGGACTGGGCGGTGGCACAGGCACCGGGGCCGCGCCCGTGATCGCTTCGCTAGCCAAGGAACTGGAGGCGCTGACCATCGCCGTGGTCACCAAACCGTTCGCTTTCGAAGGCGCGCGGCGTATGCGCCTGGCCGACCATGGCCTAACCAAGCTGGCCTCCACGGTGGACACCGTCATCGCCATTCCCAACGACCGGCTGCTGAAACTGGTGCCGCGCGGGACCAGCTTCTTCGAAGCTTTCAAACTGGCCGACGATCTGCTGCGCCAAGCCGTGCAGGGCATCAGCGATATCATCAACACGCCGGGGATCATCAACCGCGATTTCGCCGACGTGAAAGCGACGATGCTGGGCATGGGCTACGCCATGATGGGCACAGCCACCGGACGCGGCGAGAACGCTGCCGTGGACGCCGCCCGCCAAGCCATCAATTCGCCCCTGCTCGAAGATTCGCGCATCAGCGGCGCGCGCGGCGTGCTGATCAATATCACGGGATCCAGCCGCCTGGGCCTGCACGAGGTCAACGAGGCCTGCTCGATTATTCGCGAAGCCGCCGATTGCGACGACGTTCAGATCAACTTCGGCGTGACCATGGACGAATCCCTGGCGGATGCCGTGAAGATCACCGTGATCGCTACCGGCTTCCAGCCGCAATACGCGCCTGCCGCGGAGCAACCACCCGCGCCGCCACAGTTGATTCGGTCCGAACCAGTGGCTGCGGCAGCGTCGCAACCCGAGCCGGAGCCGGCCCCTGTGGTGAATGGGGAACCGGAGCCGCCTTTCGATCCGGAGGATCTGGATACACCGGCGTATCTGCGCCAGGGCCGGTTGTTGAATTAGGGGAGTCTTCTGGGGCGGCTTTGGGCCGCCCCACGTAGCTCTTATTTGCCCTTACTGCGGCGGCGCGCCGGCGATCCCCTCGCGGACCTGCTGTTTAGTTTGCTTCAGCTTTTCCGAGGCCAGCTTCAGCAGATTGAACTCCCGGGCCGCATCTTCCTTGCGTCCGAGACGGGAGTAGGCAGTCGCCAAATTGAAATGCGCGATGGGGCTGTCCGGATCCAGCTTTACGGCGGTCTGCAGCGCAGGAATCGCATCGGCGGCCCGGTCGTCCGTGAGAAGTGTGCGGCCCAGCCCGATGAAAGCGTCTTCGAATCCGGCATCCAGTTTGGTGGCGCGGGTGAAATGATCGATGGCTGCCGGATCCTGCCCATCCTGGCGGGCCAATTCGCCCAACACATATTCGGCGCCCGCGTTATTGGGATCGATCTTCAGCTCTTCTTCTAATTCACGCCGGGCATCGGCTTTTACGGTAGCTTTCGTCGCGTCCGATGGTGGGCCGGAAAGCAACAGCCGGGCGATGCGATAGTGGATGCCGGACAACTGCGGGTCCCGCTTGAGCACTTCCCGATACTCCGCCTCGGCATCGCTCCATTTACCCTGGGTTTCCAAAGCTTCCGCATTCAGTTCGTGCACCTGATACGAGGAAGGAGCCGAACGCATCAGCCCTTGTGAAGAGCGTATCGATAAATCCGAGAAAACGTGAACTTCTAGATACAAAACTTCGGCATCGCCCGGAAAGCGTTTATTGAGTCCACGCAGAAAATCCAGGGCGGCATCCATGTCGTTCAGCGTCATGCCGCAGCGTACGCCGTCCACACCCAAGCGCTTCTGCATATCCTGGGTGGTGGCTTTGGCAGCTTCGCTTTTCAACGACGGCAAGGCTTCCCGGCAGTGGCCGGTTTCGGCTAGTTGCTGAGCGGATTGACCAGCTGCGATGGCCGCGGTCAGCAGACCCAGGAGTGGAAGCTTCACAGGTTTATTGTAACGATCAGCAGCCGGGTTGCAGTAGCAACTGGTAGCGATGCCGCGCGCGCGCCACGAGACCGCAAACTCCTTGCCAAAAATATCGATTGCGTATCCGCAGTACAGACTGAAGCATGGACTGTTCCCGCGAATTGGGCACCTTCCACAACACTCCCACCATCAGCCTTTCCAGGAGATAGTATCCGACGCTCTTAATAAGCGCACCTTCGTCAACAAAAAAGGGGAGCCGGTGTTTCGGCTCCCCCAAGATTCGGCGCTAGTTTGGCTCTTAGAAGATAAACTTCAGGGCAAGCTGGATGTTGCGCGGTCCCTGCGTGCTGGTGATCACGCCCAATCCTCCGCCCAGTGTCAGTCCCGGCGAGTTGAAGATAGGATGGTTCGTCAGATCGATGAAGTCACCCCGAAACTGGAGCTTCTTGCTTTCCCCCATCGGAAAATCCTTTTGCACGCTCAGGTCGAGGTTGCCCTCTCCCGGACTCCGCACGATTCCATTTCCGCAGTTGCCGAACGTGCCGTTAGCCGGTGTCGTATATGCGTTTGGATTGAACCACTGAATGCCGCCGCCGGAGTAAGGAGTGTTCACGATCTGGGACGGCGACACGCAATCCGCCCGCATCGTAAATACGTCAGACAAGCCCGTTCCCGACGTATCGTTCCAGGTGTAAGGCGTCATCGGAAAGCCAGTATGGAAAGTCAGAATGGCGGATACGTTCCAGTCGCCGGCTACGGCGTTGAGCACGGGATTGGCGTCCTTACCAAACTGCCGGCCTTTACCGTAAGGCAGCTCATAGAGTGCGTAGGTAGTCAGGTTCTGGGTTTGATCGTAGTAGCACGGACCCCATTCCGCTTTGGAGTCGTACAGGTTCTCCCAATAAGTGGGCCCAAACCATGCCTGCCCGCCCCAACTTCCGTAGTATCCGCCGTTGTCGGTCATACACTTCGAATAGGTGTAAGCGACTTGGCCTTGCAATCCGTTGCTAAGACGCTTTTGGAAGACCGCCTGCAACGCATTGTATTCCTGGGTGCCGGCCGAGGAGGTTCCGGCGATGAACCCAATCTCATTGGCGAGTGTCGGGTTGCCCGCGATATAGGGACTTGGCGAAGTGGTACCGTTCGAGTTCAGGACCGCCTGCGAGTAGAGTTCCGGCTCCATCAGGTGCGTGCCGTGCTGCCCGACATAGCTGGCTTGCAGCGTGGTGCTGTTGGAGAACTGATGCTGGATGCTGAAATTCCACTGCTGTACGGCCGCGGGCTTGTCATTGGGGTCCCAAAGACGGAGTTCCGCGCCCTCGAACGGATTTCCCGCGGGAGGCACGATCAAACCGTCGTCGGTGGTCGTGGGAGGCAGCGGCCCATTGGCGGCGATCGAATACGAAGCTCCGAAGTTGGGCTGCCGTACAGGCGGATTCATCGGCAGCCGCAGGTTGGTGCCGGTGCCTTCCAGATAGGAAGACAGCGTATAGGCTCCGCGGAAAACCGTCTTGCCGGAATTCCCCGGCGTCCATGCAAATCCCACACGCGGTTGGAAATCGTAACCCGCATTGTAGGCATTGTACAGGGCGCGGCAGTTGCTGAAGGGGCAACTCTGGCCCGCGATATAAACCGTGCCGCTGAAGAGCCCGAAATTAGCCTGCCGGTTGTCCACCTCCACCCAGGGCGTGTGATTTTCGTACCGCACTCCGATGTTAAGCGTCAGGTTTCTGGAAACGTGAAAATCGTCCTGCAGAAAGCCGGCGAAAATCGTGGACCGTTGGCCCCAAGTTCCCGCTTGGGCGCTGCCACCGCCATAACTGGCGGGCAAGCCCAGGAAGAAGTCGCTCTCACCCGTCCCGGAATACTGGCCGGTAAAGCCAATCTGCCCCTGGTTGCCGTTGTTGCCGGCATAATAAACGTTGATTCGTTCGCGGAAGACCTGAAAACCTGTGTGGATGGTATGGTGGCCTTTGGTGATCACGACTGTATCGTCGGCTTGAATTACGGTACTGGCGAAGAGCTGCTGGCTGCCCACGATATTGCTTCCAATGCTGGATGCATATCCATTGCTGAAGTTAAGACCCAGCAGGCCGGGGCCCACTGTATTGGCGTTAGCGATACCCAGGGTAGTGCCTAAGTCGCCGAGCCCGCTCTTGGGGTTGTCGCCGTTATTTACCAACACATAGTTGACGCCGAGGCGGACCTCGTTGACGATATTGGGACCGAAGGTGTGAGTCCAATTCGCCACGCCGCTGTGGGCATTATCGTAAACGAATCCGTCGTCGAAAAGTTTGAAGGTATTAGCCGACGGATCGTTTGCATATAGGTCCGAGTAACGGCCGGAAATGCGGTCCTTCGTGCTCAGGTTGTAATCTATCTTGACATCGCCCTGGTCCTGATCGATGGCCTGCGTGTTTGCGTATACATAGTTATTCTGGAGGCCGTTGTTGGTACCCGCCGTATTGGGAGTCGGGTAGAAGCCGGAGGCGAACAGGTTCTTCGCTACCGGATCCATCATATTAAGCGGAATCTGATTGTTGGGAAAGGGCGCGTTGTTGGCGAACGGATTGGTGAGCTGGTAAGGCGTGGCCGCCGTGAGCAGCGAGGAGAAATCGCCGGTACGTTCAGCCGGTGTCAAGACGCTCGCCGTAGAGAGCGAAGTCGGCGTATCGAGGCGCTGTCCCTGGTAGTCCAAAAAGAAGAACAGCTTGTCCTTCTTGATAGGTCCGCCAAATATCCCGCCGAATTGGTTCCAGCGAAGCGCCGCCTTCGGCAGGCCGTTCCAATTGTTTTCCCAGGAATTCGCATTCAGCGCATTGTTGCGGAAGAACTCGAACAGATCGCCGTGGTACTGGTTGGTGCCCGACTTGAGGGTGGTGTTGATGATGCCGCCCTCGAAATTGCCGAACTCCGCCGAGGCGTTCTGGGTGATCATGTTGAACTCCGCGATGGCGTCCGCATTGGGTGTGTAACCCATCAGGTTGTCGGAAACCTGATTGTTATCCAGGCCGTCCAGTAGGAAGTTATTGGCCTGTTCGTGGTTGCCGTTGATGTACGGGCGCGAGGCGTCGTTGCCGCCGGGTCCCAGTCCGGTCGTGATCCCATTGGTAAAGCCGTTCGGGTTGGGCGTCACGGCCCCCGGCGCGAGCAGCGTTAACTGCGCGTAGTTGCGCGATCCCAACGGCAGGTTCTCCGTCGTGTTGGAGTCGATGACCGTGCTTAACTGCGTCGTCTCGGTTTCAAGTAGCGGTGCCGCGCTGGTTACTTCCACCGTCTCGGAAACGTTGCCGATTTTCATCTGGAAGTCGACGCGCGCAGTCTGGTCCACGTCAAGGATTACCGAGGACTGCACGGAGGTCTGAAATCCCTGGGATTCTGCCCTAACCTCGTAGTGGCCGATTGGCAAACGGGGCATGTTATAAATTCCCAGACTGTTTGTTTCGGCCGGAAAAAGCACGCCGCGATCCAAGTCCTTAGCCACCACTTTGGCGCCCACAATCGGCGCGCCGGATGGATCGATGATCGTGCCGGTAATGGCCGCGCTCACCTGCTGGCCCCACGCGGACCCTGCCAGCCCGCAGATCGCCAGGATTAAAATCACCGTTCTGCAAATCTGTAACAGCGTTCGAAGTTTCACGAGATCGTCTCCGTTCGTTAGAGGAGAAGCCCGAGCCTCTCCGGCCTCTATTGCAGCGGGCACAATGCCATCGCGCACCCGATTGCACTTAGCATTGCACTTAGCCAGCCCGCCAAGAACCCCTTCAGACAGCTATATAGCAGAAATATGCTATCCGGGAAGTATAAATCGAGTTGTAACCATCCGTCAAGCGGAAAATTGCCAAGGATCTGGAAATTCGGTACCGGTTCGGGGTAAAATACGTTTGTCGACGCTCTATAGCACCTCGTCATGGCCGCTCTATAGCGCGTCATGAGCCTGCAAGTTGCTGGCAGCATTGCCCGGGGCGGCATGGAAACGGAACACTGATGGTGCAGAAGATCGATTCGGACGCGCCCGCGTACCGGCGCATCCAATACGCGCTCCGCAAGCGCATTGAAGCCGGCGACTTGCAGCCTGGGGACGCCGTGCCTTCCGAGAGGGAACTCGCGCGCAGCCATGAAGTCAGCCTGATGACCGCACGTCATGCGCTGGCTGGACTGGAGCATGAAGGGCTGGTGGATCGCAGGCGCGGCGCCGGGACCTTCGTCGCTCTGCCCAAGATTCATTTCAACCGCCTGGCCAGTTTCACGGAGCAAATGGCCAGCCGGGGTTTGCCGGCACGTTCACGGATTCTATGCGCGAGTATCGTGGAAGGCGAGCAGGAGGCCGCCGCGCGGCTGTCGCTTCCGGCGCACAGCCGGCTGGTAAAGCTGGAGCGGTTGCGGCAATCCGGTGAACAGCCTTTCGCTGTGGAGATCTGCTATTTCCCCGCGGAGGAATTTGCGGGTTTGTTGAGCCTACCGTTGGAGCGCCGCTCGCTGTTCGCTACGCTCGAGCGCGAATATGGCATCGAGCTGCAATATGCGGACGAAGAGGTGGATGCCACGCCCGCCAGCGCCCGTATCGCCGAGCTGCTCGGAATCCACGCGGGCGCGCCGGTGCTGCGCATCCGCCAGGCACTGTTCTCCACTGGGGGCAAAGCCACCGTCTATGTGATTGGTTTCTACCGCTCCGACCGGCACACGCTGATGATCCGGCGATTTAGGAAGTAAGTCGTGCAAAGGCACTGTGGCGCGCGCTTCAGCGTGCTGCTGTCGGCTTTAGCCGACAGTCCACGGCTGCGATTCGCCACGAAATCGGTATAATAAACCGAGCTTCAAGAAAGCCCACGAGGCGCCTTATCTATCCCCGCGAACCAATCAAAACCTATGTTTTCTTCCTGATGTTCGGCCTGGTCGGCGCCCACGCAGCGGAGCCAAACTGCGGACAACAGCTCGTGGACGGAACCACGCCTCCACCCACCAGCGCCTACATCTACCCCCGCCAAAAGCTCCAGCCGTTTTATCAATGGGAGAACAACGACGGCTACTGCGGCGAAGTATCCATGCTGGAGGCGGGACTCAACAACGGGCAGTGGATGTCGCAGTTCAACGCCCGGCTGATCTGCGGTACGGGCTTATCCCAGTCGGGGCTTCCAGGCGCCTGTAGCGCGCATAACGGCCAAGTTAACTATAACGCCCAGTTGCTGATTGAGGACCCGGATACGGGCGTCAGCGGGCCGAACACTTACGCCGACGCGGCTCTCTGTCTCTCCAATTCACGCTTGGCCGCAAGCACTTTCGACTACTCGGGCCAATCTACGGGTACCGCGGGTTACCAAGCCTACATGTACTGGGTCAAACAGCAAGTCATCAGCGGCCATCAGGTCACTTTAGCGGTCCTGTTAAATGGCGGATCCGACCCACAGTACGATCACGAAGTCGCCGTCATCAAGATAGGCACCAATCATTCCCCCACCGATCCAGCCTACTATCCGGACGATGTCGTGTACTTTGACGATCACGGCGTCTACACTCTCTCGGGCACTCACTTTACTGCGAACCCGGCTATCCCTCCCGGCGCAGGCGACGATGCAACCGGATGTACCCCGTACGTCTTCGGTTACACCTTCGGCTCGTTGCCGAACACTCGCGCGGGAGCCAACCGGAAGGGCGCGCAAGGCTACTCGATCATCATCCCGGAAGACCGGACTATTCAGACCTACACCGGCGGCTCGGGTTACGAAACAGTCCCCATCGCCGGACCCCATAATTATGGATTTTCGGTAGCCGGCCCTGAAGATCCGACTGCTGTGACGCTGCCGGTTGCCGTCACCATTGCCGGGCCGACATTCACCAAGGGAGTCGCGAATCCGCCGGATCCCGTAGCTGGTTATGACTACGAAAATCCGATGATCGGAACCAGTGTATGGGGCCTGAGTTGCACCAACGCCGCGCCCACTGCGTGGATGACCAATCTGGTCCTGCTCGTTACCTCCGGCGGACTTACACCAGGCATCGCATACAATTTGTACGAGTACGAGTTTTCTTCAATCGAAGGAACGGGCTCGGGCGCCGCACTGGCGGTTCCGGTGCAGGATTTCAATGCGAACGCAGGCCTCGCTACCCATGTGACGGCCTTCACTGCGGCCGCCTCCACATTTCAGCAGACAGTGAGCACGACGTCCAATATGATCGTAGTATTCCGCTGCGTCCCGGCCGCCGCCCCCTGACCAGCCCGGCTTTAGCGGAAAGTCACCGGTGCACTCAACGTAAACTCAATCTGCGTTCCGGCCGCTACCTTTTTCTTTCGCAGGAAACCGCCTTTGATCAGGAACGGTGCGGCGCTCACCGCATAACTCTGTCCGCCGCTCGTGATGGAGACCAACTCCAGCACCGGCTCCGCTTTTCCCGAATGCCCTTCGCTCGCCGATTCCCCTAGCCTGAGGCGCGCCACATCGTCGGCGTGGAACACATCGCGATCCCTCACCTTCACTGCGTCGGCAAGCTTCGCCATGAACTCCTGGCCCACGCGGTCCGCCTTGGAATCGATCGGATCGACGGTGCGAATGGAAATGCTGGTTGCGGCCGGTACTACGATCTTAACGGCTGGTTCCGCCGTTGCGGCGGTGTCCGGCACAGGCTGCGCGCGCGAAGGCACAACCCCTGGCACGGGCGCCGGGATAGCCTGAGCACTCACTGGCAGCGGCGGCGGTACCACAGTGATTTGCGGCTGCGGCGCCGTCCGGAAGATCAGCCACGCCGCCAACAGGCAAGCCAGCACTCCTCCGCCGCCCGCCATCGCCTTGCGCCCTCGCGTCCAAAACACGGGCTTTATCGCGGCAACGGGCGCCGCAGCCACGCTGATCCTCCGCTCCGAAGTTACCGCAGCCCCGTCCGCCGCGGTCGCTGCCGAATAGAATGCCTCGGGACGCTCCAGCGCCGCAATGAATTGGTCGACCGACTGAAAACGCTGATCCGGGTTCTTGGCCAACGCCGTCAGCACAGCCCGCTCAATCCCGCTGGGGATCTGCGGATGCAGGCTGCTGGGTGGCGGAGGCGGCGTATTCACATGATCGTTCAGGATCTGGAACTCGCTGTCCGCGCGAAAAGGCGCTTTCCCGGTCAGAATCTCGTACAGAGTTACCCCCAGAGAATACACGTCCGAGCGCGCGTCCACCGCCTGAACCAGTATCTGCTCGGGCGACATGTAGTAAGCCGTCCCCAACCGCACGCCCGTGCGCGTCACGCCGTGGTCGCCGGCGACTTTGGCGAGCCCGAAGTCCATCACCTTCACCACCCCATCGCGGTTCAACATGATGTTGCTGGGTTTGATATCGCGATGTACGATTCCCAACCGATGCGCCTGCCCGACCCCCGCCAGCGCCTGGCAGAACAACGGTACGGCTTCGGCCGCGGGGATGGGGCCACGGCTCGCCACCATGGCATGGAACGTCTCGCCATCCACGAATTCCATCACCATGTAGGCGACGTCTTCGTGCACCAGAAAGGCATACAGCGTCGCCAAATTGGGGTGATTCAGTTGCGCCTGTGCCCGCGCCTCTCCCCGAAAGCGCTCCAGCAGCGCCGCATTCCCGGAGAATTCAGGGCTTAAGGCTTTGATCGCCACCACGCGGTCGAGTTGAAGGTCGATGGCTTTGTAAACCACCCCCATGCCGCCCGCCCCGATCTTCTCGACGATCCGGTAATTTCCAATTTCGCTTCCTATCATCTTATCTATTCCAGGATAGCCCCCCGCTTAAGCTGACGCCTGGAGTAACGCACCCGTTCCCGGAACAAAACGCGCGCCGGCGCGTCCAATCGAGACATGCGGTACAACTGCATTGCCCTAGTTGTGTCTCTGGCCACCTTCGCGCTCACGGCCCAGACGGCCCACAAAAGCGCCGCGAAAAAGACTGCCGCGCCCGGCAAGTCACCGGCGATCGCCGAAGACTGGCTGCTGTGGGGCGGTAAGAACCGCGATTTCATTGTGAATACTTCGGGATTGGCGGATGCGTGGCCGCCCGATGGCCCCAAGAAAATCTGGAGCCGCCCCTTGGGCGACGGCTACTCGAGCATCGCGGAGGAGGCCGGCGTACTGTACACCACCTTTCGCCGAAATACGCTCGACGTGGTGACGGCCCTAGACGCAGCCACCGGCAAGACCCTGTGGGAATACCAGTATGAGAACCCGTTCACGAACGCGTATTCCGAAGGTGTCGGACCGGGTCCGTATGCCATGCCGGAAGTCGTCGGCGATCGCCTGATCACGGCCAGTGGAACCGGCAAGATCCATTCTCTGGATAAAAAAACGGGCAAACCGAAATGGTCGCACGATCTTTACAACGAGTTCCACGCCACGCACCTCGAATTCGGTTTTTCCTGCCATGCCCTGCCCTACAAAGACACGTTGATTTACCAGGCTGGCGGCAACGGCGACGGCATAGTCGCGTTCCGCCAGAGCGATGGAGCGGTGATCTGGAAGGCGCTCCAGTTCACGAATTCCCACTCCTCGCCGCTGCTGATCGATGTGGATGGGCAGCCACAAGTGGTGGCGCTGGCCGCTAAGACCGTGTTCGGCTTTAATCCCGACAATGGCGCGCTGCTTTGGACCCACGAGCACGTTACCAACTACGGCCTGGCCATCAGCACTCCCGTCTGGGCGCCAGGCAATCTGCTTTTCATGGCATCGGCGTACGGCAGCGGCGCACGGACCTTGCACCTGAGCCAGTCGGGCGGAAAGACCAAAGTGGACCAGCTTTGGTACGATCCGCACTTGGAGTTGCACATCGGAACGGCCATCCAGCGCGACGGTTATGTATACATCTCGCGAGGCTACAATGGCCCGGTCCTGATGACCTGCGTGGAGTTGAAGACCGGAAAGATCATGTGGCAGCAGCGCGGCTTTGCCAAGGCGCAACTGCTCTGGGCGGATGGCAAGCTGATCCTGGCCGACCAGGACGGCACACTGGCGCTTTGCCGTGCGACACCCCAGAAGTTCGAGGTGCTTTCCAAGGCCTCCGTGCTGCAGAGCATCGCCTGGACGCCACCCACCCTGGTAGGCACGCGGCTTTACATGCGAGATCGCAAGACCATCGCGGCTTACGACCTGGGGCGGTAAAATTGCGCTAATGCGCGTCTGCGTCTTCTGCGGTTCGAAATCGGGCGTGAACGAAGT
>Ga0302325_10028331_pt1 | contig 11594 bp, 8 predicted proteins | sample Palsa_T0_2_FD_201948 | JGI IMG/M metagenome (GOLD analysis project Ga0302325, IMG submission 201948) | Peat permafrost microbial communities from Stordalen Mire near Abisko, Sweden - Palsa_T0_2 | ecosystem: Environmental > Terrestrial > Soil > Palsa > Peat permafrost | place: Sweden: Abisko... | reverse complement strand
CTTCATAAACGATTGATTTTATTGAGTAAAGACTTCGAGGCGTGACGCTACCTGTGCCTGAAACACCTTCTGTAACCCCAATACGTGCTGCAAGAGAAAAGGCGGGCGGCTCGACAGAAGCCGCATTGGCTCCAGAATCGCGACCCGACGTCCGGATCGCTCGCGGACGCGGAGAGCTGTCGATCTGGAGCCTGGCCTTGTTCGGGGATCCTGCTAGTCCGTATCTCCGGGAATTCCTCTCCCGTGCTTTCAGCGTGAAGGAAGTTGCCGCGGTTGAAATTCGCCGTGACGAATCCCTGGGACTGATACAGTATGACCCATCGACGAACGCCAGGGAGCTATGGCTCGAGCTCAGCCGCGCCATCGCGCGATCCGATCGACCTCACGCCGCTTCTCCCGATTCCGATGCCGCCGACTCGAAGCCGCTGGGCGTAGAAAGTCTTTATCTCGAAGGGCCGCCCGCTTTGCCCATCCGGGTGAATCGTGTCGGAGCCACCTTGTCGACCTGGCGATTGCGTTTTCGAAACCATCACAGGATTCGCCTCACCCATCCGATTCTGTTCAACCGCAAAGACGTGGCTTATCGACTGGAAGAAGAGCTATCGGCAATTTTCGGCGTCGAGGATTTCAGGACCAACACGCTCAGTTGCAGCGTCGCAATCCAGTTTGATCCTGATCTGCTAGACGCCGAGCGATTGGTCCGGCAACTCGAAAGATCCTGGCCGAAGTTGCTGAAAGGGTTGGATGGACCGCCCTCAGGCACGCGGCTTGTCGTCGCCGGCGGACTATCCGGTCTCGCCTACACAGGGCAGTACATCGTCCCATCGGTCAAACCTCTGGCGCTGGCGGGAGTAACCATCTATGGCCTTCCCAATCTGAAAAATGGCATCAAACAATTAGCCCGCCGGCAGGTTGGTCTTCCGGTTCTATATTCTGCCGGATTGATCTTTACGCTCGTGTCCGGAATGCCGTTCTCCTCGGCGGTTATGGCCGTGCTGATGCAGTTCTGGCCGCGCGTGGCGCATCGCACGATGACGAAGAGCCAACGACGGCTGTTTGCAATCCATCGGCAACGCGCGACCTGGGCACGTATCGTACGGGATGACGGCCAGGAGGTTGAAGCCGACATCGATGCGTTGAAGGCCGGCGATCTTATCGCGGTCCGCAAAGGCGAGATCGTCCCGATTGACGGAGTGGTGACTGGCGGCTTGGCGGCGGTGGATGAGGAGGCGCTGCATGGAGCAGCCGGCGCGGTGGATAAGACGCCGGGCGACGCCGTCTACGCAGCCAGTTTCGTTCGCGATGGCAGTCTGACGATACGCGTCGAGCAACTCGGAATTGACACGGTTGCCGGGTATATCGGAGCGCGACTTCCCCACGCGCGGATCGATAACCTGCTGTCCTCTGCGGAAGCCGAACGGATCGCGAGTCGCAATGCGAAGCCGGCGCTGGCCTTGGCGGGCATCAATTTACTCGCGACACGGCGACTGCGTCCTTCGCAAGCTGTTATCCGTCCTGACTATGCGACCGCGCCCCGGCTGAGTGCCCAATTGAGCGCGCTCCACAGCCTCGGAGACGGTCTGCAACAAGGGATCTTTTTTCGCGATTCCACCGCCCTGGATCGGCTGCCTTCCACCGACGTCTATGTTTTCGACGACAGCGCCGCGTTGGAACGCAGGCAAATTCAAGTCGCGGAAGTATTTCCCGCCGCCAATGTTTCCGCGGACGCGGTTCTCGGCTATGCGGCTGCCGCCTTTCCGAGCCATCAGAACGAACGAGTCCGCGCCCTGGTGGATCGGTGCGGCAGGCAAGGCGTTCCAATTCTGGCAATCTCCCAACGATCGCGTCACGCCGGAGCCGTCCGCTATCTGGATCACGACAACCGCTTCATCGAGATCGCATCTCCGGCTTACATCGCGGCTATGGGAATCAACGTTGCCGCCCCGATTGCCAAGGCGATCGCTACCTCTCCCTACGCATGGGAACCTCGAGGTGATGGCGCCAAGGAAGCGATCCCGCATCGGGAGCCGTTCCTTCGTCCGCTGTGGGTACTACGAGACGTTCGGGTCCTCGGCGTCATCACTTTTTCCCGGCAAGGCGAATCCCAAGGGACGCAAGTCATCGCCGCGCTTAAGGCACGCAACAAGAGAGCGCGCTTCGTATATGTCTCGAGTCACGCTCCGGCCGTCGCCGAGGCGATTGCGGATGGGATCGGGATTTCCACCGTGCTGGGTAACCTGGACGAGGACGCGAAGGCGCGTGAGATCAGAAGGCTGGGTCGCCGCACCATGTGGATTGGTGACGGCACTACCATCGAGGCGATTCCATGCATCGAAGCCGCCACGGTGAGCATCTCCGTCGCCGGCTTCTCGACAGCCTCTGCGGATGCGGCCGATATCGTCCTGTTGCAGCCGGGCCTGGATAGCCTAGTGTCGCTAAGGAGCCTCGGCCGCGGGCACCGCGCTCGTATCGAAGCTGATTATCGTGCGGTTTATACTGCGAATCTTTTGGGCGTTGCGGGCGGACTAATGGCCGGCTTCGGTAGCCTTGAGTCGGGACTTACCTCCAATGCCGGTACAGGCTACGTCTACACGACCCATTGGAAGCGGCTTCGTGATTTGGTCTCCCGGGTGGAGGCGAGAAGGGCTGTGATCAGGTCTTCAACCCACGAAGAAAGTATTCCAATCGCTGCCATCTCGCATGCCTATTCCCATGATCCGGAACAAGTAAGCGATTACCGGGATCGACTCGCCGAGGTCGGCAGCGACTCTCACGGAGTCTGAGAACTTCGGGCAATAATTCCTGTTTCAAAACGGAATCTTCCGTCTCCAGCCTTCGAGCGGACTTCCGGTTCGGGTTGGGTCGGATTCAAAACAGAAAGCCCCATTCGAGCAGCACTCGCGTCTGAGTCGTGTCGTTACCGTGGGGCCCGAAGGCTGCACCCGCCGCGGTGTGGTTTGCGCCGACGAAAGAAAACTCAGCCCGGCTGAAAAATCGCTTGTATTGATAAGTCGGGGTGAAAGTAACCGACCATGCCGCGCTGCCCGCGCCGTATAAGAGGTTGGGTGCGCCGTCCGAGACGCTCCCGGTCGAAGATATATATTCCAAACGCAAGGGCAAACTTACCCCCGCCATACCAAGACCGAGGAACTTTGATCCGGAATCGAAGGTATAGCTTGCTAACATCGCGGCACCATAGGTCGAGCCGTAATGCATCAGGCCAATCCGGGGTGTGCGGGGGACGTAGGTATATTGCAGATACGGCATCACGGCCCATGGGCCGGATGTATGACTGTAGTCAAGATTAAACATCTCAGAGTTGTTCTGAAACAGGGGTGTCGCTGGATGAGAAATGATCGTTGTCCCTGCGTTGCCGGCCCCGCTTAAAGTAAGCGTATCGCTGCTGTCGACATTCCAGTCCAGGGAGCCGGACAGCCAGCTGAATCGATCTGAATAGAAGCCATCGTTCCAGGAGAGCGCAAGTGCACACGGGCCGATCGAATGGTTTACCTGAACACCGCGGTTGACTGAGTTCGACTGATTCCACAGCAGACCGCGTTCGATGTTCATGTTCTGGAACGTGAAGGTCTGTTCGAGCCCGGGAAGTGCCGAGAGTTTTCCAACCTCGATCGACCAATCCGGGGTCGGGGCTAATGCAATAAAAGCAAGAGGAACCGGCCCCCAAAGGTCGCTTATCGTGTTGATTGCATTCACATAGGCGGTACCGAGAATCGGCTGCGAGTAGAAGCCAGTCTCGACGAAAAACTGCAGAAATCCTTCGGGCTTTTGGACGAAGATCTGCGCGTTCGAAAGATCTACCTGTGTCGTGCTGTCGTCAGATTCAGGATTGGTTTGCCACTGGGCCAGGCCGCTGACCGCGCCCGTCAGGTAGATCTTGCCGAAATCCTCGATCTCGGATGAAAGCGGATTTGGATTGGCGGTGAGGGGGCCCAGCATCTCCGGAAGTTGAAACGCAGGCGTCGTGGTGCTCGCAGCTTGAGACCACGCACGCCCGGCACCATCGGTCAGCAGGTTCAGGGCCAAGAGCACCGCGACGATAAACTTCTTGACCGTAACTCTGCTCACTCTCCTAAAACAGGCCGCTTGGACACTCTCTCCGCGTTAGCGAATTCAAGCTCCACGCCTTCAATCGCGTCTGTCATGGCGGGGATCATCTTTGGATCGCGCACCCGCTGGACCAATAGCCAGCCAAGTCCGATCATCATGTAAGCGAAAAACAACCAGACGAGTAGATTGTTGGGGTATGCCGGGGGAGGAAACAGCGCGCTTCCGCGAATGCCAATCATGCCGAGGATCGGAAGTATCATGAAGCCCGTCCCCAAAACGGAATAGAGCAGGGCCAACTTGTTCAACTTGCCAAGGCTCCGAAGATAGATCGGAGCCGCAATCGAAATGAGTATATAGACGACCAGAAAGCCAAAGGTGCACAGCGTGCCGAAGTATCCTTGGCCGTCAAAGGCACTGACACCAGCTATATAAAGTCCCGCCGGCACGATGAAAGTGATCAAAGCCGAAAGGCCAACCGCGATGTGGGGCGTCTCATTTTTCTCATGAGCTTCACCCAACGCGTCAAAGAAGAGGCCGTGCCGCGACATTGAAAAGATGATCCGCGCGGTGGAATTGATACAAGCCAGGGTGCACGAAAAGAAGCTCAGCAGAACTCCGATATTGATCAGTATGCCGAGAAAACCCCATCCAATCGCATCAGCCAGAAAATTGAGTGGCGCCGCTGTCTTTTCCAACGGGGAGGATGCGCCTTCAAAGCCCAGGATCATTACGTAGGCCATGAAGATGAACACGATACCCGCGAGAATCACGCTTTGGATTACCGATCGCGGGATAGTCCGCAGCGGGTCTTTGGCCTCCGTCCCGAGGGCGGTGGAGCTCTCGAAGCCGGAAAACCCGAAGACTACGAGAACGATACCCATCAACACGCCACCCGGCGTGGTACCAGCGAAGGTTAACTGCTTGGTGTCGAACGCGAAGCCTTTATGCTTCCAGATCAGCACGCCCAGGACCAGCATCGCCAGCAGGGACGCGCCTTCGAACGCCAGCATCAGCTTGGCGGATAATTGAATATCCTTATAAGCGATTCCGAACGCGACGATCGTGCAGATGGCGAACAGGACCAGCATCGGTGCGTGAATTCCGATTTGTCCGAGCAACACGCTGGCAATGATTCCGAAGCCGCATAGCGTGGACATGCCCGTAACTAAATAGCCAAAAGCGAGCGACCATCCACTGAGCACGCCCGCCGTTGGTCCCAGTCCGCTGACTATGTAGGTATAGAGCGAGCCCGGCGACGCCGAGCGCCGGGCGAACTGGTTGATGTTGAAACCAACGAAGACCAAGCCGACCATGCCCAGTACGAAGCTAAGCCAAGTACCATTGCCGGCGACGGCGAAAATTAGTCCTAGAATTGCCGCCGGAACCGTGGAAGGGGCAATGACGGAAACTGACTGGGCTAAAACCTCGGCATAGGAGAGGCATTGATGTTTTAAATCGCGATGGACCGGCCCAACTTGTTCATTCGCGATCAAAACAGCCTCTCTAAATTTGTTTTGTCGTCTATTGGACCTTTCGGCTTACCATCCGACCATGTGAGTTGGAGGGACATACTACTGACGAAACCCTCTCCGTAATCCGCGCAGCCATCTTCAGGCTACAGGCGGTGTGGCACTCGGCTTTTTGCCGTCGGGCGTTAGAAGCAATTCAAACCGGTCGTTCTCAGATCGAACGCGCCCCGTTCTTCATGAAGCACTCTTTTTTGGCTTCGATCGCGCTGTAGCAGGCTTTTTCTTTCCCGCAATCGAAAGCCGGGGAGGTGTATGGGCTTTCGCCTTTCTGCTGGCGACGGCGCCCAGTCCAGCTTCGGCGCCCTCCTCAAAGCCGCGGCGGATAACGTTGCTCTCCGGCAGCAATTCATTCAAAAACACCGCGCCGAATACCAGTCCATACGAAACCCCATAGGCGGATTTATATGCTCCCGTACTCAACGTGGCTTTCACGGTACCAGCCGCCACTTTGGCGGATGCCCGGGCGTTGATGGTGGCATCGCCAAATGTTTCCGCGGCGGATTCCAGCGCTTCGCCCAAAACGGAAAACGGATTTGTGCCGACGGCCTCTTTTACCTTTGAACTCATTTTCTCAACCTCATCGTTACGGTTAATTAGCGGCGATCCGGTATCGCCGCCTGCCTCAGTCCTCTAATTCGGTTCGGGAATTTTCAGTGAACTTCCACATAGTCAGATGCATATCGTCAGATGCAATTTAGTCAGCTGATAGACCGCTCGGGCACTCTCCCGGCATTGACGAACTGAAGCTCGACATCATCGATCGCGCCTCTCACGCCGGGCATCATCTTCGGATGCCGGACTTTCTGAAAGAGAAGCCAGCCAAGCCCAATCGCCATGTAAAAGAGGAACAGCCAAATGAGTAAATTGTTCGGAAACGAAGGAGCAGGGAACAGAGTGCTCCTTGGCAGGCCGACCATGCCCACAAAGGGGAGGATCATAAAGACGGTTCCCAATATGGAATAGGCCAGGGCATTTCCATTCAGCTTGCCGATGCTTTGAAGATATATCGGGGCGGCGATCGAAATCAGTATATAAACCAGCAGAAAGCCGAAAGTGGAAAGCACGCCGAAGTATCCCTGGCTATCGAAAGCGCTGACACCAGACAGCAGGTAGAACCCCGTCGGAACGAGAAATGTGATCAAACTGGAAAGGCCGACCGCCACATAAGGCGTCTCATTTTTCTCATGGGCTTTGCCGAGCGCATCGAAAAACAGACCATGCCGCGACATCGAGAAAATGATCCGGGCCGTCGAATTGATGCAGGCGAGTGTACAGGAGAAAAAACTCATCAGGACGCCAATATTGATTAGGATGCCGAGAAAACCCCATCCGATGACGTTCGCAAGAAAGTTTAGCGGCGCTTCCGACTTCCCAAGATTGGCCGAAGTGCCTTCAAAACCCAGGATGGAAACGTAGGCCAGGAAAAGGAACACCAGCCCCGTAATGACTACGCTCTGAAGCATCGATCGCGGAATCGTCCGCAGCGGTTCTTTCGCTTCATCCCCGAGGGAGGTCGAGCTTTCGAAGCCGGAAAAGCCGAACACGACGAGGACGATACCTCTCAACACTCCGCCAGGGGTCGAACCAGCGAAGGTCAGCTGCTTCGTGTCGATCGCGAAGCCCTTATAGCGCCAGATCAACAGGCCCAATATCAGAATCGCGATAAGCGAGGCTCCCTCGAGGATGAGCATCATCCTGGCGGAGAGTTGAACGTCCCTGTACGCAATCGCAAAAGCGCCGATTGTGCCGATCGCAAACAATGTTTCGATATGAAGATGAATTCCAACTTCCCCGAGCAATACCGCAGCTATAATGCCGAAGCCACAAAGCGTCGACATCCCCGTGAGCATATAGCCGAACAATAGAGCCCACCCACCGAGCACGCCCGCCGTCGGACCCAGGCCGCGCACGATATAGGTGTAGAGCGAACCAGGTGAAGCCGAGCGCCGGGCGAACTGATTGATATTGAAGCTGACGAAAACCAGTCCGATCGTTCCTAGAAGAAAGCTCAACCAGGTCCCGTTCCCCGCCATCGCGAAAATCAATCCCAAAATCGCCGCCGGAACCGTTGACGGAGCGATGACCGAAATCGATTGAGCCAGGACCTCGGAATAGGACAGGCAGTCGCGCCTCAGTTCACCCGGAGGAGCAACAGAGATCGGATGTTTTTCGATTAGGACCAGATTCCCGTCACTATCTTTAGAACTCATTGCCAGAACTTATTGCCAACCTTATTGCTGTAGAGCGGCAGATTTTGGAGCCGATCCGGGCCGAATGAACCTGACGAGACGGCAGGGCGTCTCAACCTTCATTTGACATCGACACGATCTTGACTTAAGACTGCCTTCATAATATCTATCGATTTAGTCGATTATTGGTTTGAGGTCAACGTCAAAATTCTGTAACGAATGCTTCACTTAATGTTCGCGATCTTAAGATAGATGGCATTTGAAGACAAGGGTAAGCCCATTATCAGTGACAGGAGACCAACTAAGCTCGTAGCATCGTCGGTCACTGAACTAGGGTTTGATAGATATAACGGGGTTTGGGAAGAGGAATGAATTCATCGAGTTTCGAGGGCCGTTCAACCTCGCCGAGAGCTATGGGCCGGCTTGATCGGACCGGTCGGTTAACCCTGGTCGCCGCCGGCGCGGCCACGAAATCGACCGGTCGAAAGACTCTCAAGATCGAGAGAAAAACGCCGAGTACCGCAGCTTTTCCGGTAAATCGATCAGGCGCGGTTCCATCGATTCGCACCTCTCAGGTGCTACGCGATATCCTGGCGAAGAATCCGAAAGTTCAAAACTTCACCATCAGGCAAATTGTCGAGTCGATCGGGGAAAGCCGAGTCGGAGCTTCTCTGGCGCTTTTTTCGATCCCCGGAATCGTGCCGGTTCCCGGGACTTCCAACCTGGCGGGTGTTCCGACGGGTTTTATCGCCGGGCAGATGATCGCCGGGAAGAAAGAGATCAGCTTGCCAAAATTTATTCTTGAGCGATCGGTACCACGTCGATCGCTAGCCGTCGCCATCTATGCGATCCTTCCGGTCCTGGAATTGGCCGAGAAGGCCGCCAAGCCGCGTCAACTGTGGGTCAGCCATCCGGCCTCACAGCGAGTCCTGGGGCTATTTATTCTCATCCTGGCGCTGGTTATCGCCATCCCGCTTTTGGGATTTAATGCGATGCATGCGACCTCTATCTTCATAATCTCGTTGGGTTTGGTGGAGCAGGACGGCCTGGCTATCCTGATCGGAGTCGCGGTGGGAGTGGCCTCGCTCATTTTGCTCGCCGGGACGGGAGTGTCGGGCAACGTCGTGCGGTCGCTGACGGGTCTCTGGATGAAGAAATCGTTCAAGAACATTGGCATCAAATGGGCCACGAAAGTGGGCCTGAAATGGGCCGGGAGGCTTTCGAAAAGGTTTGGCTTCCAATGGGCAACCTTGTTGCTCCTCGAGCGGGCCGAGACGGTATTGGCATGGGATACCGAGGTTTTGTCGCGCCGCCGCAGCGGCAATCGAAAGCGTTCAACCGCTCGACGAAGCCAGGGGCGCAGCCGTTCCTCCGCGAATCGCTCTAATTCTCGATCCGCCGAGCGGGTTTCTGTGGTCAAGCGCTCTGCTATCTCAAGATGAAAAAAGAAAAACTCTACGATTTTCCGATTGACCATCCGCTGACACCGGCCAGGCGTAAGACGGTAGAGAAGCACGTGAAGCAAAACGCCCGTCTTTTCCCTCAGCCGGTTTCATACGGCTGGGATGAGGACGATGACAAGATCCTGCATATCGTAGCCCAGCCCGTGCAGATTGAAGTGAGATTCCGCGAAAAGAGCGTTGAGCTTTACGGGGCTGCTCCGCTATGGGCGCGGCTCCTCTTCACGAAACAAAAGAAAGTCGTCCTCAGAGAGCAGATAGAATCAATCCTCTATCTCGCGAAGTTTGTCGACGCCAGGAGACCCAAAGTCAGAGCGTCGAAAACTCGTAGCTCATCGGCTATAAAACGGCGGAAGAAATCCGCGGTCTAGGGCTGCCTGACTGTTCTGCCTGTACTAACGCTCGACTTCAGCCGTTCGGCCACACCGGCCTTAACCGGAACACGCAGGCCGTTTTCGCCTCTTCGATTTGGTACGCTTTCGCGGAATGACCGCACGAGAGCGTTGGGCGGGAATCGCCGCAGATGGTACGATCCCCAGGCGCGGCTTCTAAAATAAAATGGACCGAACGGCCCAGAGAAGTTCGGATGCCAAGTGAGATGCCAGGGGCTCGACCTGGATCATCCCGTCCCGCAGCTCGGGCGAAGGTCGCGGCATGACGGCAAAATTGAACCTCGCGGAATTTCTTGCGGATCCGGGATCTTCCTCGCCGGCGATAATCGCAACCTATCCGTTGACCGTCGTCAGCTATAAAACCCTGGCCGAACAGGTTGAGCGATTATCCGGACGACTGGGCAATGCCGGCCTGAAGGCCGGTGAGTGCGTGGCCGTCGTTTTGCCTAACAGCCTGGAGTTTATCGTCGTATTACTGGCATTGGCGCGCGCCCGATTGGTCACCGCACTTGTCAATCCGGCCAGCAAGCCGGATGAAATCCGCTTTTTGATCGAAGATGCTCAAGCGCGAGCGGTCGTTGCCGAAGGGGAAAACGTCGCCGCTCGGGAAGCCACCATGGGGCTCGATCTGCCGATTTGGCAGCCGCGTCTCGACGCACATGGAGTTGTGGAATTGCCCGAGCTTCCAACCGCGTCGCGCGACAGCATCGACACTCCTGATGACGACGATATCGCCCTGTTCGCCTACACGACCGGCACTACCGGCCGGCCCAAATGCGTACCGCTTACTCACGCGAACGTGGTCTGGTCGGCACGCAACGTCGCCGCGCATTATGAGCTGAGCTCCGCAGACCGCGGCCTGGTGGTATTACCGCTTTTCCACGGTCATGGTTTGATAGGCGCCACTTTCTCGACCCTGGCTTCCGGAGGCTGCGTCATCCTGCCGCCGCGCTTTTCAGCTTCAAACTTCTGGACAATGTTCCGTGAGCATCACGCGACCTGGTATTCCGCCGTGCCCACTATTCACCAGGTGCTTTTGGAAAGGGCCGACGGTGATGACGCACCCCATAGCGGCCTACGCTTCATTCGCTCGTGTTCGGCTCCACTCGCGCCTGCAATTCTGACGAAGTTGGAGAATCGCTTCGGAGCTCCGGTAGTGGAAGCCTACGGGATGACGGAGGCGGCCCACCAGGTCGCGTCGAACCCGCTGCCCCCGCTTGCGCGCAAGCCCGGCACCGTCGGGCTCGGTAGTGGAATCTCAGTCGTTGACGATAAGGGCAATCACCTGGCGGCGAACACACCCGGAGAGGTTGTGGTACGCGGTCCCAACGTGATGCATGGTTATCGCAACAACCCTGAGGCTAATGCCGCAGCCTTCATTGATGATGTCTGGTTTCGCACGGGAGACATTGGCGCGATCGATAGCGATGGCTATCTCGCCTTGACCGGGCGTATCAAGGAACTGATCAATCGAGGCGGAGAGAAGATCGCGCCTGCGGAAGTCGAAGCGGTGCTGCTCGGGCAACCGGCGGTGGCCGAAGCGGCGGTTTTTGGAGTGCCCGATTCCAAATACGGTGAAGAAGTCTCTGCGGCGGTGGTGCTAAAAGGCGCCGCTACCGCACAAGAACTCCAGGCTTACTGCAGGACCCACCTGGCTGACTTCAAAGTGCCCAAGCTGATCCACTTCGTGTCTGCGATACCCAAGAATGCGATGGGCAAGGTCCAGCGCCGCGACCTCACAGGCCGGTTCTCCTGAAAGCGTCGAGCATTTCTCCCGACAGGCATGCGGCGTAATCTTCTCGTTCCCCATCGCCACTAATATCTCCTGCTTCGATAGACATTCTCGAACCACCCGGACCTGATCAGAACCGTTTTAGTAACAATTTGCCGCGGCCGCGATCGTCCGAGGCGCTCGCAGACAAGGTCGGTCCAGTCGTGGTGGATGCGGTGGTCGAT
>Ga0302325_10028330_pt1 | contig 11594 bp, 9 predicted proteins | sample Palsa_T0_2_FD_201948 | JGI IMG/M metagenome (GOLD analysis project Ga0302325, IMG submission 201948) | Peat permafrost microbial communities from Stordalen Mire near Abisko, Sweden - Palsa_T0_2 | ecosystem: Environmental > Terrestrial > Soil > Palsa > Peat permafrost | place: Sweden: Abisko... | reverse complement strand
GGAACTGTTCGTAGCGATATTGCAGGTAAGGATACTCGATGGTGATCTCGGCCAATGAATCCGGATGCGGATTCAGCACCCGCACACCCTCGCGCCGGACGCGCGACATCGGCTGCGCCTGCGGCTCCTCCATGGAATCGAGCACCGGGTCGAGCAAATTCAGCGACACTACCACCAGCACGCGCGCCAGCGGATCGCAACCTTGCAGTTTCCAGGCGATGCCATCGGCGTGCCGTGCAATTTCGTCGGAGCGCTCCTGCGGGTAAACGCGGTAAGCTTCCACATACTTCGCGAGGCCGATGTGGCGGATGGAATAGGGGTCCGGATAGGCGTCCTTCAAATGCGGCCGCTCGCCCGAATCCGGATCGGCGAACACCACGTCCGCGCCCGTCTCATTCGCCGTGCGGATGGCTTCCACGAACGGATCCGCGGGTTCCACCGGCACGTAAATGGCGCGTTCCTCCTCATGCTCGTCCGGATAGACGATGACGGACATCTCCGGCAGGCGCGCCACCGCGCGCAGATACGGCTGTTGCAGGGTGACGGGCAGTTCCAGCGCGACCACTTGCGGCCGCTCGCGCAGGATCGACTGGCGCACTTCGATGGCGAACTCCAGGCGTCCCGGCACTACCGGCAAGTAAGTGAAACGACCGCGCCGCAGGCTGCCCGCATCGGGCAGATCAGGAAATTCGTTTTCCCCGGGCATAGCGCAGCGCTTCTTCCCCCAGCGTTTCCAGGATGGCGGTTTCCAGAGCTTCGGTTTCGTGCGTTTTTTGCGTGGCCAGGCTCTTGAGCTTGATGGCAAAGCGGCCGATGTTGATGCCGTCGCGAACCGTGTAGCGTTCGTCGGCCGCGTGGGCCTGCTGCAGGAAGTCGGTGACGTAAGTGAGGATGCGGTCTTCGGCGAACGGCAGGTTCTCTTTCAGGATGTGATACTCTTCGTCGCGTTCCGGAAAGTCGATGAGGATCTGCGGCTGCAGGCGCGAGTGAATATATTCGGGCAGCTCGAAGGTGGAAGCGTCGTCATTCATGGTGGTCACCAGGCGGAACTGGGCGTGCGCCTTAATCTTGATGCCGGCCACGATGGACTCCACATAGCGGCGGTTGTCGAGCAGGGGCGCCAGGCTCGCCCAGCTCTTCTCGCTCATGCGATTGCCTTCGTCGAGAATGGCAATGCCGCCGCGGATCATGGCCGTCACCAACGGCGACGCCACGTAACGCAACCGGCCTGCGCCTTCGATGACGGGCGTGACCAGGAGGTCTTCCGGGCGCGTGTCCATGGTGGCTTGCAGGATGTAGACGTCGCGCCCCATACGCTTGGCCGCGGCGTACGCCAGCGTGGTCTTGCCGACGCCGGGCTTGCCCAGCAGGCGCGGATTCATGGGCAGATCCTGCTCGCTCACCACCAGCCACGCCGCCAGAAGCTGGCGCATCAGTTCTTCCTGGCCCACCCAGCGGGCCGTCAGCTCGTCGGGATGCGACAGGTGCAGGGTGACGCCTTCGATGTCAACGGTCATATCTGGCTCTATTATCGTTCAACGGACCGAGAGAGGCTCATCAAGGCGTACGGATCAGGCCGCGCTGCTCTTCCAAGCGCTCGACTTGGTGAGCCTCAGTTCCAGTTCGGCGAAACCTTGCCTTGTCTCGGACCGAAGGGCCTCAATCTGGGCGCTGAGCATCTTCGTGTTCGCGTCGATCCTGGCGTTGACGGTCTCAATCTGTGCGCTCAGCGTACGTGTGTTGGCCCAAGCCGACAGAACGACGACGATCAGGCTTCCGAACAGCGCCAGAATCGCGGGCATCCACACTTGGATTTGCGGAATCATCGACGCCTTCATTATATCCTTGCGCGCGCTGTCCGGCGGCGCACCAAATCCCGCAGTTCCGCTTCACGCGACTTCATACAGGACCCGGCCGTACTCGTGAGCGGGGTACGCAATCCCGCCCAAAATATCCTTCGTGGCTTCGAAGCGCTCCGTGTTGATGACCATGACATCCACGGGAAAAGAGATGTCCCCGATCGCGCATCGGATCTTGACGCTTTCCTCGTGCCGGTTCGCGGCTTGCGCCTCAACGATGAGCAGATCGATATCGCTGTCGCGCGTCATTAGCCCCGTTGCCGCTGAACCGAAGAGGATGATGCGGTCCGGATTTGCCACAGCCAGGATACGGCGCACGATCTCGCTGGTCAGCGTGTCATCGATACCCATTACGTCCATCATACGGGGACAACGTACATACTTCCACTCGTTGGCAGGCCCGGACGATTGTGAGCCGGCGGTACAGAACCTACACTCGCCATTGGATCGGTCCTTAACGACCAGCCATGCCGCTGACGCATGGGCCAGTCGCGGTAAAATCGTTCCGTGGATCTCGCCCAGATTCAACGCGCCATTGTGGAACTACCGCCGGAAGAGCAAACCGCGCTGGCGGCCTGGATTGTCGATCGGGACCGTGGCCGCTGGGATGAAGAGATCGAACGCGACTTTTCGCCGGGCGGAGCGGGAATGGAACTGCTCGACAGAGTGCGAAAGCAAGTGAGCGATGGCCTGTCCCGGCCCTTTTCCGAAGGCCGCCCTTGGCGGTGAGTTTCCACTCATACGCCGTACCCGAGTTTTGGGATTGCTACGACGGCCTGCCGGAAAGCGTCCGATCGCTGGCGGACAAAAAGTATCTCCTGTTTCAAGAGAATCCGTTTCATCCGTACCTTGGTCTTTCAGCAGAAGGGCGCGGTCTGGACGGTAGACATCGGCCGTTCGTATCGGGCGCTTGCTTGGCGCGAGGGTCACAATTTTCATTGGTACTGGATCGGCTCCCACGAAGCTTACAACAAGCTGTTGCGGCGCGAGAGGTGACGTACAGGCTGCTGCCGAATTAACAGTTGCCCCTATTGTCCTCTGGACGAGCCTACGCACGGTGGATCAGGATGCTTATAGCGCTCACAGAAGCGAATACTGGGGGTACAGATAGTTCATTCGTGCGGATGAACCGCTAACTGCTCCTCGTAATACCGCTTCACCCGCCGGGCCGCCGCCTTCCCCACCACCGCGGTAAGCTGCTCCTCCCCCGCCGCCCGCACCAACTCCGAGCTGCCGAAGTGCTTCAGCAGCTTGTGCACGGTCTTCTCACCCACGCCTTCGATCCGGTCGAGCTCCGAGGTCAAGGTCTGCGCGTTGCGGCGGGTGCGATGGAAAGTCACCGCGAAGCGATGCGCCTCGTCGCGGATTGATTGCACCAGGTGCAGGATCGGCGAAAACCGGTCGAGCACGATCGGCTCGTCCTCCTGGCCGTATACGTAGATGATCTCTTCACGCTTGGCGATGGACGCCAGCGGCTGATTGATGATGCCGATGGCTTCCAACGCGTCGGCCGCGGCGTGAAGCTGGCCGATGCCGCCGTCGATCAACACTAGTCCCGGCATCGGCTGGTTTTCCTGCTGCAACCGCGAGTAGCGCCGCGTGACCACTTCCCGCATGCTGGCGAAATCGTCGTTGCCGATCACGGTGCGGATGATGAATTTGCGGTAATCCGACTTCTTCATGCGCCCGTCTTCCCACACCACCATGCTGGCCACTTTGTCGGTGCCCTGTATATGGGAGATATCGAAACACTCGATGCGCTTAGGCGCCTCGGGCAGGTTCAAGGCGTCCTGCACGGCTTCCTGAATGGCGCGCGAAGATGGCTTCAACACACGGAAGCGCGCATCGAAACTGTGCTTGGCGTTGGTCTCCACCAGGTCTAGCAGGGCCTTCTTCTGGCCGCGCTGCGGCGTGTGGATCTCCACTTTGCGGTTGCGCTTTTCCGAGAGCAGCTCTTCCAACTCCTCGCGATCCTCGAAATCCACGGGCACGTGGATGATGCCGGGGACGTAATTCTGATCGAGATAAATCTGCTTCAGCAGCGCCGAGAAAAATTGCGGCTCGTCGTAATCGGGCTGATCCTCCCAGAAGTATTCGCGGCGGTCCACGATCTGGCCGTTGCGCAGGTGGAAGACGTTCAGCGCCACCAGCGGCGGCTCGGCATAGCTGGCGAAGATATCGATGTCGTCGCCCTTGGCTGCCGCCATCTTCTGCCGCTCGGCGAGTTCCTCCACGGTGGCCAGCAAATCGCGCAGCGCGCCGGCCTCTTCGAAGCGCATGGCTTCCGAAGCCGCTTCCATGCGCCCTCGCAATTCCGCCGCCAGGTCGCCGTGCCGCCCTTCCAGAAATAAGCGCACGTCGCGCACGGCGCGCGCGTATGCATCGTCCGTGGTCAGGCCCTCCACGCAGGGTCCCAGGCAGCGGTGGATGTGGTATTGCAGGCACGGCTTGGGATGGTAGCGCGTCAGATCGACCTTGCAGGACGGCACCAGAAAGTGGCGGTGAATGAAGTGCACCAGGCGATGCGCCAGGTTACCCGGAAAATAGGGGCCAAAGTAAGTGGAGCCGTCCTTGCGCAGGCGGCGCGTCACGTAAACGCGCGGATATTTCTCGGCAGTCAGTTTGATGTACGGATAGGTTTTGTCGTCGCGCAGCAGGATATTGAAGCGCGGCTTCCACTGCTTGATGAGGTTGTTTTCGAGCGCCAGCGCCTCTTTGTTGTTATCGACCAGGATGTAGTCGACGTCGGTGGCTTCGGAGATGAGCGTCCCGGTTTTGGTGTCGGCCAGGCGGTCGTCGGAGAAGTAGCTGCGCACGCGGTGGCGCAGGATCTTGGCCTTGCCGACGTAGATCACGCGTCCGGCGGCGTCTTTGTAAAGGTACACGCCGGGCGCCAGGGGCAACTGGGCCGCTTTGTCACGCAGATCCATCGCGGTGGGAGGCTATAATTTAATTATGTCACGCTGGGTCTTCGCTCTGCTGTTTTGGCTCGGGCCGGCGCTCTCCGCGAGCGCCCAGGATCAGCCCAAACAGCCGGCCAAGCCGCCCGCGCAGCAGCAGCCCGCGGAGGAGGAACCGCCCGAAGAGGACGCCAACCTCAAGCAAAAGGAATATTCGTTCAATCCGCTGCAGGCCAACAAGGAACTGCAGGTCGGCAACGAATATTGGAAGAAGCACAGCTACAAGGCGGCGGCTATGCGCTTTCGCGAAGCTACCAGATGGAACCCCAATCTGGCGGAAGCCTGGCTGCGGCTGGGCGAGGCGGAAGAAAAGCGCAAGAATTCCAAGGATGCCAAAGAGGCTTACGCCAAGTATCTGGAATTGCAGCCGGACGCCAAGGACGCGGCCGAAATCCGGAAAAAGATCGTCAGCCTGCACTGAGTGCGGCAAAAGCAAGTGTTCTGTGATTATCCGTGTGGGGCAGCGCCGTGCGCTGCGGCGGCGTCCCACGCCGCCCGGCCGGAGGCGGGCCATTGGAAGCACAGGCCGTATCCGTACACGGCGTGCGCGGTCACGCGTTGGCGCCGTTCAACCTGAGCCCCGCCCAATCGAAGTGCTCCCCGGGTCGGGATTTGCCGACCAGCTCGAAGCCCAGCAATCGCCATCGCGTATCCTCCTCGCGCCATTTTAGAGCATCTGTGCGAATCTCAAGAGAGTGCCGGAGCCCTTCAATCTCGCGTCCTATTTCGTAGACCGGCACGCCACCGAGGGCCGCGGCGGCAAAACCGCCGTAATCTACGAAGGCCGCTCGTACACCTACGCGGAGATCGCCGCGCGCGTGAACCAGGCCGGCAACGCGCTGCGCCGCACGGGCGTGCGGGCCGGCGACCGGGTACTCATTATCGTGCCTGACTCGCCCGAATTCGTGGCCGCATACTTCGGCGCCATGAAGATCGGCGCGGTGGCCGTCCCTACCAGCACGGCGCTGCGGCCGGCGGACTACGCGTATCTTTCCGAGGAGAGCCAGGCGAGGATCGCGATCAGCGAGGCCGCGCCGCTCGACAGCGCGCAGGAATCGATGGAACTGGCGTGCGCGCCAACCTCGGGCGACGATCCCGCTTTCTGGCTGTGGACTTCAGGCAGCACCGGGCCGCCCAAGGCCGCCGTCCACCGGCACCTCGACTGGATGGCCTGCTGCGAAGGTTACGCGCGCGATGTGCTCGGCATCGGCACGGACGACATCACGTTTTCCTCGGCGAAACTCTTCCACGCTTATGGCCTCGGCAACGGCCTGATGTTCCCGTTCTATGCGGGCGCCACTACCGTGCTGCATCCGGGAAAACCGCAGGCGCAAGCGATCCTGGCGCGCGCGCACGAATGCCGGCCTACGCTGTTCTTTTCGGTACCCACGCATTTCGCGGCGATGCTGCAAGCCACGGATGCGGCCAACCCGTACGACCTCGCGAGCGTGCGCCTGGGCATTTCCGCCGCGGAACCTCTGCCGGCCGAGATCGTGCGCCGCTGGCACGCGCGCTTCGGCCTCGACGTGCTGGACGGTATCGGCTCCACTGAAGTGCTGCACATCTATATCTCCAACCGGCCGGGACGCGTGCTGCCCGGCAGCTCGGGCCTGCCCGTGCCCGGCTACCAGGTCCGCATCACGGACGAGAGCGGGCGCGAACTGCCGGCCGGCGAAACGGGCGACCTATGGGTGCGCGGCGCCAGCAACGCCACGCACTATTGGAATCGCCCGCAACTTACCGCCCAGCGCATGCGAGACGGCTGGTTCTTCAGCGGCGATAAGTATCGCGCCGACGCGGACGGCTACTATTGGTACGCGGGCCGCTCCGACGATATGTTTCGCGTGTCCGGCGAATGGGTCTCGCCTATCGAGGTCGAAGGCGCGCTGATCGGGCACCCCGCGGTGTTGGAAGCCGCCGTAGTCGCGCGGATTGGCGATAGCGGCCTGCCCGTGCCCTGCGCATTCGTGACGCTCAAGCAGCCGGATCGCGCATCGGACGAATTGGCCGGCGAGTTGGATGCCTTCCTGCGCGAGCGCTTGGCCGGCTACAAGCGCCCACGCCGCATCGAGTTTTTGGAGGAGTTGCCCAAAACGGCGACTGGAAAGGTGCAGCGCTATAAGTTGCGATGAGGATACAACCGAGATCGCAAGCCGTTTGTCCACGGCGCGGTTGTCGACCCGCCGTATGAATACATACCTAGAAATCGAACAGAGTGTGGATGCGGTAGCCTGTTCTGTAGCAGACTTATGAGGGAGGCTGACCATGCGCTTACGATTACTTTGGTTATCGCTGATGGGAGCGTCGCTGCTGCCTGTGGCCGCGCAGACCAACGTGCTGACGTTTCATAACGACGTTGCCCGCACGGGGCAGAATCTGGCCGAGACGATTCTGACCACCAGCAACGTGAAATATACGACATTCGGCAAACTTTTCCAGGCGACCCTGGATGGCGTGGTGGACGCACAACCGCTCTACGTTGGCGGCGTATCCATCCCGAGCCAGGGAACCCACAACGTTCTGATCGTGGCCACCGAAAACGACAGCCTGTACGCGCTGGACGCGGATTCGGGAGCGCAGCTTTGGAAGACGTCGCTCATCCCGACCGGCGAGACGGCTTCCGACGACCGCGGCTGTTCGCAGGTGGTACCCACGATCGGCATCACCTCGACGCCGGTCATCGAGCTCAAATCCGGCACTTCCGAGGGCTTCATTCTGGCCGTCACAATGAGCAAAGACTCTTCGGGAGATTATCATCAAAGGCTGCACAAAGTCGGCCTGGCGACTGGCCAGCGGCTGGCCGCCGCAACGGAAATCGCCGCTAAGTATCCTGGAACGGGAGACGACAGCAGCGGCGGTTATGCTTACTTCGTCGCCAAGCAATATAAGGAGCGATCGGGACTATTGCTGCTGAATGGCGTGGTGTATCTGGCCTGGGCGTCGCATTGCGACTTTTCTCCTTACACGGGCTGGGTCATGGGCTATGATGTCGACACCCTGGCACAGACCACCGTAATCGACGTGACGCCCAACGGCGCGGAGGGCGCCATCTGGGGCGCGGGCGCCGGCTTGGCGGCGGATTCCAGCGGCAACATCTATTTCCTGGACGCCAACGGTACGTTCGACACCACTCTCAACGCACAGGGCTTTCCCGTCAGTGGAGATTTTGGCAATGCCTTCATCAAGCTGACGACCACCGGCGGCAAACTGGCCGTGGCCGACTACTTCACCATGTACAACACCACGGCCGAGTCCAGCGCCGATGTGGATCTGGGTTCGGGCGGCGCGCTGCTATTGCCGGATATGACAGACTCCGGCGGCCAGACACAGCTCCTGGCGATCGGGGCGGGCAAGGATGGCAACATCTACTTAGTCAATCGCAATAACATGGGTAAGTTCAACCCGCAAAATGACGACGCCATTTATCAAGAGCTGGGCAATGCTTTGCCCGGTGGCATTTGGTCGAGCCCGGCGATCTATCAGAACTGGGTGTATTATGGCGCGGTGAACGGTCCGATCAGGGCGTTCCAGTTCAACCAGGCGTTGCTCGGGTCTAACCCAACCTCGGTGACGCAAACGCAGTTTCCCTATCCTGGCGCTACGCCCAGTATCTCGGCGAACGGCAACACCAACGGGATCCTGTGGGCGCTGGAGAACAGCTCTACGGCGGTTCTGCACGCTATCACGGCGACTAACCTGGCGCAGGAGCTATACAACACCACGCAGGCCCCCGGTGGGCGCGACAGTTTCGGAGCGGGCAATAAGTTCATGGTGCCTACGATCGTCAATGGCAAGGTGTATGTAGGTACGCCGAATGGGGTGGCAGCTTTTGGGCTACTGACCGCAAAGTAACATCGCGGGTTTGGTAGGGCAGGCGGTATCCCTTTGCCCGCGAGCTTTGCTCGCGCGAATGCCGGGCTACGCCCGGCGCGACTGCATGAGTGCAGTCGCGGCAGGCAGAGTGCCCGCGCCACGTCGGCGATGTGCCAATCGAGCCCCAAAAGGGCCAAACTCCAGGCCCCCGAGCTTTGCTCGCGAGAAGAGCCGGCTGAAAGCCGGCTGCGGGCAGAATTGCCCGCCCCACGAGAGCACTAAACCTGCCTGCCTATCCAGTCAAGTAGAAAGTTGAGAGGGAAGCTTCATCTCGCTCAAGGCGCGCTCCGCGCCGCGTCGCCACTCGACTAACTCACTACATACGGGGGGCGATACACCGGCCGGGTGGACATGGCGTTGGCTTCGGCATCCCCCACAAAGCTCCCGGCCGCGCTATCGAACTGCAGCTTGCGCCCTAGCCGGTAGCTGATGTTGGCCATATGCACCAGAGCGGCGGAGGTGGTGCCTACCGCCACATCGGCCGCCAAATCGGCCGTGTTTCTGCTCTTCACCGCCTTCAGGAAGTTCGCCATGTGCGGAACGGTGTCGTCGATCTCGGTTTCTGAATGCTTCATGGCTTCGCCCGGCTCGCGCTTATCGCCCAGGAAGATCTGGAAGGCGCGTTCATCCACCGCCATGAAACCCTTGCTGCCGAAAAATGTGACGCCGATGAAGTTCGGCCCCGACGCCGTGATGCCCGGTTCGCCGCCGGTATTCAGCCCGCGCACTTCGAACACGATTTCGGCATCGCCGTAGTCGAGCGTGGCGATCTGGGTGTTGGGCGTCTCCTGGTCGTCGTCATAAACATATTTGGCGCCGGTCGAGACCACGGCTTTCGGCAGCCCTCGCCCCAGACCCCAGCGCGCCACGTCCATCTCGTGGATACCCTGGTTGCCAATGTCGCCGTTGCCGGTGTCCCAGAACCAGTGCCAGTTGTATTGGTAGCGGTTCTTGGTGTATTCGCGCATGGGCGCGGGCCCCAGGAACAGGTCCCAATCGAGCCCCGCCGGAACGGGTTCCACGGGCGTGCGCCCGATGGACGGCCGACGTTTGAAACAGATTCCGCGCGCCATGTAGATCTGCCCGATGGCGCCGGTGTGCAACAGTTCCATGGCGCGCTGCTTATGCGTCAGGCTGCGGCTCTGCATTCCGATCTGCACCATGCGCTTGTTGTTACGCGCGGCCGCCTCCATGGCGCGGCCTTCGAACAGGTTGTAGCAGGCCGGCTTCTCGCAATAGACATCTTTGCCTGCCTGGCAAGCCCAGATGGTGGCCAGGGCGTGCCAATGGTTGGGCGTGGCGATGGACACCGCGTCCACGTTCTTGTCGTCAAACATTTTGCGCAGATCCTGGTAGACCTGCGGCTTGTTCCCTTGCAGTTTCTGGGCGATCTGGACGGCGCGCTCGGTCTGCGCCTGGTTCACATCGCAGATGGCCACCACGCGCGCATCCGGCAGTTTGCTGTAGTATTTGAGATGGTCGCGGCCGCGGCCACCCAGGCCGATCACGCCGATTCCCACCGTATCGTTGGCCGCCCGTGCGCTGAGCGATGCTAGACCGGCGCCCAGTAGAAAGGTTCTTCGTTCCATGATGCCTCCCGGCTAAGACAATCGTATATCATGGAGCCATGCAGGTGGTGCTGAACGACATCGAAACCGAGTCGCCGATTCTGATCCAGCCGGCACGGCAGATGAGCGAGCAGGAGTTCTTTGCATTTTGCGAAGCTAACCCGGACCTGAAAATCGAGCGAACCACCGAAGGAGAAATCCTGATCATGCCGCCGGCGGGCTGGGAGTCGTCGAATCGGAATACCGACCTGCTTCAGCAGTTGCAGGTGTGGACCAAGCGCGACGGGCGCGGAAAGGCCTTCGATTCCAATACGTTGTTTATGCTTCCCAGCGGCGCGGGGCTCTCGCCGGATGCAGCCTGGATCGCGCGCTCCCGACTGGCGACGTTGACCAAGGAACAGAAAAAGAAGTTCGGCGCCCTCTGTCCCGATTTTGTCGTCGAGCTGCGTTCCCCTTCGGACCGCCTGTCGGCACTGCAAGCCAAGATGCGGGAGTGGATCGACAATGGGGCACAATTCGCGTGGCTGATCGATCCGGAGAGCCGTACAATCCACATCTACCGTCCCGGAAAGCGAACCGAACGCCTGGTGAATGTCGCGCGCGTGGCCGGCGAAGGACCCGTCGCAGGCTTCGTGCTCGAAATGGCGGATATCTGGAATCCGGATCTGTGAAGCGCGCGCAGCCTACCCGTTCCCGTTGGTGCCGCCGTTGCCGTCTTCGATAAACGCCCGCAACCGGTGGCTCCGGCTGGGATGCCGCAACTTGCGGAGCGCCTTGGCTTCGATCTGCCGGATGCGCTCGCGCGTGACGGCGAAGTTCTGGCCGACCTCTTCCAGGGTGTGCTCGCTGCCATCTTCCAGCCCAAAGCGCATCTTGACGATCTTCTCCTCGCGCGGCGTCAGGGTCTTGAGAACCTGCGCGGTCTGCTCGCGCAGGTTCAGATTGATGACCGCATCGGACGGCGACAGGCCCGCCTGGTCGACTAGAAAATCCCCCAGGTGCGACTCTTCCTCTTCGCCGATGGGGGTTTCGAGCGATATCGGCTCCTGGGCCACGCGCAGCACCTTCCGCACTTTGGAGACGGGCAGTTCCAGGCGCTTGGCCAGTTCCTCGTTGGTTGGCTCGCGCCCCAATTCCTGAATCAACTGCCGCGAGGCGCGGATCAGCTTGTTGATGGTCTCGATCATGTGCACCGGAATGCGGATGGTGCGCGCCTGGTCGGCAATGGCGCGCGTGATCGCCTGCCGCACCCACCAGGTGGCGTAGGTCGAGAACTTGTAGCCGCGGCGGTACTCAAACTTTTCGACCGCCCGCATCAGGCCGATATTGCCCTC
>Ga0302325_10028329_pt1 | contig 11594 bp, 15 predicted proteins | sample Palsa_T0_2_FD_201948 | JGI IMG/M metagenome (GOLD analysis project Ga0302325, IMG submission 201948) | Peat permafrost microbial communities from Stordalen Mire near Abisko, Sweden - Palsa_T0_2 | ecosystem: Environmental > Terrestrial > Soil > Palsa > Peat permafrost | place: Sweden: Abisko... | reverse complement strand
TTGGTTCCAATCTGGCAACTGACGGGTACACCCTATAACGGAAGGGTCGATGAAGGTGCGAAGCCCCGTAGATCGCCACTCGGTGATGCGGCTGGCCCCCACGCGATCTTCCCTTGGCTCAGTGTCGAGCCGCCAACCTACAGATGCGGAGACGATCATGCGTTTCGCCGCCTACAGCAAGTGCGGTGACGTCACGGCGACCGTGTTCGCCGCCCTGGCCCTCACCAGGTCCAGGCCGGACACGGTACTCAAAGGGCTGGCCGAACCGGCCGGTTTCCACCCGCAGGGCATCTACCCACGCTCCTGCGGCAGCGGCTAGAAGGAGAAAGCGACATGGCCATGAACTATCCCCAGGAATCTGCGGAATCAGCGAGCGCACTGCGGGCGCTGCCCGAGATGACGGCACTGGACACGCGGGGAGGACCGCCCGCCGGGTCCCCGCGAGACCGCAGCAACACCGAGGCAGGCTTCTTGTCAGGGCCGGGTAAGTCCGTCTTCCGTCAGGTCATCGACCTGCTGGGCCGCTGGACCACTGCGCTGGCCCGGGACGCGCAAGCCGGGGAAACCGCCACGCGGACCCAGCGCGCCGCTGAGCAGCGCAAGCATGGTCACCAAGGCGGCAACCACAGCTGGCTGCTGCGCCTGCTCATCGGCCTTGGTCTGGCCGCCGAGGCCCTCACCGCGTACGTGGGCATGGAGGTCCTGGTCGCCAGTCAGTCGCTGGCCGCAGGCCTGTCCGCGCTGACCGCCCTGGTAGGCACCGGGATGGCCTGCATCCTGGCCAACCGTCGCCTACACGGGCTCGGCGTTCCGGTCACCGTCCGGATCCTGGAGGCCGCCTTCGTGGTCGTGCTCACCGTGCTCAGGTACGAAAGCCTGAGCGTCCAGGGAGCTGGCTACCCCACGGCCGCCGGGGCGGCCGCGCTTGCCGCCCTGATCAGCGCCCTAGGGCTGCTAGGGATCGAAGAGATCATCGTCCAGACGCATACCTTCGCCATCTTCATCAGCACGCTGCGGGCGTCCTGGGCTCACTGGCGGCAAACTAGGGCCGAGGCCGCCCTGAAGACGACCAAGGCCGCCACATGGGCGGCTGCGGACAAGCTGGAATGGCGCTACCTTGACTACCTGCTGCGGACCGAAGGCCTCTCGCTCAAGGACGCCGAGGGTCGCGCGGCCGCGCTCAAGACCGCGCTGATCAGGGGCGAGGGCCTGTCGTGAACCGCCGCCTGCGACTGCTCCCGCTCGCTGCGGCGGCCCTGTTCCTGCTGACCAGCTGCTCGTCACTGTCCGACCTGGCCGGGGTGGCCACCACGACTGCGCTGCACTGCGAGAACCCGCAGGCAGTGATGCTCGTGTTGGGTGCCCACCGGGACGGACCGAAACCTTCGCTCGGCCCGTCCGTTGCGTGCCAGCTCACCGCCGCGGTCCGGGACGGCAAGCCGGTCCGGATCGTGGTGGCGTCAGGTCAGCCTCAGCTCATCAATCCGCACCTGGTGAACGTCACCGGGGGCACGCTGGCGCAGCAGGACTCGCCCCGGGTCCAGCAGGACGTGCAGCGCGTCATCGCGGCGGTGGCCGCGGCCAGGCCCGAGGCGCCCGGTGTCGATGACCTGGCCGCCCTGGCGGTCGCGGCCGACGAGGCTCGTAGCCTGGGCGCGGGCGACGCGGAGCTAGTGCTGATCGACTCAGGTCTGGACGACCGCGGTGCTCTCGACTTCACCGTTCCCGGCCTGCTCGCGGCCACCCCCGCGGAGGTGACCGGTCAGCTCAAGGCATCAGGCAACCTGCCAGACCTCCGCGGTTTTACCGTCATCCTCGTCGGAGTCGGGTATACAGCGGCCCCGCAACCGCCGCTCTCGGATAAATGGCGGACGAACCTCACGTCAATATGGGTCTCAGTCCTGCAGGCTGCGGGGGCCAGGGTCCAGGTCATCCCGCAGCCGGGCCAAGGTCCGTCGGTCAGCACGGACGAACCGGTACGACTGGTGCCGATCCCCGCCACCTCGCAGGTCAAGCCCGGCATCCACACCACCATTATCTTCACGGGCGCCTCGCCGGTCAGATTCGAGCCGAACACCACCGCCTTCGTCGATCCGGCCGGCGCTCGCCGGGCGCTCACCCCGATCGCCAGCTGGCTGGCCGCCGATCGCTCACGGCACGCCTGGCTGGAGGGGACCACCGCCGACGTAGGTCCGCTATCCGGCCAGCGCGCCCTGTCCGTGCTGCGAGCCGATCACGTGCGTGACGTCCTGATATCGCTGGGCGCCACGGCCGCGCAGCTTTCCACTCAGGGCGTGGGCAGTGACTTCCCTCAGTTCACCCGCGACCGCAACGCAGCAGGCACGTTGCTGGCCGGGCCAGCCACCCTGAACCGGTCGGTCCGCATCACGCTCGGATGAGCCGGTCAGCCCTGCGCCCGGACACAAAGTTCCTCGAGCGTGCGCGTCGCGCCGGAGGCGTCATCGTCGAGCACGGTGACCAGCACGGTGTGATCGTCGACCCGCTGGGCGACCGCCGTGGCGGAGGCGACGACCGTACGAGCTGCCCGGGCCGGGTCGCTGTCGCAGATCAGCGCGCAGGCGAGCACCCGGCGGCGGGCAGTAAGCCCGCCCCACGCGGTCAGCACGGGGTCGGCCAGGTCGACGAACTGGCGCAGTACGGGCCGGCCTAGCCGGGTCACATCCCATCGCAAGGTGGCCTGCCCGGCAGGCTCTCCGGTGCGGCCGAGCACGATCAGTTCGCGCCACTGAACCGTCGCCCCGGCGCCCAAGGTGAGCTCGACGTGGACATCCACCCGGCTGCCCCGGCAGACGACCAGCGTTCCCGGATCGGCGACGAGGTCGGCCCCGTCCGCCAGGTCCGCGCGGATAGCCAAGGTCGCCGCAGCGCCGCCAGTGCCGTGACCGCCGGTGCCGTGACCGCCGGTGCCGTGCCGGTCACGGCCGTCCTCGGTGCCCGCGTGATCGCGGCCCTGCGCCAGGCTGGCGCCGGTCGCCGCCAGCGCGGCCCGGGCTCCTGGCCGCAGCCGCAGCGAGATCGACAGGTCATCGCCGGCCAGCGGGCCCGCCGCCGTCCCGACCAGGCGCAGCTCGCACCGGTCGGCGGCGTCGCTGTGCACCTGCCGGAGTGTCAGCGGTGGCGCGCAGCAGAGCTCGCCGAGGACGCCGCCCGCCTCGATGACCGCACTGGTCCGGGCAATCACGAGGCCGCGACGGCGGCACGGACGCCGCGAACCCAGGCGGCGACCTCGCTGGCCACCGGGTCGGCGGTCAGCGAGGTGAACAGCGTGGGCCGCTCGCCGCGCACCGCGGCGGCGTCGCGTGCCATCACCGACAGGTCCGCGCCGACCAGCGGGGCCAGATCCGTCTTGTTGATCACCAGCAGATCCGAGCGGGTGATACCGGGGCCGCCCTTGCGCGGCACCTTGTCGCCGCCGGCCACGTCGATCACGAAGATCTGCCGGTGGATCAGCCCGTAGGAGAAGGTCGCGGTCAGGTTGTCGCCGCCGGACTCGACCAGGATCAGTTCCAGGCCGGGGTGATCGGCCTCGAGCTGCTCGACGGCGTCCAGGTTCGCGCTGATGTCGTCCCGGATCGCCGTGTGCGGGCAGGCGCCGGTCTGCACCGCGCGGATCCTGGCGTCGGGCAGCACGCCGGCCCGGCGCAGGAAGTCGGCATCTTCTGTGGTGTAGATGTCGTTGGTCACCACACCGATGGTCAGCTCGCCGGACAGCGCCCGGCACAGCGCGGCGACCAGCGCCGTCTTGCCGCTGCCGACCGGTCCGCCGATGCCGATCCGCGGCACCGCGGCGCCCGGCGGCCCGGCCGCGGCCACCTGCTCGGCGTGCCCGTGTTGAGCGTGCCCGTGTTGAGCGTGCCCGTGTTGATCGTGCCCGTGTTGATCGTGCCCGTGTTGAGCGTGGTCGTGCGCCGGAGGCATCGGCGGGTTAGGACGCAAACAGACGCACCTCCGCGGTGAGATGGAAGTCGGCGAGCAGGTCCAGGGCCGGGGCGCCGTCGGCGGGCAGCGCCGCGGGCGGCATCGCGGCGCAGGCCGCGGCATTGCGGGCGCAGTCGTCGATGCCGGGCGCCAGCCGGGCCAGCATGGCCTGCACCGCGAACGGGTCAAGGCCGAGCAGCCGGACGGCCGCGCTGGCCGGCCCGGCGCAGGCCGCCAGCGCCGCGGCCCGGCCGGCCAGCTCCGGGGTACCGCCAGCCAGGCCGACGCCGGCCCCCAGGACGAGCGGATGGTGCGGCGCGGGCTTGCCGCACCGCGCCCACGGCGTCACCAGGTCGTCGTCGGGCCGCAGCGAACGGAGCAGCCGCAGCAGGCCGCTGCCGAGCTGGCGGGACGCGGCGCGCATCGCCTCCGAGGGTGTCCGGGCGTCGAACTCGGCATCAAGCTCGGCCCACCGCTGCGCATCCGGCCCGGGGCCCGGCTCCGGCTGAGCCGTGTCACCTCGGGCGGCGTCGCGCCGGGTGGCACCGGGGAAGCCTGGTGCGGGGAAGACAGCCCGTTCGGGATTATGAGATTGAAGGCGGCATGACGCGGCGGCGAACGCGGCCGCGACCCGGGCCGAAGTCCGCAGCCGGGCGCGGCAGAAGTCCTCGAGGTCGGCCAGCCCGGTGACCAGGCCCGCGCCGATCGCGGCCTCCATCTGGCCGGAATGGTGGTGGGTGCCGGCCGGCGCCCGGGAGTCGAGCAGGAGCAGCAGCAGCGTGTTCATGGCTCAGAACAGGAAATAGCGCTGCGCCATCGGCAGCTCCTGGGCCGGCTGCGGCTCGATCAGCTCGCCGTCGACGCGCACCGCGAAGGTCTCGCTGTCCACGTCGATGGTCGGCAGCGCGTCGTTCTCGGGCAGGCTCGCCTTGGACAGGCCGGACACGTCCTGGGTGGCGACCAGCGGGCGCTCGCTGTTCCAGCGGTCGGCCAGGCCGTCCGCCAGCGCGGCGGAGGAGACGAAATGCAGGCCGAGCCGGGCCGGCATCGCGCCGAACGCGCCGAACATCGGCCGGGGCAGCTGCGGCTGCGGGGTCGGGATCGAGGCGTTCGCGTCGCCCATGTTGGCCCAGGCGATGACGCCGGCCTTGAGCACCACGTGCGGCCGGACGCCGAAGAAGGCCGGCTCCCACAGCACCAGGTCAGCCAGCTTGCCCGGTTCCACCGAGCCGACCTCGCGGTCCAGGCCGTGCGTCACCGCGGGGCCGATCGTGTACTTGGCGACGTAGCGCCGGGCGCGCATGTTGTCGGCGGCGCCGTCGCCGGGCAGCGAGCCGCGGCGCTGCTTCATCACGTGCGCGGTCTGCCAGGTCCTGATGATGGTCTCGCCGATCCGGCCCATCGCCTGGGAGTCCGAGCCGATCATCGAGATCGCGCCCAGGTCGTGCAGGACGTCCTCGGCCGCCATGGTCGAGGGCCTGATCCGCGACTCGGCGAACGCCAGGTCCTCCGGGATCGAGGAGTTCAGGTGATGGCAGACCATCAGCATGTCGAGGTGCTCGTCGAGCGTGTTACGGGTGTACGGACGGGTCGGGTTGGTCGAGGAAGGCAGCACGTTCGGGTGCGCGGCGACCCTGATGATGTCCGGCGCGTGCCCGCCGCCAGCGCCTTCTGTGTGGTACGTGTGGATCGGCCGGCCGGCGATGGCCGCCAGGGTGGACTCGAGGTAGCCGGCCTCGTTGAGGGTGTCGGTGTGGATCGCGACCTGGACGCCGGCCGCCTGGGCCACGGTCAGGCAGGCGTCGATCGCGGCCGGGGTGGTGCCCCAGTCCTCGTGCAGCTTGAAGCCGGCCGCGCCGGCCCGCAGCTGTTCCCACAGCCCTTCGGCGCTGACCGTGTTCCCCTTGCCGAGCAGCACGATGTTGACCGGCCAGTGGGTAGTGGCGGCCAGCATCATGTCCAGCCAGAACTTCCCTGGCGTGACGGTGGTCGCCTTGGTGCCCTCGGCCGGCCCGGTGCCGCCGCCGATCAGGGTGGTGATCCCGGCCGCGATCGCGACCGGGATCTGCTGCGGCGCGATCAGGTGCACGTGGCTGTCGATGCCGCCCGCGGTCACGATCATGCCGTTGCCCGCGAGCACCTCGGTGGACGGCCCGATGACCAGTTCCGGCGTGACGCCGTCCATCGTGTCGGGGTTGCCGGCCTTGCCCAGGGCGACGATCCGGCCGTCGCGGACGCCGATGTCGGCCTTGATGACGCCCCAGTGGTCGAGCACGACGGCGCCGGTGATGACCAGGTCGGGGGTGCCCTGCGCGCGGGTGGCCACCGACTGGCCCATCGACTCGCGGATGACCTTGCCGCCGCCGAAGATGGCTTCGTCGCCGGCCAGCGGGCCGGGGCCGCCGCAGCGGTCCTCGGTGACCTCGATCAACAGGTCGGTGTCGGCCAGCCGCACCCGGTCGCCGGCGGTCGGGCCGTACAGGGCCGCGTACCGGCTCCGGGAGATCTCAGTCATCGGCGGGTCCGGCGTCATCGGCGGGTCCGGCGTCATCGAGCGGTCCGGCTGACTCGGGCCGCAGGCCGGGGACCACCCGCGCGCCGGCCAGCGCGACCAGCGAGACCTCGCGCGATACGCCGGGCTCGAACCGCACCGACGTGCCGGCCGGGATGTCCAGCCGGTAGCCGCGGGCCGCGGCCCGGTCGAAGGACAGCGCCGGGTTCGCGGCGGCGAAATGATAGTGGGAGCCGACCTGGACCGGCCGGTCGCCCGAGTTCTCCACGGTCAGGCCGATGCGTGCCCGGCCGGCGCCGAGCTCGATCGTCCCGTCCGGGGTGAGGATCTCACCGGGAATCATCGCGCTCCCGTCGTCACCGGATGGGGTGGTGCAGCGTGACCAGCTTGGTGCCGTCGGGGAAGGTCGCCTCGACCTGGATCTCGTCGATCATCTCGGCGATGCCCGGCATGACGTCGCCGCGGCGCAGCACCTCGCGGCCTGCTGACATCAGCTCGGCCACCGTCCGGCCGTCCCGGGCGCCCTCAAGCACGTAGGAGGTCAAGATGGCGACCGCCTCGGGGTGGTTGAGTTTCAGGCCGCGGTTACGGCGGCGTTCGGCCACGTCGGCGGCCAGCGTGATGAGCAGGCGTTCCTGCTCATGTTCGGTCAACCGCATAGCTGCACCATATGGCAAACGTGTTTCACGGGCGTGAACCGGGCCGCTGCGGGTGCTTGACAGTGCCGCATGCGACTTCTACCGTTATACCAACATCATAGTTTAATGTCATGATGGAAGAAGGCGGATGTTCCGGTTCCGGCTCGACGGGTCCTCAGGGGTCCCGCCCTACCTGCAGATCGTCCACCAGGTGCGGCAGTCGCTGCTGCTTGGCTACCTGCAGGAGGGTGACCGGCTGCCGACGGTCAAGGACGTCGCCGGTGACCTGGCGATCAATCCGAACACCGTCGTGAAGGCTTACCGGCAGCTCGAGCACGAAGGCCTGGCCGGCGGCCGGCCAGGGCAGGGCACGTTCATCACCGCCACCTCGCCTCCGGCCCGGCCGGAGGCACAGCAGGCCTTGCGGGCGGCGCTGGAGGAATGGCTCCGCGCCGCCGAAGAGGCAGGGCTCAGCGACGAAGCGGTAACGGCGCTGATCGCCACCGCCCGCCACGACCTGAGGAAAGCGAGGGTCTGATGACCCAGTACGACGCCGAAGCCAGCGCCCCGGCCCTGCGGACGGACCGGCTCGGCCGGCGCTACGGCCGGGTATGGGGGCTGCGCGACTGCACCCTTGAGGTGCCAGCCGGCGCGATAGCCGGCCTGGTAGGCCCGAACGGCGCGGGCAAGACCACCCTGCTGGAAATGATCATCGGGCTGCTCCAGCCCACCGAAGGGCAGCTGTCGGTGTTCGGCGAGACCGCGCCCGCGCCCGCGGCCGCGCGGCTGGCGCAGGTCGGCTACGTCGCCCAGGACCATCCGCTGTACCGCGACTTCAGCATCGCGGACATGTTTCACCTGGGCCGGGCGATGAACCCTAACTGGGATCAGGGGCTGGCGCTAGCCCGGATGAGTACGCTAGACATCCCGCTCAAACGCAAGGTCAAGAGCCTGTCTGGCGGTCAGCGGGCCCAGGTCTCGCTGACCATGGCGCTGGCCAAGCGCGCGCCGCTGCTCGTCCTCGATGAGCCGGTCTCCAGCCTGGACCCGGTGGCCCGGCTTGAGTTCATGCGGGAAGTGATGGCCGCGGCCGCAGATACCGGCCTGACCGTCCTGATCGCCTCGCACGTGGTCTCTGAGCTGGAGCGGTTCTGCGACTGGCTGGTCGTCCTCACCGGCGGGCAGGTGCAGCTCGCGGGGTCGGCCGACGACCTGATCGCCGCGCACTGGCTGCTGACCGTTCCTCGCGCGACCCAGGACGCCGAGCTGCCCGGACGCGTCATCTACCGCACCGACAGCGACCGGCACTCCACCGCACTGGTCCACACCGATCCCGTCCGGCTGGCGGCGCAGCGGCGCCCTGGATGGCAGGCCGACCCGGCGGGCTTCGAACAGCTCGTCATGGCCTACCTGCAGCATCCGTCCCAGGCGGCGGGGCAAGACGATCCCGCTCAGGCCGCGCCGCGGCCCGGGCCGACTGCGAAGGCGGTAACACGATGATCTGGGTCAGCTGGCGACAGCACCGTGGCCAGGCGATATCCGCCGCGGCCGTGCTCGCCGCCCTCGGGGTCTACGCGCTCATCGTGGGCGCCTCGATGCGCACCGCGTTCGACCACCACGGCCTGGTCGGCTGCCTGGCCCGCAGCCAGGGGACCGGTTGCCCGGCCGCAATCCAGGCCTTCACGAACAGGTTCGGCTCCGAGGTCAACATCGCGTTCTGGTCGGTGCTGCTGATCCTGCCGGGGCTGATCGGGGTCCTCGTCGGCGCACCGTTGATCGCCCGGGAGCTCGAATACGGCACCTGGCGGCTGGCCTGGAGCCAGACGGTTCCCCGGGCCCGGTGGCTGACCGTCAAGCTGAGCTTGGTCACCGGCGGGCTGGTAGTCCTGGGTGCGGCGATGACGGCGGTGATCACCTGGTACCGCGCCCCGATGGACCGGCTCACCGGCCGCTTCCTGCCCAACATCTACGACTTCGAGGGCCTGGTCCTCACCGCCTACATCTTGTGCGCGTTCGGCTTCGCCGTGCTGGCCGGGCTGCTGATACGCCGCAGCATCCCGGCCATGGTGGCCGCGTTCATCCCGTGGCTGGCCATCAGGCTCGTGGTCGAGTTCCTGCTCCGCCCGCACTTCCAGGCGCCCCTGACGTTCCGGCAGGTCTGCCCGGCGAACGGTAACTGCTTCGGCGGCACCGGCATCGGCTTCGTGCCGCCGGTAACCGGCCACATCGGGGACTGGGTGCTCGGGCAGGGCTCAGGGAGCCAGTCAGTCAACACATGGCTGTACCAGCCCGCTGACCGGTTCTGGACCTTCCAGTCCATCGAGGCCGGGCTGTTCGTCGCGCTCACCGCCGCCGCCCTGGCCGTCACGATCTGGCTGCTCCACCGCCGCGCCTCCTGATCCGGCCTGGACGCGCTGACCGGCGCGACCGGGGCGGCGCTGAAGACGGCCGTGGCTAAGTGACGGATTCGTGGCGCCGTTAGCGCCGGCGACCCGTGCGCTTGGTGTCAGGCCGCCCGCGGTCCTTCGGGCCGAACAGGCCCAGCAGGTCAGCGCCCAGCGTGTCCGGGCCGAGCAGGTCGGCGGGGCGAGGTGCGTCCGGGGATCCGGCGACCCAGCACTTGAACCGTGACGGCGTGTCGTTCGCCGGGAAACAGCCGTCCGCCGGGCTGTTCTCCGGGTAACAGGCGCGTGCCTGGCTGCGGAACATTTTGCGCCTCCGGCGACTTGAGTTAGTACGTGAGTTAACCCAGTCTAACGCCGGAGACGCGGATTTCCGAATGGTCCCGTACTGCGGCGAGGCGGCGGCGACGGCATGAAATAGCCGTCGCCCGTACGTGGTTTAACTAGATGTTGCCCCGCGCACCCGCAACCAGCGGGTGGCGCCATCGGTGAAGGAGCTGACGTGTCGGACAACGAGAACTACCGCAAGGATCCCGAGGCCATCTCCCGGCTGACGCCGGAGCAGTATCAGGTCACCCAGAAGAGCGGCACCGAGCCGGCCTTCCGTAACGAGTTCTGGAACAATCACGAGCCAGGCCTCTACGTCGACGTGGTGTCCGGTGAGCCACTGTTCGCCTCGGTTAACAAGTACGACAGCCATTCCGGCTGGCCGAGCTTCACAGTGCCGATCGACCCGGGCAACGTGGTCGAGCACACCGATTCCAGCTACGGCATGGTCCGGACCGAGGTCCGCTCGGCCCACGGCGACAGCCACCTGGGTCACGTGTTCCCCGACGGGCCCGCCGAGGACGGCGGACTGCGTTACTGCATCAACTCCGCTGCCCTGCGCTTCGTCCCGCTCGAGGACCTCGAGCGCGAGGGTTACGGGGACTACCGCAAGCTGTTCGAGCAGGACGACGAGACCAGGAGCGCATCATGACCAACCAGACCGAGAAGGCCATCCTCGCCGGCGGTTGCTTCTGGGGCGTGCAGGACCTGATCCGCAAGCTCCCCGGCGTCATCTCCACCCGGGTGGGTTACAGCGGCGGCGACGTGCCCAACGCGACCTACCGGCGCCACGGCAACCACGCCGAGGCCGTCGAGATCACCTTCGACCCGGAGAAGATCTCCTTCCGCGACCTGCTCGAGTTCTTCTTCCAGATCCACGACCCGAGCACTAAGAACCGGCAGGGTAACGACCTGGGGGCCAGCTACCGGTCGGCCATCTTCTACACCAGCGACGAGCAGAAGCGGGTCGCCGAGGACACCATCGCCGACGTGGACGCCTCCGGCCTATGGCCCGGCAAGGTAGTCACCGAGGTGACGCCCGCGGGCCCGTTCTGGGAGGCCGAGCCTGAGCACCAGGACTACCTCCAGAACTACCCGGACGGCTACACCTGCCACTTCGTGCGTCCGGGCTGGAAGCTGCCGCACCGCGCGGACAAGGGCCAGCCGGTTAGCTAAGGGCCGGTCAGCAAAGGCACTGAGCGCGCACTACCGGAGCCCCGGTGGTGCGCGCTTTCAGTTGAAGAACCCGGCCAGCAGGCCGGTGATCATCCCGCGGTCAGGCGGTCAGCACCGGATGCGCCTGGCCGCTGCTGACACCGGCCGGGGTGACCGCGCCGTCGGTAAAGCTTACGGAGTGCGTGCTGACCGCCGGGATCCGCGGTCCGGGCAGCACGATGCCGGTCAGGTTCAGCGGGTCCGCGGCGGACAGCTCGATGATCTCGCCGGTCCGCGGCCGCTTCGCAATGTCGCGCAGCATGCTCACCGCGTCCGGGTGCGCGAACTGCTCGCCGCTGAACCCGGTGACGAAGCGCCCGCCGCTGACGGTGCCGCGGGCCTCCATCCGGCGCAGCGCCCACAGCACCTCGCGCCAGGGCACGGCGAGGTTTTCCCGGGCCGCCAGGTCGCGGAAGACCACGCCCCAGCGGACGGCGAGCTGCTCGGCCACGGCCTCGGCCAGCTCGTCCGGGTCGCAGTCGGGCGCGGCCGCGGGCAGCAGTGACCAGCGGCCCGCGGTCCGCGAGCTGAGCTGGCTGCCGTGCCGCAGCCGGTGCCGGC
>Ga0302325_10028328_pt1 | contig 11594 bp, 13 predicted proteins | sample Palsa_T0_2_FD_201948 | JGI IMG/M metagenome (GOLD analysis project Ga0302325, IMG submission 201948) | Peat permafrost microbial communities from Stordalen Mire near Abisko, Sweden - Palsa_T0_2 | ecosystem: Environmental > Terrestrial > Soil > Palsa > Peat permafrost | place: Sweden: Abisko... | reverse complement strand
CAGCGGGCGATCCACGGTGTATTTCGGGTTGCGCGCAATCGTGGCGGTCTCCGCCCGGGCGGCGCGCAACATTTCGGCCCCGGCGATGGACAATGCCACCGTGCCTGCCATCGCAGCGCGCCGGCCGACCACAAGCGCCTCCGGCGTGGCATCGCGTTCGGGAATTTCCCATCCACGGCGTCGCTTGATCAGCATCACCAGATCCCTTCCTGTTGGTCAGCATACAAAGAGACGCCGTGGGAGGCCAACATCATCCACCCTGCCTTGCATGACCCTACATTGTCCGACGCCCGAGGATCGGGAACATTACACTCGCTCCCGGCGCTGCCGCCGCCCACTCCCCGGCAACACCGGCATAAGCGGCGGCGTTGCCGGACCAACAAAGCGTCCGGCGTCGCCGGAACAGCACACCCCCGGCGTTGCCGGAACAGAACAGGAGTCACGGCGATGCACCTTGCCCGATTTCCCCGCGTCCACATGTTCCCCACGCCGACGCCGCTCGAGAAGCTCGAAAATCTGACGCGAGCACTAGAGGGACCGGAGATCTGGATCAAGCGCGACGACTGCACGGTGGTCGCCAGCGGCGGCAACAAGATTCGCAAGCTGGAATACCTGATCGGCGCCGCGCGCGCCGAGGGTGCCGATCACCTCGTGACGCAAGGCGCGGTGCAGTCCAACCACGTGCGCCAGACCGCCGCAGTGGCTGCCCGCTACGGCATGAAATGCACCGCGCTGCTGGAGCACAGGATCGAGACCAACGATCGCGACTACCTGAACAGCGGCAACGTGCTGCTCGACCGGCTGTTCGACTGCGCGATCGAGTATCGCCCGGCCGGCCTGGACATGAACGCCGAGGCCGAGACCAAGGGCGCTGCGCTGCGTGAGGCCGGCGCCAAACCCTACGTGATCCCGGGCGGCGGATCGAACACCGTCGGCGCGCTGGGCTATGTCGGCTGCGCGCAGGAACTGATGCAGCAGGCCGACGAGATGGGGCTGAGGATCGATCGCCTGGTGACCGCGACCGGCAGCGCCGGCACCCACGCCGGCCTGGTGGTGGGCCTGCAGGGCTGCAACGCCGGTGTGCCGGTGCTGGGCATCGGCGTACGACTGCCGAAGGACCGGCAGGAGGCGAACGTGCACCGCCTGGCCGAGGCGACCGCGGAATTTGTCGGCGTACGCGGCGGCATCCCGCGTGCCGCGATCGAGGCAAACTGCGACTACGTCGGCGCCGGCTACGGCCAGCCAACGCCGGGCATGATCGAGGCGGTGCTGATGCTGTCGCGGCTGGAGGGCGTTCTGTTGGACCCGGTTTATTCCGGTAAGGCGATGGCCGGGATGATCGATCTGATCCGCAAGGGCATCATCGGCAAGACCGAGACGGTGGTGTTTTTGCACACCGGCGGCTCGGTCGGTCTGTTCGGCTATACGGGGGTGTTCGAGCAGGCGATGGGTATCTGACAGCCAGCCGTCGCAGCGGGCCTGCCGCGACGCTGACTTCGGGGGGAAACCACATGCTGACAAGCGACGGGCGGATTCTGACCACCCACACCGGCAGCCTGCCGCGCCCGGCGGCACTGACCGAGCTGTATGTGCAGCGCAGCCAAGGGGAGCCGGTCGACGCGACCGAACTTGCCGCGCTGGGAAAGGCGGCGCTGACGGACGTGGTGCGCAAACAGCTCGGCGCCGGAATCGACATCGGCAACAACGGCGAGCAGCAGCGCGAGGCGTTCTTCCTGTACGTCCAGCGTCGGATGAGCGGCTTCGGCGGCGGCTGGACCCGCCGCCCGATGGCCGACATCGTCCGCTACCCGGGCTACGCCGCCTCGGTTGGCGTGGACGACACCGGCAAGCGCGTGGTCAGCAACCGCGGTCGGCTGCCGCAGGCCGTGGGCGAGGTCCACTACCTCGATCGCGCGCTGGTCGAGGCGGAGTGCGCCGATTTTCGTGCCGCACTGGATGCGGTCGGCGGCGGATTTGCAGAACCGTTCATGACCGCGCCGTCCCCCGGCATCATCGCGGCCGCCATGGCGAATGCGTGGTACGACACCGAGGAAGCCTACCTCGCCGCCCTCGGCGCGGCATTGCGCGTCGAATATGAAACGATCGTACGATCGGGGTTCCTGCTGCAGATCGACGCGCCGGACCTGGCGCTGGAGCGACATGTTTCGTATCAGGATCGTCCGCTGGGGGATTTCGTGGCCTTTGCGGAACGGGTTGTCGCAACGATCAACGCGGCGCTGGTGAACGTGCCGCGTGACCGGGTCCGCATGCACGTGTGCTGGGGCAATTACGAGGCGCCGCATGACTGCGACGTGGAACTGCGCGAGATCCTGCCCGCCATCAAACAAGCCCATGTCGGCGGCTTCGTGCTGCCCTTCGCCAATCCCCGCCACGCCCACGAACATCGTTGCCTGACCGAACTGCCACTGGACCAGGACCAGGTGATCGTCGCCGGCGTGATCGACCCGTTGACCAACTTCGTCGAGCATCCCGAAGTGGTCGCCGACCGGATCGAGGTGGTCGCACGCGCGGTCGGCGATCCGCGCCGGGTGATCGCCGGAACCGACTGCGGGTTCGATACCTCGGCCGGGCGCGGACGCGTGGCGGACGACGTGGTCTGGGCGAAACTCAGCGCGTTGCGTGACGGCGCCCGGATCGCGTCGGACCGGCTGTTCGGCAGGTAACCGCCGGTGGCTTGCGTGCGGGCGTGCCAGTTGCCTCTACGTCGCGACCGCGTCATAGGACGTTGCCTCGCCGTCATGGCCGGGCTTGAACCGGCCATCTGCGCACCACCGGTAGGGGGCGAATGGCCGGCGCAAATCCGGCCATGCCGAAGAAAGCGGTTGCGCGGGCTGGAAAAAGAAGAATCTTTAGACACGGGGTGCTGCTGACCGCCTACGCTTGCGGACTGGCCGGACTGGCCATCCTGAAGTAACGCCGGCCAGTTATTGGCCCGCAGGTAGCGGCCACGTGCGGCTCCATCCTCATCCCATGAACTCCTTGGCTGCGCCGTTCGGCATCAGGGCCCGGTCGACAGACAGTGACCGTCGCCATGCAGCCAACACGTGGCATCGCGTGCGTGCCGGTCGAGCCGCAGCGACCGCACGAAGCGTTGCCCGCCCTCCCCCAACGCCCGCGCCAGCAACCGCGCCGCCGGTACCGACCGCGCGCCGGTGCAGGGATAGATCGAGACGCCGGATATCGCGGCAGCGGCAAACGTTGCCGGTTCAGCCCGACGCTCGATCCGGAACACCGTGCCTCGTCCGCCCTCGGCGGTGAGCGGCAATAGCATCCGACCGCCCGGCATCAACGCATCGAGCCAGGCGGGCACAGGATGGGTCGCTCCGGCGTTGATCACGATCACATCGACCGGCCCCGGATCGAACTGCACGCCGTCGGCCGCGATCACCTGGACATTCGGGCATGACGCAAGGTTGTTGCGTGCCCGCGTGGCTAGCGCCTCGTCGACCTCGACCGCAACGACCGCTCCATCGGCGCCGACCAGTTCGGCCATGATCGCGGTGTAATAGCCAAGGCCGGCACCGACGTGGAACACCCTATCACCCGCCCGGACATCAAGCTTGTCGAGCAGGCGGGCCCAGAACTCGGGATGACCGTTGTTCAGTTCGCGCGCGGCATCGATGGCGAACAGCACATTGTGATAGGCCGCCATCGGATCGTCGCCGGGAACGTCCCAGTAGCCGTCCGCAAAGTCGTAGACCTGCCAGGGCGGCGCGCCGAGGAAGCGCTCGCGCGGGACGGTTGCGAAGGCCGCGATGACGCGGTCTGATCGCACATGGGCGACGTAACGCAATTCCTCGGCGAAGGCTTTGCGAGCGGTGGCGATGTCCACGGTGGTTCTCCAATGGGTGTTGCCCGACTAGGCGCGCCACGGATGCCAGCACGGACACAGGATATTTTTGCGTCCACGTGTCCGAGCGCCGCGGTGCGGTGCGCCTGAACCAGTGATGGACCTATCGGCACTTGAACAGCGCGGCGTGGTGGATGCGGCCGGTTCGGCGGCTTCGGTATCGCGCGCCCTCGCCGCGTTGTCGGAGATCGACCTCGTGCGCCTACGGGCACTGGCGCGGCTGCGGGCGCGCGGACTGCCAAACGGGATCGACTGGTCCGACCTGCTGAACGAGGCATTGGCACGCGCACTTGACGGGTCGCGCCAATGGCCGTCCGGCGTCCCGCTTCTCGTGTTTCTGGCCGGCGCGATGCGCAGTATCTGCGACGACATCTGGCGGCGGCGCAGGCGCGAGGCCGAACTAATCGCATTCGGCATCAGTGCCGATGCCGACTGCCGCGAAGTGGCCAGCCCTGCGGCGGATCAGGAGCGCGTTATGGCGGCATGCGAAGCGGTTGGGGCCATTTATCGCTTGTTCGCCGGCGATGTGGTGGTGATGCGCATCATCTCCGGATTGGCGAACGGACAATCGGCGGAGGACATCCGCATCCTGCACGGAATGTCGCTGGTCGAGTACCAGAGTGCCCGGCGGCGCATGCGGCGCGCGTTGCTGCGGGCCGAGTTGTCGGGCCTCGCGCGATGACAAAGCGCGCCGCATGACAAACCCCACCGTGACCGATTGGGACGCCGAACAAGATCTGGCGGCGCTGCTGGATGGCCTCACCGCGGAACTGCTCGCCGTGCCCGAAGGCGACATCGCCGCGTGGCTGCGCGCGGCGGGCGAACCGGTGCAGGACACGGCGCAGCCGATGCGCCGTCTTGTAGCGGCGGCGGACGCAAACCGTATCGCGCCGTACATGTCGATCGTCGTGGCCGCCGAATTGCGGATGTCGATCGCTCGCAACCAGTGAGGCTTGGCGATCCGCGCGCCGCCGGCCGGGTTTGAAATCCGATAGCGGCGCGTGGCGCGCTATCCGTAGTTCGGCCGATCCGTTACCCTCCCGTCACACGCACAAGAGAGGAAACGACAATGCGACGGACCGTCGCCTGCCGCATCATCGCGTCCACGTGGCGCGCCCTGCTGTTGGCTGTCGCATTCGGCACCGCGCTTGGTATCCTTGGCCGCCCGGATATCGCGGCCGAGCCCATCACCATCGGATTCGCCGAGGCGCTGACCGGCAACCTGGCGGTGGTCGGCAAGACCGGCCTGCTGGCCGAGCAGATCTGGGCGAAGGATATCAACGCCAAGGGCGGCCTGCTTGGTCGCCAGGTCAAGCTCATCTATTACGACAACCAATCAAACCCGGCCAACGTCCCGGGCATCTACACCAAGCTGCTCGATGTCGATCACGTCGATCTGGTGGTGTCCCCCTATGCCACCAATATGGCCGCGCCGGCGATGCCGGTCGCGATGGCACATGGCAAGCTGTTCATCAGCCTGTTCTGCCTCGCGGTGAACACCGAATTCCACTATCCGCGCTACTTTTCCGTGCTGCCGACCGGCCCGGACCCGATGCACGGGTTCTCGCGCGGTTATTTCGACCTCGCGATGAGCCAAACGCCAAAGCCGCGCACCACCGCGATCGTTGCGGCAGACGCCGAGTTCGCGCGCAACGCGTCGAGCGGCGCGCGCGACAATGCCAAGGCGGTGGGATTGCGCATCGTGTATGACGGCACCTATCCGCCCACCACCGCCGACTACACGCCGATCGTGCGCGCCATCCGCGCCAGCAACCCGGACATCATCTACGTCGCCTCCTACCCGGCCGATACCGCCGGCATGCTGCGCGCGGTGCACGAGGTCGGACTGAAGGCGCAACTGTTCGGCGGCAATCTGGTCGGCCTGCAGACCACGGCACTGAAGACGCAACTCGGGCCGCTGCTCAACGGCGTGGTGGTGAATGAGTACTGGATCCCCGCGCCGGCCATGCGATTTCCTGGTGTGATGGACTTCCTGGCGCGCTACCAGGCCAAGGCACCGGCCTAAGTCGGCGGGGGTTAGCGGTACTGCAGTCGCTGCGGTGCGTCAGAGATTTCACGTGGGCGTGATTCGAAATTCGGTCAGGACACTTGACTTATCACCCCATGGCAGCCGTATGCTGCAACGCAGCAATTGCTGCACTGCAACAGGAGGCGCCGCCATGGCCACCGTCATCCGCTCTGGGTCCGCGCTCGAGCCGACCCGCCTCAACCCCTTGGTTTTGCTGCGGTTCGTGCGGCATCACGTTGTCACGCGCTGGCAAGAGCGTCGTCGCCGTGCCCGCGAGCTGAACGAGCTTTTTTCCTTCAACGAGCGCGAATTGCGCGATCTGGGCTTGAGCCGATCGGACTTCATGTCCATCCAAGACGGCACTTTCCACCGCGACTAACCCGCCGCGGCCGCGGGCGACGAAGGGATGCCAGGGGCAAGGCCGCCGCCTTTCCCCTCGTGGCGGGCCGCTTGCCGGGTGCGCTGACTGACCGCATAGTCCCCTCAATAAATCCGAGATGATCCGTGTGGTTTTGCCTGCGGACCAGGGGGGGCAATGATCACTCGCATGATGCGCCTGGCCGCGATCATTCTGATTGCGGTTTCGTGTGGACCAGGCCCAGCATCGGCGCAGCCACAGCTTCAGAAGCTGACGATCGCGATCGCCGGCAAGGCTCTGTCCTTCATCATCCAGTACGTCGCCATCGGTGCCGGCTTCTACAAGGAAGAGGGTATCGACCCGGAGATCGTCGACGTCGCATCCGGCACACGCATGGCGGCCGCCGTGATGGGGGGCAGCGCCGACATCAGCCAGCTCGGCCTGACACACACTCTGGAGGCGGTGGCGCACGGCGGAACGCTGGTCGCAATCGGCACCGGCTTTGACAAGTATCCGATTGCGCTGGTGCTCTCGAACGAGGCGATCAAGCGCATCGGTATCACACCGGGCATGGCACTGGATGAGAAGATCAAGCGGCTGCATGGCCTGCGCATCGGCATCACCTCGCCGGGATCGTCCACCGACGAGTTCATGCGCACGATCCTGGAGGTCCGCGGCATGAGTGCCGCAACAGCGGTTCGCCTGCAGCCGATCGGCATCGGCGCACCGATGGTCGCCGCGACCGAGGGCGGCAGCATCGACGGCTTTGCCTACATGTCGCCGTTCACCGACATGATCGTCAACAAGGGCGAGGGTCAGATGATTGCGGACCCGATGCAGGACAACGTCCCGGAATACCAGGACGTGCCGTATCAGGTGATTACGACAAGCGTTGGCACCCTGCAGAGCAAGCGCCCATTGCTGCTGGCCACCGAACGCGCGCTGACCAAGGCGATCAAGCTCTGCCATGACCAGCCGGAGCAGGCGCGGCGCGTCGTGCGGACCTTCTTCACCGACGTCCCGGAGGCGGAGTTCAACACCGCATTCGACAGTTATATGAAGGGTGTGCCGACCACGCCGGTGATCGCCCAGGCACAGGTGGCAAATACGGTGAAGATGGTCAACCTCGCAGAGAAGACCCCCATCAACCCGCCGTTCGACAAGGTGGTGGACAACAGCCTGGCGGAACAGGCCGCCAAAGCCATTCTCGGCAAGTAGCGTGGCGGCGACGCGCGCGACCCGGAACAGCGCGGACGAGGACGGGCGGACCATCCTGGCCTGGCAGATCGGCGTCGGCATCGTCTGGCTGGCAGTGTGGGAGATCGCCGGCGCGGCAACGGCCTCGCAATGGATCAGCCGGCCCAGCCTGATCGGCGCTCGGCTGCTGCGCTGGGCGCTCGGCGATCTTTACATCCATGTCGCGACAACGTTGACCGAGGTGGTGGTGGGACTGCTGATCGGCACCATCGGCGGCATCCTGGCGGGGCTGTGGTTCGGCCGCTCGCCGCTGCTCGCCGGGGTGATGCGCCCGATCATCGTTGCGTTCTACAGTGTACCACTGATCGCGCTGACGCCGCTGTTCATCATGTTCTTCGGCCTCGACATGGAACCGAAGATCATTCTGGTGGCGATCGTCGTGTTCTTCCTGATGTTCTTCAACACTTTCGCCGGCGCGCAGGACGTCGATGCCGACCTGATCGCGGCGGTCGACGTGATGGGCGGCTCGACACGCGAGCGATTCCAGAAAGTCATAGCCCCCGCCTGCGTCGTCTGGATCATCGGCGGGATCAAGGTAGCGCTGCCCTATGCGCTGGTCGCCGCCACGACAGGGGAGATGTTGGCGGCAAGGCGGGGCCTCGGGTTTCTGCTGAGCGACGCCGCGGCGCAGTTCGACATGACCGGGCTGTATGCCGCGCTGGTCGTGCTGATGCTGCTGGGCCTCGCGGTGTCGGAGGCCGCGGCGCGGCTGGAACGCCATTTGTTGCGCTGGCGCCATGCCGCGGAATGACGGCGAGAAGATACGGCTGGCTGGTGTCGGCAAGCGCTTCGCCACGCGCGGCCAGGAGATCGAGGCGCTGCGCCCGACCGATATGGCGGTGCGGGCGCGGGAGTTCGTTGCACTGGTGGGACCCAGCGGCTGCGGCAAGTCGACGATCCTGAATTTGATCGCCGGGCTGCCGACCAGTACCGGATCCACCGCAGCGTGGCGGATGTGCGCCGACGCCCAGGCAGGCGCGTGGCGAGTGGCGGATGCGAAGCGCGGTTCCCGCTGGTGCTGGCCTGGACGTACCCGCCCTGCCCTGCCCCGCGCGGCCGCAAATCCATGAGCGAGGCACAGTTCACCGCCCGGTCGATGCACAGGCGGGCGCCACTCGCACGTTTCATTGCGACATCGTCAGGCCAGGCCGTTGCGCGGGCAATCATTCTGGGCGTGCTGCTCGCGGTATGGCAGTTCGTACCGAGCCCGGCGCTGCGCTTCTGGGTCAGCGGGCCGGTGGATATCGTTGTGCGGCTGTGGAGCTGGATCCTCGACGGATCGCTGTGGGACAACCTGGAGGCGACGCTGGCGGCGATGGCGTTGGGCTATGCGATCGGCACCGTAACAGGCGTCGCGTTGGGCCTGCTGTTCGGCTTCCTGCCACGGCTGCATCGGGTACTGTCGCCCTACATCTCGGCGTTGTACGCGTTGCCGAAGATTGCCTTGGCGCCGCTATTCGTCATCGTTCTTGGGATCGGCATCGCATCCAAGGTCGCGCTGGTGGCGATCACGGTGTTCTTCCTGGTGCTGACCAGTACGCTGGACGGCGTGCGCAACGTCGATCGCGACCTGGTGCAGGCACTCAGCCTGATGGGAGCCACGCGTACCGAGGTCATCCGCAAGGCACTCGTGCCGGCGGCATTGCCGTGGATCTTCACCGGAATGCGGATCGCGGTGCGCTATGCGTTCTCCAACACGCTGCTGGCCGAACTGATCGCATCCAATCGCGGAATCGGGTATCTGATCGAGTATTACTCCGGCACATTCGACGCGGCGGGCGCCTATGCGGCGATCCTGGTGCTGGTGATGTGCAGCGTCGGGCTGACCGAGGTGTTGTCGCGGATCGAGACGCGGATGGCACTACGCTAGGATCAATCGCGCCGCCTGGTCACGAAACGACAATGGATGGCACACGCAACGCACGCCTTGCGCGCGGTCGCGGCACGCGAGAGGGTCCGCGCATCATGCGAGTCGCGGTCATTATCCTGGCAGTCCTCGTCTTCGCGGCGCTGCTGATCCTTGACACGGCAGCCGTGCTGGAACTGCTTGGCAGCCTGCTCTGGGCGCATGCCCTCGCGACAGCCGTGGTGGTTCTGCTGGTCGTGGCTGCGCCATTCGGCTGGAACAGGCTGCGGCCGCGGAAGATCACGAAACAGCGTGGCCGGGCTGCCACGCCCAAACGGCAGGCCGGCCCGCGCAAGCAAACAGCGGCCAAGAGCAAGGGACGCAGCCGCTCGGGCAAAGCCACCCGCGCGAAATAGTATCGCAGGACGGTGTGGGCACGGCCTCGGGGTATGTTACCGCCGCAACGACAGTGCGGCGCTACCCGACCCCCAACTCCAATTCCTTCGCGAAGTGACAGCGCGCGAAGTGCCCCGGCGATACTTCTTGCAACGCCGGTGCCTCCCGCTTGCATTGTTCCTCGGCGAACACGCAGCGCGGATGGAAGTAGCAGCCTGACGGCGGTGAGGCAGGGCTTGGTACTTCGCCGCGCAAAATCCCGCCGTCGTTGGAAACCCGGGGATCGGGTATCGGCACCGCGCGCATCAGCGCCGCCGTGTAGGGATGCCGAGGCCGGCGAAAAATTGCCGCGGTGGGCGCCAGTTCGACCAACTGCCCAACATACATCACCGCGACCCGATCGCTGATGTGCCGCACCACCGACAGATCGTGCGCCACGAACAGGAATGTCAGCCGCAGCCTCGATTGCAGCTCCAGCAGCAGGTTCAGAACCTGCGCCTGCACCGACACGTCGAGCGCCGACACCGGCTCGTCCGCCACGACCAGCCTGGGGCCGGTTGCCAGCGCGCGCGCAATGCCGATGCGCTGCCGCTGCCCGCCACTGAAGGCATGCGGGAAACGGTGCATGAACTCCGGCCGCAGCCCCACCAGCCGCAGCAGTTCCGCGACGCGGTCCAGCCGCTCGCGCCGGCTGCGCATGCCGTTCACCAGCAGCGGTTCGCCGACATTGTCGAACAGCGTCATCCGCGGATTGAGCGAGCCGAACGGATCCTGGAAGATCATCTGGATATCTTTGCGCAGCGGCGCCAGTTCGGCTGACGACATCGGCGCCAGATCGACCACCGTCTCGCTGTCGGTCCGGTACAGTATCTGTCCACCGGTGGGTTCGATCGCGCGTAGAATGCAGCGTGCCGTGGTCGTCTTGCCGCAGCCGCTTTCACCCACCAGGCCGAGCGTCTCGCCTTCCTGCACGGTGAAGCTCACGTCATCGACCGCCCGCACGTGACCAGTGATCCGCCGCAGCATTCCCTTGGCGATCGGAAAGTATTTGCGCAGTCCTCGCACCTCGAGCAGCGGCGCGGTCATGCCGGTTCGGCCTGGTCGCTGTGCAGGAAGCAGCTGACCGCACGCCGCGGACCCAACGCGTGCAGCGCGGGCACCGCGGTCGCGCAGCGGTCGCGCATGATGTCTTCGCAGCGCGGGTGGAACGGACAGCCCGAGGGGCGGTTGAACGGATGCGGCAGAGTGCCGGCGATCACCGGCAGCGCAGTCCGCATCTCGCTTTGCAGGCTGGGGATCGAGCGCAGCAGCGCCCGCGTGTAGGGATGCTGTGGCGCATGGAAGATGTCGTCCACCGGACCCTGTTCCATAATGCGGCCGAGATACATCACCACCACGTAGTGCGCCATTTGCGCGATCACGCCGAGATCGTGGGTGATGAAGATGATCGCAGTCTGGTACTTGTGCTGCAGCGCGCGCAGCAGCGCCAGAATCTGCGCCTGCGTCGTCACGTCGATCGCCGTCGTCGGTTCGTCGGCGATCAGCAGGCGCGGCTTGCACGACAGCGCCATCGCGATCATCGCGCGCTGCCGCAGCCCCCCGGACAACTGCCAGGAATACGCATCGATCCGCTGCTCGGGCATCGAGATGCCCACGTCGCGGAACAGCTCCACCGTCATCGCGCGCGCCTGCGCGCGGCCGATCGGGCGACCGTCCTTGCGTTCGTGCAGCAGGATCGCCTCGATGATCTGCTCGCCCACGGTGTGCACCGGGCTGAACGCCGCCATCGGCTCCTGCGGGATCAGCGCGATTTCCGCGCCACGCAGTTCGCGCATCA
>Ga0302325_10028327_pt1 | contig 11594 bp, 9 predicted proteins | sample Palsa_T0_2_FD_201948 | JGI IMG/M metagenome (GOLD analysis project Ga0302325, IMG submission 201948) | Peat permafrost microbial communities from Stordalen Mire near Abisko, Sweden - Palsa_T0_2 | ecosystem: Environmental > Terrestrial > Soil > Palsa > Peat permafrost | place: Sweden: Abisko... | reverse complement strand
CGACGAAATGCAATGTCGGCTTCAGCCACACGACGGGCCAGTTCCAGATCGAACTCAAGGGCCTTGCTGAACCCAAGAGCAAGGAAGCGGCGCGTATCTGCCAGGAGGACCTCAACGAGGTCATTGCCGCCTTCGTGCAGGATAAGAACACGATCGAACGGGGCATTTTTGACAAGGAAGTGGTGCCCGAAGAGCTGACGGTAGCCCGGATGGGCAAGATCGTCAGGGACAAGTATCCCGAGCTGACCGAAGAGGATCAAGAAGCAGTGCGGCAGCATGCCATCGCGGCGCTCAATTTGACACAAGGCGCCCAGCAGGCCGCATTGCAAAGGAGCGACGGCGAACAGCAGGCCAATACGGCTTTGATCGATGGCGTGCGCAAATTTGTGCTCAGCGTCACCGAACTCGACATTGATCTGATCGACCGGATCAATCCGTTTGGCGAAGCCTACGCGATCCTCGCCAAAGGGATGAATGCGGACAGACTGAAGCAGGTGGAGGCAGCGATCGCGGCTAAGCGCACGAGCCTGACGCCGGAGGACGCCAAGCAGCTTGCGGCCCGCGCCGTCAGATTCAAAAAGGAACGCGGCCGGCTTCCCTCGATCAGCTCGCCGGATGCGTGGGAAAAGCGCATGGCCGAAGGTGCGGCTGCTTTCGTCCGCTTCAAGGATGAGGGGCGCTATGAGCGAACCTGATCTCGACGAACTGCGGGCAGAACTCGACGCGTTCGCGCAGCCGGAAAAGAAAGGCGGCCGCTCCGCGCGCGAGGAACGCATCATTGCGGGGTTGGAGGAAATCCAGCGGTTCGTGGAGAAGCATGGCCATCCGCCGCTGCATGGCGAAGATCGAGATATCTTTGAACGGCTTTATGCGGTGCGGCTTGATCGGCTGTGCGCGTTGGAGGAATGCCGCTCGCTCCTCAAGCCACTGGATTATCAGGGTCTGTTGACGGAAAGCACCACCGCGGCGGGTTTCGAAGACTCGCCGGACGTCGACGAGTTGGCCGCCGAATTGGGAAACGCATCAGATTCGTCCGACATTACCGAACTCCGTCATGTCCGCACCAGCGCCGACAAGCGCGCCGCCGAGGAAATCGCCAATCGGCAGAGGTGCGAGGACTTCGACCGCTTCAAACCGCTCTTTGCGGCGGTTCAACAGGAGATCGAAGGCGGCATACGGCAGACGCGGCCCTTCGAACTTAAAGCGGAAATCAGACCGGGAAGCTGGTTCATCGTCGGCGGCCAGAAGGCCTATGTCGCCGAGATGGGCGAAATGTACACAAACGCCCAAGGCCGCACCGACGCGCGGCTTCGCGTGATTTTCGACAACGGCACCGAGAGCAACATGCTCATGCGGTCATTGCAACGCGCGCTTCACAAGGACGAGGCGGGGCGGCGGATCACCGATCCCGTCGCCGGCCCGTTATTTGCCGACAAGGCTGCAGACGACGACATCGAAAGCGGCACCATCTACGTGCTGCAAAGCAAGTCCGACAATCCCGAGATCGCGGCGCGTCGCGATCTGATTCACAAAATTGGCGTGACCGGCGGCAAGGTCGAGACGCGGATCGCACACGCCGCACTGGACGCAACCTATTTGCTTGCGGACGTGGAAGTCGTTGCAACTTACAAGCTCTTCAACATCAACCGCGTGCGCCTGGAGAACATCATTCACCGCGTGTTTGCGCCGGCACAGCTCGATTTGACGATCGAAGACCGCTTCGGCAATCTCGTGAAGCCGCACGAATGGTTTCTCGTGCCGCTTTCGGTGATTGACGAGGCGGTGGAGAAAATCAAAGACGGCTCAATTATTCATTTCGAGTACGACCCGCACACGGCTTCACTGAAGAAGATCGACGCGGCGGCCGCGTAGTCACTAAGCGTTTTCGGTAGCGCCGCGACAATTCGACAGGCCTCCGCCGCGGCGGGTATAATGCCAGCGGGGCGCGGCGGCGCGGCACGATCGGTAATGTCCGGAATAATCGGAAAAATAAAGCGACTTGATCGCGGGCTGGTGATTTCCGCGCTCGGGCATGTCGGCCTGCTGGTGATCGGGCTTTTGTACCTGGGCGCGAGCGCGCACGAGGCGGTACCGCCCGAGGCGACGCTGGTCGAGCTCGTGCGGCCCCAAGACATCCCGCACCTTTCCGGCGCGCCGAACGATTTGCGGCTGTCGGGCGCCGACAAGGAGGGCAAGCCGCAGCCTCCCACGCCTGCGCAGGAGGCTAAGCCGCGGCCGGAGCAGAAACCGCAGAAGCCACAACGCGACGCGCAACAAAGCCCGCCGCCAAAAACGCAAACGCCGCCGCTGCCGCAAATGGAGGTGGGGGAGGCGATGAACGCGCCGCTGGAGCAGCCGCCCGATCCGCCGGCGCCTGACGCGCCGCCGACACCGGACGAAGCCGCGAGTCTCGCCGAACGCGCCCAAATGGCGCTGTTGGGCGGCCGGCTCGGCGGCGGCTTTAACGCGCCGCCGGTCGATTCACCGGTCGTCGGCTACGACTTCACCGAGCCGTTCCGCCGCGCGGTGAGCTCCTGCGCGCCGCCGGTGCCCGGCGTCGATCCGCGCGAGAACATCAGCGTGCGGATCCGGATTTTCCTCAATCGCGACGGCACGGTGGCCGCGGCGCCGCGTATGCGCGAGATAAATCCGTCGCCGCAACAACAAGCGATGATGCAAGCCTTCGCCGCCGCGCTCGAAAAGTGTCAGCCCTACACCATGCTGCCGCAGGACAAATACGCGCAGTGGAAAACGCTCGACCTCGTGGTCTTTCCGATGCAATCCTTCGGCGGGTGAGGGGGCTGAAGTTCACCTCCCCCTGGAGGGGGGAGGTCGCCGCGCTACGCGCGGCGGGAGGGGGTGAACTTCTTCTCGGGTTTTTCACCCCACCCCGCTCGCTTTGCTCGCGACCCTCCCCCTCCAGGGGAGGGTGAAAGCAACGGTATTCTCGCGAGGAATTTCTCTTCCCCGCTTCGCGGGGCAGATGAAAATCACCCCAGCCTGCGGTCGAATTCGAGCACGGCGTTGAGGAGGACCTGCGCGCCGGCGGCGCATTCGTCGAAGCTGGTACTTTCCGCCTCGTTGTGCGAAATGCCGCCGGCGCACGGCACGAAAATCATGGTGGTCGGCGCGACGCGCGCGACGTAAGCGGCGTCGTGGCCGGCGCCGGAAATCATGTCGCGCGACTTGAAGCCGGCTTTTTGCGTGCCGGCGCGCACGCAGTCGATGAGTTCGGGCGCGAATTTCACCGCCGGCGAATCCCAGATGCGTTTTTCTTCGTAAGTCAGTTTTGCCGCGGTGAGGATGTCGGCGAGCGAGGCGCGCAGTTTCTGCTCCATGACGTCGAGCACCTTGTCGTCGGGGTGGCGGAAATCGACGGTGAAGAACACTTCGCCGGGCACGACATTGCGGCTGTTCGGCTTGTTCTCGATCAGGCCGACGGCGCCGACCGCCTCGGGGGCGTGTTCGAGCGCGATCGCCTCGATGCGCTCGACCATGCGCGCGGCGCCGACGAGCGCGTTCTTGCGCAGCCGCATCGGCGTGGCGCCGGTATGCGCCTCCTGGCCGGTGACGGTGACCTCGTACCAGCGCATGCCCTGCACGCCTTGCACAATGCCGATCATTTTTTGCTCGTCTTCGAGGATCGGGCCCTGCTCGATGTGCAGTTCGAACATGGCGGAGAATGTGCGGGAGCCGGCTTTTTCCGGGCCGCGATAGCCGATGCGGGTAAGCTCGTCGCCGAAGGTTTTGCCGTCGCGGTCGGTGCGGCCGTAAGCATAGTCCGGCGTGAACACGCCGGCGAACACGCCGGACGCCAGCATCGCCGGCGCAAAGCGCGAGCCTTCCTCGTTGGTCCAGTTGACGATCTCGATCGGCGCATTGGTCTCGTAGCCGGTCTCGTGCAGGGTGCGCAAAGCTTCGAGCGCGCCGAGGACGCCGAGCACGCCGTCAAACTTGCCGCCGGTCGGCTGGGTGTCGAGATGCGAGCCCATGGCGATCGGGGAGAGCGCGTTGTTCCTTCCGGGGCGGCGCGCGAACATGTTGCCGACTTCATCAACTGAAACGGTGCAGCCGAACGCTTCGCATTTTTGCCTGAACCAGTCGCGCACCTTGCGGTCGAGGTCGGTAAGCGTCAGCCGGCAGATGCCGCCCTTGGCGGTGGCGCCGAACTGCGCGGTCTCCATGATGGTGTCCCAGAGGCGCTGGGAATTTATCTGGAGGTTTTGGGTAGGCGGCATGATTACTCCTCATATCGTCATGCGCGGGCTTTTGACCCGCGCATCCCTGCGGGGCCGCCGCGAGAAGACGGCCACGTTAGACCATCATCGAAGCAGCATGGATTGCCGGGTCAAGCCCGGCAATGACGAAGTAAGAAGGCGGCGAGAGGGGTTCTTACTGCTCCCGCAAGGGGAGGGCTCAGCGCGGGCCGCCTCGGTTCCGGCTCGACTTACGGCGTCACCGGCACGCGCTCGACCGGGTGCGGGGCGTTGACTTCGCGCCACTCGGAATTGGCGACATGCACGGCGGGGAACGGATCGCGCGCGACGTATTGGCCGGCGCCGGCCTTGGCGCGCAGGTCGCCGTCAAGCCAAACGATCTCGCCGCGCGACAGCGTGACCCGCGGCAGCCCGGTGCAGGCAAAGCCCTCGAACACATTATAATCGATGCGGCTGATTTGCTTCTTTGCCGAGATCGTCTTGGTGGCTTTCGGGTCGAACACGATGATATCGGCATCGGAGCCGACGGCGACCGCGCCCTTCTTCGGATAGATATTGAGAATGCGGGCGATGTTGGCGGACGTCACCGCGACGAATTCTTCCTTGGTGAGGCGGCCGGGCGTGACGCCCGCGGTCCAGAGCACCGACAGGCGATCTTCCAGTCCGCCGGTGCCGTTGGGGATTTTGGTGAAGTCGGCGCGGCCGAGCCGCTTCTGTTCGGTGGTAAACGCGCAATGGTCGGTGGCGACCGCGTGCAGCGAGCCTGATTGCAATCCGGCCCACAAGCTGTCGCGATGCTCCTTGGTGCGGAACGGCGGCGACATCACGCGGCGCGCGGCATATTCCCAATCCTTGTTGCGGTATTCGTTCTCGTCGAGCACGAGGTGCTGGATGATCGGCTCGCCGTAGACGCGCTGGCCGGCAGCGCGGGCGCGCGCGATCGCTTCATGCGCGTCGCGGCTCGAAGTGTGGACGATATAGACCGGACAGCCGGCCATGTCGGCGATCATGATGGCGCGGTTGGTGGCTTCGCCTTCGACCGCGGGCGGCCGCGAGTAAGCATGGCCTTCGGGCCCGGTCATGCCGCTGCCAAGATAATATTGCTGCAGGTGCCAGATCAGGTCGCCATTCTCGGCGTGGACAATCGGCATGGCGCCGAGCGCCGAGCAGCGCGCGAACGAATTGTAGAGCTGGTCGTCGTTGACCATCAGCGCGCCCTTGTACGCCATGAAATGCTTGAAGGTGTTGATGCCGTAGGTTTTGACCACGGTCTCCATCTCGTCGAACACCGACTTGTCCCACCAGGTCACCGCCATGTGGAAACCGTAGTCGCCGGCCGCGCCTTCCGCCTTCCTTCGCCAGTCCTGATAGGCCGCGAGCATCGATTGGCCGGGCGAGGGAATGCACATATCGACGACCATGGTGGTGCCGCCGGACAGCGCCGCTTTGGTGCCCCACTCGAAATCGTCGGCGGTCACCGTGCCCATGAACTCGAATTCGAGATGGGTGTGCGGGTCGATGCCGCCCGGCATGACGTAACATCCGCCGGCATCGATGACTTCGGCCCCGGCGGGCGCTTGCAGGTTGGCGCCGACGGCGACGATCGTGCTGCCGTCGACCAAAACGTCGGCGCGCCGCGAATTATCGTGATTGACGACGGTGCCGCCGCGAATGAGCTTCGTCATGCCGGGTTACCTCCTTACGCCTTACGGAACGTGCCGCCGGAACCGGTAGTTTTGTCGGGTTGCGAACCTTTCGTCAAAGCGCCGACGCTTCGCCGGGCGCGTTACCTTGACGTCATCCGCGTGCAGCACGGGGAGGCTACGTTCATCGCGGGCTATTGGTGCGATTGAGGAAAGCGGGCACAGTTCCAGTCTCACGCGGCTGTGAGACTTGGCGGGCGGCTTTCGCGCGTATAATCGTGCAAGCCATAGGGAGGTTGCCCATGTACTTAATGTCTCGCCGCATTGTCATTCTCGCCGCTTGCGCCGCCGGCGCTATCGCCTGGTCCGCCTCGGCCAACGCCGCCCCGCAAAGCTTCAAAGTCGACCTCACCGGCGCGCAGCAAGTGCCGCCGGTCGAGACGTCCGGCAAGGGCACGGCCGACCTGACCTACGATCCCGCGACGCGGGCGCTGACGTGGAATGTCACCTACAGCGGGCTGTCGGGGCCGGCCACCATGGCGCATTTCCACGGGCCGGCAGCCGCGGGCAAGAATGGCCCGGTCGAAATTTGGCTGGCCGCCAAGGGCACTTCAGCCGATAGCCCGATCAAAGGCGAGGCGACGCTGACGCCGGAGCAGGCGCAACAACTTTCCGCCGGCGAGTTGTATATCAACGTGCATACCGGAGCGCATCCGGGCGGCGAGATTCGCGGCCAGGTGATGCCGCCGAAGAGCTAAGCGCGGCCTGCCGGCTGGGGCCTCACAGGAAGTTCGCCAGCGCCGCTATTCCGAGCGCGCTGACGCCGAGCAGAAAAGCGGCGCGTAGCGGGCTCGCGACAGACGGCGGCGCGACGCCGGCCGGCAGCATTTTAACCCCGGTAATCATTGGGCGGACGAGATCCTGTCCCTTCGCCGTGGCGTAGGCAGCGATCGCGAGGATATGGAGCGCTATCGCGGCGAGAAGCGCATCCCAGAAAATCCAATGGCTCGCGGTGATCGCATTGGCGATGCGCGCGGGAGTGACGTCCGTCAGCGGTCCCTGATTGGCGACGTCGTTTTGGACGTAGAGGCCGCTGAGCGCCTCGCCGAGAACGAGCGCGAGAAGCAAAAGGACCATCCATCCGCCGGCCGCGTTATGGCCGACCTGGCGATCGGGTTCGGGAACGAACAGGCGGTGCAGGTGAGCGAATGCGGCTCGCGGCGCGGCGACGAAGCGCGAGAACCGCGACGTGTCGCTGCCGAAAAATCCCCACAGCAGCCGGAAAACCACAAGGGTGAGCACCGCGTCTCCCGCCCTGGCGTGCCAGTCCATCCAGCCCAAGAGGTAAGTGACATAGGCGAGCGCGATCAGTGCGACCGTCGCCCAATGGAACAGCCGCGTCGGAAAATCCCAAACCAAAATCGCGCGGCAACGCGTTTCCTTCGCGCCCGGTTCGATATGCGCCATTACGACAGTCGCCTAGTGGATACGCCGCGCCCCTGCGCTCGATACTGCAACGCTACAACCGGGGCAACGGCCTAGTCCGTCGGCGGCCTACTCATCCAATGAACTCTTTTGGCGTTCTTTCAGTGGCTTGGTTTTGCATTCTAACCCATTGAATCTAGGGCGAATCAGCTATGGTGCCGCGGCTGATCAAGGGGCTGGAGCTGACCGCCATGCTGCGGGTGCGATTGAAGGCCGATGGTCGTTTGGTTGAGATCATGCCGGACGGCAGCGAACGCGCGGTTGTTTATACCGACGGCGAACCTAAATCGCCCCGGCTGGGCAGCGATACGCTCTCGGTGAACGGCCGTTTCCTCGACGCCGCCTATGCGCGCAATGTGCGCGGCCAGACCGGACTTACGCAAACCGCTTTTGCCGCGCAGATTGGCGTTCCGGTGGAGACGGTGCGCAACTGGGAGCAGGGCAAACGCTCGCCGCGCGGTCCGGCCCGCGCCTTGCTCAAGGTGATCGAGCATGCGCCGCAAGCTGCTTTCGCCGTGCTCGGCGGCAAGGCCCGGTGACGGGCGCGCCCCGAACGCTTAAATTCGCGGCGTGTGGCGGTTCAGAAGTCCGCATTATTCTTCACGCGAACGCGTCATGCGGACTTCTGAACCAAAAGCCACACTAGACCAATAATTTGCTAGTGTCCCTTCGATTCCGAAGTTCGCAAACGAGAGTGCCGCACAATGATACGAACTTCGGAATCGGGACACTAATGAGTGTCAACAAAGACCAAGTTCCGGCGGTGAGGGCCCATGGCGCCCGGATACCGTTGCTGGGCCTTGGCACCTGGGACCTGCGCGGCCGCGTGTGCACCGAGATGGTGCAGGCGGCGCTTCATCTCGGCTACCGCCATATCGACACCGCGGAAATGTACGACAATGAGCGCGCCGTCGGCGAAGGCTTGAAAGCCTCCGGCGTCAAGCGCGAGGACGTATTTCTCACTACGAAAATCTGGCCGGCGCATTTCTCCGCTTCCGATCTTCCGCGCGCGGCGGCCGAATGTCTTGCCCGGCTGGACGTGAGCGCGGTCGACCTTCTGCTGCTGCATTGGCCAAATCCGCAAATTCCGCTGCCGGAAACCATCGGCGCGTTATGCAAAGTCAAGCGTGACGGGCTAGCCCGGCATATCGGCATCTCCAACTTCAACGTGGCGCTGATCGAGGCGGCGTGGAAAGCGACCACCGAGCCGCTCGTCTGCAATCAAGTCGAGTGCCATCCCTATCTCGATCAATCCAAAGTCCTGGCCGCCTGCCGCAAGCACGGCATGGCCATGACCGCCTACAGCCCGATCGCGCAGGGTAAGGCCGGCGGCGACAATGTGCTGGCGCGGATCGGCGCCGCGCACAAAAAGACCGCGGCGCAAGTCTCGCTCCGCTTTCTTGTGCAGCAGAACATTGTCGTCATTCCCCGCACCAGCAAAGCTAAGCGCCTCGCCGAGAACGCGGCGATTTTCGATTTCTCTCTCAGTGATGGCGAGCTGGCGGATATTTTCGCGCTGTCTGGCGCTGGCCGCCGCCTTATCCCCGCGGGCTTCGGCCGGCCGGATTGGGATTAAGCGCGGGCGCGGGCGTTCAGCAATCTCGGACTGGCGATATGTCAGTCGGTATGCAAACCGGGCGCATCGACATTGCTTTCGAAGCGGTATGAATCCGCGACCGTCAGGATGTTTTTGATGGCTCGCGTTTCGGAAAGCGCCTAAAATCGTTCAAACGCCTAGACAGGGAGGATCGAGCAAAGGGTGTGTGCCTCGATCCGGGCTTGATGACTAGCGCAACGTATCGGCCCCGCCATTTTCGTTGTTCGGGCCTTCTTCGCTGGCCCGTTTGGGGTGCGCCCATCCTTCTCGCGTCCTGTGCGCCCGCCGGCGTACTGGACCCGCAAGGGCCTGTCGCGTCGGCGGAGCACCTTATCCTGATTAATTCGACGGCGATTATGCTGGTCGTCGTTATTCCCGTGATCCTGGCGACCTTGGCGTTTGCCTGGTGGTATCGGGCATCGAACGATCGCGCCACCCGCGCTTCGGACAAATCCTATGAAGGCCGCATCGAGTTTGTCGTCTGGTCGATTCCTGCCTTGACCGTGATTTTGTTGGGCGGAGTTATCTGGATTGGTGCTCATCAGCTCGATCCAAGAGCGCCGATCGCGGGGAAAAACAATCCGGTGCGCGTCGAAGTCGTCTCGCTCGATTGGAAATGGCTCTTCATCTACCCAGATCTGGGAGTGGCTGCGGTCAATCAGCTGGTCATTCCCGCCGCAACACCGATTGAATTCCAACTCACCTCGGCGACGGTGATGAATTCGTTTTTCGTGCCGCAGCTCGGCAGTCAAATCTACACCATGGGCGGCATGGTCACGCATCTGAATCTTCTCGCCGACGCGCCGGGGGAATATCCCGGCTTGTCGGCAAATTTCAGCGGCGACGGTTTTTCCTGGATGCGGTTTGTCGTGAAGTCGGTGCCGGCAGGCGATTTCAACGCCTGGCTTTCGCAGGCGCGCGGTGCCGGATCAGGGCTGGACAATGCCGGCTATGCTGAGCTTGCAAAGCCGAGCAAAGACTTGCCGCCAAAAACCTATCGCTCGGTCGAGCCGAAGCTGTTCGAACACATCCTCGAGCGAACCATGACGGATCCCGGAAACGCCGGCATGGGCGGCGCGCAGCAGGGAGGCTGAGGTGCTGGGCAAGCTGAGCTGGTCGGCAATCCCGTTCAACGAGCCGCTGCCGCTGCTCAGTGGGGCCGCCGTGGGCATCGTCATTCTTGCGGTCCTGGTCATCATCGCCATGAAGGGCTGGTGGCCCTATCTGTGGCGCGAGTGGCTGACCAGCGTCGATCACAAGCACATCGGCGTCATGTATGTGCTGCTCGGCCTGGTCATGCTGCTCCGCGGTTTTTCCGATGCGATTATGATGCGCACGCAACAGGCGGTCGCGGTCGGCGATGCCCAGGGATATTTGCCGCCGTCGCATTACGACCAAATCTTTTCGGCGCACGGCTCGATCATGATCTTTTTTGTGGCGATGCCGCTGGTCATCGGCTTGATGAATTTTGTGGTGCCGTTGCAGCTCGGCGTCCGCGACGTCGCCTTTCCGGTGCTCAATTCGGTCAGTTTTTGGCTCACGGCGACCGGCGCGCTGCTGATCAATGTGTCGCTCGTGATTGGCAATTTCGCACGCACCGGCTGGATGGGCTACCCGCCGCTCTCCGAGCTTGCCTTCTCGCCCGATGTCGGTGTCGATTATTACCTCTGGTCGTTGCAGATTTCCGGCATCGGCACGCTGCTGACCGGCGTCAATTTCGTCACCACGATTCTCAAATTGCGTGCGCCCGGCATGACTTATTTCCGCATGCCGGTGTTCTGCTGGACGGCGCTCGCCTCGAACCTGTTGATTGTTGCCGCGTTCCCGGTTCTGACGGCGACTTTTCTGATGCTGTTGCTCGACCGTTACCTAGGGATGCATTTCTTTACCAACGATGGCGGCGGCAACCAGATGATGTATGTCAATCTGTTTTGGGCTTGGGGTCACCCCGAAGTCTACATTCTGATCTTGCCGGCGTTCGGTGTCTTTTCCGAAGTAGTCGCGACGTTTTCCGGCAAGGGCCTGTTCAGCTATCGCTCCATGGTTTGGGCAACGCTCGGGATTTGTGTGCTCTCCTTCATGGTGTGGTTGCATCACTTCTTCACCATGGGCGCCGGCGCCGACGTCAACGCGTTCTTCGGAATTATGTCGTCGATTATCGCGGTGCCGACGGGTGTCAAAGTCTTCAACTGGCTGTTCACGATGTTCCACGGTCGCATCGTGTTTCGCACGCCCATGATGTTTGCGGTCGGCTTTATCATCACCTTTGTCATCGGCGGCCTGACCGGCGTCTTGCTCGCGGTGCCGCCGGCCGACTTCGTGCTGCATAACAGCACGTTCCTGGTCGCTCATTTTCATAATGTCATAATCGGCGGGGTGGTATTCGGAGCCCTTGCGGGCATCAATTATTGGTTCCCAAAGGCGTTCGGGTTCACGCTCGACGAACGCCTTGGCCACGCGAGCTTCTGGTGCTGGCTCATCGGCTTCTATCTCGCATTCATGCCGCTCTACATGCTCGGCTTGATGGGCATGACCCGGCGCCTGGAGCACGTGCCCGACCCGAGCTGGCAGCCGCTCCTTCTGGTCGCCGAGGGAGGCGCCATCGTTATTCTTTGCGGCATCGCCTGCCAGATCGCGCAGCTCTATGTCAGC
>Ga0302325_10028324_pt1 | contig 11595 bp, 10 predicted proteins | sample Palsa_T0_2_FD_201948 | JGI IMG/M metagenome (GOLD analysis project Ga0302325, IMG submission 201948) | Peat permafrost microbial communities from Stordalen Mire near Abisko, Sweden - Palsa_T0_2 | ecosystem: Environmental > Terrestrial > Soil > Palsa > Peat permafrost | place: Sweden: Abisko... | reverse complement strand
CGGGGCGAAGGGCAGGCGGGGCCCCAGGGCGTCATGACCACCCTGACCGATCGGGAACTCGTCGATCGCGCCAAGAGCGGAGACGCGGGGGCGTTCGGGCAGATTGTCCGGCGCTACCAGCCCAGGATCCATCGCCTGGCCATGCATCTGGTGCGCAACCATGCCGAGGCGGATGACGTCGCGCAGGACACCTTCATCCGCGCGTACCGGGCCCTCGCGCGCTTCGACGGGAGGAGCGAGCCGTACACGTGGCTGTACCGGATCGCGGTCAACCTTTCGCTCAACGCGCTCCGCTCGCGAAAATCGAGGCGCACGACCAACGAGGCGGACGACCCTCGGCTCGAGGCTCTCATGTCCGAGAAACCGTCGTCGGTGGACCTCCCCGCCGATGCCGCTCAGCGGCAGCTCTACGCGGCGCTGGTGCAGGGAATCGACGAGCTCTCCGACACGCTCCGGACGACGCTCGTTCTCGTGTGCGTCGACGGGCGGTCGCACGAAGAGGCTTCGGCCATCCTGGGAGCCCCCGAGGGAACAATCGCCTGGCGGGTGCACGAGGCGCGAAGGAAGCTGAGAGAGTACATGGCCGGCCGTGGCTTCGATCCGGAGGAGACGTGACCAAGAAGAGGGACCCTCTGATGGATCGGGTCGACCGGGCGCTTGCGCAGTGGCCCGTCCGCGGCCGGTCGGGGCTCGAGCTCGACGAGATGGCGGACCGCATCGCATCGCGCGCCGTGGCGGACGGGGGCATCGGGTCGGAGGGCGACCTTCTGCGGCCGCCGTTGCCGGCGTCAGCGGGTGAACGGCGCGGAAGGGTGATGGCCGGCTGGTGGACGGCGCTCGGCGGGATCGCGGCCGTGGCGGCGGTGGCGGCGAGCGTTCTGGTCGGGCTGCGCCACGAGGCGACCGACGACGCCAGACGGGTCTCGGTAGACGTTCCGGTGCGGCCGGGGGCCACGCCCTCGCCGCTCCAGGCGCACCCCTCCTTCTCCTCCCCCTCCTCCGCTCCGTCTGCCCTCGTGGACGAGCCGGGGATCGATCCCTCCGACCTGCCGCGGGTGGCGGCCAACGACCGGCGGGCGATGACGCCGGCAGCGGCGCACGCGAGCGGTGCTCCAAAGACCGGCATCCTCGATCCCACGATGCCCACTGTGCCCACCACCGGGACGGGCGTTCCGAGGGGCGGACCCGGCGCCGGGGCGCCCGACTCTCTGCAACCGGCCGCCGCCGTGGCGGCGGGCTCCGGGCTGGCGGGCGGACCCGACAGCATTCCGCTCAGGCCGTCGATGGGCGCCGTGCAGAGTGCGCTCGGAGTCGCCGGGCGCGCCGCACGCGGCTGTCTTGCCGCGGGCGATGCGGTGTCGCGCGCCACGGTGACGTTCCGGTCCGACGGCAGCGTGAGCGATGTCGCCGTTTCGGGCAGCGCCGCGGGCACCCCCGCGGAGGGCTGCATCCGCGTCGCCCTCGCAAAGGCTCAAGTGCCCCCGTTCGCCGAGCCGTCTTTCGCCGCGCCGGTGACGGTGCGTCCCAATTGAGCCCAATTGACAAAGGGCCGCCGGGAAAGCATCTTGCCCGACCCCGCCCCGAACTCATCCCGAGAGAGAGTCGCGAAATGGTTTCCTCCACCCAGCAGTTCGAGCGCATCCGGAAGCGCAAGATGACCACCAACGGCAAGCGCAACAAGCGCGAGCGCCGGCGCTTCGGCACACCCGTGTTCCCCGTTCATGTCGAAGGGTACGACGCCAAGGCGCCGGACGCGCCGCGCAAGAAAGCGTAGTGGACCTTTCGGGTCGGGTCGTCGTCGTCACAGGGGGTGCGAGCGGGATCGGGCGAGCCCTCGCCGAGCGCTTCGCGCGCGAGGGCGCAAAGGCGGTCGTCGTCGCCGACCTCGACGGCGCCGGGGCGGAAGCGGTGGCCAACGTCGTCGGCGGCCTCGGCGTCCGGACGGACGTCGCCGTGGAGAGTGAGGTCAAGAGCCTCGTTTCGCGCGCGGTCGACCGCTACGGCAAGGTCGACCTCTTCTGCTCGAACGCGGGCATCTTCGTGCCCGGCGGCGAAGACGTCCTCGACGCCGACTGGCGCCGGATTCTCGACGTGAACGTCATGGCGCACGTGTACGCGGCCCGCGCCGTTCTCCCGGCGATGCTCGCGCGCGGCGAGGGTTACTTTCTATCCACGGTGTCCGCCGCGGGGCTCCTCTCGCAGGTCGGCTCGGCGCCGTACGCCGTCACGAAGCACGCGGCGCTCGCGTTCTCGGAGTGGCTGTCCATCACGTACGGAGATCGCGGCCTGCGGGTCTCGTGCCTCTGCCCGCAGGGCGTCAGGACGCCCATGCTCGGCGACCCGAACACGCCGTCGTTCCTCCACGACGGAGCGCTCGAGCCCGAGGTCGTCGCCGATGCCGCGGTGAAAGGCATCCGCGAGGAGCGCTTCCTCGTCCTGCCTCATCCGGAGGTGGCCACGTACTTCTCCCGGAAGGCATCGGACTACGAGCGCTGGCTCCGCGGGATGCGGCGGCTGAACGCGAGCGTCCCGTCTTAGCGGTCCCTGGCGTCGTGGCGGTTTTCTCGTATGTTCCCCAGGGAAACCGTTGCCCACGAGAGCCGTACCCATGACAGGCACCATGATGACCTTCCGCACACGCTCCAGGACACCCGCCATTTTCGGGGTTTGCGCCGTTCTGCTCTTCGGCGCGTTCACTACACTCGCTTCACCGGCCCGCGCCGACGGGGACGAGGGGTTTGATCTGACGGTCGACAAGGGCCAGGTCACCGTGACGGCGAAGCCGGAATGGCACATCAACCTCGAATACCCCTGGAAGTTCGTCATCGGCGATCTCAAGGTCGACAAGACCAGGTTCGCGTTGACCGAGAAGACGGCCACGCTCGCGGACGCCCCCAAGGGCACGGGAAAGCTCCGCGGCGCGGTGTGCTCGAAAGACGTCTGCAAGATGCTCGAGAAGGAAATCACCGTCCGCTGAGCAGCACGCCGAGGATGGTTCCGGCGGCGTAGACCACGAGCGCCGCGAGCCAGGCGATCGTCCGCACGCGCATGCCGCGGGGCCATCCCCACCACGGAGCCAGGGGCGGCACGACGAACGCGGCGAGCGCTCTCTTCCACGAACCGCCCTTCGCCAGTCCAGAGACGAGCGAGACGTGCGCTCCCAAGAAGACCGCAAGCGCAACCGCGAGCACGACGCCCATGCGCCCGTCGCTATAGCGCATGCGACACCTCGAACTCCGCAAACGGCCCAAAGCCGGGATTTGCGCCCGGTCTCGCCGCGGGCGACACTGGCCCCGTGCGCACCTCGCTCGCTTTGCCCGGCGCCCTCGCCCTCGGCGCCGCCCTCGCGATCGGCACCAGCATCCCTCTCGCCCGCGGTGACTCGAAGCCCGCCACGATCTCCGTCAGCGAGATCAAGGACGGCATGAAGGGCTACGGCTTGACGGTGTTCAAGGGCACGGACCCCGAGCGCTTCGACGTCGAGGTCATCGGCATTCTTCATCACTTCCGGCCAGGGCAGGAGCTCATCGTCATCCGCACCCCGAATCCCCGGCTCGACATCGTCAAGACGGTTCGCGGCATGAGCGGGAGCCCGATCTACCTCGATGGTCGTCTTGCCGGGGCGTACGCGTACAGCCTCTCGCAGTTCGAAGTGGAGCCCGTCGCCGGTGTCACGCCCATCGATCTGATGCTCGCCGAGATGCGGCGGCCCGTCCCCCCGGGGTTCTGGCCTCTCGAGGGCAGCGCGCCTCTTCCCGGAGGTCGTGCGCCTGCACCGGCACCCCGTCAGGCGCGGCACGCGTCGCTGACGACGTTCGACGGCGCTCCGGGCACCTACGCGCTCGACGAGCACGCGCGCCAGCTTGCCGAACGGCTGGGGCCTCGTCCCGACGGCGACGGCGGAATGCGGAGGTCGGCCACGCCGCTGATGATGTCGGGTGTGGGCGACCACGCCGCGGAGGCCCTTCGCAAGCTCGTCGAACCGCTCGGCCTCGAACCGCTGCAGGGAGGCGGCGGGAGCGCCAACGATCCGACCGCCCCGTCGCACTTCGTGAACGGCGGAGGGCTCGGCGTCGAGCTCGCGAGGGGCGACGTTTCGATCATGGGCCTCGGCACCGCCACCTACGTCGACGGCTCGGGCAAGGTCGCCGGATTCGGTCACCCCATGCTCAACGGCGGCGACGAGGCGCTCCCCACGTGCATCGGGCGGGTGCTCTGGGTCAACGCCAGCGCGCTCGCGTCACACAAGGTCGGCGAGTGCGCGCGCCCGCTCGGGACACTCGTGCAAGACAGGCAGACGGCCATCATTCTCGACGAACACGTGATCGCGCCCGTCATCCCGATCGACATCGACATCGCCGGCGTCGCCGGCTCGATCCGCACCCACTGGCACGCGGAGCTGACCGAAGATCAGTTCATGGGGCCGGGGCTCGCATCGACCGTGCTGGAATCGGTCATCGAAGCGACGACGAGCGAAAGGCGCGACATCACGTGGAAGCTGACGTCGAAGGTCACGGTCTCCGGCCACGGAACCGTGGGTCTCGAGGACATCGGCGTCTCCACGGGGGGGACGCCCGATTCCGGCGAATGGTCCCGTTCGAGGGTCGTCAACACGCTGGGTGATGTCCTCAACAACCCCTGGGAGCACGTGCACATCCAGAAGGTGGAAGCGCGATTCGACGTGAAATACAGCCACGACGTCTGGCGTTTGCGCGGCGTCGAGAGCCTCGATTCGGTGGCCGACGGCGGACAGAAGGCGCGGTTTCGCCTGCACCTCGTTCCCGAGCAAGGTCCGGAGGTCACGCGCGTCGTCGAAGCGCGGATTCCGTCGGAGCTCGCGGGAAAGGAGGTCGAGGTGGAGGTCGTTCCCGGCTACGACGTCGGCCCGGAGCTCTCCCAGCCCGAGAGCCTCGATCAACTGCTCGCCAACGAGCCCCGTCAGACCGTCGCACCGCGATCCATCGTCGTGCAATTCCGCGTGCCCTCCCAGGGCATCGCGTACCGCGGCCACGTCACCCCGCGCCTCCCCGCCTTCACCCTCGACGCCCTCCGCCCCCAGACCAGCGACGCGGGCCCCGAGACGTTCCAGAGCTGGTCGCGCACCGTGGTGCCCCTCGACCTCTTCGTCGACGGGCGCGACAAGGTGAAGATCAAGGTGAGAAGCGTCGTGCGGTAGGGCGTCGTGCGGTAACTCGCCCCGCGACGCGCTCCGGTGGTACCCGTTCGCGGCAAGCCCCGTGACCTCACGATTCCCCGCAGTCCTATTCGCGTGCGCCTTGGCCTGCTCGAAGAGCCCAGCCCCCACGACCGACGCTTCGCGCGCGACCACGCCTAGGCCCGCGCCCGCGCCCGCGCCCGCGCCAGCGCCCGCGCCCACGCCCGCGCCCACGCCCGACGCCGCCCCCTCCGCCTGCCCCCCCTCCATGCTCCTCATCGACGGCGACTACTGCACCGAGCTCGAGCTCTCGTGCAAGAAGAGCTGGTACGCAAAGTGGAACGACAAGACGATCTGCGAGGAGTTCGAGGAGCCGTCGAAGTGCGTCGGCAAGCTCGTCCACAAGCGCTTCTGCATCGACGAATACGAGTACCCGAACAAGAAGGGCGAGCGGCCGCTCGTCATGTTCAAGTTTCCTCGTGCCCAGCAGCTCTGCGCAGCCGAGGGCAAACGCGTCTGCACCGAGACCGAGTGGACGACCGCCTGCGAGGGCCCCCAGTACAAGCCGTACCCGTACGGGTACGCGCGCGATCCGAAGGCATGCAATGGCGACCGCGAGTACGTCGAGCCCAAGATCATCGACCACGACAAGAAGGACGCACCCATCTACGCATTCGCGTCCAAGGACGAGTCCGTCTCCAAGCCGGAGCTCGAGCGGCTATGGCAGGGCGTGGAGAGCGGCTCGCAGCCGCGGTGCGTGAGCGACTACGGGGTGTGGGATATGCCCGGCAACGCCGACGAGCTCGCTTCGAGCGAAACTCCCGAGCCGACGAGCAAGTTCGACAATGTGACGACCGGCGGCCCCTGGCTCTACGGGGTTCGTAACCAGTGCCGGCCCAAGATCTACACGCACAACGAGGGGTTCGATTACTACTACCTGTCGACGCGCTGCTGCGCCGAGCCCGACGGTCAGCCGACCGACCCTCGCTCTCCCAAGCAAAGAAGCCGCAAGGAGAAATGGCGCAGCGTAACGGCCACCGTACCGAGTAAATTAACCCCCTAATTTGACGGGCCAGACGAACCAGAGGGGCCATTTCCCCCTCGACTTCGCGCGCGCGCGAGAACTACCCTTTGTCATTGGGGAGGGGGGCACAACGCAGCTGGCGAGCTTGAGCAGGTCATGACAAGACCGCTCCGTTTGTTGATGGTGGAGGACTCGGACGACGACGCCGCGCTCGTACTGCGTGAGCTCAAGGCGGCAGGCTATGCGCCGACGTGGACCCGCGTTCAAGACCGGGAGGCCTTCCGGGCGGCGATCGATTCAGGACCCTGGGACGTCATCGTGTCGGACTACACGATGCCGGGCTACGGCGGCCTGGCGGCGCTCAGGGATCTGCAAGCCTCGGAGCGGGACATCCCGTTCATCCTCGTGTCCGGGACCATCGGCGAGACGGTGGCCGTCGAGGCCATGAAAGCGGGCGCCCGAGACTACGTGCTGAAGAGTGACCTCACGCGCCTGGCGATGGCGGTGACCCGCGAGGTGCACGAGAGCGCGATCCGCGCGGACCAGGCGAAGATGCGCGAGCGGCTCGTCATCTCCGAGCGGATGGCCTCGGCGGGCACCCTGGCCGCGGGGGTTGCGCACGAGATCAACAACCCGCTCGGCGTCGCGATGGCCAACGTGGAGTTCGTGACCGATATCGTCGCTCGCGTCGTCCAGCGCGCGAGCGGCCCGAAGGGAACCGACGACGACGCCGTGGAGTCCAACCGGCTCGTGACCACGCTCGACGAACCCCTTCGCGAGGCGCTTGAAGCCCTGGCGCGCATCCGCGACATCGTGCGCGACGTGAAGCTCTTCTCGCGGCCTCACGACGATGCGACGACCGCCGTCGACGTCCGCAGGGTGCTCGATTCGTCGACGCGAATGGCGTGGAACGAGATCCGTCATCGGGCCAAGCTCGTGAAGGACTACGGCGACGTGCCGATGGTCAACGCCAACGAGTCGCGCCTGGGCCAGGTCCTCTTGAACCTGGTGGTGAACGCGGCCCAGGCGATCGCCGAGGGACAGGCTGACAACAACGAGATCCGGGTCTCCACCTGGACGACGGAAGACGGCAAGGTCGCGGTCGAGGTGAGCGACACGGGCTCGGGTATCGCGAAGGAAAACGTCGAGCGAATCTTCGACCCGTTCTTCACGACCAAGGCGGTGGGCGTCGGAACCGGCCTGGGCCTGGCCATCTGCCACCGGATCATCACCGAGCTGGGCGGGCACATTTCGGTCGAGAGCGAAGTCGGCAAAGGATCGCGCTTCCGGCTGCTGCTGCCCGCGACGGGAGCGAGCGTCCGCCCGGCGAATGTACCGACTCCGATGCGCCCTACGCCTCAACGAAAGAGGATACTCATCGTGGACGACGAGGAGACCCTGGCAAGGGCGATTCAGCGGAGCCTCGCGCCGGACCACGACGTCCTCGTGCTCACGCGCGCCAGGGAGGCGCTCTCGATGGTCGAGGCAGGCGAGCGCTTCGACGTCATCCTGACGGACGTCATGATGCCGGAGGTGACCGGCATGGAGATGTACGAGCGGCTCCGGCAGATGGCTCCGGAGCAAGCGCAGCGTGTCGTGTTCCTCACCGGAGGCGCCTTCACCCCGGCGGCACGGGAGTTCCTCGATACGGTGCCGAATCCCATCGTGGAGAAGCCGTTCGACCCCAAGAGCCTGCGCGCCATCATCGCCCAGTTCACGAGCGCTGCAGCCTCGATCCCCTCCTTGCGCTGATGGCGTATGATCGATGCAATGTCGCGGTTTGCTCGCAGGCTGGGTTTCGCAGGCGTCGTCGCTCTCGCGGCGGCGTGCGGTGGTCAGAGCTTCACGACCGTTGCGGGCGACGGCGGCCCCAGTGACGCCACCGGCGTCGTGACCGGAGACCGCGACATCCTGGGCGATGGACCGGACGACGCGATGACCGGCGATGCCGTCTCGCAAGCCGACGCGAACGGCGACGCCCCTCCCGACAGCGCATCCGGCGGAGACGGCGCGACGGATGCCGGGCCCCGAGACGCCTTCGTCCCCGACGTCATCGAGGAGCCTCCGCCCCACTGCAACGGAGCCTTCGAGTGCGTCCCGGATGTGCCCCCGGGATGGAGCGGTCCCTTCGAACTTTACTCCGGCTCGGTCAGCAGTCCTCCTCCTCCTTGCTCGACGAACTTCGCGGGGCCTGCGTACGGCGGCAGCGGCGGCACCCTGTCGGCGGGCGCCGCCACGTGCAAATGCGTCTGCGGAGCGGCGACCGGGGTCGGCTGCTCCGTCCCCTCGATCTCGTTTTACGCGGAAGCCGTGCTCGGGAGCGGGACGTGCACGACCGCAACCCATTGCGCGGACGTCACCCTGACGCCGGGCGTCTGCACGGAGCTCGACGCCCTCTCCATGTGCCCGACGCTGAAGCCGACGAGCGCCGAGATGACCGTTCCCGGGTCGGCCGTGAACGCGGGCATGTGCCCCCCCACGGCATCGCAAGACATTCCGCCTTACACCTGGACCCTCACCGCACGAGCCTGCGTGTCGTCTCTCGCTCCGGCCCAGCTCGACTGCGCGGCGGGCTCCGTCTGCGCCCCGCAGACCGCGTCGCCCTTCGGCTCCGCTCAGTGCGTATCGCAGCCCGGCGCGGTGGCGTGCCCCACCACCGGGTATACGATGGGCACGATATTCTACGGGGGAGTGAACGACGGGCGCACATGCACGAGCTGCACGTGCGGAGGCGTCACGGGAGCCTCGTGCTCGGCGTCGGTCGTCGTGTCGTCGGCCACCGACGGGACTTGCACCAGCAACACCGTCATCTACGACGCCCCCGTCACCTGCGCCGGCGCCCAGCAACCGGCCGACTTTCAGCTCAACTTGGTGGCGAGCGGCGGCGGCTGTGTTGCGAGTGCGGTTGACCCGACCGGCGCGGCCACGCCGTCGTCGCCCACGACGTTTTGCTGCTTACCGTGACGGCCCTTCCGAGAAAGCGGTGTAAATAGGCAATCATGCGTGCTGGGGCACCCGTCGTCATTGCGGCTTCGCTGGCTGTGTCGAGCCTCGTCGCCGGCGATGCACGCGCGGTCGGCACGCGCACCTTCGAGCTCGACACGCTCGAGAAGCTGTCGGGCGGAGACTTGAAGGGCGTGAGTGTCGAGTCCGACGGCGTCGTTCGTGCCGGATGGACCCTGGGCAGCGTGGCGCTGCCCCCGGGAACCGGAACGACCGCCACCTGCGCCGTCGCCCTCGCCGACGGCAGCGTGCTCGTGGGGACGGGCCCCTCCGGCGGCGGCAAGATTGTCCGGATCGCGAACGACCAGGCCACGACCTTCGCCGACACCGGCGAGAACGCCGTCAGTGCCCTCGCCGTCGATCGCCGAGGGGTCGTCTACGCAGGGACGACGAGCAACAAGCTTTACCGCGTGTCGCAGGGCAAGGCCGACGTCTTCGCGACCCTTCCCGACGTCGACAGCGTCCTGGCGCTCGCCGTCGACAAGACCGGCACCGTGCTCTACGCGGGCACTGGGTCGGAAGGCGAGGTCGTGCGCATCGACGCCGCCGGCGCCTCCAGCGTCTATTTCAAGACCGAGGAGCCTTTCGTCGTCTCGCTGGCGGTCGGCGACGACGGTGCCGTCTTTGCCGGCACGAGCGGCAAGGGCCTGCTCTATCGAATCACCGCCGCCGGACGCGCGTCGGTGCTCTACGACTTTCACGGCGAGGACGTCCACGCGATCGCCGTCGGGCCGAATCGCACGCTCTACGCGATCGCCAACGAGGGGACGACCGGCACGTCGGCCGAGACGTCGGACGCCGCGGCCTCGAAGCGCAGCGGCGGCGGACGCAGCCCCGCCGGCCCATCGACGGCCGTGAAGCCGAAGGCCGGCAAGGGCTCCTTGTGGCGCTTCGACGCGGGGGGACGCCCCGAGCGCATGATGCACCACGACGAATTCCACTACATGTCGCTGGCGCTCGATGACCACGGCACGCCGTACGTCGGCACGGGCGCCGAGGGCCGCGTCTACAGCGTCGACGACGCCCACGTCGTCTCGCTCGTCGCCGATACCGACGAGCGGCAGGTCAGTGCGATAGGCCTTTCGGGGCGCACGCACTTCGTGCTCGGAAGCGACCAGGCCACGTTCGGCCGCATCCTCTCGGTGGGCGGCCCCGACTCGGTATGGACCAGCAAGCCCCTCGATGCGGGCATCCGTGCTCGTTTCGGCCACCTCACGTGGCGCGGCTCCGGCGCGCTCGAGGTGTCGACGCGGTCGGGCGACACGCAAACGCCGGACACCGCGTGGAGCGCCTGGAGCGGTCCGGTGGCCGAAGGGCAGCCCGCCCAGAGCCCACCCGGGCGCTACGTGCAGGTGCGCGCCCGCCTGAAGGACGCCGCAGCGACCATCGCCGACGTCACGCTCGCGTTTCGGACCGAGAACCTGCGCGCCGTGGTGACCGAGATCGCTGCTCGCGGAAAGGGCGGCCTTCCGGAGCCCAAAGAAGGAATCGTCGCGAGCGGGGGCGAGCCGGCCAAGCACGAGAGCGTCCTTCACGTGACGTGGAAGGTGGACAACCCGGACGAAGACGAGCTCCGCTACCGCGTGCAGTTCCACCGCGACGGCGAGACGCGCTGGCTGGATGCGACACGTCCCGACGATGTCGTCACCAAGACGGAGTTCGAATGGGACACCGCGGCGCTGGCGGAGGGCAAGTACCGACTGCGCGTCGAAGCGAGCGATGAAATCGCGAATCCCCTGGGCGACGTCATGCTTCACGCCCTCGAGAGCGCCCCCGTGCTCGTCGACAACACCCCGCCGGTCTTCAAGACGATCGGGATGACGGGGCACCGGCTCCACGCGGAGGTGACCGATGGCCTGGGCCCGATCGTTCGTGTCGAAGCCGCGATCGACGGGCGCCTCGAGTGGCGGCCCCTGACGTCCGTCGACGGTCTCTTCGACACGGCCGACGAGACCATCGACACGGACATCGCGCCGCTGCTGTCGGGCGGCCCCGCGCCGCACATCGTGACGGTGCGCGCCTACGACGCCGCAGGGAACTCCGTCGTGCATGAGCTTCAGGCTCCGTGAGGCGGCCGGAAGCGGTTGTCCGACATTGGCATCCGTGACAGCAGCGTCATACCTCCGAGCCTCCGACCGACCGCCCTCGTGAGCGATTGTGGCGTTCCCGCCGATCTCCGGCGACAATGAGCGGTACGGCACGCGCCGTGAATTGACTGCGGCGCGCCTCCTCGTTGCCCGTCTTGCCTTCGATGCTCTTGTTCGTACGAGTCCCAAGATTGTCTGTCGTGCTGGCCGCCATCGCGGTCTTCGCGGTGGGCTGCGACGGTGTCAGCGTTTCGGCCCCGGGCGGTGACCGCATGCCGAACGCGGTGACCATGGTCACGTCGCCGGACAACCAGGACGCGTCCGAC